>Ga0208883_100115_pt1 | contig 63388 bp, 87 predicted proteins | sample LakWasMet43_HOW7_2_FD_183881 | JGI IMG/M metagenome (GOLD analysis project Ga0208883, IMG submission 183881) | Freshwater sediment methanotrophic microbial communities from Lake Washington under simulated oxygen tension - Sediment Metagenome... | ecosystem: Environmental > Aquatic > Freshwater >...
AAATTGTCAGCTATGGTTTAATATGCAGCTCTTCAAAACCCCACTCCAAGCCGGTGTAGCTCAGTTGGTAGAGCAGCGCATTCGTAATGCGAAGGTCGTAGGTTCGACTCCTATCATCGGCACCATGTTTTCTACTTTAAAAATAACGACTTACTTTCGACTGATGGGCGTTATTTTCATGCCTAAATTTTCCACTGGCGAGAATTTGGCGATTTAGCCAGTTTTTCTGATCAGTGTTAATTCAGGTTTTTTGCGTTCGCACAGCAGCTCGACGCATTCGATCAGCCTGGCGATTTCAACCCGGCTGTAATGTGTCGTGATCCTGCCGGCGTGATGGCCCAGTAGATCCTGTCGATCTTCAAAGCTCACGCCGGCGGCCCGCAGCCGCATGCCGAAGGTGTGGCGCAGGTCGTGCACTCTTACATCCTGCAATTCGGCTTCCTTTCTGGCCTTCTTCCATGCCCTGTTGTTGATCCGATCTAGGCGCTTGCCTTTCAGGTTGAACACATATTCCGATTGCCCGCGATATTTCGCGACAATCGACCGCGCCACGGCATTGAGCGGGACGATCCGCTCGCGTTCGTTTTTGGCGCGCTCTTCCCCGATGATGAAGACGGTCGTGTCGAGTTCCGGCACTCTGGCTTCATGATCCCATTTTAGTCCGCATAATTCCTGATCCCGCAATCCGGTATGCAGCGCAAACAGGACCATATCGGCAAGGTAAGTCGGCATGGTTCTGATAAGCCTGTCTTGCTCCGCGATCGATATCGGTCTCGGTTTACGCTTCGCGCCCTGGATCGGAGGCAGCATGGGTGCTGTTGCCAGCCAGGGGCGGCCATGCTCGTCCCGCCAAAGCTTGGCCGCCAGGTTCAAAACGCGCCTGACGATGGCAAGATCGCGCGTCAGCGTCCCCGCTGTTATGCCGGCCGCTTGCCTTGATTTGATAAATCCATCCAGCGATCCGGAATGGATCATTTTGAGCTCCATGTTGCCGATGAACGGCATGACGGTCTTGAGCGATAAGATGTCGCGATCGATGGATCGCTTGTGTCCGTATTCGTCGACGTATCTTGCCGCGGCTTCGTCGAAAGTGCGCTCGATCTTGTCGCCGTAGACGACGACCGCGCGAATTTCTCGGATGCGTTTTTCTAAGTACCGCTCTGCTGCATCGAGTTCCGTCTCGCCAGTGCTCTCTCGAAGTTTCCGGCCGGCGATGGTTTTGTCAATGTGCCAGATTGCCCCTTTCTTACGGAGTCCTGGTGTTGCTTTTGCCATGATGTTGCCTCCTGTTGTGTTTTCTGCTTCCCGTTCGCCTGCTTAAATTGCTCCACCCAGGCGTCCAAGTCAAGTCTGTCGAACCAAACGGCTCTGCCGTGCTTTATTTCGGTCAGCTGCGGCCTGACGTGTTCGTTGAAGTGGGACTCGCTCATGGCGAGGTATTTGTAGGCTTGTGAATGCCTGAGTAATCGTTGCTCCATTTGCTATGTCTCTTCAGGTATGCAGGTTCATTTTTAAAATAATGTAGTTTGCACAGGGATGTCATTGCCGATAATGACGATGCTGTCATAATCGAGTATCGTTTTGCCACCGCAGTAACTTTTGCTGAGGCTGAGTAACGTCTCTTCGCTCCATCCGTTTAGCCAGTATTTGTCAGTTCCATTCGGCCTGGTGCAGGTTAAATGAATATGCGGCCGGCGCTCCGGATGGTTTTTCGTGCTGATCGTGCCCAGATAGTCCTGGCATTGGCAATTCCGTCTGATGCTTTGTATGCGATATGGTCCGCTGTAGTTCGTGCGAATTAGCATGCCGGGGTGGAGTTTCATTGATATGCCAGTCATCACTTAATGATTCAAAAATTAGGCGTCTATTTAGCGTTATACATCAAACTTTGCGCCCTCTTGTTCCGCGCGCTTCGTTGATAGCCATCTTTTCAGCAATCTTTTCAGCTAAATTGATGCCCTCCCAATGCGCAAGATCAGCAACGCGCAAAACAATGTCGGCGAGTTCCGTTCCAAAATTGTCAGATGGTGCGCCGTTTCTGCATTCGTTGACAGCCTCACCAACTTCTGAGGCAATCAGGGCCAGCGATTCGAGCACGGTTTTATTGTGCCACCCCATGCACTCAACCCATTCAAACTGTTTTTCCGCTATCTCGTTTATGTTCATAATCTTATCTCGTGAAATGTATAACTCGTCATTCAACGCGACGCCCGGAAGCATCGCAGCTGTGTTCCGCGTCCTATCGGGCGCGCGTTAATTTTGCGTTGTGCGTCAAAAGCTCGAACGCCTGCGCCTGAGCGAAGCTGACCGTAAAGCCGGAAGCATTGCGGTGCCCGCCGCCCCCGTATTGCTTCGCCACTTCGGAAACGTCAGCGCCTTCGTCACTCGAACGCAGGCTGAAAACCCGCCCTTTTGACGTGTCCCAGTAACAGGCCGCGAACGGTTTGCCTTTTGCCATTTCGTGCCCGGCGTCGCTGCTCATGGTGTAGGGCAGGTTCGCCACCGGCACACGGTGTCCGCCAATCACCATTTCCCGCGTGGTCACGCCGAGAAATTCCCGCATGTCCTTGAAGTGCTTGCGCTCGATCGCTTCGCCCTCCGCCGCCAATGTGGCCGGCGCAGCAGCCATCAGCGTGTCCCACACCTGAAAGTCATACGGAAACGAAAAGACGTTCGCCAGTATCTGTCGGGTGTTCTGGAGTGCAAATCGCCACAGGTCGCGGTCCTCAATGTGCAGCAGCAGCGGCGGCGGGGTTTCGCCGGGGAAGAAGTGCTCCCACGTCAGCATTGCGCCGCTGTGCTCCATGTCGAACTTGGCCGTCACGTTGGCCGGCAGGTCAAGCAGGTCTTCCGCTGACGTCTTGTGGTGGTCCAGAATCAGGATGCTGTGCGCCTTCTCGGCCATTTCCAGCAGAACCGGGCGCTTGTAGCTGAAATCCACCATCACTACATCCTTGCCGGTCACGTCGGGCGGCGTCTCTTGGTATTTGCCGGGGTGAAAATCAATCTCGCCCAGTGCCTTGCGAACAACCCACGCAGCCCCGAAGCCGTCGGCACAGTTGCCGTGGTATATGCATATGATCATTTGTCAGTCCTCTCGTTGTAGTTACCGTTGCCGCACAACCCGTCGCTCAACCGGAGCGCGGGCATAATACGGTTTTGTTTTTCAGTTTTCATGGCCGCGCCCGGTTAGCTCTGCGTTAGGCGTCTGCTTCAGATATTCCTCTGCTTCTGCTCGCCAGTTTTCTCCGTGCTGCTCATACATGGTCAGCATCCAATGTATCGTTGAGGCCTGTTCATCTTCCGCCTTGCGCTCAATTTTGTGTCCAAGTTCCCGTAGTCGAGAAGCGATCCCGGCGCATGCAAAGTTCGGCCTGCCAAGTATCCATCGTGTTTCGTTGTTCAGTTCAATCATCTTGTCGCTCCGTAGCTGCTTCCTACGCCTAACCCGTCATTCAAGCCGACGCCAGAAAGTTCAGCGGTTTTATTTAAGTTCGTCATGGGCGCGGCTTAATTCTGCGTTAGGGCCAGGGTGCGCAGTCCTGAATTCTTCATGATTGGCCGTCTCACGGTCCCACCACGCCTGCGCACCACCGATCGCCTTGGCTTCTTCTAAGTCCGGTAGGTTTCCTGGTCCGGCCAGCGTGTTAACGATCCACTGTAATCCTTGGGCTGGCGTCTGCAAGTGCCCCTCGATCACAGCAGCCTGCATCGCTATAACTTGTTGTTGCACAATGTCGCCGAAAGCAATTGCGCGGCGCTCTGACCTGTTGGCCGCAGCGTGCAGCCGGCAAATCTCTGCCAACAATTCCTCAGGTGTGGCGTCTGGGCCTAACCCGTCAGTCAACTCGGACTGGCCGCTCGCGGCGGTGTCCGCAATCTGTTCTGTATTCATAAGTACTCGCTTCGTTTAAGTTCATCGCCCGGCCAGCCGGTTACTTTTGCGTTATGCGCCTGATATTCCATGCGCTTGCTCTATTGCGGTCGTTATATCGATGATCACATCCATTCCGATGTTTTCTATATCATCGGCAGTATATCCGTAGGCGTAGATGGCTTCCAATATCTGCTCTGCCGTTAAAGGCCGCATAATATCGCGCTCAACCGGATCGTGGTCATTTTGTTCTTTGTTCATTCATGCTCCTTCGGGCCGCGCCAGGTTAGCACTGCGTTATGCGTCAACTGGCCTGATCGACGCTTTTATGTGTCCGCCTTGACTATCGCATTTATTCATGCTGCCATCGCGGTTGAATTTGTACAAATTCAACGATGAAATCCGTATTGCCTTTGCGGTAACGTCAACAATTCTTTGCTGGCTTTCTTCGCCCTGGCTATTTCGCAAAATTACTTTTTGCCCTACTTTTGGCTCTTTAAATAAAATTTTCATCTATTCACCTGCAATGTCTACGCATAATCTAATTCTCAATATGACAGGAGCTACCGCTCAGGCCTGTTACCATCCGCCATAGACTCCTTCTATTCTGACTCTGGCGGTTTGCGCGTTTCCTGTTGTCGTTGCGCGAGGCAAATGTCGCGATGGCGATGTCAAAAACTGGCGGATGTCTCCGCTCAACGTGCCTTGCAAAACAATCGGATCGATTTTGTCGACACGGATTAAATCCTTTTTCTTGCGGCGCTTGGCTTTGTATTCCAGCATTTCTGAGCGGATAAACTCGTAATGGCCGAGGCGGCGATAAAACCGCTTGTCGCTGAGCGTTTTCGGGAAATTCAGGTCTTTCCTGAATAATTCCTTTGTGCGCGTAAAACTCAATCCGAGCAGTTCTGCGGTTTCGCGCAGGGTGATTTTGTCGCGGCCGAGGTTTTTATCGATCAGGCCGAGTTCCTGCAGGTAGGTTTCGAACTGATTCAGGCTGAACAGTTGCGTCCAGGCGCCGCCGTTGCTGTTGCACCGTTTGCCAACGGGTTCTGGGCAGTCTGTGCGCCGATAGTAGAGATGGTGCATTTTTCGCAGCGGGAGCTGGAAGTGCTCGGCGAGTTCTTCGAGTGAGAGCTGTCTGTCTTGCATGGCTTACTCGGCGGCTTCCAGTTGTTCAAGGTCGGCGCGGATCTCGGCGAGGGTCTCGCGGTCAGGGCCGGAGAAAAACGGCGTGTTTTCGAGTTGTTCGAGCAGGGTGATCTTACGGGCTTTGCCGGAGATCCTGGCAAGCTGCTCGTCGATCAGCGCGTCTTGAATGCATTGGCGCATGATCGCGGCGGCTTTGTCGAATTCGGCGAGCGGGTCGGGTTCGAGCCGGGCATGTGTGTCCGTGCTCGATGCGGGCGATTCTGGCTCGTCAATCGCATCTGCTATCGCGCTCAGCGGGTAGGTTTTTACCGGCAGGTTGTCGGTTTCCGGTTCGGCGGCTTGGGGCTCTTTCGTGGTGTTATTCGCGCCCAGCATCGCCCGGCCTTTTTCGGTGATCTGGTGGATTTTTCCGGCCGTGGTGTCGGTCGTGGTCAACAGATCACGACGGCGCAAGGATTGCGCGTTGACCGCCATCTGCGTCATGTCGTTCGGCAGCTCGTTGCCGCGCATGGTCTTGGCGATGTCCATGATTCCTCGGTTAGTCAACCCGTTTGGGTTGACGCGCAGGATTTCCAGTATTTGTCGATGTCTTTCGAGTAGTTCGCTCACAGAGGCGCTCCTTTTTTGATCCATTTAGTGTTGCGGGTTTCGCGGCGTTCGCGGTCGACGTGGTCGATGTCGCTGGATCGCGGCTTAATGTAGCAATTGAAAGCGCGGTTGACGCGGCGCTTTTTGCGCGGCTCAAGCGGGCGGAATCTGATAATGGTCGGCATGACTAGCCTTTAGTTATTTGTTCGACGAAATAGCCGAATATTTTTTCGACATAATTGCGCGTCTCGCTGGCGTTGTCGTCGCCGGTGACGTGGTGTAGCTCGGCGATGATGCGGCTGTAGCTGTTGGCGTCGCTGGCCAGTTTCTGTGCTTTCAGCAGGTGGCCGGTTCCTGCGTTGTAGCTGGCCAATGCCAGGGCGTAGCGGTCGGCGTCTTCGCGCTTGGCGGTCCATTGTTCGTGTAACGAGTGCATATAGAAGCACATCGCCGGGATGGCGTAGGACGGATGGCGCGGGCTGGCCTCTTGCGGCATGCGCATCTTGGTTTTCATGTCGGCCCAGGTGCCGGGCATGAACTGGGCGATGCCGATGGCGCCTGCCGGGCTCACTGCATTGGGGTTTAGCGTGGATTCCTGGAACAGTTGCGCCTTGACCAGGCGCCAGTCGACGCCTGGGAGGAACTGCTCGGCGCTGTGCCTGATCACGTCGTCGTAGGCCTTGATTTGTGCGATTTTTGACATTGTTTGTCCTGTGGTTGGGTTTGGCCGCGTCTCGTGCGGCGTTACGGATGGCGCCCAGCAGGCTCACTGTCGACATCGGCCGGTGTTTTCTTGCTCGCGCCACCTCCAGCTGGGCGCGTCCGATTACCATGATGGTCAGGCCGCATCGGCGGCGGGGCTTAATTGGGAAATATTGATGAATTCACGGTTGCGTTCTGCGTCGATGAATACGCAGACCCAGAAATCATCCTTGTCATATTGATTAGGGTTGAGATCGATGATGATGCCCTGTCCGAGTTCACATATGACTTTCGTGCCGATGCCGAATCCGGCGGCGTCTGCGCGCTCGCGCATGATCCGCTCTTTTTCCTCGTGCGGCGTTTTATCGGGGTTTTGGCGTCTTCTCAGTATCATATCGACTGATACGCTAAGGGCTAATGCTTCCTCCGGTGTCAGTTCGATGTCGCCGTAGCGGGTGCTGATCTGGCACCCGTCGCGCATCGCCGGAACTTGCTTCGCCAAGGCGTATTCGGTGGCTTGTTGGTCAGTCATGGCGGCTTACCGGTCAAACGAAAACAGCATCAGCACGGCGCACAACATCAAGGCTTCGCGGTGCATGATGCGGTCTCTGGCGTGCTGGATGCCGCCGGCGACGGAATAGGCGGCCGGTTTGCCGCAATTGACGAATAAGTCAACGGCGTACTCTATGGCGGCGTCTGCGTCGGCGATGGTGTTTCCACGGACGGCGGCGACCAGCAGTTCGGTAGAGTTGGCGATCAAGGCGATCGCTAAAATGCGCAGTTCGCCGGCGTCTCGGCGTTTGATTTGGCGTTTCACAGCAGACCCCAGCCTTTGGCGGCGACGTAGGCGTTGAATGCGATCGCGGCGATCAGGGTAGCGCGCGCGGCGGAGAGTCTGATCAGGGTTGTATGGTATTTTTCGCACTCTGCGTTCATTGCTCGCAGGATGGCGGCGTTGCGGGCTTTTTCCTGCCGTTGTTTTTCTTGTTCTTTGGCGGCCCAGTATTGTTCTGCTTTTTCGTGTATCGCGTTCATGACTGCCTCGCTGTGTTGTGTTAATGGGTTGATGATCCGGTGTCCCGTCGTCCACTGCCTGAGCGACTGGGGGTGTTAATTTCCGATACTCACCACCTGTTCGTAAGGTGGCTCCAGTCTTTTTGCGGAGCTGGAGGACTCCGTCCGGATCATCAAGAGAGCGGGCTGGTTTAAGTCCAGCTGCGCAAAACAGAGAAGGGCAGCCCTTACCTTGCGTGGTAGCATCCTTCTCTCGCGGTGTGCAATTCCCGCCTCCGCTCTCTTGATGATGCTCGTCTTTCCGAGCTGTCATCATCCACTATTCCGCCAGTATTTCTCGGTGTCACCGCCCGTCGGCGTGCGCTCTATCCAGTGCTTTGGTATAAGCCGAGCTACGTTTCCGGTTCCCTAATTACTAGGCCAACTGTTAAGGGAGGGATGAGCCCCAACCATCAATTCGTTTCATCAAGAGAGCGGGACGGGCTTGATTCCGGCTAATGTGTTGGCCTTTTTCGTCGTCTGCAACTCTACTTCAGTACCTCAGCGCGTCCAATCCGCGCCGCCGCTCTCTTGATGATGCTCGTCTTTCCGAGCCGTCAGCCGGTTACCTTTTCCGGCGCCGTTTCCTTTATTTCCGATTATGGTCGGTCGCTGGTTTTACAGCTTCGTACTCTGGCGGTTCTTGGTGTCGTCTTGTGGCGTGCGATACGCCTGGAAAATACCGTTTCTTGGCGGGAAATCCGAGTCCAGACGCTCGGATCACCCGCTTATCTGCAATGGTCCCAATGGCATGGGCCATTGTGTTTCTGCATCGGATGGCGTGCTGATGCGCATTACGGAAGGTTCTGGCTTCTCGTAGCTCAGCAGGCATCCGGTAAGGATTATGGTCAGCATGGTTATATTTTGTATTCCCGTGGAACGAGGTTTTTCAGTTTCCCGAAGGCCATGTCTTCTGCGACTCTGATTATTGCGGCCGCCAGTCTCAGTAGGTCGAGCAAGGTGAAAAAGCACTGATCGGCGCAGATGTGCTCGATGGTGACCGTGTCGCCTACCCGTTTAACCATTAGTGTTTTTTGTTCCATGGCGTTTCCTGTTTATGTTGGAGCGGGTTAAGGGAATCGAACCCTTTTTTCACAGCTTGGAAGGCTGTTGATCAACCAATGAACCAAACCCGCGGGTACGTTGTGTGTGATAAATTTAGCATTATGCTAAAGCCGTGTCAATGGCATTTTGCTAATGTTTTTTTTGATAGGCAATAAAAAACCCGCCGAAGCGGGTTTATAATGGAATGGTGAGGTGAGTAGTATTAATCGCCGTGGTCTTTTCTAACTTGAGCCTGGCTTTTAATTCTGCCGAGCAGATCGAATGTCATTTCCGACCAAAGCGCCTCCGCGCCGCCTGGATATTTGGCGTGCTTCCTCGCGCTGTAAAAACTGTCCGCCCGTTCGGCAATCTTGTAGGCCTTTTCCGCTGCATAGTGGTCAAAAGCGTTTAACTTGGCGGCAAGAAAACGGATGCGCTGAGGGATAAAATGATTAGGCGTCGAAAACGGATAATCGTTGAGAACGGCTTCAATTTCTAACGCAATTTTTAAGATATTTTCTGAGGTTTTTATGTCGGTACCTATGCATTTATGTCCTACGGCAAAACGTGTGCAGCTGATTTTTGTGGCGGCTATGCGCGGCGACGGTTCTAAGGGAAATCCAGAGCGCACGGTTCATTATTATTTCTCTGACGAAGGCGAGTTGATGGCCTGCTACGATCCCATAAACGGCGAGCCAGACGCTTATCATATTCCTTAGTTGAAATGCCTTCGGCGCGAAAAGTAGAAATTTAAAGATATAAGTTTGGCAGGGTGGACAGCGCTTCTGCCCACCGGCTTTGCTGCAAATGGTGGGCAAACGATGAAGCTGTTTGCCCACCCTACCCGGCTTGGTCCTGTTCCTTGGTCTGTGTGATCACGACGGTGTTGGCGTCGAACAGGGTCGCGCGCTGTTTGTGCCAGTTGTAGCATTTCATGCCGGGCTCAGTGCAGACTTCCTGCATTTTGTATTGGCAATCTTGCGGCGCAGCCTGCTCAAGTCGTACAAATTCCCATCCTGGGTATTTATTGGCGCAGGCTGACAAGGTCAAGCATGAGCAGATCAGTAATTTTTTCATGGGCTCCTCGTTTATAGTTCGTTTTTTGGGGTTTTTGTCCTGGCGATTTCCATAAATTTCAAAATCGCTTTGCTTAAGTATTTGTAGGCCTGACCGCCTACATGCCACGGGCGGTGGTTGATAGTTCCTTCTTCGATGGGTTCGAACTCATCATATTCGTCAAATTCGTAGCCATCTGAGGAGATATAATAAGAAATTGATACGGTTGATGATTTCCTGCGCTTGCCGTTTTTAAAAAACGTAAACAGCCCGACTGAGTCGCTTGTAAGCTCAATATCCCATCCGGCGGCTTTGAGTTCGCCAAGGTAAGGGGCAATAGCTTCTTCCAGTGTTTCCGGCTCTTTATGTGCTCCTGTGTAATCAGCTATGTCGTCTGCGGCGAGTTCAATTTTTTCAAGGCTGAAGGCTTTGACTTTGTTCGATATATAGCATCTGGCTCTTACCTTATCCCCTTCTATTTTTATCGGTAAAATCATTCTGGCTGTGCCGGGTTCGCTGCCGCCATGATAAACGATATTAACCAACTCGCCTGTGCCTAGCGCATCATGAAGTTTTTGCTTGATGTGGTCCACGGTGCTCCTCCTGTTGCTGTTTAAGTTATTCCGGTAGTCCTGAAAAAATTACTACTCCGCAAATGATTACCCCGTCGGTGATCTCCTGCATTTGATATTGCTGGTTGAGTGGTTTCAAAAAGCGGCGGCCGCCGTCTTCTCGATATTCCTTGAATGTTGCCTCATTGGCGTCGGCCAATCTGGCGATGACGCGACTACCGTTGGTCACTGGCCTATCTGGGTCGACAAATATAATCGTGCCCTCTGGGTAGCTTTTTTGACCGGGCATGGTGTTGGTCATTGAGTCCCCTTGAACGCGCAGACAATAAGTTCTTGGGCCATGTGATACCGGACATGGCATCCATGCCTCAGCGTCACCGACATGATAAATATCAATGGTTTCGCACCACATACCCGCTTGCACAAAACTAATTAACGGCACTCTTCCCCGGATGTCGGGGCCTATCTCTGTATTTTGAACGATGATTCTGAGCGGGCCGTACTCGATTTTATCTTCATTGACTACGCCGTGGTATTTGTCCATCCAGCCGACAGGTTTACCGCAGCCCTCCTCAATATGCCTGGCGACATCATCGCCCATATTACGTGGATTCTTCGTACTGAGGATTTGGCTGAGATAGGCGGGATCAGTATTAGCGCGCTTGGCTATTTCTGCATAGGTGCGAAATTCTCCCTTCAAAAGGATCAGGTTTGCGCGCCTGATTTCATTGATCGTCGTCATGACGATATTAGACGGTAGTTTATCAAATTGATAAATAGGCATGCTGCTAAACCTCCTCTTGAGTTTTCTTTAGCAATACGCTAAAGTAGTGCGCATGAATATGAGATCATTTTTAAATTCAATTTCTCAGGATAAACGAGAAGAAATTGCTCAAGCGTGTGGCTCGTCTGTCGGGTATTTTTGGCAGATTGCGGGCGGTCATCGCACGCCTAGCACTCGTCTGGCTAGGAAGATCGAAAAATATACCGGGGGCTCCGTAACAATTCAGGAACTCCGGCCAGAAGATTACTGCGAACTCGAACAGGAGTCCGCCGCATGATCAATCACAGCCGCCGCCCTCGTTCCATCAAGCACTCGCGTTTCAATGTGCGGTCGGCTGTGTCCAGTTTCAGATGTGCCTCTGAAGCTCCTCGCCCGTCCGACCAGGGACGGGCTTTTTCGCGCCACAAAGGCAGTATCTACCCAAAACGAAAATTACGGTGTGTGCTCGCATTCTTTGCCACACGCATTGCAGCGAAACATATAAATTTTTCCTCCCAACGGACCGAATATCGGGTCTGTTTTGTTGCCCGTTCGGGTGAGGTTTGAACTACCACAATGATCACACACGTATTTCGCAAAAACGCCTTTGTTCACGCATCCAGCGTGCTTTCGGCCTGGGTAAGGCGCATGCGTATTTGCTGTATTTCCGCCTGCTGCGCCTGGCATTGGGTTTTAAGATTCATATTCTCGCGTTCAAGTGCTTCGTATTGGGCCTTGATGAGCCCAAGGCGCTCGTGGAGGATCGTCGACGTGCCGTGTTCGTTGATCAGTTTTTCGATAAGGTCAAGCATTGGCGGAATTTTCCCGATGTTAGTGAATGACAAAACCTATCGATTTTATCGCACCACAAAGGCAGTATCGACCATAAGCAAAGAAAAGTATTCCGTGCTGATACGGAATGTTCTTAAGGTTTTTTTAAGGCGAAAACATGAATAAGCAGCTGAACAAGACTTTGCCTCAGATCATCGAGCAGCATTTGCTGGAGTTGCAGCACGAGACCGGTATTTCCGGGGCGGCATTTACGGCGAATGTGCGCGAGCATTATGAGCGGACCTATCCCGAGCATGCGCGGCATATCGAGTGGTCGGCGGTGCGCGATGTGGCGACGCGGATGACGCGCGATTATGACCGGCTGAAGAGCTGGACGGGTCTGGACGCTAAAGTCCGTTTTCCTCTAGAGGTGCTGGAGTCGGTGATTGCCGCGTTCCCGGCCGAGCGGCGGTTCAAGCTGCAACTGGAGCTGTCGGCCCGCCAGGGCATGATGGCTATCCCGATGCCGGCGGGCAATCTGTCCGATGACGGCGTCTGCCTGGGGCAGATCGCCAAGGAAACGGGCGAGGCGATCATCGCCATTTCCAGGATGTTTGATGGCGGGACGATCTCGGCCGATAAGGCAACCGGCCGCGAGGCGGTGCGCGAGATTGACGAGGCCATTGCGGTATTGGCGGCGATGAAGGCGATCATCGCGAACAAGGCCCTCGGGCAGTTGTTTGCGAAATTCGCGATCGAGGAAGCGATCAGCAAGTAAGGTCGCGGTTAATTTTTTATACAGTGAGGGTGCGATGAAAAAGTTATTTGTTTTGCTGGCTTTGGCGGCCTGTCAAGTTCAAGCGGGCGAGCCGCGGTTTAATGCGCTAGATCCAACCGATCCTCTGTATGCGGAGTATCAGCGCAATTTGTGCAGCGGCTCGTATGAAGACTATCAGCGGTTTTATTCCGCCCGGTATTGGATGGATCAGCAAGATCCGAAGCTGGCCAAGCGCACGGAAGATCAGAGGCAGGATTGGGTTGTCGATTATGTCGTCACGACTGAGCTGCGTGATAAGTCGCTGCTGGCATTCGAAAGCAATTGCAGGTAGGCCATGCGCATTTTAGAGCTGTTGACGCTGTATCTGTTTTATGTGGCGATCATTACGGGTTTTTTCGCGCTGCTTTGCGTGTATATCCCGGTCAGCCTGCTGTATGAACTGCTGGCTGGCATGAAGCGCTGGTATGAGAATTTTTTAGAGACGTTTGAGGGGTGGGCGTGATGTCGATCGATGAGGTTGTGTTGTCGTGCCGGTTGAAAACCCTGCGGAGCGATGCGCTGCTGCTGGATGTTTCCATTGCAAATGATCGCGCGAATGTCGATAAGGATTTGGCGCGCATCGACAGGAATCAGGTAAAGCTGGATAGGTTGATGCAGAAAATCGCCACAGATGAGCAGGCGCTGTACTGGGTGCGCATGAACGAGATGCTGCACACGCCCTGCTGCTTTTACCGGGTGGCAGCATGATCATTGGCCTGGCGGGAAAGAAGCGGGTAGGCAAGTCGACGGCGGCCGGGTTTTTGGTAGCCCGCGGGTTTGTCCGAACATCGTTCGCGGAGCCGATGAAGCAAATGGTACTGCCGTTGCTGCTGGGCATGGGACTGAAGCCGGCGCAGATCGATTATTTCGAGGCGCACAAGGAAGAGATGATGCCGGATCTCGATGTGAGCATGCGGCATTTGCTGCAAACGCTGGGCACGGATTGGGGGCGTAAGCTGATTCATCCTGATGTTTGGGTAAAGGCGGCACGGCGCCGCATTTTGGATCTTAATAATGCCGGCTATCCGGTCGTGATCGAGGATGTTCGGTTCGAGAATGAAGCAGCGCTGATACGGGAGTTGGGCGGCAAGATTATCCATATCGAGAGAAAAACGGGGGTTTCCGATGCGCATGCATCCGAGGCGGGAATAGGGTTTATTGCGGACGATGTAATCATCTACAACAGCGACTTGAGCCTGGAGGCTTTCCGGGTTGTGGCGCTGTCTGCGTCCGGCATTTTATAACGGTTTTCCATGTGGAATAAGCATAGAAAGCCGACGAATTATACGGGGTGCGGGAATCATTCCTGCCCTATTCGCGTGGGATGCGATCGCGCCAACACGCATAAATTTCATTTTACGAATATGTTCCATCCGAGCCGGTTGGCGGATGGGCGGATTTCGTGCGCGATGCGGATTGGGGGCAAGTGATGCATGCGGTATCAAAAAAAATAAGACAGCAAATGCTGCGCGATAACGCCAGACGTCCGCTTGTTCTTGAGCGAGTCCCTCCTGAGCAATGGCCACCTAACCGCAGGGATGGAAATTTGATCGAGGTATGGTGCAGCCGTAAATACTTAGTGCAGGTGTATCAGGAAGATAGGGGCATGCTGCGGGCGTCAATCAATCGCACGACGCTGCGCGCGGACGGGCGATGGGAAGAAAACCTTACCTGGGATGAGATGCAGGAGATTAAGCGCCAGATCGGCCGAGGGATTTGCTACGCAGTCGAAGTGCTGCCGATGGACTGCGACATCGTTAATGTCGCGAATATGCGGCACATGTGGATTTTGCCGGAGCCGCTTCCTATCGGGTGGTTTTTGCATTCGTCGATAGATGTTGCCGGTTCCGCTGATCAGGGAGGTTGACGTGGATATTTTTTCAATTATGCCAGTTGAGGTGTTTGCTGATGATCGACTTACGAAAACTGATCTGCGTGTTTTGGGCGCGATCCTATCGTTTCGCAACAAAACCACGAATTTATGCTGCCCACGCCGCGAGGCAATCGCTGAGCGAACTGGGCTTCCGATTTGCAAAATATCAACGGCAACAACCCATCTTGTCGAGCTGGGATGGCTTGAAAAATCAGGAAGCGGTGGGCGCTCGAGTCCATCCCATTATGATTTTAGGTTGCCAGATAAATTTGATGAAAAAGTTACCGATACGGTAAGCATTCCACGCAGCAAAACGGTTACTGATTCAGTAACCGTTACCGAATCAGTAACGGTTACCGATTCGGTAACTAAAACGGTTACCGATTCGGTAAGGGGCAAAGAACAGACAAGGGAACAGAGAAAAGAAACTCCTTACGGAGTTTCCAAAAAATCCGGCGAACGCAATGGCGAACGGTTTTTGCTCGATGCGCTGCCGGATGACTGGCGAGAGTTTTGTCGCACTGAGCGACCGGGATTGAACCCGGATATTGTGTTTGCCCGGTTTCGCGATTACTGGATCGCGCAGCCGGGGGCGAAGGGCAGAAAACTGGACTGGTCAGCAACGTGGCGGAACTGGGTACGAAACGAGAAAGGAACGAGCAATGGAGCACATCAGCAATCTGGTCAACAGCGAAAATTATCAGCCGTCGAACTTGTGCAGCAGGCCTCTCGACGTTACGAGGACGCCGAGCGAAGACGCGGCGAGAAGGTTGTCGGATCGGTTGATTAACCGGATCTGGGAAAAAATGTCGGCGATTTACGGGCATCGATGGGTCAGCGCCTACGGGGTGCATGTGGACGAGTTTGGGCAGTTGAGTGCTGCGGCGGAAACATGGGCGCAAGGGCTGTCCGGCCTGAGTCGCGAGCATCTGCAGCATGGGTTTGATGCGCTGCTGAAAGCTGGGCTGGAGTGGCCGCCGACATTGCCGGAGTTTCGGGATTTGTGCGCGGCAAGGGCGGATGTTCCCGATCTGGCCGCGGCGGTTCGGCTGCTGGCGAATGCGTCGAGCCGTGATGGTTCGCTGGTGGATCGTTACCGGCATCCGCTGGTCTTGGCTATCGCTCTGGAGGTGGATATGTATGCGCTGCGGACGGCATCGATGGATCGGGCATTCCGGCTGGTCGGGCCGGTGTACAAGAGGCTGATTGCCGAGGGTTGGCCGGAGTGGCCGGCACATGCGCATGATAAGCCGAAGGCGGTCACGCATCAGCGGCCAGCAAATCGCCAAGCGGCGATGGAGGGGATTATGGGGATGCGGGAAGTTTTGGGGAGGATGCCATCATGAGCGGATCTTCGGCAAGTTCTATCGTGGAGTTATCGCGCTCGCGGTCGCGCTATCACGATCAGGATGCGCTGCTGCGTGGGTTTATGTCGATGCCTGGAAGTACGGCTAAGGAGATCGCTGTCGAGGTGATGGACTGGCGGTACGAGCAGTATGCGAATGCGCCGAAGCGGGCGCATGATCTACATTTGCTTGGATATCTGGAGCGGCTGGATGGGCGTGAGTGCAGGCATACCGGCAAGGTGGCGCACACGTACCGCATCACCGATGTTGGACTGTCGCATTTACACAAGGTTGGCTTAGAGATTGCACCACAAAAAGCCGAATCTAAACCAATCGCCAGCACAGCAAGCGACGGGAAAAAGATATTCTCAAATTTGCGAAGCATTTTGGGTCCTTCCTGAGGTATCCCTAATACGGGTACAAAAGCTCGCGATATTTTTGAATTTTTGGGTCTCTATGGGTCTCAACTGATGTTTTCTTATTAGCCGTAAGTTGTTGTATTTGTTTATTTTATAAGGATTTTTAATTTTAGTATGGCTGCCGAAGTAGTGCATCAGACAGACTGGTTCAGTTGGTCACTCAACCAGCTCGCGCGCGAGTTCGGCATCGCTAGGGAAACCGTCCAGCGGCGGCTGCATGATGCAGGAATCAAGCCAGCAGGTGAGCGCCGTGGGTTCCCGGTCTACCGTGTTGGTGAGTCGGCCAAGGCTATTTTGAATCCAGTGGGCACGATTGGCGCGGTGACCAATGACCCTGACCGCATGTCGCCTAAAGAGCGGGCAGACTGGTACAAGTCCGAAAACGACCGCATCAAGTTTGAGCGCGAATCCGGCTTGGCCGTCGATACCCATCAATCCCGCGAACAAATGGCGGTGATCGCCAAGACCGGGCTGCAAGTGCTCGAAACGCTGCCTGACATCCTGGAACGCGATTTCAGCCTTGACGCGAAGATCATCACCAGCGTCGAGGAAAAGATAGACGCCCTGCGCGAACAATGGGCCAATCTGGTCGAGGGGTTGGAATGAGCGCCGCATCCATCCGCCGCGATATCGCGAAGATGATCCGTCCTCCCGAGCGCATCAGCGTGGTAGAGGCCTCGAAGCGTTATGTCAACGTCCGCACGGCCAGCGGCGGCGTGGCCCCTTGGGACCCAGACCTGACGCCCTACATGATAGAGCCGATGAACTGCCTGAGCAGCAGAGATTATGACGCGGTCGTCTTCGTGGGCCCGGCACAATCGGGCAAAACTCAGGGGCTGATCACCAACGGCATGGCCTACATCATCAAGTGCGATCCGTCCGACTTCCTGATCATGCAGACCACCAAGGGAACCGCGCGCGACTTCGACACACAGGTCATCAAGCGCGCCTTCCGCGATTGCCCTGAGCTGAAAAAAGAACTGGCCCCCGGCAGCAAATCCGACAACACCTACGATAAGGTTTTCAAGTCCGGCTCGATCCTGTTCCAGCGCTGGCCGTCGATCAATGAAATCTCCGGAAAGCCGCTCAAATACGTGTTGATCACCGACTACGACCGCATGACGCAAAACGTCGACGGCGAAGGCTCGCCGTTTTCTCTAGGCCAGCAGCGCACCGCCAAATTTTTGAGCCGTGGCATGACATTGATCGAGACCTCGCCAGGCTTCGAGATCATCGACCCGAACCACCGTCCAAAATACGCCCACGAAGCCCCGCCCTGTGGCGGTGCGCTATCGCTGTTCAACATGGGTGACATGCGGCGATGGTATGTCCAATGTCAAGAATGCGGCGAATATTTCATGCCCCCGGCCGACGAGCGCGGACTGAAATTCCACCATGAGCGCGACCTGTTCGGCGTGACCGAAACCAGTATCCCGCAGGACGTGAAATACATCTGCACCCGCAACGGCTGCCTGATCGACACGCGCCACAAACGCGCAATGAACAACAGCGGTATCTGGGTTCCACAAGGTGTCCGCATTGAAAACAGCCAGAAGGCCGGCGATCCGATCAAAAGCCGCATCGCCTCGTTCTGGTTTCCCGGCGCCTTCGCGGCCTATTCAAACCCGGAAAACCTGATTGAAAAACTGCTCAAGGCCCACCGCGAATACGACATCACAGGCTCCGAAGAAAACCTCAAGACAATCATCAACGTCAGTTTCGGCGCAGCCTACCTGCCCCGCCATCTGGCCGAAATGGAAACCGGAGATGCACTGCAAAGCCGCGCTGAGCCGTTGGAGCGCTACCATGTCCCCGATCAGGCCCGCGTCCTGCTCGCGACCGTCGACATCCAAAACGGCAACACTGGCCGCTTCGTAGTCGAGGTGCATGCGGTCGGAGTCGGCGAAGAGCAATGGATCGTCGACCGCTTCGACATTGCATTTAACGAAACCGCAGGCAAAAAGCGCCGTATCGAGCCTGGCGTCTACAAGGAGGATTGGGATTTGCTCGAAGACAAGGTCGTCAATGCCAGTTATAAAACCCACGACGGTCGCAAAATGCTGATCCATCTGGTCGGCATCGACACCGGCGGCAACGGAAAAACCACCGATTTTGCCTACCAGTTCTACAAACGCATGAAGAAAAAAGGCCTGCAGCACAAAATTCGGCTGCTGAAAGGCGGTTCGAATGATGATAAATCGCCGGTTACCCGCTCGTTTGGTAGGGACAGCCAGGGCAGGCAATTGAAAGATGTGCCGATTTACCTGCTGAACACGAACATCTTGAAGGACAACGTCGATGCAATGCTACGGCGCTCGATGCCTGGCGGGCTGTATCTGCATTTCCCACACTGGCTCGATGCCAGCTACTACGACGAGATCCGCGCGGAAACCAGAGGCGCAAACGGTAAGTGGGAAAAAATCCGCGAACGCAACGAATCGCTCGACTTGAACGTGTATTTCCTGGCACTGAGCCGCATGCTCGGACTGAACGACGAGCGCTTCAACTGGGAATCGCCACCAACGTGGGCTGCGCCGTTGTCCACCAACTCCAATGTAATTTCGATAGAAGCGGCCCGTGAAAAGCGCGGCATTGCTTCGGTAGCTCCTTCCCAAAAACTCCAAAAACCAAAACGGAACTCGCAGTTATTATGAGCCTGATCAAAGAAATGAAAATGGTCGTCAGCGGCGTGATCGGCGACGAACAGCAAGCCAACGAGATCGTTTATGCGCTGATCAAGCGCTTCGGGGGCGAGCGGTTATATCTGCCCAGTAACGACTATGAATCCCGAAACCGCGAAATTATCGAATTGCACCGGGCGGGTGCGGCACCGGAGCACATAGCCAAGCGTCACCGGTTATCGATAAAAACCGTCTATCGAATTATCGGGCAGCCAGGCTGAAAATTTATTTCTGAAATTCTCATTTTTTGCCTTATTTTGTCCATTCCTTAATGCCATGATCTCCCCATGGCATTCTCCCAATCCCAACTCACCGCATTAGAATCCGCAATCGCCCAGGGCGCGCTGACCGTGCGCTTTAACGATCGCATGGTCACCTATCAGTCGCTGGGAGACATGCTCAAGCTGCGCGATACGATGCGGGCCGAGCTGGGCGTTGACGCGCCGACCGGAAGCCGCGGGCGCATCGTCAATATCGCGACCGGTAAAGGCTTATGACCAACGTCATCAAGCTGAATACCCGCCGTTACGATGCCGCGAGCAGAACCACGCGGACCAGCAACTGGAACACCCCATCGACCGACGCGAACGCGGCGATCGCCAATCCTGCGCTGATCCGCAACCGCGCCCGCGACCTGGTGCGCAACAATCCCTGGGCCGCCAGGGGCGTTTCTGTCATCGTCAACAATGTTGTCGGTTACGGTATCCGCACGCAATGGCAGGCGCCGAGCAAGCGCAACGCCAAACTGGCGCAGGACAAATGGAAGGCCTGGGCCGAAACGACCCAGTGCGACGCCAACGGCCTGACCGATTTATACGGCATTCAGCAGGTTGTGATGCGCTCTGTCGTCGAAAACGGCGAGTGCCTGGTGCGCCTACGCACTCGCCGCCCCGAAGACAACCTGCCTGTGCCGTTCCAGCTGCAAGTGCTGGAGCCAGACTTCCTGTACGAATTCAACGACGGCTCGCTGCCGAACGGCGGCTATATCCAGCGCGGCATCGAATACGATGCGATCGGCCGCCGCGTCGCTTATTACCTGCACAAATCGCACCCCGGCGCCCAAGGCCGGTTTGCCGGCACCTTCAGCGGCCAGTATTCGCGAGTGCCGGCTTACGAAGTCGCGCATGTCTTCCGGATCGATCGCGCCGGACAAGAGCGCGGCGTCAGCTGGTTGGCTCCGGTGATGATCCGCCTGCGCGATTTCGATATTTTCGAGGATGCGTTCCTGAACCGGCAAAAACTCGCGAATCTGTTTGCGGGATTCATCTATACCGAAAACCCAGAAGCCGCAGACGACGAACTAACAGACGTCAGCGAATTGACCCCGGGATCAATGTATGTATTGAAGCCAGATCGCCGTGTCGAATTCAATAAGCCGCCCGAGGCGGCTGATTACGGTCCTTATACCGACTCCGTTCTTTTTGCGGTGGCCGCAGGACTCGGCGTCACGTTCGAGGCGTTGACTGGTCGGCTGTCCGAAGTGAATTTCTCATCGGCCCGTATCGGTAGGCAGGAATTCAACCGCAGCATCGATTCATGGCAATGGCAAATGCTGATCCCGATGCTGTGCTACAGGGTGGCCGGCTGGTTTTCCGATTTTGCAGGGGTTCCCGGCATTTCCGCACGGCATACGCCGCCGGCGCGCACCATCGTCGACCCGGCCCGCGAGCTGCCGGCGATTAAAGAGGCGATTCGCGACGGACTGATTACCCAGCCTGAAGCCATCCGCGAGCAAGGTTACGATCCGGATCAGCAGCTGGACGAAATTGCTGAATGGAACGCCAAGCTCGACGCCAAAGGCATCATTTTAGACACGGATCCACGCAAAACTGCGTCCTCCGGACAAACCCAAACGGTTAACAACAATGCCACAAACAAGCAAAACCCAGCAGATTCCTAAGCTGCAAACCCGCGCGGCGTTTGTGCCGGCAACGGTAAACGAAGAGCAGCGCACCGTCGAGGTGACCTGGTCGAATGGCGCACAGGTGCGCCGGTTTGACTGGTGGACCGAAAAAGAATGGATCGAAGAGCTGAGCATGAATCCTGCGCATGTGCGCCTGGAACGGCTGAACAACGGCGCGCCGGTAGTGCCTGATCACCGCGCTTACAGCATTGATAACGTGATCGGCGTCGTCGATCGCGCCTGGATTTCCGGAAACGAAGGTCGCGCGACGATCCGATTCAGCAAGCGCGAAGAAGCGCAAAAGGTCTTTGACGAGGTTAAGGACGGCATCCTACGCAATATCAGCGTCGGCTACAAAATCCACAAACTTGAAGAGCAAAAAGAACGGCAGGGCGACCTGAAGGTTTTACGTGCCGTGGACTGGGAGCCGATGGAAATCTCCCTGGTCGTCATCCCCGCCGATCCCGGCGCGCAGGTGCGCTCCGAAGGCGAAAACTATCCTGTAATCATCACTGAGGTTAATGCAATGGCTGGACAAGTCGAAGAAAAGCAGACCGAACAACGCGGGGCTGAGACTCCGGCTAATCCGGTCAAATCTGAACATGTCGTCGATGAGGCGAAAATCCTGGCGAAAGAGCGTCAACGCGTCGCCGAAATCCGTAAGTTTGGCGGGATGTCGCGCGCCGACGAAGCAACCATCAACGGCTTTATCGAGCGCGGCGTATCTGCGGAAGATGCCAAGGCGCAAATGCTCGAAAAGTGGTCGTCCAAGGTCGATTCCGAAACCTCCCGCAGCGACGCCTCGGTCACCACCGACGCCCGCGACAAATTCCTCGAAGCCGGCGTCAACGCGATCCGCGCCCGCGCCGGGCTCGAAAAGATGGACGGCGCGAACGAGTTCCGCGGACTGCGCCTGACCGAAATCGCTAAATCCTGCCTTGAGCGTGCCGGCGTCTCGCATCGCGGCATGTCCGAGCTGGAAATGGTCAAACGGGCGTTTACCCAGTCAACCAGCGACTTCCCGGTTCTGCTCGAAAACGCGATGCACAAAACCTTGCAGGCCGCTTACTCGACCGCGCCGGATACCTGGAGCCGCTTCTGCAAGATCGGCAGCGTCACAGACTTCCGCGCGCACGGCCGCTACCGGACCGGCTCGTTCGGCAGTATTGATGCGGTAAACGAGCTCGGCGAGTTCAAGAACAAGAGCATCCCAGACGGCGAAAAAGCATCGATCACCGCCACCACCAAGGGCAATATCATCAACATCAGCCGGCAGACCATCATCAACGACGATTTGCAGGCGTTTATCGGTCTGTCGCAAATGCTCGGCCGCGCAGCCCGCCGCACGATCGAAGTCGACGTTTACGCCCTGCTCGCCAGCAACCCGCTGATGGGCGATGGTGTGGCGCTGTTCGATAGCGCTCACGGAAACCTGGCGGGATCTGGCGCGATTGTGTCGATGTCCACTATTGAGGCTGGCCGTGTTGCAATGGCCCAGCAAATGGACATCAGCGACAACGATTATCTGGATTTGCGTCCTGCGGTTTGGGTTGGCCCTATTTTCCAGGGCGGCAATGCGCGCACTATCAATGATGCGCAGTACGATCCTGACACCGCCAATAAGCTGCAAAAACCGAACGTCGTTCGCGGCTTGTTCCGCGATGTCGTCGACACTCCGCGCATCACCGGCAACGAATGGTATATGTTCGCCGATCCGATGGACGCCCCGGTGATCGAGGTCGCGTTCCTGAATGGCGATCAAGAGCCGTTCCTGGAAATGCAGGAAGGTTTCGAGGTTGACGGTGTTAAGTGGAAAGTCCGCCTGGATTACGGCGTGGCCGCTCTCGACTTCCGTGGTGCATACAAAAACCCCGGCGCTGCCAGCTAATCCAGCTGATACAGGTTGATTCGTAAGGGCGGTGATCCGCCCTACTTCTTACAGATTTATTGAGGTTATCACAATGGCAAATAATTACATTCGAGGGGGCGCCACGCTCAATTGGACCAACGGCACCGGCTTGGCAGTCGCCAGCGGCGATCCGGTCGTAGTCGGCAACCGGCAATTGGCGATCGCTCTAGTCGCGATTGCAGCCGCCGCAGCGGGCGAGGTTGCCATGGAAGGCGTATTCGAACTGCCGAAGAATACATCCGATGCAGTCACCGATGGGCAAAAATTGTGGTGGGACGCGGCCAATGCCGAGATCATCAACGCGCCGGCCATCAACAGCTATTTCATCGGCTACGCGGTCGGTTCGGAATTGGCGGCCACCGCGACCTGCAACGTGCAGCTCGAAGAGTTCGCCGAAGAAGGCCCGCGCGTTTTGACCCTGGCCGCGACCGGCGCGCAAACGCTGAACGCCGGCGACTTCGGTGGCGGCGATCTGATCCTGTTCGCGCCGAACACTGCCGCGCAAATAATCAACATTCCGAGCGTCGCGGCGATCCCTCCGGGCTCCAAGTTGTTCGTCAAAAAGACCGATGCGACCGCGCAGGCGATCACGCTTGATCCGGCCGGTACCGAGCAAATCGCCGGCGGCAACACGTTCGCGACAATAGATGCCAATAATGACCTGGCGCAGTTTGTCTCGACCGGTGCAGCTTGGGATTTGATGCACTCCCTCATCGCATAACACATCGCTGCCATGCCTGTCATTCCAAACGGTACGCAAAACGATCCCGTCGTCGTCAGATTCCCGGCAGGAACTGAGGGAGTCGATCGCGAGCTCATCGTCACGACCTACACCGCCAAAAATGCATTCACCGGCGCATCGATCGGCGACACGATTACCTGCACGCAGATCATCGATGTTTCCGCTGCGCCGACGACTGTTTCCTCGGTGTGGCGAAACCAGACGACTGCTGCCGACCTGGCGGGAGCACCGTCATCAGCTAGTTTGGCGCTGGTTGGATCAACCGCGCTGACGGATGCGCAACTAAGGGCGGCGGCTGTCAATGTTGCTGTCACCTCTATTGCCGGACAAATAGCAAAGATCGACAAATCGGGATCAATCACATCCGGCGGCGCAGCGCAAGCGCTGATGGCCGCCAACGCCAACCGCAAGGGATGGCAACTCCAAAACAACTCATCCGGAGACATCTGGTTTAACGAAGTCGGTGACACTGCAGTAGCATCGCAGCCATCATTCAAGCTGGCCCCCGGCGATAGCTACGAATCTCCAGTCGGCGCAACATCGACCGCGGCTATTTCCATTATCGGGGCCACCACTGGGCAAGCATTCACGGCGAGGGAATGGTAATGCGTGGTATCCCCAAATCAATCCGTACTCGTGGCGACATCGATAACCTGAGAGCGTACATCGGCACAGACAGCGACACGCCAGAAGCGCGCGCCATAATCATTGCTGAGCTAAACGCGATTCGCGCGACGTATCAGCATTACCAATTTACGCGCTTGCTGGCATCCGAATCAGACCGCGCCGGCCCAGATCCTGAATACAGAGTTTTGGCAGGGCAAGGCGCTGCCTCCGATGAGATTCGCGAATACCATCTGACCGATAGTCCGCACAGCAGGTTAAATGAAATCGGCATGACGCTGGCAGAACTGGATCAACTGATTGCGGAGATTTACTGATGCCTTTTTACAAATCGAGCGGCTTAAGCCAAACATTTTTTACCGATGCCAACCAAGGACGCCAGTTCATCGTCGAAAATGGCGCTGGCACGGGTGTAAAAGTTCTCGCGGGGACGGGTATCAAAGTAGGCAACAGCTTCAAAATCCTGGATTCTGATGTCACGGTTACGGCTCTTGATACGGGCTCTTTGACGCTCGGAACGGATTATTTCGTCTACGCAGTTCTATCTGGCGGCAGCATTGGCTTTCTTATGTCCGCAAATTCAACATTTCCGACCGGATATTCAGCGGCAACTAGCCGAAAAATCGGTGGATTCCATTATGGCCGCATCCGCACCGTAGCGCAGGCATACGATCGCAACGCAGCACTGGCAGTGCAAGTGGTTCCGAATTCAGTGTGGGATTTAGTGCACAGGCCGTCATGCGATGATCCGACAGGCATGGTTGAGATCAACAAGGGGCTGTGGATGGACATCTATCTGTCGAGCGATGATGGTGCCGCATGGCCGAATGCAAAGCCGCTGAGCCGCTATAATGCCGTCCCGCTAACAGGCACGGAACTGTACAGCCATTACGATTATCAGCGCCTAGCCAGAAATGCCGGCAAGCGACTGCCGTCGTACAGTGAATGGCTGCAGGCTACATGGGGAGCGCCGGAAGGCGCCTCGAACGCCGGAGTGCGTATTGCGACTGGCGGCGTCGGTTTCGCCTTACCGGGCGGAAATCCGTCGAGCGGTCAGTATTATTTCGTCAGTTGCTTAGGCATTGATCAGCCGGCCGGAAACGTATATCAGGTGTGCTCGGATTTCATGGACATGTACAACGGTACTACGGTCGCCAATGGCGCGTATTCCTTTGTCTCTGTTGATCAAGGCAAATCATCGCAAGCGCAAGGCGGCGTATATCAGCAGGCATTCAAGCAGCTCATCGCCGGCGGCTACTGGAACAACGGGGCGACTGCCGGCGCTCGGTGCGCGAACGTGGACATCGCGCCGTGGAGCGTGGACACGAGCGTGGGTATGCGCTGCGTCAGCGATTCTCTGTAATCTGATTTCTGGGTCTCTGTATTATGGAAAGCATGGTGCTGTATCAGCGACTGACGGATTTTTCTGAATGGCTATTTCCAGTCATCGATAGATTCCCTAGGCGGGAAAAATTCGCGCTCTGCACGCAAATCAAGAACAGCGCGTACGCACTCATTAGGCTGTCGATTCGCGCACAAAAGAGTGCGCGCGAAAAGCACAGGTATTTGCATGATTTAGACGTCGAATTGCAAATGCTAAAGTTCTTACTGCGACATGCGCATAGACTGCAATATCTCGACACCCGCCGCCATGAATTGGCGGCGCGCAAACTGATGGAAATCGGGAAGATTGTCGGCGGACTCCTCAAGGCGTTCTCCGGCAAAGGGGCAAGGCCATGACAGCAGCTCATCGCCGGCGGCAACTGGAACAACGGGACGAATGCCGGCGCTCGGTGCGCGAACGTGAACAACGCGCCGTGGAACGTGAACACGAACGTGGGTATGCGCTGCGTCAGCGATCCCAGCTTTTCAGACAGGCACTGGTTACGGCCAGTCTTGCATGTGATTCCCTTAGGAATCGGGGCCCTGTTCCGTCTTACGGACGGGAAAATATCAACAGATGCCGGCGGCCACAGCGGTGGCCGGCATCGCCTATTCGTAGGGTTTCCATGCCTGTACATGGCGAATTATGGACGCGGTTAATTTCTTGGGAAAACCTGTTTTCAGCACATCGAGCCGCAAGCAAGGGCAAGCGCTACAGGCCCGCCGCACTGAGATTTTCAGCGCAGCTGGAAGAAAATCTGATCAATATCCAAAACCACCTGATTTGGTATAGCTGGCAGCCTGGAGAGCCTAGAGAATTCCGCGTCGTAGATCCGAAGCCAAGGCTAATTCAAGCGCCGCCATATGCCGACAGAGTTGTGCATCATGCTCTGGTTAATGCTATCGAGCCGCTGTTCGAACGCCGATTTATCTACGACTCGTATGCGTGCCGCCGCGGCAAAGGCGTGCACGCCGCCATTCAGCGCCTGCAATATTTTTTGCGCGTAGCACAACGGCGATGGGGCTCTGTTTGCGTGCTGCAAATGGACATCTCAAAGTATTTCGCCAGCATTTCGCACGATAGACTGATGTCTGTTTTGCGCCGCTCGATTCCGGATGCCGATGTGCTGTGGTTGTGCGAGGCCATTATTCGCGCCGGCGGCAATAATGGCATTGGAATTCCGGTAGGCGCGCTGACCAGTCAGCTGTTCGCCAACGCATATCTCGATCGGCTTGACCATTTCGTGAAAGATGACCTGGGAGAGCGTTATTACCTGCGCTATATGGATGATTTTGTAGTGCTGGGCCCAGACAGCAAATCGATGCGCGCCCTGCGTCTTCGCATCGAGCGCTGGCTTGATGAAGAGCTTGGATTGCGCGTTAATCCCAAGAGCGATGTTTACCCGGCAAAAGCCGGCGTCGATTTTTGCGGTTATCGCACCTGGTCAACACATATTTTGCCTAGAAAGCGTAATGTCAAGCGCGCAAGAAAATCGCTGCGCGGCTTGCGGCGCAGATTTGAGCGCGGAGAGATAGCTATTTGCCAGTTGCGTCAGCGCATGTCGAGCTTTATGGGGTATTTGAAGCACTGCAATAGCCTGGCCATCGTGAGAGCGATAAATTCAGTCGCGAAGCGGAGGGTTTCGGCATGACGGATTTCTCCGCACTACTGCCGACATCAACATTCACCACCCTGCTAGGCGACGGCATGGTATACCACGCTGTCACCGGCGATGTCGAGATCAAAGGATTCGTCGATGATTACATTGATCCGGTGCTTTCAGGCGATGCGCATATCAGCGCCCGGCGCAAGAAAATCGAGGTGGCCGCGGACGATGCGCCAGGGATAAAACTAAAATCGGAGCTGACACATAGCGGCACCCGCTACATCGTCGAGGACATCATTTCAAATGACGGCCAATTCATCGGCTGCGTGGTACGCAAAAAATGACGACCATTAACCTGCAATTCGACAGAGCCCAGATCGATGCCGTGCATGCGCTGCTCGGCGACATCAGGAATGGCGCCGAGCGCGCCATCTCAAAGTCGCTGAACCGCACGCTCGACGGCGCGGTAACGCTCACGGCGCAGCGCATTTCCGGCAAGGTGACGCTCAAATCCGGATATGTGAAAGACCACATCAAAAAGACCAAGGCCAGAAACTACCAACTGGGCGCAGCGATGCGCATGCAAAGCGGCAAAGTGCCGCTGGCCGCTTTCAGCACCAATCCCGCGCCCGCGAATTTTCAGGCGCGCGATCGCGGCAACGGCGTCTCCGTCAAGGTCTGGAAGGATAAGCCGCCAGTGCGTTTCAAGCATGCGTTCTTTGCGATCATGCCGAACGGGTATATAGGGCTGTTCGAACGCAATTTGTCGAAGTCAAGAGTTGCCACTGGCCTTGATTCAAAAGATAGGCCAAGGAAGTACAGGTTGCCGATCGACGAGCTGAAAGGGCCTTACCTGAGTTCGATTTACACGCAAACTCCAGGCCTCGCGCACGAAGTCGAGACCACATCGGCCGAACGCCTACTGCGCGAACTGCAACACGAGGTCGACTATTTGCTCGGGATAAACAATGGCTGACACGATCCGCGAGAAGATCATCACAGCATTCGCCACGCGCGCGGCCAGCCTGTCAAGCATCGCCGTCGAACGCGCCCGGCGCACAGTCGACGAGAGCAATAATATTTTTGTTTCGATCTGGGACGGCGACGACCAGTTGATCGAGGCGAAATACGGTGTCGAGAAATTGCAGTTCCCGCTGGCCGTCGAATGCATCTGGAAGGCCGGCGACACCAATGCCAGCGTGGCGGCCAATGCGCTAATGGGCGATGTCGTCGATACCCTAATAGGCGTCGGCACGGACCGGACGTTCGGCGGCTTCGTCGATCAGATCGCTGCATCGACAAAATCACCGCAATACCCGGTCGACGGCAGCGACTATACGACGCTGACGGTCATTTTTTTAGTCAACTACACCACGGCGGCCGGCAATCCGTACGCCAAATCATAGAGGTCAATATCATGGCAAATGCCGAAAACGCGAAACTACAATACGAAGCCGGGCAAACATCGCAAGCGATGTCGGCATTAACCGACAGCGGCGACGCGACCGTATTCACATCGACCGCCTCGCTGTTCAGCAAAAAATCGGGTTATGCGCCCGATGTGCGGCCGAATGGCTTGATCACCGGCGGCGCTGTGACCCCGGCCGTGTCCGCGACAAACGACAAGGTCGATGTTGCCGCCCTGACCTGCTACCTGGCCGGCATCAAAACGACCGTCGCCGCCGATACCGACGTATCGATCACGCGCGCAGTCACCACCGACACGCACAGCATCACATCGATCACTGTCGACAGCACCGGTGCGATTGCGGCCGTTGCCGGCACCGATGGCACGGCATTCGTCGAGACCCGCGGTGCGGCCGGCGGCCCTCCGTTCATTCCGGTCGGCAGCATCGAGATCGCCCAGGTGCGCACGACCAGCAATACGGCAGGCCTGGTCACCGCCGATGAGATTTTTTCGGTTGTCGGCGTGCATCAAGAGCGCTACGATTACCCTATTCACAGCATCGACTACAGCACCGGAAAAATCGAGTTCGCATCGGCGCTGCCGTTGATCCATACCGGCAGCGTGCCGAAAAAGGTTTATGCATCCTATGCGGCGCCTATCTTTTCCGACATCTCCCTGGCGTCTGACTTCGTGCCGGCGGAAACCTCGCACTCGGTCTCATCGACTCAGGTTTACGGCTCGACAATCGGCTCATCGTCCAGCTCGCTCGGCCAGTCGTCGTTTACCGCCTACCTCAACGACGGCGTCGGCGATGCCCTGGTTGGCCTCAAGAACGAAACGCTGTGGTTCAAGTTCTTCCCGGACCGCTATAAAACGCCTTACATCCTGACGCAAGGCAAGCTCGGCATCGCCCGCACCTTTCCGTCCGGCGATAACGTGCAGGCCGCCTGCACCATTTCGGCTGAATCCGAATCTGTCGAGGTCAACGCATAATGGGATTCGATAGCCAACGCTTTATGGCGGCGGCGTTTGTTCCGCGCACGGCCGAAGTGGCCGTGCCGTCGCTCGCCGACTGGTTCGGCGACTCCACGCCCGCGGTGTGGACGGTGCGCGGACAGACCGCCAACGAGGTCGCCAACAGCATCGACGCCGGCAACAAGCATCGCAACATCGACGCCGTCATCAAGGCCATTGCGGCCAATGGCGACCAGGTCGAAGAGTTGCGCCGGGCCATCGGAGTCAGCAAGGACACGCATGCGGACATCGTCAAGCGCATGGAAATGCTGACGCAGTGCAGCATCGAACCGACCATTTCGCTCGATGTGGCGGTCAGGCTGGCCGAAGTACGCCCGATCGAGTTTTACTCGCTGACCAATACGATAATGAAGTTGACCGGCGAGGGCATGGATGTAAAAAAGTCGCTGGCCTCTGGCGCAACGACGAAGTCAGAGGTCTGATGGCGTTGCTCGATTTGCGCGGCGGCTACCTGTACCAGCACAAGCCGAGCCTGTTCCCGTCTGGTGAGATTACGCAAGTCGAGCTGGCGTTATGGGAAATGTATTATGGCGAGAAATCAAAACGGCATAAATAATGGCTGACGTTACCCGCACCATCGAAATCATCTTCGGCGCCGTCGATCATACCGGCGCCGGCATCCAGTCGGCGGCCGAAGGCTTGAACTCGTTTGCCTCCTCCGCGCAGACGATCGCCGAACCTTTGGCCAATATCGCCGATTACGCGGCAGAAACCGAGGCCGCGATAGTGTCTTTGGCCGGAGTCTTCGGTGGTTATGCGCTAGTCAAAGCAGCGGAGTTCCAGTCCGCGCAGATTGATTTGGCGAAGGTGCTATCTGCCACCGATCCGCAGATCGAGGAGTTTACCGACGAAGTCAAGCGCCTATCGGAAACCTACGGCGTCGCCGCTACTGACGTGCTCCAGGGTATCGCCAACTTCAAGCAGGCCGGCTTTACCGCCGAAGAAGCGGCGAAGCTGCAAAAGAATGCGCTGGATCTGGTCATCGCTGGGGATATTGAGGCGTCGCAGGCATCCGAGCTCCTGGTCGCCTCGCTGAAAGGCTACGGCGTCGAGGCGTCGTCAGCCGGGCGGTACATCGAGGCGTTAAACAACGTATCAAATGAATATGCGACCGACGTCGCGCAGCTTGCCGAAGGCGTCAGCCAGGTATCACCCATCATGAAGACGATGGGGTTCTCGTTCGAAGAAAGCACCGGCTTGGTCACGCCGATCATCGAAGTCTTCCGCTCCGGCGGCGAGGCGGCCGTCGCGCTCAAGACCGGCCTGTTGCGCCTGCTCGACGACTCTAAGCCTGTCACCTCCGCGCTGCAATCGCTCGGCGTATCGCAGACCGATCTGAACGGCCACATGCGTTCCGGCCGCGAGATATTCTACGATGTCGCCAAAGCGTTCGAGACGCTGGACGAGAATCAGAAACTGGTCTTTGCCAGCCAGCTGTTCGGCATCGAGCAGGCGCCGAAGCTGGTGTCGGTTTTCGATAATCTCGGCAAGGTCAACGCGATCACCGCGACGGCGATGCAAGAGACCGGATCGGCGGCGAAAGAAGTCGAATTGAGACTGGCGTCGACCGCGAAGCAGGCCGATATTTTCAAGGCCTCATTCGAAAACCTATCCATCTCCATCGGCCAGCAGCTCAACGGGCAGTTCGGCGGCATTGCCGATGGCGCGAGCGATGTCGTACAGGCGCTGCGGCAGATTGTCGACCAGGGAGGCCTGGAGCCGCTTTTAACTGCCCTACGCCCGGTTGTCGCGGATTTCGCGGAGACACTGCAGAATATTGCCGCTAATTTGCCCGCTGCGTTCGAACAGGTCGATTTCTCCGGATTGATCTTTTCATTTAAAGATTTAGGCTTCGAGATCGGCCAGGTTTTTGACGGTGCTGATTTGAATACGGCGGAGGGCCTGGCTGAGGCGATTCAATTCGTCGTCGACTCTTTCGCATCGCTCACACATGTGGTCGCCGGCATCGTCGATGCCTGGGGGCCAGCTGTTCAGGCCTTCGTCGCCGGCATCGATGCGTTCAATGGGCTGGATGCAGGCTCGCAAAAAGCCACCGGCACGCTGCTGGGGATAAGCCAGATCGTGCGCGACTTGGCAGGAGCAGTTACCGGGGGTGCCGCTGCGCTCGAAGAAATCGGCGGTGCCATGCAGTACATCGTAGGACTCCAGGCGGTTAGCACGCTGACCACTTTCGCGTCCGGCCTCAGCGCGACAGGATCGGCATCGACGGCTGCCGCGACCGCCATGGGTGTATTGTCCACCGCCATGAAGGCACTGCCATTGCTCGGCCTGGCGTTTGCGGCTACAGACGCCGCCGCCGCGCTGGCCAGCGGCGAGAAGTCCAGCCTTGCAGGCGCCGTCGACTGGCTAGTAAACAAGTTTACCGGCAGCGACGACCTGGCTGACTTCATCTACGATCTTAATTTGATGGGCGAGCAGAGCCGGGAATCGGCAAACAAGTCGCTCGAACTCGAAGTCAGCATCCAGCGCTTGCGCAACGCCACCGGCGACGCCTCGATCAGCGTGGACAACTATTACCAAAAACTCGCCGATTTTGCCGACGAGACAGCCCGGGCCGCGGAAGAGCACAAAAAGCTCGGCGGCAACATCGATCTGAGCAAAACCAATTTCACCAACCTGAATGACGTGATTGCGCTATCCCGGCAAATCACGAACGACTGGGGAACGCGCGTTGCGGCGAGCACGCAGCAGCTGTTCGACTTTGCCGGCGTGACCGGCGATGCGACCGGGAAGCTAATTACGCTCAACGGCGGCGCGGGACTGACCACGGAGGAATTCGAGAAGTTCACCGCCCAGGCCGAGCAGCTAAATAAGGCGATGGGGCAGACAAGCGATGCGGCCGGCAGCGCAGAGAAAGGTTTCAATACGCTGGCCGAAGCCGAGCAGTATCTGTACAACCATGCCGAGCGCAATAACGCGAAATTCATCGAATTCAAGGATGGGTTGTGGAAGATAACGGACGGCGGTTTCGCCGCCGCCGATGCGACCAACAAACTGGCCGACGCGACCAATAAATCAGCCGAAGCCGCAAAATCCGGATCGGAAGAATGGAAGCGCGCGCAGGATGTGCTGATCGAGTCGCAGCGCCGCGCCGACGATTTTGCGATAGCGCTGGAGAAGTTATCTAACGAGCGCTATGAGATCGCGGTAAAGGCCGCGGTCGACCTGAAAACCGCCGAGATCGAGGCCGGCACCCAGCGCATCCAGGCCGCCTTCCAAGCAACGGCTGATGTAATCGCCTCACTGACTACCGGCGTGACAGACCTATGGAGCACTTTTGCCCAAGGCAACCTTGGGCCTGGTAAGGCCATCAAACTGGAGGACGCCGCCCATCGTATGGAAGACAGACTGGATGCCGAACTGGAGTTAAAGCGGCAGATGACCGAGGCGGTCGTCGCGCAGGCGACCGCGACAACGAATCGTTTGTCATCCGGCGAGCCGCTGATCAGTATCGACGCAGGGTCACTGGCGCCTGAGTTAGAGCTTGTCTTCGACAAGATTCTGAAATATACACAAATCAAGGCCACGCAAGAAGGCCTATCATTGCTGGTGGGATTATGATCATCAGTCTGTGCAGCGCATTATTCGATTATGCCGGCGACCATCTGCTCGATGTCGATATGAGCAAGAGCGACTTCTCGTTCACCAGCCGCCGCGTTTCCCGCTCAGCCACGCTCGATGGCGGCGCGCTGATCGTCGATAACGGCTATACGCCGAGCGATGCGACATTCAGCCTCAGCCTGCCTGACATTACGCTCGCCCAACGCGCCGCGGTGCTGAAGACAATTCAGACGCACAGCCTGATCACCGTATCGTGCCGGGCCGGGTGCTTTGCCGGGGTGGTCGACAAAGTCGACGAGTCCGGCGGCTTCAAGATCAACTTTTTGATTTCACGCGATTTAACACAGGTATAACCATGCCCATCGGAACAGTCACAAAATACAACGGGTTCGAAAAACAAATCGGCGCGGATGCCAATCGGCAGTGGGACGATGCCACCGCCGGCAATATCATGTTCTGCCTGGCCGGCAACGGCTACACGCCGGCCGCCACGCACAGCACCACGGCGGATCTCGTCGATGTGATAACGGCCGGTGACGGCGCGCCGATCGCCGCCACCGGCTTGGCGATCGATAATTCCACGACGCCGGGCTCGACTTATTACGACAGCGCCGATGCTAATTTCGGCAATCCCGTCACAATCCTTGCAAAATACCTGATCGCGGTTATGCCGGCGACGCCGGGCACGTTCGACGCAGCGACCAGCAAGTTATTGTTTTATGTCGACCTAGATACGGCGTCCGGCACGGCTGAGGTTTCGTCAAGCGCATCGGATTTCATCGTCTACGCGCCGACGAACGGATGGATTAAGTCTACCTAAGCGATGGCTGGCGACTTCTATTTCAACAAGGTCGCGCTGCTGCTGCATTGCGACGGTGCGAACAACAGCACGACGTTTACGGACAATTCGCCGTCGCCGAAGACGATTACGGTCGGCGGCAACGCGAAGATAAGCACGGCGCAGAGCAAGTTCGGTGGCGCAGCGGCATTTTTCGATGGCGCTGGCGATTATTTGACAGCCCCTAACGGCACGGCTTTCGACTTCGGCAGCGGAGACTGGACCGTCGAGTTGTGGATTCGGTTAGCGGCGACGCCGTCCGCCGTTATGTGCCTGATAGAGAAATGGAGCACATACGGATTTTATTTTAATGTCAGCGCAGACGGCAGGGTGTACGGCGGCGTCACGAACTCTATCTCGGGCACAGTATCAGTAAGCGATGCTACGCCGATGTCTGCAGGCGCCTGGTATCACGTTGCCCTGGTGCGCGCAGGCACCAGTATAGGGTTATTCAAGAACGGAACGCTCGTGGCATCGGCCTCGGGGTTTTCCGGTGCACTGAATACCAATACCGATGCCGTCAATATCGGCCGCGATTCCAGCAATACCTGGTATTTCAATGGATACATGGACGATATCCGTATCACGAAGGGCAAGGCTCGCTATTTGTTGGCATTCACGCCGCCGGCATCGGCATTCGGTAATGACGCATTTCCCGGTCAGCGGCAGATAACCCTGGCGGGACAAACCCCGTTCGTCGTATCGCCGTTTTCCGCTACGCCTGCGCAGGCTGAGTTGATGCTGACAGGGCAGAGCCCAACATTCAGCGGCTTCATATTTTACGGATACCCAATCCAAGGCGACATCAATGTCGACGGAAATACGCCGCTCGGACTTGCGCTTGGCTGGGCGCCGACCCCGACCGCCGGCCAGATCGGCATAGCCGGCGAAATCCCCGTCTTCGCCAATCGCTTGCTCTATGCCATTTCGCCGCATTGGATCAGCACGATCTATCGCTGCTACCTGACCGGTGCCGATGACGGCCTGCCCGACCTTGAGCTGCCTATCTCCTCTTTCCAGACCCGCTACGGTACAAACCCGTTCCGCATTTACCTGTCCGTCATCGTGCCCGGCGTAGACAGCTATGTCGACGCCATCCAGGCCAGGCCGAACGGGAAATTGCGCATCGATCGCATTTACAAATATCTCGACGGCAGCGCCGAAACCTTCGTAATGGCGGTCGCGCCGTTCGATTCGCTCGATACCAACCAGGGCGGCAAGAGCGGCACGACCGGCACGCTGTCAGGATTCGAAAACTTGTTCCCGGTCGACGCCCAAACCATCGAGCTATTCGATCCGATCACCCGAAGCAATTCATCCGGAAAGCGCCGTTATCGCTGCCGCATCGATCCGCGCGTCCGCCCACAGGATACGGTCATGATAAACAGCGAGTCGTTCGTCGTCGGCGAGGTGATCCATATCATCGATACGCAGACTTCCATCATGGAAGTGCACGAGGCCGCAGCGTAATGGGAAAGGCCACGATACTGTCGAGCCTGGGCGCCGGGCAATACCGCATCAAGGTGGAGTTCGATAATGCCAGGGCGCAGGCCAGGCTGACGGCGATCGCGCAGCAACTTGCAGACCTTGCGCCCGAGATCGCCGATCTTGATGGCAAAGCCGCAGAAGCGCTGGCGGGATTGCAGGAAGCCGTCAATTTGCTGAATCTGTATCTACAGATCACGCCTGCAGAACAATATGCGCAAGATCCGTCATACCTCAACGAGCTGACAAAATATGTATATGACTGGCGACGGTATTACGACCAGGCAAAGCGCAATGCCGATCGTGCGAAGCTGAAAAAACTAGGGCTCGAAAAGGATAAGCAGTACATCGAGAAATTCGCGCCTTCAGATTTCGAGACGGACGCATGGTGCGTCGAGCACAAGGAAGATTTGACCGGAACGACCAAGACGATCGAGTGCGATTATCTGCTAAAACGCAACCCGGATACCAACGCCATCCAGGATGATACCGGGATCTGGCTGCCGGCGGCTATTGCCGCGCCGGACGCGCAGATGCAGCACCCGCTTGCGTCCTCCGTGCACGCCACCTGGTTCAATCTATGCATGGCCCCGGCGATGCAGCGGTATAAGGGGCAGTATCGGATCGGAACTATCACCAGCATAGATGCGGAGGAAAATACATGCGACATGACGCTGGCCGGGGTAGCCGATGTGAACGAATCATCGGATAAATTGGCAACCGATCAGCCAATATTGCCCAACGTAAATGGCGCGCAAAGCCAGTATATCACCGGCGCGAATATCGTTTACGGGACGTGCCACGCTGCCGCTTTTTTGGTGGGCGACAAGGTGATAGTCGACCTGCACAGCGGCGCCGGCACGCCGACTGTGATCGGGTTTTATAGCCACCCGAGGCAGTGCGCTGATTATACGTTTACCAGCAATCTGATCAACGTGGCGACCGGGGGCGGCAACTCGTATATGCAGGCGTCTGGCAATTATGACTTTGAGCATAATGATTTACGCATCAATCCCGGCGACTATGCTGTAACAATGAACGGAAATAGCCTGCCGTACTCGCCACTATCTGGCGGCGGCGCCCAGTGGGGCGATATCATCGGAGACGGAATATTGTATTTCAGGCTGCTAAGCAGCGGCCAATTTTCCGTATTTTGCCGCGACAACCTGCCGTCCGTGCAAATCAATCTACTGGTTACGAAGGCCGCCGAGACCGTCATCGACATGATGCTGACGGCCGACTCATGGCCATCGACAACCGGGGGTAACGATGTGCTCGATGTCGGCATGACGTGCTCGCAGCCGACAGCATTGCGTAAGTTCGGCGCGCAATTACCTGCAATAACCATGATTTACATCTGAAAAACAATATGGACATCAACACAAACAACACCGCCGAGGTCGCCGCCGGAATAGTCGTAGGCGTGCCTTCCATTTGGCTATTCTTCAAAAAATTTCTGACGCGCAGCGCGGAAGAGTCGACGTTACAAGGCGCCGCCGAGGCGCAGTGTGAAGTCATCGAGATACTGCGCGCTGAAATACGACGCGCGCATGACGCGCTCGAAAAAGCGGATGCCCGGCAAGAGAAGATGCGCGCCGACATCGAGACACTGCAAGAAAAGCTGCATGTGATCAAGCTGCGTGAAAATCGCGAGGAAATTTACGAACAGATTCGCAATCAGGACTGACCCATGATAACGACAGCAACACTGCAGCGCCTCGCGCCGAAATGCAAAAATCCAGCCGTTCACGCCGAAGCATTGGAAGCGGCGCGTAAGACCAGCACGGTAACGACACAGGCTAGGCTGGCCCATTTCATCGGCCAGGTGTTCGTAGAAACGGCGGGATTCACCCGGCTCGTGGAAAACCTGAAATACACCAGTCCGGATCGTCTCGACGAGGTATTCAAGTCGGTAAAAGGCGCGGAAGATGCGCGTAACCTGATTCAGCTAGGCGAGCAAGCCATCGCCAATCGCGTCTACGCCAATCGTCTGGGCAACGGCGACGAGGCCAGCGGCGACGGCTGGCGGTATCGCGGATCGGGATATAAGCAGTTGACCGGCCGCTACAACTATCAACACATCGGCGAGATCGTCGGCCTCAATCTGGTCGGCAATCCGGAAATGGCCCGCGCTCCGGCGATGGCGGCCAGGATCGCCTTCGCCTTTTGGGACGCGCACGCCTGTTCGACGCTGGCCGACGCCGGCGACATCGAGGCAATCACCGAGACAGTCAATGGCCCGGCCAAGCTCGGTCTGGCCGAACGCCGCGCCGCTACCCTAGAAGCCTTTAAAGTCTGGTGACCCTATGCCAACTGCCATCATCGCTCTGATCCGCGCCGCCGCGCCCTACCTGCTGCTTGCCGCCGCGCTCGCCGCGACCTGGGCGCACGGTTACCACGCCGCCGACAAAGCCCGCGTCCTCTTCGAGGCGCGCATCAAGGCGGAATCGGAAATCGTCAGGCTCAAGGCCGAGAAGCGCCAAGCAGAAGCCACCACGGAAATCGCGCAGGCGAACATAGCAACAGAGGAAAAAGCCCATGCCGCCAAAGAAATCATCGAAAACCTGTCTGATCGCAATAGCCAGCTGCTGGCTGAGCGCCTGCGCCGAGACCGGGCCAGCAGTCATTGCCGCGCCCTGCCCGGTACTCCCGCCACCACCGCCGACCGCAATGATCCCGCCACCGGAGACGAGCCATTTCTCGAAAGCGCTGGAACAAGCCTTGTCGCCGAAGCCGCCCGCGCCGACGCGGTGAGCGAGTCGCTGCGGGCGTGTCAGGGTTATGTGCGGAAGTTGCGCGAGGTGTTTAAATGATAAAAATGGCAACGGTTCTGATCGATTGAAAAAGGTGGCAAGCTTACTTGCCACCTTTCGCCTTAGCCTTGCAACCTATTCAGCACTTCCGTTTTTTTGAGCACAATGTAGCCGCGTTCTTGCGTCATATATTTGACGAAATCTTTTTCCGGCAGCGCGATCGTGTCCACACTCAGCGGATGCACCGATACGCCTTCATGCTGCACGGCCACCAAGTAGCGTTGCATGGAATCGGTTTTTCCGTCGAACAGTATCGACAGCATCTTAGCGCCGTCGTTCAGGCTGATGGTGATGCAGTTTTGCTCGTCCGCCCGCATCAGCCCAGCATCCGTCATCGGCTTGTGGTGTTCCCGGTCGAACAAGCCTTTCGCCTTGGCGGCGGCATCCATCGGCGCTTGAAAGCGGCCACGCACATGCGTGACCGCGCGTTGCAGGTTATTCAAGTGGTGCGGAACGTTAACCAATACGATCGAATGCAGCATTTCCAGGATCGGCTTCAGTTCAGTCATCAGGCATTGCGTTTCTTCCCAGGCGCAATAGAGATAGGCCAGGTCTACTTCGGTCAGCGTGATTGGCGTGGGCTTTTCTGATGACAGCAGCTCGCCTTCCTTCGCTTCCGGCTTCGGCAACGCATTGAACTCGTCTTCCGTCAATGTCAAATAAAGCGTCTCATCCAACGGCACTCGGGCAATGAACTGCATGATGTTGTCGAAGTGCTCCGGCGCGATGTTTTTGTAGCCGTGCTTCATGCCTTTCACCTCGAACTTGGTGCATATCGCGCTGTACAGTTTGACGGCCATCGATTTTTTGCGATCCTGCGGAACGTTCAGCAGGCGCTCCTGAATGAAATCGTTGATGGCGTCCTGCTGGTGAGGCTCCAGGCCGCCTTTGATGTAGGTTTTAGCGCGGGGTGCTGGCAGCGTTGGGAGTTGGGCGGGATGAGACTCTAGTAAGCGGCGCTCGCACTCGATAAAATATCGTCTGGCTTGATGGCCCTTTTCATTACGCTCGACCATCGACAACTCTTTCGCCATGTCGATGGTGAGGTGGTATTCCTTGGCTGGGCGCCCTCCATTGCTTTCGCTCAAAAATGAGCGAAAGTCCTGCCCATCGATAAAGCCATATTCTTCTATACGCTTTACGATCCAATTTCTAAACCGATCAGTAATCTCAAGAAATTTATGCAGCAAACGCGCGTCAACCAAATTGACGGTTTGGTTATCTATAGCCCCTACGAAAACGGGGATCAGTGTGTTATCATTCATTTCGTTACCTAATTTGATGGGGTGACAAACTTAAGCCTTGCGTGTTCCAGCACGCAGGGCTTTTTCTTTTTCAAGGATATGAACAATTTCGTTGTTCATTGTCCGGCAGTTTTTCTTTGCTTCTGCCTTAAGCCATTCTTTTAGCTCCGGCTGCACTCTAACCCCCAGTGGGGCTATGTCTTTAACTTTCATAATTATCCTCAAAAATACACCACAGTGGCGTCATTGAATAATGACACAGTGTCGTTATAATTGCAACAAATTATGTTTGGGTTTGCTATGAGACTTGAGAGCGACGACGAGAACATCAGGGATCTAAATCAAACCGGGGTAAGGATACCCAGCACCCTGAAAGCAAAAATAAAAGCAGCAGCCAAAGCAAATCGGCATTCAATGAACGCTGAAATCGTCGAAAGGCTTGAGCGCTCTTTCGAAATCAAAGAAACATATACAGAAGAAGAGGTGCATGATTTGCTGCAATTTATCGAAGATATACGCGGCAAGGGGATTTTAGATTGAATTTTTTTCGATCGCGCAACCATAACAAAAGAGGAAAAAATCATGCGTATCGAATTTAGAGTACAAGGCAGCGAAGCAGAACCGTATAAAGTTTCTTTTTGGCGCGAAGGAACAAATTTAAAATCTTTTTGCACTTGCAGAGCAGGGAAAAGCCACTACGCATGCAAACACCGTTTCGCTATGCTCGATGCGGACGTGACAAACCTTGTCTCCGAAAATTACGACGACATCGGGGCACTGCAAGAACTCATCGAAGACACTGACGTTTCTGAGGCGTATCGTAATTATCTCGAAGCACTGGATGCTCAAAAAATGATCCAGCAAATTTTGCCGATTTCTCCAGGCAGACGAAGATCCAGCATTGAGCTATCAACAGCCATTGCAGCGCTAACCACAGGCGGCATTGCAAAAGGTAGTGGTAATGCAAATTCATTTGATGTTTATCAAAAGGACTTAGCTTATCTTGGCAGCGTAAAAACCAAATATAGCGTATTCAATACAGATGTAACTCAGCTTTTTTCTGGAATTAAAGTAACAAGTTCAATTAAGACTGACAAATTGAATCACGACGCATCGCAACGGGTTATCGCTTATGCCGTTGGAGGTGATATTGATATTGCATTTGGTCTTGAGCGAAGCTTGCCGGATAAGTTGAAGGCATTTAAGGACGCGCTGGTAGATTAGATCGTTCAGCGCGTCGCCATGCATTATATGAATTTTAAATAATATCGCTTCATTTTTTTGAGCATTCAGATACGCCGCCAATCAACGGATATTTTTTGACGGCGCATGTTATCGTTGCCTCATCGCCAGAATTAAGACGCATCAACAAATCTTTGTCATCGGTATAAACAGGCCATCCCATCAAGCTTCCTGGTGTTTTAAACGTAAAGTACCCGCTCTCAATTTTATTGACTTTTCCAGAAAGCTGAACGATTTTCCCGATATAGTCATGCTCAAAGCGCGCGCCGTTCTGCTTTTCTGCGGCCGCAATTTCTTCAGCAGTGGTCGTGATGTCTGGATATGGCTCAGCCAAAACAATCGACGCCGATGCCGCCAAAAAAGCGATTAAAGCAATCATTTTTAATCTCATATAATCTCCATTGTGGTTAGTAACACCCGTCATGCGGGCTGATATGCAGGCTCTCACGGCAGTACCTGTCATGCCGCAATTGCTCAAGCTGCTGGTCATAAATTGCTTGCCGTTCGCGATAATACTCATGCCGGATGGCGCGCGCTTCATCCAGCATTTGTTGCGTGCGCAGATTGGATTCGTTCCGTCTCGCGATAGCCTCAGCCCGCTGCCTTTCCAGCTCGCGCCGGGACGCTTCAATATCCCGCTGCATCGACTCGACCTGCATTTTTTGGATCACCTCTGGCGAAGGCTTACGGATGTCGAGCGGCGGCGCATCGATGTTCCCCGCGCAAGGCCCCTGCTGATAGGTAATGCGCCCACCCGGCGCCGTGCATTTGTAGGCATCGGCAAAAGCCGTGGATGATATAAGCGATGCGATTATGATGAATTTTTCCATGCCGTCTCTCGTAATTTATGCGGGCATAGTGTAACCCATATTCTAGCGTCATTCATGCGGGTATTTGCCAATTCAGTCAATATCATCTGCCCGAAATCATGAATCGAAAACACGAACTTATCTGGCCAAATGTTTGCCATTTTAATGGCGATAATTTGCCGACTTTGATTGAGGATTAGACAGGCTCTACAAGGTTGCGAACGGAAAGCAAAAACACAACTAATTGATTTTATTAATATAACGATGCGACTAAGGTATTCGTAATGCGAAGGTCGTAGGTTCGACTCCTATCATCGGCACCATGAAATCAACCACTTACAAGACAAAGCAGAACACCTAAATTTTCGGTGCTACGCTGGTGCTACGGTCTTGATTAAACCAAGGCTTTTGATCGCACCGATTGCGGTATCTCCAGACCCAAAAAAGCCGGATTACTCCGGCCATCGATGCCGCGCGGTTTGATCTCTATCCCCATGACCGCCGCCATCACGATCCCCACAACCCATGACTGCACCGGCATTGCGCCAGGACTAGGCAAAATCGATTGTTTCCAATTCTGCGCACAATAAATTCACTAGCATGATTTCGTGCCAACTCTCTGGAAGCCGCGCCATCCGTGCGTTATAGACAGGCATGATATTTGCTTTAGGCGTTGTTTCCTAAAAGTAGCGGGTGCCCTTGCGCCTCGATCAGCTTGCCGCGTTTTTTATTGCCGCCTTAGTGAAAAATTGAATGTGCTTGACTCGATCATCAACAATCTCATCATGCACTGATAACGCCTGTTGATTTTGCCGTCGCAACCCGCACCGCGTCTGCAATCAACTGTTGTTTTTCACTGTCGTTTTTGATCCATCCCTCTGCCCCAATGATGTTCTTGTCTAACGCGCATGGTATGCTATCGGCTGCTTTTTAACTCTAGCTGATAGGATTGATAGGTATGCACAAGACGTTATTTTTCTGCACCGCCATGTTTGGGGTAGTGCTCTCAGGTTGCACCATGCACTGGACGAATATTGATGCGAAGCCCGATGGAGCTGATTCTGTTGCTCATTATTCGAAAAGTAGCGGCGCGCGTGAATGTCTGGCGGTCATGGATGACTTGCAGACGATTTTTGACAGTCAGGAAACCAATGCAAGCGTTGAGTTCCAAAAGCGACTCTTGAGGCATATCAAGGGCACTGGCGTATTCAATTCTGTTACTGAAGAAATGCCAACAGTTAAGCCCAATCGGTGGGTCAATTTCGCCTTAAAGAGCAATGAGGCTCAAGACACAAATCAAGGATCGAATATGGTTAAAGGGTTTTTTATTGGATTTACTTTTTGGCTGCTGACTCCTGTCCTTCCACTTTCCTATGACTTCGAGTCAGATATGACGTTAAATGCCACTCGATGGGATGGCAAGACAAAAAGCTACCATGCCAAAGGAAGCGGCAACGCCAAGTATCAACTCTATGCCAATTCCGCTATAGCCGGTAACGAAGTAAGAGCGCAAATAACCAATAACAATATCAATTCGCTTATGAGCCAATTGGTTCAGGATGCGGATTTTCTCTGCCCAACAATATGAATTACAAAATTACATCAATTTTATTGTTGCTAACCGATTGGCTTTTATACGGTTATGGAATTCCGTTGATCATTATTTTTATTTCCATCATCGTCTTTAGGAGTCAAACAACAAGTGGAGAAAGCAAGGATAATGAGGATTTCTGGGTAACCCTTGCTTTCCTTTCGTTTATGGGCTTGGGCTTCATTTTGTACCAATTAAACCCTGAAGTCGCAAAATACCAGCATTAATCAATGATCCCACCATGATTGACGGCAAGATTTAGTTGGCATAAAAACCCGCTAAGCATGGAGATTCGGCTGGTCTAAGTGCAAATTAAGCGTCCATGCAAAGCCGGGTAAAGGTAAGCTCTTGCTATTGCCCCGGCTTTGTTTGGTTCAGGTTAATTCTGTTTCCCTTTTGCTTCCTATCTCCGCCCATCCAAAGCCTTAGCCAAATCCTCAATATCGACAAACCAAGGCGCACCGTTTGCCGGCCTTACCTGGCGAGCCTTGACTCCAAGCTTGCCTTCACTGGCGTACCGCCTAGCGGTTTCTGGTTTCAGGCCAAAATAGCGCTTACAGATAGCCTCGTCATCGAGGCTTAGATGCTTGGTCTTGTGTTCTTGAAATAGTGCATCAACGGTTTTCATGCTTCATCATCCTTTGGTGGCCGCAAAATGCGCCTTGACGATCGCTTTCATGTCCTCGATTTCGTGGTGCACGGAATTGATGCTGCTCATAATGATTTCATTGTTCATCCGGTTTTCACTTTCGAACTGCGAAAACAACAGCATCAACACGCCTTGGGCGCGCGCTGCCATTGCGTTACATGCGTCCTGTATGTCGATAGGGTCGTGGGCTTGCGTTGCATTAAAACGATGCGCAAATAGATTGGTGTTTGTGGTCATTAAAGTTGAATCCAAGCATTAATAATGAACCACCGCCTATGCTTCTCACGGGATAGGTGGCGGACTGAATGGGGTGAGAAAACCGCTACTTGGAACGGCCAGCGTTCGACGCTGCCCAATCAGTCCGCCATAACAGTATAGGCGCAATCATGCGGCCCACGATATGGGGCGGGTAAATAGTCACAGATAAACAGTGAAGATTTACCACCAAGTAAAACGGGTTCTCACGCCCGGCCACGCTGTTGCGGGGCGGTTGCATTTTGAGGCTTTTGGTGGGAAGTGTCGCGACAAAATTCGCGCCATGTGAAAGCAATTCACAAGCCCGAATCAATCAATGTTTGGGCTGATTTTCTAAAGCCCGGTCACGACTTCGCAAAATTCGCATGGTTTTAAACCTTCGTCGTCATAATTATTTTCAATTGTGAAAGTTATTCACGCTTTTACCGCAAGCATTGCCGGCCATAACCTGATCTCTCCCAAACAAAAAAGCCCGGGCTTACCGGGCTTTTCTTTGTCTACTGTCCGCGCATCATCTGCTCGGCTGCCTGGATAATGTCCGGCCTATTGGCGAACTGGTCGCGGTTATTCAGCACATATTCCGCCTTTCGCCGCTGCACTTCCGGATCAGCCGGCGCCGATTGCTTCGGCTGAGCAACCCTGGAAATCTCCCCGGTATCCTTGTTAAACGATCCGGTGACGCGCTTCTCATTCGCCATGGTTTCAGGATTGTAGTTTTCCTCGACGATCGGCTGATAGTCGCCCTTAGCTTTGCCGTTTCCACCCTTGGCAATGGTCGCCAAATGATCACGAAACTGCGGATTAGAATCCATCAACTGAATCACCGACTCATGCCCGGTCAAGCGCTGCACCAATTGCTGCGGCGTGATGCCTCGAACATTGCGGTCATAAAGGCTTGATGATCTGAACTCGGTCATCGGGCCGGGATCAGCGTAAGGCTTGCCGTCCTTGTCTTTGCCGTAAGCGGTTACTTCCATCGTGTAGTAACCCTCTGGATAGTTTTCCTCTGGTGGATGGAATAGAACCCCGGTGATTTCCTTGCGGTCGATGGTGCCACCGACATAGCGCGGATCTTCGCCGTCATAGGCGCCATTGCCCTTGTTGATGTCGACAGCCTCCAGGGTATTGAGCGCCTGCAAAACAGGGCGCGGATCTTTGGCGAACGCGCCGGGATTCATGGCCGCCTGCGTCATCGTTTCAAACGACTGCTTATATTGAGGATAACTTGCTGCGACCGCGACCGGATCAACGCCGGTTCCCTTCTTGAAATCATCCAGCGCCTTAACGCCTTCCTCGCCGCCTGGAAGCCTGATAACTGCGGTTCCGTTTGCGTTTGGTTGGACATAAGCAGAAAACCGCGTCAAAGCCTCCTGCTTGGCCTTGGCGTCCTGCGCTGATCTCAATTCAAAGGCTTTTGTCGCCGTTTCGATGTTATTTTCATTGATCGTCGAATTTGCCTGCCGCTCCTGAATTCCTATTTGCCGGCTTTGGTTTTCAAGCTGGCTTTTCCTGTAGGCGTCATTACTCAGCATGTCGGCTTCTTTCAGGCCGAATTCCTTGTCATCCTTCACAAGCTGATGCCGGTATTTTTCTTGCTCGAGTCGCGCGGCTTGCTCATTGGCCGCCATGCTCTGATCATGCCAAGCCTGATCACGCTGATCGATCATGGCTTGTCTTTTGACGCCATCCCGATATTGCGCGTTTTCAAGCCCCATGTGTTGTTGATCAAGGTCATTCCTGCGGCGCCGATGGATTGCATCGTCAACCAGGCCAAAGCCGGCTGAAAAACCAGATGTAAATGCTGTTGTCATTAAAGTTCTCCACTTAATTGATCGTCGATTAATTCGTCCAGTTCTTGTGGATCTACCGGCCCCTTGATTAGGGAATACACGTTGTCGGTAATCAGCGCATATTCATCCTGGAGCCGCCGTCCGAATGGCCCCCTGTGCCTACCTCTGTATTTAATGCCGATTAAATCACCTGGACAGATATGCTGGCGATTAAAATCGTTTTCCAAGCCAAGGGTAAGGCTGACTTCTGTAGCCCCATTCTCTGTGAGAATCACCGCTCGACCAATGTTTAAGTCGGAAAAAATACCAATGACGCAATCTCCCGGATGGTAATTCTGTTTGTAACTTGAGTTCCATATGACGGGAATTTCGTTTAGGCGCCTCTTAATTTCAATGAGGCGGTGTGGTGTGCATGCTGAGTGAAAGTCGCCTGTATAAGGCTCCCAAACACGTTGGTGTGGTTTATTCATAGTTGCCTCCCGGCAATTAAAGGTTACAAGGCCGATCAGTCGATGGGCGGCCGGTTTTGATGGACTGGTTCGCTGTCCTTCTCGATAAAGTCCAGGTTGATGCAGGCCGCGTAAAGGTTCTGCGTGGCCTCACCAAGCAAATGCAATCCTTGCAATGTGCGCTGGTCCCTTGTTTTCACGATACTCGGATCGTTGAGCATTTCATAAATGGCCTCCCTGAGTAGGTCATAAATCGTTACGATGTCTTCTTTCACTTTGTGGCCCTTCAATTTCTTAATTTTGGTACGACTGGTTACGGGTCTATGCTTCTAACCAATTGAAAAAATGAATATATTTTTTAAGCGTAACTACCGTACCAATGCGTACCAAAATAAAACTTGTTACGCCGGTTTGATTTTTGGTGCCGTACCGTACCGTACCATCTCTCTATAGAGATGGTACGCTGGTACGCAATCAAACTGACCCGGCGGTTACGTTCACAATTACCAGTCGATCCGCCACCAGCAATCCTCGAACTGCTGAACTATGTCTAGCTCAATCAGCTTATTCCGGCTTCGTTGAAACGCTTGCCGTTTGTTTAATTTTTCACCTTCTGAATCAATAACTGGGTATGCCTGATTTCGCCAATGATCAATATGGACCACCTTTCGAGATTGGCCGATATTGCCATCAAATCCACCGAATCTGGCTCTCAGTTCCGCTGAGGGCGCGATTCCATGTTCGGCTATGGCTCGATCAAGCGCGGTCAGGATCGCGTCGTCACGCTTACCTAGCCTCTTCTTTTTCCCTTTGGTTTTTGTCTCGGCTTCGCCTTCAATGTAATCCAGGTATAACGATGTGATAGGCTCGCCGTCCTCATCCCGAAATCCTGTATCAACCTCGACCGTTTTGAATGAGATATTCGGCGGCTCAGCCCCATCCTTGAATTTGGCACAACTCAGGGTCACTGTGTCGCCATCACGGGATGCAAGCCACTCGGTATCACATGACGCCTTGATTGCCGATGTACCGCGGCCGCGGCCGTTATTGTCGTGCCCAGTATGATGGATAAACAAAAATGAAATCCCAGGAAGGCAGGCACGGAACTGCATATCAAGGTTCTTGAGTAGTTGGCCGAAATCGGAAGCACTATTTTCGTCGCCCGATGTGTTGCGGTGAAAAGTATCCACGATTACCAAGGATGGAAGTTCGCCTATCTCCTGGCATGAATTGAAAATCCCGTTCACTACACTCGACGCGCTTTCCGCGTTCAAAAGGTCGGCGGGTAATTTGGATACAATGAGCTTGTTTGAAACCGGAACACCATATTTGATTTCAAGCGCCTTCAATCGCGGCACCAGTCCGCCGTATCCCTCGCCGGCCAAATAGACAACAACGCCAGACTTAGTTTTTCGTCCGGCCCAATCATTGCCGGTGGTAACGCAGAATGCGCAATCTAAGGCTATAAAAGTTTTAAGAGAACCGGGTGCCGCGATTAAGAAGCCGACGTTATCTTGATTTATGAATCGCTTGACGATGGATTTTGCTGGTGCGTACCCACCAACAAGTTTTTGAGCGCTAATGAACTCGTGGGCGGTGAGTGCCCCGTAAACCGGCTTTGTGTCAAACATTGGGTATTCTGTGCCCTGAGTGCCAAGGCCAACCTGCTTATTCACACTCTCCAACCCATATCGCGCGTGCAGATCATTGAAGTCGGATGATTCGGTATCGGTATCGAGGAAATTCGGACAGGCCACCAGCGTGCCGGGCCCGGCCGCTTGCGCTGCTTTGTTCGCCGCCAGCAATCCAATATTCTTCAATTCGCCGTTGATGCGCGTGAACCGATCGTTATCCGCGCACACGATCAGCTTGACTCCGGGATGCCTGCGCCTGGCTATCTCTGTTACCAATGGCAGGTTGCCGGCGTCGAATGCCACATAAACCGTTGCACCGCTGGCCATGTGCAGGCTGATCGCGGTTGCTAATCCTTCGGCTGTCAGGATTAAGGTGTCTGATCCCTGGATAAGAAAGAAACAGCCGCGCTTTTCGCCGCCTGCAGGGAACAGTTTCCCGCCGTCGTAATTGATCCGCTGCAAAGTCCTGATCTGTCCGGCCTCATTGATCAATGGAACCACCAGGTTGACACCGCCATCCCACTTGACTCCAGGCACAGGCTTAACCTGCTTGGTGATAAAGTAATGATGGGTTTCCGGTGCGTCTTGATAGCTGGTCCATTCCTCCGTGCATTGTGCCGCCACCTCGTCATGGATTCGCTTGCGCTCTGCCTCCTGCCGCGCCTTTGCCTCTTCCAGAGTTGTCGCGTAATCCTGGCGCTGTTGGTGCGTCATTTCGTCCGGATTGAACGATGACCAGCTTGTCCGGCTATACGGATCTTTCCAGTGACCGAAGCACCCACTAATAAAGTCCGGTGATTCGTACAGCACATACCAGAAGTTTTTGCTCCGCGCCTTATCATCGATGTGCTTAACGCGCTGGATCTCGCCGTTTGCGACTGCATAGCCGGCGACAAGTGCACCGTGCGCCTCGATCTCTTTGGTGAATGCCGCAATGGCCGCGTAACGGTCGAATGCCGGTGTGTATTGAATGTGTAACGCTGGATCGAAGCCCTCGGGCCCGAATATTTCTGATAGGTCTGCCATGTGGTATCATCTTTGTTGGGCGCATCTCGCGCGCAAATTGAATTAGGTGATTTGGTTTAAAAAGCCTCGGCTTCTGGGTGTGGCCGGGGCTTTTTATTTGCCCGTGTTCTTGCGTTCGATGCAGGCGAAAAACTCTGCCTCATCGATCAAGACGCGCCGACAGTACGCGACTCAAGGAAGGAATCAAGCGCCGATTTGCGATACTTGACCAGACGGCCAACTTTAATGAATGGGATGCTGTAACGCTTAGTGCAGCGCCAAACCTCTAACGTTTTAGGTGTGACGCCGATGTATTCGGCGGCTTGAGTGTTGCTGTAGATTTCGTCTTCTCGTGATGCTTTAATGGTCATGCGGTAAACTCCATTGGGTTTAATTAAATGCACGATCATTACATCAAAAGATTTCCTATTTAAATGTGGCTCAATTAAATAGGCTCAATATGAGGGACCAGTCTGACTCCTACGAGGTGGGATTAATTCCCCCAAATGGTCATCAGAGAGATTTTCAAGCCATTCTCTAAGGTGAAGTTTTTCAATTTCTGTTCTCTCAGCTTCTACGGTTTTTACTTTAATTCCGTATCGTTTAGCGGCTTCCTCGTTTGCCTTTCCAGGATCAACACCTTTTCGGCGCCGTTGTTCCACAAATGCGGCAATACTTACAGTTTCATCAAGGGCTTTTCTTTTTGGGTTTCCTCGTCCACGCTTGAGGTGAAACGCCCGATCCAAAGAGGGCGCTTTGGTATCTTCTAAATATCGTCGAAATGCAGGAATCGCAAAGCCTGCGAGAACGCTTATATCCAATGAGCTTAACTGGTCGCCGTTAACTTCATATCTCTCGACAAGGTATTTCATTAGCGATCTAGCAGCCTCAATAGATTCCTTTAACTCTCCATGTTCATAAAGTTCATTATTCATAAAAATCCATGACTGAAGCTCTGATTTTGATGGTTGTACCATATTCACCTTGTGAAAAGTTAAGGTTGCCAAAAAGGATTAACCGGAAACAGAATGGCGTTCTCTGCTTGTCGGCCCGTCGGCCTATCCGGTTAAATGGGGTCATTCGATCCTGAGCAATGAAACATCATCAGCCATGCAAAGCTCGGCAATGACACTTGCCTTGTTTCTCAGAATCAACTGCAATTGTCTGTTGGTGCAGTTGCCGCGCCGTATCCATACCACCTTGGGCGGATGCCCGCGCAACATGCTTTGTTCGTAAAAGTCGGCGTCTTTGCTGATAATGACAAAATCGTTTTCTTTGGCATAGCGCCATACTTCATCATCGGAACCGCCGCCCAAGCCGATCCGGTCCACATGGGCGGAACCGGGAAAAACATCGCTTAACCCGGCCACCATTTTTGGGGATAGATTTTCGTCAAAAAGCAGCCTCATCCCTTGATTACCCGCGTGTGGCGTTCACGGTCGGCCGCATACGCGAAACAGGCCCGAATGTCGTCGCGGGTCAAATAATCATAATCGTCCAGCACTTCAGCTTCAGTCATGCCGGCCGCGAAACAGTCCAGGATGTCATCAACGGTAATCCGTAAACCACGGATGCAAGGCTTGCCGCTGCGCTTTCCGGGCTCGATGGTTATGATGTCGTGATAATCGATGCTCATTTTGCTTGTTTCCTTTTGGTCATGGGGATGATCTCGCCTGTCGCCTTCAAGCCGCCAGCCGCCAGCATCGCGCCGGTGGCACGCTCTACGGATTCGCGGACAGGATCAAGATCGAGCCGCGCATATATCGCTGTGGTTGATGGTGATTTATGGTTTAACGATTTGCCGACTATAACCAATGATGCGCCGGTTTTAGCCTGCCACGAACCCAAGGTGCGTCGTAAATCGTGGATGCGTAAGTTATCAATGCCTGCCCGATCCAGGACGCGCCGCCATGCTTTTTTAGGCTCGACTAGATGCCCGGTTTTGCCCTCTCCAGGAAACACAAAAGGCGATTTTGAATAGTCCCGATTGCGTAATATCTCGACCGCCTCCGGCGACAAAGCGACAGTCTGAGGCTCGCCGTTCTTGGTGGTCGGAATGCGCCACTCGGCCCGCTCCAGATTGATCTGGCTCCACTGCATCTCCTGTACATTCGAGCGCCGCGCCCCCGTGAGCAACGATATTAGAAAGTAATCACGCAAGGTATCGTTGGGTTCTTCGGTCAGGGATTTGAAAAACGCGGGCAGTTCGTCCGACTGTAAAAAACGATCTCGCTTTATTTCGGGGAACTGTCTGATTCCTTGCACTGGGTTAGCTCCTTTGAAGAGCTTCTTTTCCGCTGCATATCCGAAAAGACTGCTGGCTACACGAATAACCCTATTCGCTGTAGCCGGATGCGCCTTGCCAATATCTGCATGTAATTTGCCGAAGTCGGTATCTTTGAATTGCGACAGTTTGCGCTTGCCCCATTTACTCAAATAAAGCTTGAAGTCGGAACGATAGCTGCGTTTGGTTTTCTCGGATAGGAACGCGCCGCGCTTATTGCGTCGGTGCTTTAGGAACTCATCGAACAGCTCTTGCAGCGTGGTTTCTGACTTGAGCGCTCTGGCGTCGGTGTTGGGGTTGATCTTCTGAGCAATCAAAGAACTCAGACGCGCCGCTTCTTTTCTGGCGTTCTCGATACTCATGTCGGGAAACTTGCCGATAGTGACGCGCTCCGGCTTGCCTTCTACGCGTTTCTGAATAAAGAATGTCTTGGTGGTGCTGGTGTGTCTAAGCTGCAAGCCTCCGGCGTTCTTATGGGTGTCGTGGTAAACGATCCGTTCGCCCTGTTTTGGCTCTCTCAGTGCTTCGAGCTTGGGCTTGGTAAAGTCAAAATGCGTTGTCATGCCTGCCTTTGCGGTGATTTCTGGTGCTACGCTGGTGCTACACTCTCTGTCAAAAACCGTTAAATTTCGTGTAGCACCGTTAAGGCTATAATAGGCTGTAAGTATTGGTTTGTAAAGGTTTATTAAGGTTTAGTAATCCGCAGAAAATAGCAGGACTTCAAATTCGTAATGCGAAGGTCGTAGGTTCGACTCCTATCATCGGCACCAAATAAAACAAGGGCTCAGGTTGCAAACCAAGTCCTTTTTTATTGCTCGCGGGACACTGGCGGGACATTTGCCCACAACGCGTCACAATAAATCCCGGGTCATGAGCCCTTATCCGCTCAATTCGATACGATCAATCGCACCATGCTGTAGCGCTACCATCAAAGTCAGATGCTCGCGCAATTGCCGAGTTAACAGAAAATTTTCGCGCACGAATTCTTTGCCTTTAAGCCCCATCGTCTGCATTTTTTGTTTCTGATTCAGCAGATAGCGAATGCGCAGCGATGCGCCTTCCGGGGTGTTGACTAAGAATCCGGTATGAAAATCGATCACCTGTAAACGAATGCCGCCGGTATCGCCGCCGATGACCGGCTTCCCTTTCCAAAGCGCTTCGGTCACCGTCAAACCGAATCCTTCCTTGGTGGACTTTTGCAGCACGATATCGGACAACCGCTGTAAGGCATTGATCGTACGGTGTGCGTCAGGCGGCAGCAGCAGAATCTTAATATTCGGATCATCGCCCGCTGCAAAGCGCACTTCGTTCAACACGGCCTCGCCCTCCGGATCGTCGGAGGCGCCTCCGCCGGCCAGCACGAGTTGCAAGCCGGGAATATAGTCCTTCGCGAGCTTATAGGCATGAATCACGCCTACAGGATCTTTAAAGCGGTCGAAACGCGAGATCTGCGCGATCATCGGCGCATTGGGATCGATGCCGAAGCGTGTCCGGACAGCGTCCAGTTCGTCTTCAGACAAGTCGACATTCTTGTCGCTTAAGGGATCGATACTGGGAGGGATGATGTAAGCAGGATGCGGCAGCATCTGCACAAACTGCGGCAAAGAGAAGATACTGGCATCATAACCGCGGACGAATCGGTCGATAAACCGCCAGACGCTCCTGTGCGGATGGCTGGCGTCAATATGACAACGCCAGATCCACTTCCCTTTGCGTTGAAGGCAATGCGACAACAATGCCACCGGTTGCGGGTCGTGAATAAAGACAAAGTCCGCGCCTTCCAGCAAAGGACGCAACTGCCTGGCATTCTGTTCGTTCACTTCCTGAAAATGCTGCAATAGCGTATCGGGAATCGTGATTCGGTTTCCCTGTATCGCATTATGCAGGCTTTTGGTGCATTGATAAAACTCGCTGTCGCCGCTAATGACTTCCCAGCGCGAATCGATTCCGAGTTCCCGGGTCAGCGGCACGAGTTTATCCAGGATCTCGGCAACGCCGCCGCCAACTCGGGTGGAGTTCACATGCACCACGGTTTTGCCTCGCAGCGGCTCAGCCAGTTGCCTCAGGTGGCGGATCACATCGGCACCCGCCACGGCGGCATAACTATCCAGCATCGTGGTCATGAAGTTTGCTCCGCGAAATGGTTTTGAAAAGCGGCCGCCAATTCCTGGCGCATTTCGATCAGGGTGCTGAAATAAGGATCGATGCCGGCCAAGCGGTCGATCAAGGGCCGATAAGCCTCACCGAAATAAGCCAACCAATGACGAAAATCATCGACTTTATCATCCGTACGGCGGCGCGCATCGATAAAATGGTAAAAAACGCTGCTTCCCGACATGCGCGGGATCAGTTCCGACATCTTATGCGGTTCTTCCACCCGCAGATGCGTATCGAACACCACAATCTGAGAGCGCACAAATTCAAAGCGCTGCAAGGCGTGCGACCATTGCAAATATTCGCTTTCATCGAGACGGTCGTCTATCAGTTCAAGCAGGTGATAACGTAATTCCTCCACGTCGTCATAGGAGCCAGGATCAAGGACAGCCAACTGTTCCGCCAATTTGGGGTCGTGCAGACTGTGACGTACCCAGCCGGCAAAGTCATTGATGTACTCCGGTTCATCAAAATGCGGAAGCAACAAATTGGCCCAAAAATGGTGATAAAGACTATCAGGGCTAAGATTTTCGATTTGATCGCGGAATTCCTTTAAATTATTGGCCCGTTTATGCGTGGCGATCGCGATCAAGGCACAATCTTTCAAGACAAAACGTGGAGACTTCACCTTGGCCTGATTATTCATCTCGTTCATATGACAAACTCCCTATATACATCACGCTTAAGTTGATTTATCAACGTCTACAAGGCGCGATCTATATTCGCTTGCTGTAACGAATTACTGAATAAAACTTGGAAACCTGCTATTCGAACAAGTTTCGCATGCAAATCATTGTATTAGCAGTTTTTTCGCGATCATTTGCAGATAATCATGTGGAGTCCCCGGCTTTTTTCGAAGTTCAATTTTTTTAACGAACGCGCTGGTCCGCATATTGAATTACCAATCGCCGTAGCACTGCAGGGTTCGAATAAAAATGGTCGGCGCATCAAGTTCGCCGCTCAAACGGGATTAAACCATGAGTCTTATTTTGACTAAAAGGTAATAAACCGCCGCTTCTTTACGGCTAATCGAAGGAACTTAAAATTTATATCGTAATCCCATAAAAAATGGGTGTTTTAGTACCCAACTGACCAAAAACGGGTGGCGACAGCGGTACTCATACCCATTCGGACCATTAACGATGAGCGTCATTTGCGGAGGAAGGAAAATACCTGCCGACGTATTGTAATGAATAACGCCGAAAGGATGCTGCGGCACGAAACTGCTCGGTCGCCGAGAGTTGTGCCCTTCAAATCCGTCCGTCGGTATTATTGAACAAGGTGGTACTAACGATGAGCCGTTATCAATCCATTCTTTGCTGCTGGATGCTAAGCACATTTTTCTGCGCAGCAGCGCATAGTCAGGAAAAAAATGCAAAGACAGCACCCGAGCCGGCTGAGATCCAATCCGTCATCACTACTCTGGAAAACCCGGTTGATCGCGCCCGTTTGATCGCCCAGATCAAGCTCTTGGCCCAGGCACAACAAAAAATGACCGAGCCGCCTGAAACTCCGACGCTGGGCAGCACCACTGTCGAGCTGCTGAAGACCCCTTCGGATAAAATTACCGAATCTATCGAAACCATAGTGAAAGCCGCCACGATGTTCCATCAGCTTCCCCGTGTTGCCGACTGGCTGGAATGGCAAATCTTAAACTTGGAAAGGCGCAACCTCTGGCTGGACATCATCGGAAAACTTGCCGGCATGATGGGAAGTGCTTACTTAGCTTTCTTTATCGCCCGAAGATCGTTAAAGCATTTATGCGATGTCTTGCAACATTACCCGGCGCAAAGACTCACGATGCGAATTTTATATCTTTTCGCCTTGCTATTGCTTGCCTTGATGCCCATTATCCTATTCGTTATTGTCGGCTATATAGCAATGGGCCTTATCCAGCCGACAGAAAACACCCGCTTGATCGCCATCACCTGGATTAATGCGGCCGTTATTGTCCATATCGCGGTGTCGGTCATGCGTTTTTTGTTCGCACCTCAATATCCTCAGCTCCGCCTGTTGCCTGTCAGTGATGAGACATCCCTGACGATTGATAGTTGGACGCGCTGGCTGAGCATGATAATGACGTACGGTTATTTCGGCTTGCAAGCCGCCTTGCTGATCGGAATGCCCCTTCCGCTCTATGAAACGCTGCTGCGACTTCTCGGTCTTCTGGTGACCGGTTTGATCGTGCTGATGATCTTGCAAAACCGCAGGAGTGTGGCTCAATTTATCCGCGGCAGGGAAACGCTGAATGCCAGGAAACTGCATCCACGACAAATCCTGAGACAATTTGCCTCGGTTTGGCATATCGTGGCGATCATCTATGTGCTGATGCTTTACGGAGTCTGGGCTCTCGCATTGACCGGCGGCTTCTTTTTTATTCTAAAAGGCACTCTGCTGACCGTTTTGATCTTAATGGCCGGAAATGCCATGGCTTGGTTTATCGAAAACGGGTTTCGCCGCAAGTTTCAGATCGGCGAAGCATGGCGCCGGCGATATCCCGGTCTCGAATCTCGCTTTAACCGTTATGGGCCGATTTTGCAAACGGGAGTCAAGGGTCTGGTCTATGCGTTGATCACGTTGTCCGTGCTTCAGATTTGGAGCATCCCTGCCTTCGTTTGGATCACAACCGGCATAGGAAAAACATTCAGCACGGGGATCATGAAAGTCGGCGGCATTATCCTGACAACCCTCCTGATTTGGGAGGTTGTCACGCTTTTGATGGAAAGCTATCTGGATACGGCAGCAGAAAAAGACCCAACTCTCTAACGCGCGTCAGCGAACATTGTTCTCCGTTGCTCAAAATGCATTATTTTTCGTTCTGACCACGACATCAACGCTGATCATTCTTTCCGAACTGGGAATTAATATCATTCCTCTACTGACGGGGGCCGGCGTTGCCGGAATCGCGATTGGCTTCGGCGCCCAAAAACTGGTGCAAGATATTATTACCGGGATTTTCATCCTACTTGAAAACCTTATCGCGGTTGGCGATGTCATCAGCGTGGCTGACAAAGACGGCCCTGTCGAAGCACTGACAATCCGCACCGTCCGCCTGCCGGATGTGGCGGGCAATGTGCACACGATACCTTACAGTTCTATTGGCCCCATCACCAATAAGACAAGAGATTTTTCCTATTATGTTTTCGACGTGGCCGCGTCATATCGAGAGGACATAGACGGTGTGATGAATGAACTCGCCACAATCGGGCAAGAAATGATGCAGGGCCTCAGTATGCCTCACTCATCCTGGAGCCTTTGGAAATTTTAGGCGTAGACAGTTTCGCGAGCGACTCAGTCATGATAAAAGCGCGTATCAAGACCCTGCCGAGCAAACAATGGGTGGTAGGGCGCGAATTCAACCGCCGCATCAAGAAGCGGTTCGACCAACTCGCTATTGAGATGTCGTCACCCAGGCTTTCTATCTATATGGAAAGCAACGAAAAAAGCGGGTTATCTCCCGCAAGCTTTCAAAATAATCACGGGGATAATAGCCGATGATTTGATCACTATCTGACCATGCCCAATACGCCAATGACAATAAGATAAATGGCGATGATGTAATTCAACAAAGCAGGACGAATCAGTATAAGGATTCCTGCAATCAGAGAAAGCAGTGAATGGGCATCGACATACATAATAATTCCCCCTCTGTTACGGTTTGAAGATATTTCTTAATCGAATTCTTGCCATTCTTTCTTCGCGCGCAGCAAATGGGCTCCAAAATGGCGATAAAGGCTATCAGAACCCAGATTTTCGCCATAATCGTGCAATTTTTTTGGACTATTGGCGCGCTGATGTATCAAATTTCATTGTCTTGCAAGTTGCGGCGAAGCAGGCATCAGCGATTTGAAAATTTTCAACATGTCTTTTTTGTTCTCCGGATACCAAAGATTACCGAGGTGGCCTCCGTGAGGGTAAAATTTTGCCCGATCGCCGAAAACTTTCTTCAAAAAAGCAATATCTTCCTCCGAAATCAGAAAATCATCGAGGTTGTGCATCAGAAAAATATTCTGATTCTTCTCCAATGTGGTCTCGATCGCTTTTAGGGAGTTCTGCGCATTCAGCTTCCCGAGGCTCATCCGTTTATCGCTTAACTGCCTGAGCCTGGGAATAAGAAAGGTCTTGATATAGCCCATCAGTGTATAGGAGCGAGCTTCGTCAAACCTTGCGCTTCGGTATGACCGACTGACAGGAGTCTTCAAAATACCCGGATCAAACACAAGATTGCTGGTGTAAACCATATCACCGACCGATTTTTGAAACTCGCTTCCGATGAGGTATTCGAATTGCCTGTCCGTGAGTCGGGCGCGCGCGTCCCAACCCGCAAAATAATCCGGATTGTTGGGGTCATTATGTAGCGCTTCAGCCAGCATGCCGAAAGCATACGCTTCCAGATAGCTGCGTTGCCTTTCTCCATACCTTTTCCCCAAGCCGGCCATCGCGTCGATGCGTTTGACCGCCTCCAGCATATCGACCGGCGGATTGACCAATAGATAGGTAGTGATGCCGATTTTCCCTTGCGCCATATCCAGTTTACCGATATGGCCCGCATCACGTGCCCCCTCGCTTAAACCCAAGAGACCAATTTTGCCGATCTCAGCGTGCCCTTGTTCCTTGATGTCATTTAAGGTACGTTGCATCACCGCATATAAATCCTTGGCGTCTTCATGGACCAGACCGGGAATGCCCGATCGGCTCGCCGCCAAGGTGAAATTCCAGTTGAATGGAGACGGGAGGACGAGTACATGAAATCTATTCCTGGCCAAAAATTCCGCCAAATACCTCGCCGACCCGGCATAGGCGGAACTGCCCATTCCCGGTATGATAAATATCAGCGGCGCGGGCCCTTCTTGTTGATAAAACCGGTAGCGCAATTTCCCTTGCCCTTCCAAAAGATGGACGTGGTCACGGCCGTTAAGGATCTTGATTTGAAGATCCTCGATCATGCCGGGTATGTCTTCGTTTCCCTGCATCAAGGCGACTGTCGAGGTGGCGACAAAAGGATCCTTATAAGGGTAGTGGTAATTCGCATCGTCAATGCGTTGCGCAAAAGCTTCCTGCCGGAAAAACATCAAAAACAGAAAAGTAACCAGGCATATGGCTTTAGGGGGACGCATAATATCTCTCCCTTCAAATGATGATAGGTTTGCTTCTCACCACCCTATCAAAAAACATAAATCTTGTTTTTTAGTCTTTCGCAATTTGAATTTGTTCACTTTACGGGCGCGGAGTCGATCCACGTCCAACAGGCTTTTCAGTCGTTTGATGACCAGCTTGCCGTTGGCGTCTTGCTCGTACAGACTCATGCCATGTGCGTTATAGCGTAACACTACGTCGCCCGCGCTCGGCGCGTAATGGTCGAGATGCTCGCCGGTCTTGTTAGTCGTCACCTCCACTTGCCTCAAGGTCAGCGTGATCAGATCAATCGCGATAGCAGCCGCTAGGTCGTCGCCGTAGCGCCCGGTGCCTGAACCGTTGAACCGTCGATGACGATAAAATGCCATCGTTCACCCTCCTCAAAAAACGACAGGGAAGCAGGACTTAAGCTCGTGCGAATAGATGCAGCAAAATAAAGATTACCCTATAATCCAGATCCACACAGCTCATAAAAAATCAATAGGTAGTTTTACTAAGTTATAAAATAATAAAATTTTGCTAAAATTGACTGCATAATTCCTCCTGAAGTTCATTAATATTTTTTTCTAAGAAGAATTTTAAATTTTGGCTATTTCGCTTATTTTTTGTCAAAATTAATCATACGCATAAAAAGAGTTGCTTGCGGAAAATCACCTGCCGCTCATTGCCGTTGGCGATTAGGATTATGGCTTCAATAGCTGCGGTCTGCGCCGTAAAAGACAGCCTCTTTTGGGAGTGTAGCAAGCATCAAAAAACAACTCGACTCACATATTTTTAATATAAATATCAAATGCTTGAATAAATAACTCCTTCCTTTTACGACACCTGCTTCTGACCACCGAGGCCATTGTCATTCATTTTTACGGTGAATTTTTAGCAGATGTTTATGAAATCGCACGCACTTCACATTAAAAAAATATTAATTCTGCCTAGCTATTGCAAAAAATACTGCTACACTTTTGCCTGAGGATGGATATCTAGCCTCAATAAAGTCTAAGGGATTTTAATAGCCCGAAAATATGCTTGTTGAGCGCGGCTATTGGAAAATTAAAGTGAACGTTCGTTTTCTTTCATGAGATTAGCCTAGCACGTAAATTTCTTGCTGGCATTCACATGAAAAGAGATGTCGACTAACTTTTTGTCTAAGGCCAAAAGCCATCAATTTTTACTCACCAACCATTGGAGGCACTCTGCAATGCATCCAAAATTTGTCAGCAAGACTAACCGGAGATAGAAACGTGAAAACAACCTTGACTACTCTTAAAAACAAACTTCCGGCCCTCTTTAAAAAAGAGCACGGGGCGACCATGGTGGAATATGCAATTATGCTGGCGCTGATTGCGGTGGTTTCAATTGCAATGATCAGTGTCCTGGGTCAAAAAGTGAACAACACGTTCAGCACCATTCAAAGCGCAATGCCTGCAGGTTAAACTTAATTTTTTAATTTTTTAATTTTTTTAACTGGAGAAAGTACATGAAAAACTTATTAATTGACCTGAAAAACAAAGTCCCAACCTTCTTTAAAAAAGAACAAGGCGCCACCATGGTTGAATATGCGATCATGTTGGCTCTGATTGCGATTGTTTCAATTGCAATGATCCAAATCCTGGGTCAAAAAGTGAACAACACGTTCAGCACCATTCAAAGTGCAATGCCTAACAACGGTTAAGCTTTATCAGTCCTAGGCGTAAAGCCCTTGCCGCTACAATTTTAGTTGCAAGGGCTTTTTCCAAAATTTTCTATGCTTAAAAGATCGTTAGGCCTCATATTTTAGTTGCCAACTTCATTCATTAGGTCTAACTTTAAGTTATAGTTGATTTTGTAAGACGATGTATCTGAAACATTTGTTGCTCTTGGATTCTTAATCTGAGCGTGATTTTTTAGACCAAACCTATTTTCCTTACTTTGTGTGTTAGGAATATGAACGCCATTACTCAGCAGTTACATAACGCTAATAGCGCCCGACCTCCCTTCGCACAGCGCCCCCGCACTATCGAGGAAACCGGATTAACGTTCGATTTTATCGCCTCGTTAGTTTGCAAGCACCTGCATGTTAACGGCGTTGCCGACCTATATCAACTGAGTGAAAACGTAGCCTTAGCGGGCAACATTCTCGAAGTCGTTCTTGACGACTTACGCACTCACGGTCGGGTGGAAATTCTTGCCGCGTCACATAGCAGTAAAGGATCACGTTACGCACTGACCGATAAAGGCGTTGCCGACGCCTTGGTTGCCTTGAACAAAAGCGGCTACACAGGCCCCGCCCCGGTACCGATCGAACAGTACCGCAACTCCGTCAAAGCCCAATCGGTTCAAAATTGCAAAGTCATCCGAACTGATGTGCAAAAATCATTTGCGGACACTATTGTCAACCCAAACCTGCTGGATAAACTGGGCACCGCCATGCATTCTGGCCGCGCCATCATGATCTACGGACTGGCGGGAACAGGTAAAACTTACATTTGTAAACGCTTGACCCGCTTGCTTGGAGAAGCCATCTACATCCCCTATGCCATATCGGTCGGTGAAAGTGTCGTGCAGTTATTTGACCCGGTCATACACACACCGATCGAAGAAGACGGCTTTAAATTGAACCCTCACATCCTGCAAGGCGTCGACCCGCGTTATATCAAATGTCTTCGCCCCACTGCCGTTAGCGGCGGCGAGCTGACACTAGACATGCTGGAAATAGACCATGATAAAAACACCCGTTTATCGCAAGCGCCCTTGCAATTAAAAGCCAATAACGGCATGTATATCATCGACGATTTGGGGCGTCAGCGCGTGAAGCCTATCGATCTTTTTAATCGCTGGATTGTCCCGCTCGAAGAAAAACATGATTATTTAAATCTCGATACAGGTAAACGCGTACAGATTCCTTTTGACGTAATCCTCATTTTTTCTTCTAATATAAATCCTGTGGAGCTTGCGGATGAAGCATTTTTAAGACGTCTGGGTTACAAAATTAAGTTCTCTCCGGTTAGCAAAGAGCAATATATCGAGATATGGCATCAATACGCTAACCAACTGCAGTTAAACTGCCCGGACAGCTTACTCGGAAGACTTTTCGATCTCTATCAAAAAGAACACAGACCCCTACTGCCTTGCCACCCTAGAGACTTGCTAGGGATTGTCAGGGATCAATGTGAATACGAAGGCGATGTTGCCCATGCAACAGAAGAAAGATTGCAAATAGCATGGGAAACCTATTTTATTAACCTTGAAAATGCAAGGATTGAAGAATGAACAGCCGATTCCTGATAATGCTCATTATAGCGCTGACACTGGCGGCTGGCGCCGCCTGGATTGCCAATAGCTGGGTCGAATCACAAACCAGCAGACAGACTAACGTAGAACAAAACACTATTCCTGTGTATGTAGCCGCCAATTACATCCCTTATGCCGGCCATATTGATCAAACTCAAATCAAGCTGGTGGATTGGCCCAAAGACATGGTGCCCAAGGAAGCTTTCACGCAAGCGGACACGGTAAGTGATGCCCAGGCCATCGTAGGTAAAATCGCCCAACGTGAATTTTATCCCGGAGAAATCCTGCTCAAGCCGCAGATCAAAAACCATGTTGGCGGCAGTTCATTATCCGCACTGATACCGGAGGGTATGCGCGCGATCAGTGTACGGGTCGACGATGTCGCCGGTGTTGCCGGTTTCATCCTGCCGGGCAATAAAGCCGACATCATTGTCAACCGCGGTGAAGAAACTTTTACCTTGCTGAAAAATATCAAGATTTTGGCCATTGATCAGCAGGCCTCCACAGAGGGGGATAAAAACGCCATCGTGGTTAGAGCCTTGACGCTGGAAGTCACCCCTAAGCAGGCTGAAATTCTGGTAAACGCCATGCGCTCCGGAACGCTGCAGTTTACCTTGAGAAATCCGATGGATTCCAGTGAATCCTCGACTGTCGTAGCCAGCACCCCGTCATCACCTGAAACTAAGAAAATAAAACCGATAGCGCCTTTGACTGTAAAAATACTGCCTTGGACAAGCCAATCGTTTAAGGAGTGTAAGGACAATTCTTGTTGAGCTGTTTAAATTCTGAACGATACTAGATTTTATTTCGGTTTCGGTATCCTAATGCCCCATTGAAGACCCCGAAACTTTAAAGAACACTGAAAGCAAGGATAAATGACCATGTTAAACACTGATCTAAGCAACTTGTTAAAAACAGTTCCATTGCTGCTATTAGGCTACACGCTCCAGGCCGGCGCCGAAATAACGACTAGCGCAAATAGCAGGCAGCTCGTTTACCGCGTACCGGTAAATAAATCGCTGCTGATTAACCTGGACAGAAATGTCAGCAAACTGACCAAAGGTAATGACGAAATCGCCGATATCACCTTGTTTCCTCCCCGGCAGGTTTTATTGCGGGGACGATCCATTGGCGCAACCAACGCTACGGTTTGGGATTCCAACAACCGGATAGCGATGGTTCTTGAAGTAGAAGTCACTCACAATATGGATGGACTCAAGCAAAAACTCCATGAACTTTTGCCCCGTGAGCGCATTCAAGTTCGGGCCGCCGAAAGATGTATCATCCTGAGCGGAGAAGTCTCCAATCTGGTCAACATGGATTTTGCGATGAAAATAGCTCAGGGTTACGCATCTGCCGGGATGGTCGGAGGCGGAGGCGGGGGCGGTGCGAGTGGCCAAACCGGCTGTGGCGGCGGTGGAAGTAGTGGCGGCGGTGGCGGTGGCGGCGGTGGATCAAGCGGCGGAAGCAGCCAATATATCGTCAATATGATGCATGTCGGCGGCGAGCAGCAGGTCATGCTCGAAGTCAAAATCGCCGAAGTCAGCCGCACCCTGGCTCGAACACTGCGCTTGGATAGCAGCGCGGGGAGTACAGGCCTAAACGACGGTAGTTTTTTATGGTCGGTCGCAGCGGGAGCTGCAGGTGTATTTACCGGCAATTATGTTGCCGGCAGCACGATCTTTAACTGGAGTTTAAACTTCAGCAGAAATACCGACCTGGCTACCATTTTGGCGGAACCTAATCTCACCACGCTGAGCGGCAAAAAGGCCTCGTTTTTATCCGGCGGTGAATTTCCTTATACCGCTTGTTCACCAGGCAGTAGCGGCACCACTGGAA
>Ga0208883_100117_pt1 | contig 62930 bp, 50 predicted proteins | sample LakWasMet43_HOW7_2_FD_183881 | JGI IMG/M metagenome (GOLD analysis project Ga0208883, IMG submission 183881) | Freshwater sediment methanotrophic microbial communities from Lake Washington under simulated oxygen tension - Sediment Metagenome... | ecosystem: Environmental > Aquatic > Freshwater >...
TCCATCGAGGCCTTGTCGCTCTCCACCGTGATCAGGCTCTGCTCGGCCTTGATCGCGTCGCCGGGTTTGACCAGCAACTCGATGATGGCCACGTCCTTGAAGTCGCCGATGTCGGGAACTTGAACTTCGATCAATGCCATTTGACGCTCCCGATTACAGAACGATGCGGCGGAAGTCCGCCAGCAGCGATGCGAAGTAGACGTTGAAGCGGGCGGCCGCGGCGCCGTCGATGACGCGGTGGTCCCAGCTCAGCGAGAGCGGCAGCATCAGGCGCGGTTGAAACGCCTTGCCGTCCCAGACCGGCTCGATCTGGCTCTTGCACACGCCCATGATGGCCACCTCGGGCGCATTGATGATGGGGGTGAAGTAGCGCCCGCCGATGCCGCCCAGCGAGGAGATCGTGAAGCAGCCGCCGGCCATGTCGGCCGGGCCGAGCTTGCCGTCGCGCGCCTTCTTGGCGAGCTCGCCCATCTCCTGGCTGATCTCGAAGATGCCCTTCTTGTCGGCGTCCTTGATCACCGGCACCACCAGGCCATTGGGCGTGTCCGCCGCAAAGCCGATGTGGAAGTATTTCTTCAACACCAACTTCTGCGCGTCGCCCTCGCCTTCCAGCGAGGCATTGAACTCGGGGAACTTCTTCAGCGCCGCCACGGCCGCCTTGATCATGAAGGCCAGCATGGTGACCTTGATGCCCGATTTCTCGTTTTCCTTGTTGGTTTGAACGCGGAAGGCTTCGAGCTCGGTGATGTCGGCATCGTCGTGGTTGGTGACATGCGGGATCACCACCCAGTTGCGATGCAGATTGGCACCCGAGATCTTCTTGATGCGCGAGAGCTCCTTGCGCTCGATCGCGCCGAACTTCTCGAAGTCGACCTTGGGCCAGGGCAGCAGGCCCGGCAGCGCTCCGCCACCGGAGGCTGCAGCCGCCGCGGGTGCCGCGGCCTTCTGGGCCAGGGTCTGCACCGCACCGGCCATCACCGATTTGACGAAGCCCTGCAGATCGGACTCCTGGATGCGGCCCTTGGGGCCCGTGCCCTTGACCTCGTCCAGCGGCACGCCGAGTTCGCGCGCCTGGCGGCGGATGCTGGGGGATGCATGCGGCAGGCGGCCGGTGGGCGTGCTGGGCTCATGGGCCGGCAACGCCGCGGTGGGCGCGATGCGCTCCACCGGTGCGGCGGGGGCGGCGGCCACCACAGTGTTGGCGCTCGGAGCGGCCGCAGCCACCGCCGCACCCTGCACTTCCACGATCGCCAGCGGGCTGCCCTTGGCGACCTTGTCGCCCAGCTTGACCAAGAGGGTCTTGACCACGCCGGCATGCGAGGACGGGATCTCCATCGAGGCCTTGTCGCTCTCCACCGTGATCAAGCTCTGCTCGAGCTTGATGGTGTCGCCGGGCTTGACGAAGACCTCGATCACCGCGACCGATTCAAAGTCGCCGATGTCGGGGACGGCGACCTCGACAGAGGTCGTACCGACGTTTGTACTCGCTGCAGCAGCAGGTACAGCCACAGTTGCCGCCGCCGCAGGCGCTGCTGCCACCGCGGCAGCGGCAGGTGCCGGCGCAGCCGCCACCCCTTCGCTTTCCAGCAGCAGCACCAGGCTGCCCTCGTTGACCTTGTCGCCCACGGCGACCTTGATCTCCTTCACCACGCCCGCATGCGAGCTGGGGATTTCCATCGAGGCCTTGTCGCTCTCCACGGTGATCAGGCTCTGCTCCAGCTTGATGCTGTCGCCCACCTTCACCAGCAGCTCGATCACGGCCACGTCCTTGACATCACCGATGTCCGGAACCTTCACTTCTACCAATGCCATTTCGTGTCTCCGATCGCCGCCGAATCAGGCGTACAGCGGGTTGATCTTGTTGACGTTGATGCCGTACTTGGCAATTGCCTCGGCCACCTTGGCCGCCGGCAGCTTGCCCTCGTCGGCCAGGCTCTTGAGCGCGGCCACGACGATGTAGTGACGGTTCACCTCGAAGTGCTCGCGCAGCTTGGAGCGGAAATCCGAGCGGCCGAAACCATCGGTGCCCAGCACCTTGTAGGAGCGGCCCGCCGGGATGAAGGCGCGGATCTGCTCGGCGTAGTTCTTCATGTAGTCGGTGGAGGCGATCACCGGGCCGCTGGTGCGACTGAGCTGCTGGGTCACGAAGGGCACACAGGCCAGTTCGGTCGGGTGCAAGAGGTTCCAGCGCTCGGCGTTCTGGCCGTCGCGCGCCAGCTCGTTGAAGCTCGGGCAGCTCCAGACATTGGCGCTCACGCCCCAATCCTGCTCCAGCAGGCCCTTGGCGGCCTGGCTTTCGCGCAGAATGGTGCCGGAACCCAGCAGGTTCACGCTCAGCGGGCCGGGCGCAGCCTCATCCAGCAGGTACATGCCCTTGATGATCTGCTCCTCGGTGCCGGCCTTCAGGCCCGGCATCGGGTAGTTCTCGTTCAGAAGCGTGATGTAGAAGTAGACGTTCTCCTGGTCCTGCACCATGCGCTTCAGGCCATGCTGCATGATCACCGCCACCTCGTGCGCGAAGCTGGGGTCGTAGCTGACGCAGTTGGGGATGGTGCCGGCCAGGATGTGGCTGTGGCCGTCCTCATGCTGCAGGCCTTCGCCGTTCAGCGTGGTGCGGCCCGAGGTGCCGCCCAGCAGGAAGCCGCGCGCCTGCATGTCGCCGGCGGCCCAGGCCAGGTCGCCGATGCGCTGGAAGCCGAACATCGAGTAGTAGACGTAGAACGGGATCATGACCCGGTTGTTGGTCGAATACGAGGTTGCCGCGGCGATCCAGCTGGCCATGCCGCCGGCCTCGTTGATGCCTTCCTGCAGGATCTGGCCGGCCTTGTCCTCGCGGTAGTACATCACCTGGTCCTTGTCGACCGGGGTGTAGAGCTGACCCTTGGGGTTGTAGATGCCGATCTGGCGGAACAGTCCTTCCATGCCGAAGGTGCGCGCCTCGTCCACCAGGATGGGCACGGTGCGCGGGCCCAGATCCTTGTCGCGCAGCAGCTGGGTCAGGAAGCGCACATAGGCTTGCGTGGTGGAGATCTCGCGGCCTTCGGCGGTGGGCTCGAGGATGGCCTGGAAAGCGTCAAGACCTGGCACCGTGAGCTGCTCGTCGGAGCGCGGGCGGCGCTTGGGCAGGTAGCCGCCCAGTTGCTGGCGGCGCTCGTGCAGATAGCGCGCCTCGGGCGTGTGCTCGGCCGGTCGGAAGAAGGGGAGCTTGGGCAGGTCGGCGTCGGCAATCGGGATACCGAAGCGGTCGCGCATCGACTTGATGTCGTCGTCGGTGAGCTTCTTGGTCTGGTGCGCGGTGTTCTTGCCCTCGCCGCTCTTGCCCATGCCATAGCCCTTGACGGTCTTGACCAGCAGCACCGAGGGCTGACCCACGGTGTTGACCGCCTTGTGGTACGCGGCATAGACCTTTTGCGGGTCGTGGCCGCCACGGTTCAGGCGCCAGATGTCGTCGTCGCTCATCTTGGCCACCATCTCCAGCAGCTTGGGGTGCTTGCCGAAGAAGTTCTTGCGCACGAAGGCGCCGTCATTGGCCTTCATGGCCTGGTAGTCGCCGTCCACCGTGTCCATCATGACCTTGCGCAGCAGGCCTTCCTTGTCGCGCGCCAAGAGCGGATCCCAGTAGCCGCCCCAGATCAGCTTGATGACGTTCCAGCCGGCGCCACGGAACTCGCCCTCCAGCTCCTGGATGATCTTGCCGTTGCCGCGCACCGGGCCGTCCAGGCGCTGCAGATTGCAGTTCACCACGAAGATCAGGTTGTCGAGCTTCTCGCGTGCGGCCAGGCCGATCGCGCCCAGCGATTCCGGCTCGTCCATCTCGCCGTCGCCCAGGAACACCCAGACCTTGCGCTTGGAGGTGTCGGCAATGCCGCGCGCATGCAGGTACTTGAGGAAGCGCGCCTGGTAGATCGCCATCAAGGGGCCCAGGCCCATCGAGACGGTGGGGAACTGCCAGAACTCGGGCATCAGCTTGGGGTGCGGGTAGCTGGAAAGGCCCTTGCCGTCCACTTCCTGGCGGAAGGACAGCAGCTGCTCCTCGCTGATGCGGCCTTCCAGGAAGGCGCGCGCATAGATGCCGGGCGCGCTGTGGCCCTGGATATAGAGCAGGTCGCCGCCATGCGCGCCATCGTCGGCGTGCCAGAAATGGTTGAAGCCGCAGCCCAGCATGGTGGCCAGCGAGGCAAAGCTGGAGATGTGGCCGCCCAGGTCGCCGCCGTCGTCGGGGTTCAGGCGATTCGCGCGCACCACCATCGCCATCGCGTTCCAGCGCATGTAGGCGCGCAGGCGCTCCTCGATCTCGATGTCGCCGGGGCAGCGCTCTTCCTGGTCGGTGGGGATGGTGTTGACGTAGGCCGTGTGGGCCGAGAAGGGCACGTCGATGCCGGCCTGGCGGGCATGGTCGATGAGGGTCTCGAGCAGGAAGTGAGCGCGCTCGCCCCCTTCCTCACCAATCACGGCGGACAGGGCGTCCAGCCATTCCTTGGTTTCGAGAGCGTCGGTGTCATTGGCGGCGGCGCCGAGAAAAGACTGAGGCTGCGCGGACATGTTGTCTCCTAAATCCTGCGTCGAAATTTTCCGGCGCGAGTTTCTCACAAGCTTTCTGAAATTCCAAATCGTGCGAGTCAATTTCACATAATGAAATCAAAGGGATTGCTCGCTGGGCCGGCGGCGCGCGCGCCGGGATAATCGGGCCATGCTTTCCCGTTTCGATTTCAAGGGCGCCCTGCGCCGCACGCTCACGCCGCTGCAACGCCTGGCCGCCACCTGGTGGCGGCGCCAGTCGCCCTCGCGCCAGGACCGCTTTGCCACCCTGGGCCCGCTGGTCTCGGTGATGCTGTTCCTGGCGGCCATCATCTTGGCCTTCTGGTACCTGCGCAACGAGGAAATCGAACGCGAGGCCGAGGCCGTCAAGCGCGATACCGAGATCGCCCAGCAGCAGATCCGCGTGCGCCTGAACGAGAACCAGGAAAAGCTGGTGGTGATCGCGCGCGACATCGTCACGCGCGCCATCGACCCGCAGGAATTTGGCGTGCAGGCGCGCGCCTTCGCGCGCGAACGCCCCGAGGTCACCCATGTGACCTGGCTGACGAACCGGCGCGACCGCCGCGCCAGCGTCAGCGGCGCCGGCTTCCAGGCCGAGAACCTGATGGTGCTGGACGGCGGCGACCCCTCCATGCCCAGCGGCAACCCCGGCACCGCCCCCGAGATCGCCTTCCAGGCCGCCAAGGAACGGCGCCAGGTGGTCTATTCACAGCCCTTCACCGACAACAACAGCAGCTCAGTATTCCAGGTGCAGGTGCCACTGATCGACCGCACCGGCTTTGCCGGCGTGCTGATCGCCGAATACTCGATCGAGGCCCTGCTGCGCTACTACGTGCCCACCGAGGTGGCGGGCCGCCATGCGGTGTCGGTGCTGGACGCGCGCGAGCAGGTGATGGCCTCCACCGTCACCCCCATGCCGGGCCAGCGCATCAAGCGCGCCTCCATCGTCTCCGAGGTGCCGCTGGCGCCGGCGCTCAACGGCCTGGTACTGCGTGGCCAGGGCTACCGCACCTCGATCGGCCTGATCAGCAACACCTTGTTCTGGATGGTGGTGGCGCTCTCGGTGCTGACGGTGTGGATGCTGCTGGGCACCTGGAAGCACATGCGCCGGCGCATGCAGTTCCAGACCGCGCTGGCCAACGAGACGAATTTCCGCCGCGCCATGGAGAACTCCATGCTCACCGGCATGCGCGCCATGGACATGGACTCGCGCATCTCCTATGTGAACCCGGCCTTCTGCGCCATGACCGGCTTCTCCGAGGCCGAGCTGATCGGCCGCAAGCCGCCCTTCCCCTATTGGCCGCCGGACCGCTTCGAGGAGAATGCGCGCCTCCTGCAGCAGGAGATCCACGGCCGCAGCCCGGCCGGCGGCGCCGAGGTCAAGGTGATGCGCAAGGACGGCACCATCTTTGACGCCCGCATGTATGTCTCGCCCCTGATCGACCCCAAGGGCAAGCAGAGCGGCTGGATGACCTCGATGACCAATATCACCGAGGCCAAGCGCGTGCGCGACCAGCTCAGCGCCTCGCACGAGCGCTTCACCACCGTGCTGGAGGGGCTGGACGCGGCGGTCTCGGTGCTCTCGGTGCAGCAGGGCGAGCTGCTGTTCGCGAACCGCAGCTACCGGCTCTGGTTCGGCGCCGACCCCAAGGGTCATGCCATGCTGGCCGGCAGCCAGCTGAGCCGCAGCAAGGACGACCCCGACGTGGACGACGAGGTGGACGATTACTCCGGCCTGCCGGCCCAGCATCTCACCGAGGTGGGCTCGGACCCGCGCGAGGTCTATATCGAGGGCCTGGAGATGTGGTTCGACGTGCGCGCCCGCTACCTGCAGTGGACCGACGGCCGCCTGGCGCAGATGCTGATCGCCACCGACATCACCGCGCGTCGCCGCGCCGAGGAGCAGGCCGCCCAGCAGGCCGAGAAGGCCCAGGTCACCAGCCGCCTGATGACCATGGGCGAGATGGCCTCCAGCGTGGCGCATGAGCTGAACCAGCCGCTCACCGCCATCACCAACTACTGCAACGGCATGGTCTCGCGCGTGCGCAACGACGCGATCCAGAAGGACGATCTGCTGGCCGCGCTGGAGAAGACCGCCAAGCAGGCGCAGCGCGCCGGCCAGATCATCCACCGCATCCGCAACTTCGTGAAGCGCAGCGAGCCGCAGCGCCAGGCCTCCAGCGCGCATGCCATCGTCGAGGACGCGGTGGAGCTGGCCGGCATCGAGCTACGCCGCCGCAACGTGGCCATCCACACCTATGTGGCGCAGCGCCTGCCCACGCTGATGGTGGACCCGATCCTGATCGAGCAGGTGCTGATGAACCTGCTGAAGAACGCCGCCGAAGCGATCGACAACGCCGCGCTGCCGGTCTCGCGCCGCCATATCGAGCTGCGCGTGGTGCCCAAGCACACGGCCGAGCTGGGCGGCAATATCGAGTTCTCCGTCACCGACATGGGGCCGGGTTTGCCCGATGAGGTGATCGAGCGCATGTACGAGGCCTTTTTCTCCACCAAGTCCGATGGCATGGGCATTGGCTTAGGGTTATGCCGGTCTATCGTGGAGTCCCACCACGGCCGGATCCGTGCCGAGAACCTCTACAATGGCGCCTCCATCGTGGGGTGCAGGTTCGCCTTCACCATCCCCGTCGAACTATCCCGTCCCGAACCCTCGGGACCCGCCCTGAACACTGCTGCGACACCATGAGCCTGATTCCTAAGAAGGGCAACGTCTACGTTGTCGATGATGACGAAGCCGTGCGCGATTCCCTGCAATGGCTGCTGGAGGGCAAGGACTACCGCGTCAAGTGCTTTGACTCCGCCGAGTCGTTCCTGAGCCGTTACGACCCGCGCGAAGTGGCCTGCCTGATTGCCGACATCCGCATGGAAGGCATGAGCGGCCTGGAGCTGCAGGACCGCCTGCTGGAACGCCGCAGCCCGCTGCCGGTGGTCTTCATCACCGGCCATGGCGACGTGCCGATGGCGGTGCAGACCATGAAGAAGGGCGCGATGGACTTCATCGAGAAGCCCTTCAAGGAAGACGAGTTGCTGGCCCTGGTGGAGCGCATGCTCGACCAGGCGCGCGACGCCTTCTCCAGCCACCAGGAAGCCGCCAGCCGCGACGCCCTGCTCTCGCGCCTCACCACCCGCGAGGCCCAGGTGCTGGAGCGCATCGTCGCCGGCCGTCTCAACAAGCAGATCGCCGACGATCTGGGCATCAGCATCAAGACGGTGGAGGCGCACCGCGCCAACATCATGGAGAAGCTGAACGCCAACACCGTGGCCGACCTGCTCAAGATTGCCTTGGGCGCACCCGCCAAGGCCTGACAAGACCTGCCCCCATCCGAGGCCGCTGATTGTTCAGCGGCCTTTTGCATTCCAAGGAGTCCTCACCATGACCGCCCAACTGATCGACGGCAACGCCCTCTCCAAGCAACTCCGCGCCGAGGTGGCGCAGCGCGCCGCGGCGCTGACGGCCAAGGGGCTCAAGCCCGGGCTGGCGGTGGTGCTGGTGGGCGACAACCAGGCCAGCCAGGTCTATGTGCGCAACAAGGTCAAGGCCTGCGAGGACGCCGGCCTGCACTCGGTGCTGGAGAAGTACGAGGCCACGATGAGCGAGGCCGACTTGCTGGCGCGCGTCGAGGCGCTGAACAATGACCCAAGCATCCACGGCATCCTGGTGCAGCTGCCCCTGCCCAAGCACATCGACGACCACAAGGTCATCGAGGCGATCTCGCCCGAGAAGGACGTGGACGGCTTCCACGTCGCCAGCGCCGGTGCGCTGATGGTGGGCGAGCAAGGCTTCAAGGCCTGCACCCCCTATGGCTGCATGAAGATGCTGGAGTCCATCGGCATGCAGGACCTGCGTGGCAAGCACGCGGTGGTGATAGGCCGCAGCAATATCGTCGGCAAGCCCATGGCGATGATGCTGCTGCAAGCGAACGCCACCGTGACCATCTGCCACAGCGGCACCGCCGACCTGGGCGCGATGACGCGCCAGGCCGATGTGATCGTGGCCGCGGTGGGCAAACGCAATGTGCTGACCAAGGACATGGTCAAGCCCGGCGCGGTGGTGATCGACGTGGGCATGAACCGCAACGACGAAGGCAAGCTCTGCGGCGACGTCGACTTCGAGGGCGTGAAGCAGGTGGCCGGCTGGATCACCCCGGTGCCGGGCGGGGTCGGCCCCATGACCATCACCATGCTGCTGGTCAACACGCTAGAGTCGGCCGAACGCTGCGCGGCACTCGCTGGCTGATCGGATGCGACTGCCGCGCCGTCCTGCTGCACTTCGTGCTGGCGACTGCATCGCCCTGTGCGCGCCCTCGTCCGGCGTGCCCCAGGCACGCTGGCCTCGGCTGGATCGCGCCATCGCACACCTGCAGGCGCAGGGATTCCAGGTTCGCGAAGGCACCACGCTACGCCGGCAGCAGCAGCAATGCAGTGCACCCGCCGCCGAACGTGCGGCAGAGTTGCAAGCCCTTTTGCTGGACCCCACGGTCGCGGCCGTGCTGCCGCCCTGGGGCGGAGAGCGTGCCATCGAACTGCTGCCCCTGCTGGACTTCGAGGCCCTGGCCGTCGCCACGCCCAAGTGGTTCAGCGGCTTCTCCGACCTCAGTACCCTGCAAGTGCCACTGTGTCTGCGCGCCGGCTGGATGAGCCTGCATGGCCCCAACCTGATGGAGCTGGGCGCCGCACAGTTGGATGCCACGACGTCAGGCCTCTGGGCCGCCCTGCAAGGCACGGAGCACCAAGCACTGCAGCAGCAGCCCTCCTCCCATTGGCAATCCAAGGGACCGGATTGGGCTGCGACGCCCGATGCGGGCTACGCGCTCACCGAGCCCACGCGCTGGCGCAGCCTAAACCCGGACGAGCCAACGCTGCATGTGCGCGGCCGGCTGATCGGCGGCTGCATCGACACCCTCGGCCGCATTGCCGGCACCGTCTATGGCGACCTGCGTTCCTGGGCGCAACAAGCGGGCGTCGGGCCGCTGCTGGTGTTTCTGGAGAATGCGGAAATGTCCCCCTGCGAGCTGCTGCGCGCCCTGCACAGCCTGCGCCTGCATGGCTGGTTCGATCGAGCAGTTGGCATCCTGATCGGACGCCACGCCGCACCCGATGCGCCTGCAGCAGACTCGCTGAGTCATGAAGACGCGATCCGGTCGGCTCTTGGCGATCTTGGGATCCCCGTGCTGCTGGACATGGATATTGGCCACCGCCCTCCCCAGCTCAGTCTGATCCAAGGACACTGGGCCGAGTTGATTGGCGCACCCGACGCGTTTGAATTGAGGCACCTACCCTACCGATGACGAATCCGGATCGCGATATCGCGCTAATCTCCCAGTTGCTGGCCGAGCCTGCTGAAACAAGCTGGCTGGAGTTCAAGGGCAACAACACCGATCCCGAGATGATCGGCAAGCGATGCTCGGCCCTGTCCAACGCGGCACGCATTGACGGGCAAGATCTGGCCTATATGGTCTGGGGTGTTGAAGATGCCGGTCACACCATCATCGGCACGGAGTTCAATCCAGACATCAAGAAGGTCGGCAACCAGGGTCTGCCCCTCTGGCTGGCGAACAGCCTGCAACCGAGCATCGCCTTCTCATTTCGCACCGTCTCTCACCCGAGTGGCCGACTCGTCTTGCTGGAAATTCCGGCCGCGACGGGTGCGCCAGTGGCCTTCAACGGCGTACCCTATGTCCGCATCGGCAGCGCCACGCCGAGACTCACGGACTACCCCGAGCGTTACCAGCGCTTGATTGAACGCCTGCAACCATATCGTTGGGAACAAGGCATCGCCCGTCAGTATGTCAGCAGCGACGACGTGCTAAGCCTGCTGGACTACAGCCACTATTTCCGTTTAACCGGTCAACCCTTGCCCGACAACCGTGCCGGCATCTTCGAGAAGCTCTCCGCTGACCGCCTGATCACACACGACGTTAGCGAGCGCTGGAACATCACCAATCTTGGCGCCATCCTGTTCGCGTCGCGCCTGAGTGACTTCGAGGCCAGCCTGGCACGCAAGGCTGTGCGCTTTGTCGCCTACAGAGGCAATAACCGCACCGCTGCGGTCAGCCACCGTCTCGACGGGCAGAAGGGCTATGCCGTGGGCTTCGAAGGATTGATTGAGTACGTCAACAATCTGCTCCCTAAGAACGAACACATCGGCGCAGCGCTGCGCGAGGAGCGGCCGCTTTTCCCGAGTTTGGCAGTGCGCGAGTTGGTGGCCAATGCCTTGATCCATCAAGACATGACCGTCAGCGGCGCCGGCCCGCAGATTGAACTCTTCGAGGATCGCCTGGAAATCAGCAATCCCGGCGCAACGCTGGTCAAGCCTGAGCGCATGATCGACCTGCCGCCACGCTCGCGCAACGAAGCACTGGCATCATTGATGCGGCGCATGAAGATGTGCGAAGAACAGGGCAGCGGGCTGGACAAGGTCGTGCAGTCCTGCGAGCTGTTCCAACTGCCGGCCCCGCTATTCCGGGCCGAAAGCAACGCCACCCAGGCGGTGCTCTATGGCCCCCGCAGCTTTGCAGAGATGACACAAGACGAGCGAGTACGCGCCTGCTACTTTCATACGGTACTGAAATTTCTCAGTGGCGACAAGATGAAGAATGCCAGTCTCTGCGCCCGCCTAGGTATCGCTGCGAAGAATGCCGCCCAAGCCACTGCGGTGATCAACAAGACCTTGGACACCGGTCTGATACGGGTGGCAGACCCGGAGCATCCACGCGCCGGCTATGTTCCGCACTGGGCCTGAGGTTCTTGATCGGGTTTTGATGCAGCCGGGAGCGGCACCATGCGTGCAAATTTTTTTCCTTGCAAATCAACAACTTGGCTCTACTGAAGTTGCCGAATTTTCTTGATCGGGTTTTGATCGATCCTGCCAACGATCCGTCAAAGCATGCTTGCCCAAACACTTCGGAAGTGACACTCCTGCCATGAACACCAACCCGCTGCTGTCCACCGCCGCCCTGCCGCCATTCGCGCAGATCTGCCCCGAGCACATCCAGCCGGCCATCACCGCCTTGCTGGAGCAGGCCCAGCAGGCGCTCGCCACGGCCACCGCCGACGCCACGCCGGCCGACTACGACGCGCTGGAAGCCGTGCTGAGCGTGGCCACCGAGCGGCTCTCGCATGCCTGGGGCGCGGTGGGCCATCTCAACGCCGTGGCCAACACGCCCGAGCTGCGCGAGGCCTACAACGCCATGCTGCCGGCGGTGACCGAGTTCTATACCAGCCTGGGCGCCGACGAAAAGCTCTTTGCCAAATACAAGGCCATCCACGCCCATGCGGCCGGCCTGAACCCGGCGCGTCAGCGCGCGCTGACGCTGTGGATACGCGACTTCGTGCTGTCCGGCGCCGAGCTGCAGGGCGAGGCCAAGGCGCGCTTTGCCGCCATCCAGGAACGCAGCGCCGAGCTGGGCCAGCAGTTCTCCGAGCATGTGATGGACGCCACCGATGGCTTCGCCTACTACGCCACGGCCGATGAACTGGAGGGCGTGCCGGCCGATGTGGTGGCGAACGCGCGCGCCGCGGCCCAGGCCGAGGGCAAGGACGGCCACAAGATCACCCTGCACTTCCCCTGCTACCTGCCGGTGATGCAGTACTGCAGCAACCGGGCGCTGCGCGAGACCGTCTACCGCGCCTATGTCACGCGTGCCAGCGAACTCGGCGCCAAGCCCGAGCTGGACAACAGCGCGCTGATGCGGGAGCTGCTGGCGCTGCGCCAGGAAGAGGCGCGGCTGCTGGGTTACGCGAGCTTTGCCGATGCCTCGCTGGTGGCCAAGATGGCCGACTCGCCCGCCCAGGTGCTGGAGTTTCTGCGCGAGCTGGCCGCCAAGGCCAGGCCGTTTGCGCAGCAGGACCTGGCCGAGCTGCGCCAGTTCGCCATCGACCAGGGATGCACCGACATGCAGGCCTGGGACCATGCCTATTACGGCGAGAAGCTGAAGGAGGCGCGCTACGCCTTCAGCGACCAGGAGGTGCGCCAATACCTCACCGCGCCGCGCGTGCTGCAGGGCCTGTTCGACATCATCGAGCGCGTCTTCAATGTGCGCATCGTCGAGGACAGCGCCGAGGTCTGGCACGAGAGCGTCAAGTTCTACCGCCTGGAACGCGCGCAGCAGACCATCGGCCAGTTCTACCTGGACCTGTACGCGCGCCCGGGCAAGCGCCCCGGCGCCTGGATGGACGAGGTGCGCAGCCGCTGGGCCCGCCCCGAAGGCTGGCAACAACTGCCGGTGGCACAGCTGGTGTGCAATTTCGCATCACCCTCCGGTGACAAGCCCGCCTTGCTCACGCATGACGATGTGACGACGCTGTTCCACGAGTTCGGCCATGGCCTGCACCATCTGCTCACCCAGGTGAACGAGCTGGGCGTGTCGGGCATCTCGGGCGTGGAATGGGATGCGGTGGAACTGCCCAGCCAGTTCATGGAAAACTTCTGCTGGGAATGGGAGGTGCTGCAGCAGCTCTCCGCCCATGTGGACAGCGGCGAACCGCTGCCGCGCACCCTGTTCGACAAGATGACGGCGGCCAAGAACTTCCAGTCCGGCCTGCAGACGCTGCGCCAGATCGAGTTCTCGCTGTTCGACATGCGCCTGCATGCCGAGGCCGGCAGCGAGGCCAGGATCCAGCAGCTGCTGGACGAGGTGCGCGCCGAGGTGGCGGTGAGCCCGCCGCCCGCCTTCAACCGCTTCCAGCACAGCTTCTCGCACATCTTCGCGGGCGGCTACTCGGCGGGTTATTACAGCTACAAATGGGCCGAGGTGCTGAGCGCCGACGCCTGGAGCGCCTTCGAGGTGGAGGGCGTGTTCAACGCCGCCACCGGCGAGCGCTACCTGAAGAACGTGCTGGAGATGGGCGGCGCGCGCAGCGCGATGGAGAACTTCAAGGCCTTCCGCGGCCGCGAGCCGCAGATCGATGCCCTGCTGCGCCACCAGGGCATGGCCTAGTTCTTGAAGTCGCCGGCGGTGCTGATCACGAAGCCCTCGGGCTTCACCAGCCGGCGCCAGGCGGCGTTCACCTGCGCCAGCGTCGCCGCCTGCAGGCGCGTCTCCTCCTCCTGCTCGGCCAGCCAGCTGCGGCCGTCCTCGCCCAGCGCGTTCAGCTGGCCGGCCAGCTGGCCCTCGTTGGCGCGCGCCTGCAGCGCGGCCTGCAGCAGCGCCGTCTTGGCGCGTGCCAGCTCGGCGGCGCTGACGCCATCGCGCGTCATGCGCGCCAGCTCCTCGTGCACCAGCGCCAGCACGCGCTCGCGGTTCTGCGGCGCGAAACTGCCGCTGATCACCAGCCCGCCCTCCTGGCCCCAGTAGCTGCTTTCAAGCGAGGCGCCCACGCCATAGCTGAGTCCCTCCTTCTGGCGCACCCGCTCCGACAAGCGGCTCTCGATGCCGCCGCCGCCGAAGATGTGCACGGCCAGCAGCATGGGCAGGTAGTCGGCATCCTTCTGGTTCAGCGCGAAGCGCTGATCCATGCGCAGGCTGGCATTCGCCTTGTCGCGCACGCTCACGTCGAAACGCGCCGCGGGGATCGCCACATGGTTGGAGAAATGGCGCACGAAGCGCGGCGCCTGCGGCTTCTTCCAGCCGCCGAAGAGGCGCTCCAGTGCCTCGTCCAGGCCCGCGGGCAGCGCGCCAACCACCGCCACCTGGGCCTCGTTGGCCGACCAGAACTCGGCATGGAAGGCGCGCACCTCGTCCAGCGTGATGGCCTGCAGGCGCGCGAGCCGGTCCTCCACGCTGGGCAGGTAGTCGGCGTCGCCGAAGCCCACGCCGCGCGCCTGGTTGTAGTGCAGCCTGGTGGCCTCCTGGCGCTTGGTTTCCAGCTCCTCGCGCGAGCCGCGCAGCGCGGCCAGGCCGGCCTGCCGGATGCGCTCGAAGGCATCCGCGGGCAGGGCCGGATGCTGCAGCACATCGGCGGCCAGCTGCAGCGCCTCCAGCAAGGTGTCGCGCTCGGCGCTCAGGTAGAGCGTGGCGCCCTGCGCACCGCCGACCACGCGCAGGCCCGCCTTCAGGCGCACCAACTCGTCGCGCAGCTTCTGCTTGTCCAGCGTCGCGCTGCCCTCGGTGAGCAGGTCGTCCACCAGATCGCCGCCGCGCAGCGGCTTCATGGCCTGGCGCTCGCCCCAGCGCAGCTGCAGCTGCAGCAGCACGGTATTGCCGCGCGTACGCTTGTTGAGAACCTGCAGCCGCATGCCGCCAGGCAGCTGGCGGCGCTCGGTGCGTGCCTCCAGCAGCGCCGGCGTGGGGTCGAAGCGCTCGCCCTCCTCGAGCTTGGGCGGGCCCTGCAGATGCGCCAGGCGCTCGTCCAGCGCCGGTGCGGCGGGGATCTCGACGCGCTCGACCTGCTTGGCCGGCAGATAGCGCCCCAGCGTGCGATTGGCCGGGCGCAGATAGGCGCGACGCACCCGCTCCACATCGTCCAGCGTGACGCGCGGCAGGTCCTCCATCAGCTGGAACAGCAGGCGCCAGTCGCCCGCGCCCAGCAGGGACGAGATCTGCTGGATCAGGGCCTCGGGCCGCTTCATCTGCTCGCGGTAGGAGAGCAGCGCCAGCTCGCGCACGCGCTGCAGCTCCGCCTCGTCGAAGGGCTTGCCGGCACGCCCCTCCAGCAGCTCCAGCAGGCGCTGCTCCACCTTGGCCGCATCGGCATCCGGCCCAAGCGCCACGAAGGCGCGCACCGCGCCCGGCCCCTGCCCGCCCATGCCGCCCAGGCCGGCGGCCAGCGCCAGCTTGCTTTCCACCAGCTCCTTGTAGAGCAGGCCGCTGGGCTGCAGCGACATCAGCATGCCCAGCACCATCAGCGGCGCCGAATCCGCATGCGCCGCGGCCGGCACGTGGTACTGCACCATCAGCATCGGCTGCCCGCCCACGCGGCGCACCACCACGCTGCGCTCGCCATCCTGGGCCGGCTCCACCGTGTAGGGCTCACGCAGCGGCGCGGCCGGGCGCGGCAAGGGCCCGTAGATGCCGGCGATGCGCTGCAGCACCGCCTCCGGCTCGAAGCGCCCGGCCACCAGCAGGGTGGCGTTGTCGGGCCGGTAATAGCGCCGGTAGAAGGCCTGCAGGTTCTCGATCGGCACGTTCTCGATGTCGCTCTTCGGGCCGATGGTCGAGTGGCCATAGGCATGCCAGTCATAGGCCACCGCCTGCACGCGCTGGAACAGCACCTGGTTGGGGTTGTTCTCGCCGCGCTCGAACTCGTTGCGCACCACGCTCATCTCCTTGTCGAGATCGGCCTTGGCGATGAAGGCGTTGAGCATGCGGTCGGCCTCCAGCCGCAGCATGAAGTCCAGCGTCGGCTCGCTGGCATTGAAGGATGCGAAGTAGTTGGTGCGGTCGGTGGTGGTGCTGCCGTTGAAGCGCACGCCGCGCGCGGCCAGCTCGCCGGCGATGTCCTGGTGCGCGGGCGTGCCCTTGAACACCATGTGCTCGAGCAGATGCGCCATGCCGTACTCGCCCTGCGATTCATGCCGGCTGCCGACCCGGTAGGTGATGTTGACGGTGGTGGTGCTCTGCGCCTCGTCGGGAAAGAGCAGGATCTGCAGCCCGTTGGGCAGGCGGTATTCCGAGATGCCGCCGAGCTCGCGCACGAACTCGGCGCGTGGCGGCGGCGGCAGCGGCGTGGCACTGCGCTTGGCGGGCTGTTTGGCCGTGCTGACGGCTGGCGCCGCCGGCTTGGCAGCGGCCCAGACAGGCGGAACGGGCGCCAGCAAGGCCAGGGCCAGACCGGCGGCCACCCAGGCCGCCGGCCCTGCGAACTTCAATGTCATTGGAAGCAATCCTTGTTATTCAGAAACCACCCAGACGCTGCTGGATCTGCTGCACGCGCTCGGCCGACCAGGCCGCGGCCTCGCTGCACTGGCCCTGGGCATCGCAGCGCGTGCCGTTGCGCGCCGCCTGCAGCAGCTGCAGCCTGGGCTTGCGCAGGCCGCGCAACTGGCCCAGCGCGGGCGCCTTGCTGCTGTAGGGAGCGCTGGCACCGTCATCAATGGGGGGTTCGGCAGCCAGCGGCTCCACCGCCACCGCGCCGCTGCTCACATGCACGGCGGTGGCCAGGTCGGCGGCCACCTCGACGCTGAATTCCGTGCCGCGCACCGCCGTCACCGCGGTGGGCGTGCGCACGCGCCAGCTACCGCCGGCGGCCGGCTTGACCTGCTGGCCGATCAGGCCCAGCTGCAGCAGCAGGGCGGCCTCACGCGGCTGGCCCGGCCCCTGCACGAAGCGCTCGATGCGCAGCTGGCTGCGATCCGCCAGCACCAGGGTGGAGCCATCGATGAAACGCAGCCGCACGCGCGCCTGCGGCCCGCTGCGCAGTTCGGCGCCGGGCTCCAGGCGTTCGCCGGCGCGCAGGCTGCGCGTGCCGGCGGCATCCTGCACCTGGACCTCGCCCACCAGGGCCGCCACCTCGCACACCGGCTCGGCCAGGGCGGCACCGCCCAGCAGGCTCAGAATCAACAACAAGCTGCGCATTTGTGCTCCTTGTACGGGCGGTTCACGCCCAGTCTAAGGCCGTGGGCGGTCGCAGAATCAGGCATCTGCCCACCGAGATGCCCATATGGTCACGATCCAGAACAAGGCGCTGCTGCTGGCGCTGGCCCTCGCGCCGCTCCATGCCGGCGCGCAGGAGTCGGTCAATGCGCAACTGGATGCCTGCATCCGCGAACAGCAGCGCGCCGCCAGCGTCAAGGGGGCCGCGCTTGGCACCCTGGGCAAGCTCGGCTCGGCCCTGCTGTCGCGCCGCCAGGAGCCACGTGAAGAACGCCGCGGCGAAGGCCGCCAGCTGACGCTCAGCGTCGGCGGCGGTGCCAGCATGGGCCTGGCCAGCGCCTGGTTCAAGGCCGCCGGTGCCTGCTACGAGCAGCATCCCGACTGGATCCCCGCCTCGCAGCTGCAGCGCGGCGCCGACTATGCGCGCGCCATCGCCGAGACCGGCTACCGGCCCGAGACGGGCCCGCTGCTGCTGCTGCGCGCGCTGGACATGCCGAGCCGCGTGCGCGCCGGCGAGAGCCTGGAAATCCGCAGCGCCTTCGTGCTGCTGACCCCGCAGGGCGACGAGGCCGAGGTGCTGATCGAACGCCGGCTGTTCGCGCTCGCCGACGGCAAGGAGCAGGCGCTGGCCTTCACCGGCCATGCGCGCGAGACCCGCGTGCTGGCGCCCGGCGAAAGCCTGGACCTGGCGCGCCTGCCCATCCCCAAGGAGGTGCCGGTGGGCGTGGCCTACCGCTACGAGTTCAGCGTCGCCGCCGCCGGCCTGCCGGCGCGCACGCTGAGCGCCACGGTGCAGGTCGAATAGGGCCTGTTAACACTACGTTTGCACGATGCGTTGCCACCAGAAAAGCCGTGAACTAGGCGCAAACCGAAGCCGGGGTCACGCTTCGCGTTCGGATGTCCACAGGACATCCTCCCCCCCCGGCGAGGCTTTGCAACGACGTGCACGGCTTTTCCGGTGGCAACCCGAAGGGAACGGGGCTGGCAGGGCCCATCTCGTCGTTGAACTCCTTGCCCAGGCAGACAGCCTGGGCTGCGTCGTCCGCCTAGACCTGGGCCCTGCCGGCCCCGTTCGCACGGGCAAACGTAGTATTAACAGGCCCTAGCATGCGGCGCCGCCATTTCACCGGCACCACGCTAACCCTGCTGCTGGGCGGCTGCGCCAGCCCGCAGATGCCCGGCTACCAGAGCGGCTACCAGGGCTATCAGGTGCCGGAGCCGCTCATCGAGCGCATCCGGCTCAAGCTGCGCGAACATGGCCTGGCCGAGGCCGGCGTGGCGCGCGACAACGTCGGCCGCGTGCAGCTGCTGGGGCGCTACCGCGATGAAGACGAGGTGGAGCGCGCCTTCCTGATCGTGCAATCCATCGTCGGCCTGAAGTCCTGCTCGCCGCGCTATCCGGCCGAGGTGCAGGAGCGGCGCTGGGAGCGCGCGGCCGGCGAGGCGATCGCCGAGCATGCGCGCCGGCTGGCGGCGGCGCGGCGCCAGGCCCAGCCGGCCGGCAGCCGCAAGCTGGCCCTGGTGGTGGGCATCAATGAGTTCATGGACGGCGCCCACCTGCGCCCCATCCAGGGCGAGGACGACGCGCGCCTGGTGGCCACCCAGCTGCGCCGCGCCGGCTACGAGGTCAGCGCCCTGCTGGGCGCGCAGGCCAACAAGGCCGCCATCGAGGCCGCGCTGCTGCGCATGGGCCAGCGGCTCGCGCCCGCCGACAGCCTGTTCCTCTACATCTCCAGCCATGGCAACCCGCCCCTGCCATCGCCCAAGGGGCCGGGCCAGCACCGCATGTCGATCGCCGCCTACGATTCCGGCGACGTCGGCGGCACGCCCAGCCGCGATGCCACCGAGTACCTGCTCAGGCTGCAGGCCAGCTCGGTGCACGACCGGCTGGTGCAGCAGCTGGCGCGCCAGCCCAGCCGCGTCACCCGCGTGCTGGTGGACACCTGCTACAGCGGCGACATGCTGACCGACATGGACGCCGACAGCCGCGGCCAGATGCTGCGCGCCAACGGCGGCCGCGTCGATGTCGAGAGCGTCTCGCTGGCGGCCTGGAGCGCCGATGCGCCCGCGGGCGGCTATGCCTTCATCACCGCCACCAGCGAGGGCCAGGAAAGCCTCGGGCCACCGGTGCGGCCGGGGCTGTTCAGCAGCCCGCTGGAGCCGCAGCGGGCACTGCGCGGCAGCTTCTTCACCCAGGCCTTCTTCGACTACCTGGCGCATTTCCAGGGCCAGGTCCAGCCCGCCTTCGAGGCCGCCCAGCGCTTCACCGCGGCCCAGGCCCTGGCCGTCAGCGCGGGCCGGCGGCAACAGCAGCCGCGCCTGTTCAGCACCCTGGCCGCGGACGAAAACAATTTGTACCGCTGAGCCGACCCCGACGCCTGCGATTGCGTAGGATTGCCGCACGGCCCCGAACCCTGGAGGCGGCGCTGACATGAGGTCGTTGGTCTTCCTGCTCGCGCTCTGCGCGACCCTGCTCTGCCCGCCTTGCCGGGCCGCCGAACCGCTGCGCATTGCCAGCTGGAGCCGCAATAGCGAGCCCGCCACCGTGGCCGCCGAAGCGGTGTTGAGCCGTGCTTATGCGGAACTCGATCAGCCGATCGAGTTCATCGAACTGCCGGTGCGGCGTGCGCTGCGCGCCTTGCTGGCCGGCGAGGTGGACGCCAATCTCTATCGCATCGCCGCGCTGGCGCAGGAGCAGCCCCAGCTGCGCCGGGTGGACACGCCGGTGCTAACGCTGGCGGCATACAGCTACGCCAGCAAAGGCGGGCCGCGCCCGGTCAGCTGGGACGACTTGACAGGTCTGCGCGTCGCCCATCTGCGCGGCGTGCTGCTGATCGAGCAGCAGTTGCCGGCCGAGGCGCGCCGCGTCGAGGCTGCCAGCGTCGAAGAGCTGTTCCGCCTGCTGGCGCTGCAGATGGTGGACATTGTGGTCACGGTCGAACCGCGGCTGGCCGTGCCGCTGGGCCAGCGCATGGGTACGACGTTCGTGCGCGCCGAGGTCGAACTGGCCGCGCTACCCATGCACCATTACCTGGGCGAGCGCCACGCCGAGCTCGCGCGGCGCCTGGATGCGGTGCTGGCGCGCATGAAGGCCAGCGGCGAACTGGACCGGCTGCTACAGCGCAGGCTGCTGCAGCGCTAGCAGGCTGCGACTCACCCAGCGCTCGGCCTCGGCCGCCGGCAGCGCCTTGGCAAACAGCCAGCCCTGCCCCACCTGCACGCCCAGCTGCTGCAGCAGCGCCGCCTGCGCCTCGTCTTCCACGCCCTCGGCCAGGGTCTGCTTGCCCAGCGCCAGCGCCAGGCCGACGATGGTGCGCACGATCTCCTGCGCCTCGCGCCCGGCCGCCAGCCGGATCACGAAGCTGCGGTCCACCTTGAGCGTGTCGAAGGGGAAGCGGTGCAGATAGGCCAGCGATGAATAGCCGGTGCCGAAGTCGTCGATCGAGAGCTTGAAGCCCAGCGCGGCCAGCTCCTGCAGCAGCTCGGCGCTGCGCTGCGGATGGGCCATCGCCATGCTCTCGGTGACCTCCAGCTTGAGCTGGTGCACCGGCACCTCGCCCAGCGCCGCCAGGGTGGCGCGCGCGTCCGCCATCAGCTCCAGATCGCGCGCCAGCTGCACGCCGGAGAGGTTCACCGCGATCTCGCCGCGGAAGCCCAGCGCATGCCAGCGGCGCAGCTGGGCGGCCGCCTCCAGCAGGGTCCAGCGGCCGATCGCGGCGATCTGGCCGCTCTCCTCGGCCACCGGGATGAAGTCGCCCGGCATCACCAGGCCCTTGCTCGGGTGGCGCCAGCGTATCAAGGCCTCGAAGCCCAGCAGGCTGCGATCGGCCAGGCGCACAAAGGGCTGGTAATGCAGCTGGAACTGGTCGCCCGCGGCCAGCGCCAGGTCGATCTGCTCGCGCATCCAGCGGCGCGACTGCTCGACCAGTTGCTCGGCCGGATCGAAGTGATGCGCATGCCCCGGCCCGGCCGCCTTGGCATGCGCCAGCGCGCCCTCGGCAGCGGCCAGCAGCTCGTCGGCCTGCTGCGGCCCCTGGCTGGCATGGGCCCAGCCGACACAGGCGCTCAGGCGCAAGACCTGACCCTCGCCCACCCTATCCTGCCAGCGCAGGCCCGGTTCCAGGCAGGCCAGCGCCCGGGCCGGCAGGCGCTCGTTGGGGCCGCAGGCCAGCGCCAGGCCGAACTCGTCGCCGCCCAGGCGCGCCAGCAGGCCCTGCTCGCCGATCAGCGCGCACAGCCGCGCCGCCGTTTCGCGCAGCGCCGCATCGCCGGCCAACGTGCCATGTTCCTCGTTGAAGGCGCGGAACTCATCCAGGCCCAGCAGCAGCAGGCCGGTGCCGGGCTGCTGCGCCAGCAGCTGCTGCAGTTGCTCGCGGAACAGCGCGCGGTTGGCCAGGCCGGTGAGGCGATCGTGCAGCGCGTCGAAGCTGATCTGCTGCTGCAGGCGGCGCGCCTCGCTGATGTCGGTGAGCGAGCCCGCCATGCGCGCCACCCGGCCCTGCGCCTGGCCGCCCTCCCGGGTGGCGACGCCGCGCGCCAGCAGCCAGCGCTCCAGCCCGCCCTGGCTGAAGTGCAGCACATGGTGGAACTGCAGGCTGCGCCCCTGCAGATGCGCCTGCAGCTCGGCCTCGAACGCGCGCCGCCCGGCCTCGTCCAGCGGCAGGGTCCAGGCGGCCATGGCGTGGCCGGCCTGGGCCTCGTCCAGCCCCATCAGCGCCAGCCAGCGCGCCGAGTAATAGACCCGCTGGCTGCGCAGATCCCAGTCCCACAGCCCGTCGTTGGCGCCCTGCGCCGCCAGCGCATAGCGCTGTTCGCTGGCCTGCAGGGCCTGCAGCGCCGCACGCTTGCGCGCCAGTTCGACGCCGGCGCGCAGGCTGATGGCGCCCAGGCAGGCCGCCCCCAGGGCCAGGGCCGGAAAGGCGAGCGAGAAGATGCGCTGCTGCAGCACGAACTGCGCCTGCGCCAGCGCCAGCAGGGCCAGCGCCAGCAGCAACAGGGCCGGCAGCGCGCGCCGCGGCGGCCACCAGGCCAGCAGGCCCACCGCCAGGCCCGGCAGGCATAGCATCGCGGCCAGTTCGGCCGCGCCGGCCCAGCGCGGGCGCTGCAGTGCGCGGCCGCTGAGCATGTTGTCCACCACGGTGGCAAGGCGCTCCACGCCCGGCAGGCCAGCGTCGAAGGGGCTGGGGAAATGGTCGCCCGCGCCCAGCGCCGACACCCCCAGGATGGCGATGCGGCCGGCCAGGCGCGCCGGCGCCACCCGGCCGTCCATCAGCTCAATGAAGCTGATGCGCTCGAACTGGCCGGCCGGGCCGTAGTAGTTGACCCACAGGCGCGAAAGCTCGTCCAGCGGCACGCGCAGCGGCCCCACCTCGACGGCTTCGCCAAAGCGCACCCCGGCCGCGCGCCAGTCCAGCCCGCGCGCCTGCACCGCCAGGCGCAGGGCCAGCGAGGGATAGACCTCGCCGCCCAGGCCGAGCGCCGGAAAATCCCAGCGCAGGCTGCCGTCGCTGCTGCGGGGCGCGCTCACATGGCCCAGGGCCGCGGCCGCCTCAGCCAGCGCCGGCAGCGGCGCCAGCAACTGCGCGGGCTGGTAGCCATGCCGGGTCAGGCGCTGCTCGGCCACGGGTTCGCTGTAATGCATGAAGGCCTGAGCCAGCAGCTTGGGGCTGGGCCCCGCGTCGGCGCCCTGGCCGGGCTGGTCCGGCAGGGCGAAGGGAATCAGCACCCGGCCGGCGGCGCGCATCGCCGCCGCCAGCCGCGCGTCGTCGGCCGCGTGCTCGCCCTTGGAGGCCTCCAGCAGCAGGATGTCGAGCGCGATCGCGCGCGCGCCGGCGGCATGCAGGCGCATCACCGCCGCGGCCAGCGCGGCACGGTCGGGCAGCGCGCCGCCCAGGCGCTGCAGGCTTGCGTCATCGACACTCACCAGCACGATGGGCTGCGCCGCGTCGGGCGCCAGCGGCCCGCGCCACAGGGTCTGCGCGTCCAGGCTCCACTGATCCAGGCGCTCCAGCAGGGAGACCTCGGCGCGCTGGCTCCACAGCCAGATGGCGCCGGCACTGGCCAGCAGCCAGATCAGCGCAAAGCCCCCCAGCGTGCGACGATTCATGGGCCTCCTCGGGCTGGCTACTGTTGCGGGTCACCAAACAGGGCGTAGCCCGCCCAGTAGAACGGATGCGTCCAGCGTCCGCCACCGAGTTGACCCTCGATCAGTGCCAGTTGCGCCAGGCGCAGCGCCTCGGCGCGCGAGGCGCCCGCCTGGAATTTGAAGCTGGCGGCGCTGAGCGCCGCCGCCGAGGTCGATTCCACCGCCCAATGCGTGGCCAATACCGAACGCGTGCCGGCAAAGAAGAAGCCCCGCACCAGCCCCGACATGGCCGCCCCGCCGCGCTCGCCCGCCGCTGTGTTGCAGGCCGAGAGCAACACCGTCTGGGCATTCAGGCGCAGGCTCAGCACGTCGTCGAGCTCGAGCAGCGGCGAGGCATGCGCGTCGGCGCTGGCGGCCATCGCGAGCGCCGGCTTGGAGATGCCCGGCAGCTCACCCGGCATCAGGCCATGGGTGGCGAAGGCGACCACGCGGCGGTCCGCCAGCGGCGCCCGCAATACCGCCTCGCGCGTCGCCCTGGCGCCCAGCAACAGGTCGGTCGAGGCATCGGCACCCAGGATGTCCGCCAGCGCCAGCAGCTCCTGGCGGGTCTCCGGCAGCGCCGGAATCTCGCCGTAGCGAAAACCCCACTCGGCGTCGTAGCGCGTCGCCCCGGCGCTCAGCGCCCGGCCGGCCGCGGCGGCCGGGCCATCGAATTGGAAGGCCGGATCGCCGAAACCGAACAAGGCCTTGGCTGCCAGCGGCCGCACGCCCCCGCGGCGCAGGGTGTGCAGGGCCGAGGCGGCCGGCAGCTGCGTGAGCGCGACCCGGCGCGCGAGCCAGGGCGGCTGCTCGGCCGCGGGTGCGCTGGGCGCGGTCAGCAGCGCAGCAAAGGGCAGGCCGGCGAGCGCACCATCGCTGGCGACAATCAGGGAGCGCAGCTCACGCCAATCGGGCCGCAGCGGCGCCAGCAATTCGCGATAGACCTCGTGCAGACCCGCGCTGGGCAGGTCCGGCACGGCGCGTGCGCTGCCCAGGTCAAGCTGGCGGCGCAGCGTCGCGACACGCTCGACCCAGCCGGCCGCCGACACGGCGCTGGCGTGAAAGCGGCTTTGCGCACCGGGGCCCAGCAACCACACCAGGGTGGCGCGCTCCAGCGGCTGCACCAGCAGCAGGGCTTCGCCGGGTCGCAGCAGGGCCAGCAGCTGCGCGGCCCGAGGCGTGGCCGGCGTGACCAGATCCGCGTAGGCCGGAAAGGCCTGGCCGACCTTGTCGCGCTGGGCCTGCAAGGCAGCACGTGCGCCAAGCACGAGGGCCTGCTGGGCCTTGATCTGCTCGCGCAGCTTGGCCAGGGCCTCACGCTGGACCTTGCGCTCGGCATCCGGCAACGCCTTCCAGGCCTCGCCGCTCATGCCGCGGCGCATGCGGTCTTCCTGCACCAGGCTGGCTGCGAGCGTGCTCGCCTGGGCGGCGGCGGCGCTGCGCAGCCCCTGCTCCTCGTTGAGCATGCCGCGCAGCGCCGGCGTGGCAGCCAATACGCGCGCGGTGCTGTCACTGAGCGCGCGCTGGGTGCTGCCGAGCTGGGCGCGATCGGCAATCTGCAGCGCGCGCTCGCTCCAGGCGGGCTCCACCGGCAGACCCTTGAGCGCGCGGTCTGCCACGAACTGCATGAACTCATCGAGCGCCAGACCCAGCACATAGCCGCGCACGCCACGCAGGTCCAGGTCGAGCCAGCCGCCCGGGCTGTCGAGCGTGGCGGCGAACAAGGCCTCGTAATCGCTCAGAGCGGCGGCGACCTCGCCGCGCATCAGCCGCACCACGGCACGCACGCCGGCCGCCTCCTGGGTCTGCGGATGGGCGCTGCCATAGAGGCGCAGGCGAAAGGCCAGGACGCGCTCCACCGTCTCGAGCGCCTCGTCCAAACGGCCATTCTTGGCCGCCAGCAGGGCACGCAAGCGCCAATCGGAGGCGCGCTGGCGCGCCAGGCCATCGTCCGGCAGGCTGGCCAGGAACTCGCGGTAGATGGCATCGGCCTCGGCCCAGCGTCGCAGTCCGATCAGCGCGCGCAGCTGTTCCTGGCGCGCCAGCCAGCGCGTGTGGCTGGCGGCGCTGGCGCCGGCGCGCTGCAGCATCTGTTCGGCCAGTTGCGCCGCCGCCAGGCCCGGCTCGTAGTGCTGCGTGGCCACCAGGCCCATGGCCAGACGGTAATTCCAGCGCGCCCCCAACGACTCGCTCAATTGACCTGCGCGCCACAGCGCCAGATTGTCCTGGGCCACCACCACCGCCTCGGGCGCACGCCCCTGGCGCACCAAGGCATAACAGAGCATGCCCATGGAACCGTCCAGCCAGCCATAAGCATCCAGCACCGCAGGATCGTGCGAACCGGCCGACGCGCCACGTTGCGCGCGCACCTGCTGCACCAGTTGCTGCCCCAGCCGCACCGCCTCGCGCAGGCTGGCCACCGCGCCGGCGAGATTGCCCTCCCAGCGCTCGAGCTCTGAGCGCACCTGCAGGCGCTCGATCTGCATGCGTTGTGCCGCGGGCGGGTCGGCGAGCGCCAGCTCCTTGATGGCGGCGCTGCTGAGGCTGTCGGCGCGCGACCACAGCCTGGCCAGCATGCTGCGGTCGTTGCCCTGCGCGATGAAATAGCTTTGCCGCAACGCCACCGCAGCGCGCGTGGGCAAGGACAGTGTCGTGTCGGCAATATGCGCCTCGCAAGCCGCCAGCGCCTTGCCCGAACTGCCCCAGATGAACTCGGCGCTGAGGTAGTGGCGTATCCAGTCCTCGCCGCCCGGGTGCCCGCGGCCCGCCTGGGCCAGCGCCGCCAGCACTTCGATATAGCGGGCGCGCTCGTCGAGCGCCTGCGCGGCGCGCGCCTGGCGTTGCAGCAAGGCATAGCGCGCATCGGCCGCGGTAGCCGCATCAGGAAGCGGCTCGGCAAGCAGGGCCCGGGCCTCGGCAGGGCCGATCGCAGCGCCCTGCAAGTCCGGGCCTTCCAGGCCAGGGAGCGGGTCTTCATCGGCCTGCGGCCAGGCCGGCGGGCCGGCCAGGGCCAGCAACAGGATCAGCGCGCCCTTCACGTTCATGGCCAGCCCCCAGCGTTCAGGTTCATGCTAAGCCAAGCGTGGTGCCGTTCCAAGCGCAGGGCAACACCTGCCCCCGCGATCGACTGTCAGCCTATAGCATGCTTGCTCAGGCAAGCTAGTACCCAGTTGACCGAAGCATGAACCAGCCCAAGCCCCCCGCCATCGACGACCCTGGCACGGCCGAGTTCTACTTCGGCCCGCACAGCGAGCGTTTCCTGCGCATCTTTCTGCGCCTGGTGCTGGCCGCGATGATCGCGCTGGGCCTGCACACGCTCTGGGTACAGCCGGCCGGCAGCCAGTGGCGCGCCTGGGACAACCTGGCGATCGCCCTGCTGGTGGGCGTGACGCTGCGGCTGATCGCGCGGCAGCGCATGCGCGCCGCGGTGATGGCCCTGCTGTGGGGCATCTGGGCGGTGCTGATGACGGGCGCGCTGCTGCACCCGGGTCTCGGCTACAGCGGCCTCTACGCCTGCCCGTTGCTGCTGATGCTGGCCGGCTGGATGCTGGGCAAGCGCCAGGCCTGGGCCATGGCCGCGCTGAGCATCCTGGCCTTCACCATGCTGGCGGCGATGGAGCCGGCCGCCGCCAAGGCCGGGCGCGAAAGCGCCTGGGTCGGCGCGGTGAGCCTGAGCGCCGTGGTGGCGCTGGGCGCGGCGATCGCCGCCGGCCTGGCCGACAGCAAGAAGCGCCAATACCTGCAGGTGCTGGACCTGAGCCGCAATCTCGAACTGCGCGTGGCCAAGCGCACCCAGCACCTGGAGGAGGCGCTGGACCAGCTGCGCCGCACCCAGGACGAGCTGGTGGAGGCCAAGAAGCTCAGCTCGCTGGGCTCGCTGGTGGCGGGGGTTTCGCATGAGCTGAACACGCCGATCGGCAATGCCATGATCGCGGCCTCGGCGCTGCACGACCGCCTGCAGGCCCTGGCCAAGGCCGCCGCGGGCCGCAGCATGTCGCGCAGCGCGATGAACGAGTTCATCCAGGTGGGCCAGGAGCTGAGCGAGCTGGTGCTGCATTCGACCCGGCGCGCCAGCGAGCTGATCGCCAGCTTCAAGCAGGTGGCGATCGACGGCACCAGCGAGGCGCGCCGCAGTTTCGATCTGGGCGTGGCGCTCGGTGACCTGGTGCGCGCCTTCGGGCCGATGCTGAAGACGCAGGCCTGGCGCATCGAGCTGGACGTGCCCGCCGGCCTGCTGTGCGACAGCTATCCCGGCCCGCTGGAGCAGGTCGTCACCAACCTGATCCAGAACGCCGAGCGCCATGCCTTCGCGGGCCGCGACGGCGGCCTGCTGCGCATCAGCGCCGAGGCCCAGGGCGAGCGCGTCTGCATCAGCGTCAGCGACGATGGCGCGGGCATGAGCGCCGAGACCGCCGCGCGCGTGTTCGAGCCCTTCTTCACGACCCAGTTCGGCAAGGGCGGCTCGGGCCTGGGCCTGTCGATCTGCCGCAACATCGTCACCGGCCTGCTGGGCGGCAGCCTGACGGTGAGCAGCCAGCTCGGCCAGGGCAGCCGCTTTCGCATCGAGATGCCGCGCAGGGCGCCGCTGCGGCCCTGAGGCCGAACCTCCTGTCCTTTCGTCAGCGCTGCGCGGCCTGCGCAATCACGAAATCGGCGATCGACTGGGTGTCCATGAGATCCAGCCGCCGGATGCCTGCCGCCGCCGATGGGGCATCGCAGGCGATGGCCAGGATGCCTGGCCAGTCCGGCCAGAGGCTGCGTACTCCGAGGCCGGAGCGCCATACCTCCAGCTTTGGGAATGCGCCACTCTTGAAGCCTTCGATCAGCACCAGATCGCAGGCCTGCAAACGGTCCAGCAAGTAGTCCAGCTCGGGCTCGGCCTGAGCGCGCAATTCGTGCATCAGCGCCCATCGCTCGTTGCCCAGCAAAAGCACCTCCGTGCAGCCGGCTTCGCGCAGGCGAAAGGAGTCCTTGCCGGGGTGGTCGATCTCGATGTTCTTGTGGCTGTGCTTGATGAGTGAGACGCTCAGCCCGCGCGAGCGGATCTCTGGGATCAAACGTTCCAGCAAGGTGGTCTTGCCCATGCCGGAGTGACCGGCGATGCCGAAAATCTTCATGCCCCCGCCCTTTCTCGCGATGTGCCGTGCGGGCTGCCGGGCAGCCGCATGGACGCAGTGTCCACCGGACTGGTGCCTGCCGCGCCGGCCGGGCGCTGCCAGCTTGGTAGCTGCGCCACGCATGCCCGACCGGTGCACTCGGTCATTGCCGATCGCCCGAAATTCGTTTGATCCACGGCAATCGCCGATTTCCCGCGAGGAGGACAGTCAGCGGTAAACAACGTGCAGAGCCCCTACAGGAGTGCGTTATGAGGCTGACGAGAAGAACCTTCATCATGGCCACAGGCGTTTCCGCCGGCTGTCTGGCCAGCGGCTGTGCATCCATGTCCGCACCTGCCGCCGCCCCCCTCACCAGCGCATTCATTCCGCGCCAGGCCAGACCATCCCGCCCCGCGCAAGGGCAATGGGTAGCCAGTACCTGTCAGGGCTGCACGCAGTGGTGCGCGATCCAGATCCTGGTGCAGGATGGACGCGCCACGCGGGTGCGCGGCAATCCGCTCTCCAGGACCAACCACGGCTACGTCTGCCCGCGCGGGCATCTGATCCCGCAGCAGATGTACGACCCCGACCGCATCAAGGTGCCGATGAAGCGCACCAACCCGGTCAAGGGGCGTGGCATCGATCCGAAGTTCGTGCCCATCAGCTGGGACGAGGCGCTGGACACCTTGGCCGAGAAGATGATGGCGCTGCGCAAGTCCGGTGAAACGCACAAGCTGGTGTACATGCGCGGGCGCTATTCACCCACCTCCACCGAATTGCTCTACGGCACCTTGCCCAAGGTGTTTGGCACCGGCAACTACTTCTCGCACAGCGCCATCTGCGCCGAGGCGGAGAAGATGGGGCCGGGCCTGACGCAGGGCTTCTTCGCTTACCGCGACTATGACCTTGAGAAGACCATGTGCCTGGTGTGCTGGGGCACCGATCCGCTCGCGTCCAACCGCATGGTGCCAAACACCATGAATCGCTTCCCGGACATCGTGAAGCGAGGCACGGTGATTGCGGTGGATCCGCGCCTGTCCAACGTGGCCGCGAAAGCGCACGAATGGCTGCCCATCAGCCCCGGCACGGATGGTGCGCTGGCGGGTGCCATCGCCCATGTGCTGCTGACTGAAGGGCTGTGGAACCGCGAGTTCGTGGGCGACTTCAAGGATGGCAAGAACCTGTTCGTGGCTGGGCAGATCGTCGACGAGGCCGCGTTCGCCGAGAAGGAGAGCTACGGCCTGGTGAAGTGGTGGAATCTTGAGCTGCGCAACCAGACCGCGGCCTGGGGCGAGCAGGAGTCGTTGATACCGGCGGCGCAGATCCAGCGCGTGGCACGCGCCATGGGCAAGGCCGCCCCCAGAGTGGTCGTGTGGATGGGCCCCGGCGTGGCCATGTCGCCGCGCGGAACCTATGCGGCCATGGCGGTGTATGCGCTCAACGGCCTGCTGGGTTCGATCGACGTGGAGGGGGGCGTGTGGCAAAGCCCCAGCGGCCCGCCGCTGGCGCCCTTCCCCAAGGCCGATGCCTATGTCGACGAGATCGCCAAGGCCGGCAGCAAGGGCAAGAAGCTGGACGGCCGCGGTGCCAAGGACATGCCGGCGATGATGAACGCCAAGCCCGGCAGCGGTGTCGTCACCAACAACGTCGCCAACGGCATGTTGAAGGATCCCGGTGCGGTCAAGGTCTTCATCTCCACATGGTCGAACTTTGCCTTCTCCGCCACCGGTGCACAGCGCTGGGAAAAGGCGCTGGCAGCGGTGCCGTTCTTCGTGCACATGGTGCCGAGCGCGTCGGAGATGACCCAGTTCGCCGACATCGTGCTGCCCTCGACCTTCAACTCCGCCGAGGGCTGGTCCATCGTGACCAATATGGGCAATGGCCATGCCTATGCGTCGATACAGCAGGGCGCCATCAAGCGCCTGTGGGACGTCAAGCAGGAGGAAACCGAGGTGATGTGGCTGCTGGCCGAGAAGCTCAAGGCCAAGGGTTTCGCCAACCTGTTCGACTACTACGCCAAGGAATTCAAGGATCCCGAGACCGGCAAGGCCCCGACCACGGCGCTCGAGTTCTCGGAGATTGCCGCCAAGATGACGAGCGCGCCCATCTGGGCTGCGAAGGAGCCGCTCAAGGGCGACGCGCCCATTCTTGGCTGGGCCGACTTCAAGAAGAAGGGCATGTTCAGCGGGCCGCGCTACACGCTCAAGAAGGGCTGGGGCGGCAAGTTCGCAACCGCGACCAAGAAGTTCGAGTTCTACAGCGAGACCTTGAAGAAGGGCTTGGCCGAGCACGCCAAGAAGTACGAGACCAGCATCGATGACATCCTCGGCGTCAGCGGCTATGTGGCGCGCGGCGAACTGGCCTTCGTGCCGCACTACGAGCCGGTCAAGCGCCATGGCTCGGTGCAGGACTTCCCGCTGACCTTCATCGACTACAAGTCGCGCCTGAACCGCGAAGGCCGCTCGGCCAACGTGCCCTGGTATCAGGAGTTCAAGAAGGTGGACCCGGGCGACGTGTCCTGGAGCGATGTGGTCAAGATGAACCCCAAGGATGGTGCCAAGCTGGGCTTGAAGAGCGGCGACACCGTCACGATCACCTCGATGGCAGGCACCATTTCCTGCCAACTCAAACTCTGGGAGGGCGTGCGCCCCGGCACCGTGGCCAAGTGCTACGGCCAGGGCCACTGGGCCTATGGCCGGGTGGCGGCGCAGGACTTTGGCAAGGCGAAGCCGCGTGGCGGCAACAACAACGAGATCCTGGTCGATGACTACGACCGGCTGAGCGGCGCCACCGCTCGCAACGGCGGCTTCACCGGCGTGCGGATCCAGAAGGCCTGAGCCCCGAGCGACGGAACACGGAGAACATCATGACAAGACTTGGAATGGTCATCGACCTCTCTAAATGCAACGGCTGTGGCGCTTGTGCATTCGCCTGCAAGGCCGAAAACAACACCCGCGACCGAGCGGACGGGCAGAGCTTCAACTGGGCAGACTTCCTGATGAAGACCGAGGGGACGTTCCCGAACACCAGGCACTCGGTGATGCCGGTGTTGTGCAACCACTGCAGCGATGCGCCCTGCATCAAGGTCTGCCCCGGCAACCCCAAGAAGGCGGGCCCGGGCAAGCCCTACAAGGCGCTTTACAAGACGCCCGAAGGCATCACCCTGCACAACCCCGAGTTGTGCGTGGGCTGCGGCGACTGCCAGCGCAAGTGCCCCTACAGCCATGACCGACTCGACGACTCCAGCCTCGAAGGCGCGAGCTACAGCGTCATCAGCCTGAACCCCATGGACGAGGATGCGCAACCGCGCTGGTCCGACAAGAGCGCAGCGATTCCCGGATGTACGGCCTCGGGCGCAGAGGTCGCGGCATTGGCCGGTGCCACGCCGCCGATGCTCAACAAGTGGCAGGGCGGCGAGTTGCAGCCGGTGCGTTCCGATGACGTGATCGAGAAGTGCACCTTCTGCTATCACCGCGTTCTGAATGGCTTGCAGCCTGCCTGCGTGGATGCTTGCCCGGCGCGGGCGCGCATCTTCGGTGACCAGGATGATCCCAACAGCCAGATTTCCCAGCTCCTGAAACAGGAGAAGTCCTTCCGGCTGCAAGAGGAAAAGGGCACCAAGCCCAATGTTCACTACATTGGCAAGTACAGCCCGCGCGGCTGAATCGGCACCGAAGCCGTGAGAGGGTTGACGATGTCCGAGCATGCTGAGAAACAGGCGCTGGCACGCGAAGACCTGTGCCGTTTCATATCCGCCTGCTTCTACGAACCGATGCCGGCCTTTGCCGAGGAGCGGCTGTTCGAGTCGATGCTGAACGCCGCGCAATGCCTTGATCCCGAACTGGCCGCCAGCGCACGCCGCCTGGGCGAGGCCTTCACCGCGTGTGAGTTGCAAGATCTGTTGGTTGACTACGCCCGTCTGTTTCTCGGCCCCATGCAGGCGCTGGCACCGCCCTATGGGTCTCACTGGGCTTGCGACTCCTCGCAATCGACCGAAGCCCGGACCGCGGCGCTCATGGACCTCTACGACGAGGGCGGATTCGACATCGACGAAGCGTGCCGGGAACTGCCGGACCATGTCGCCATACAGATGGAGTTTCTGTACCTGCTGAACTACGCACAGAACCATGCCCGCCGGGAACACGACCTCGATGGCCTTGAGGCGGCGCAGGCCCTGCAACGGCGCTTCCTGGCGGAGCAACTCGGCGGCTGGGTCGGGCCGTTCACCGCCGCCATCGGTTCAAAGGCCGAGACGGCGTTCTATCGCGAGTTGGGCGCGTTCACGGCAGGCTTTGCTCGGGCCCTTGTTTAGCTTGGCCGCTGCAGCGCACGCGCGAGCGCCTGCGCCAGCACCAGCAGCGCGGCCATCAGCCACAGCGGCGCGGCCGCCACCGAGGCCGCCGCCAGCAGGCCGAAGCCCAGCGGCATCGCGATCGTCGCGCCGTTGGTGGCCAGCATGCGCAGGCCCAGGGCCTGGCCGTGGCGCTCCGCCGGCGTGACCTGGTGCAGCATGGACAGCACCATGGGCTGCACCGAGCCCAGCGCCAGGCCCAGCACGGCCGAGCCCAGCATCAGGCCGGCGGTGCCGGGCAGCCAGGCATAGGCCGCCAGCGTCAGGCTGGCCAGCAGCATGGCGCTGCGTAGGGCCTTGAGCTCGTCGAGCCGGCCGGCCCAGCGCACGATGGCCAGGCGCACCAGCGTGGCGGCCAGCGCGAACGCGCCCAGCACCAGGCCGATGCTGGAGGCGCTGAGCTGGCGCGCATGGCCCACCACCGGCACCACGAAGCTGTGCGCGTCCCAGCTGGCCGCCAGTACGATGTTGAGCAGCAGCAGCCAGCGCAGCGGGCCGGTCTTCAGCAGCTCCCAGGCCGGGCGGCTGCGCGCCTGCGCGCTCGGCGGCGCCGGCGTATGGCGCGGCACGCGCTGCACCAGGCCCCAGGCCAGCAGCGGCAGCAGCACCGCAAAGCCGAAGGCGGCGCGGTAGCCCAGGTGGTCGATCAGCAGGCCGGTGCAGATGGGGGCCAGCGCATTCGAGAGCGCCGGGCCCAGCGCCACCCAGCTGAACACGCGCTTGAGCTGGCTCGGGTCCTCGGCCAGCTGACCGGCCTCGCGCTGGATCGCCACCGCCGCCACCGCGATGGCGCCGCCGCTGGCAAGGCAGCTGAAGGCGATCGCCGGCAGGCTTTGCGAGGCCAGCGCCACCAGGGCGCCAGCACCGGCCATCAGCGCGCCGATGCCGACCGGGCGATGCAGGCCATGCCGATCGGCCAGGCCCCCGGCCCACATCGAGAGCGGGATGGGCGCGACCGCGAACAGGCTCAGGAGCAGCCCCACCATCCACTCGCCATGGCCGGCCTGCAGCACCCACAGACTGCCCGCCACGCGCGTCACCGCCATGCAGGCGTGCACGGTGATGAGGGTGGCGATCAGCCAGGGCAAGGACGCCTGGCGCCGCTTCACTCCTCGGCGTCCTCGCCGGCGTCGGGCAGCCCCAGCTGCAGCAGCTTCTGCGTGGCCTCGTCGGGCAGCGCCTCCACGCTCTTGAGTTTGCGCGTCATCTGGCGCGTGCGGGTCTCGGCCTGCTCGATGGTGTTGCTGGCCTCGTCGAGCTTCTTCTTGGTCTTGGCCAGCACATCGCCGAACTTGCCGAACTCGGTCTTGACCGCGCCCAGCACCTCCCAGACCTCGGCCGAGCGCTTCTCCAGCGCCAGCGTGCGGAAGCCCATCTGCAGGCTGGTGAGCGTCGCCAGCAAGGTGGTGGGCCCGACCAGCATGACCTTGTGCTCGCGCTGCAGCGCCTCCACCAGGCCGGGGCGACGCAGCGCCTCGGCATACAGACCCTCGGTGGGCACGAACAGCATGCCGAAATCGGTGGTGTGGGGCGGCGCGATGTATTTCTCGCGGATGGTCTTGGCCTCCAGGCGCAGGCGCGTCTCGATGGCCTTGCCGGCAGCCTCCACGCCGGCGGCATCGGCGCGGTCCTGCGCCTCCAGCAGGCGCTCGTAGTCCTCGCGCGGGAACTTCGCATCGATGGGCAGCCACAGCGGTGCGCCATCGTCGCGCTGGCCCGGCAGGCGGATCGCGAACTCGACGCGCTCGCTGCTGCCCGGGATGGTGGCCACATTGGCGGCGTACTGCTCGGGCGTGAACACCTGCTCCAAGAGGCCGGCCAGCTGCACCTCGCCGAAGATGCCGCGCGTCTTCACATTCGTCAGCACGCGGTTCAGCGCGCCGACATCGCGCGCCAGGTTCTGCATCTCGCCCAGGCCCTTGTGCACCTGCTCCAGGCGCTCGGCCACCTGCTTGAAGCTCTCGCCCAGGCGCTGCTCGAGCGTGGCGTGCAGTTTTTCGTCCACCGTGGCACGCATCTGCTCGAGCTTCTTCTCGTTGTCCTGCTGGATCGCGGTGAGACGCTGCTCGACGGCGGTTTGCACCTGCGTCAGGCGCAGCTCGTTGCTCGCGGACATGGTCTTGAGCTGCTCGCGCATCGCCTCGGTCAGGCGCAGCATCGCCTGGTCCTGCGCCTCGCGCGAGGCGAGTGCCTGCGCGGCGAGCGACTGGTTGCTGTTCTGCAGCCCCAGGTTCAGGGTCTGCTGGAACTGCGCCAGGCCCTGCAGCAGTTCCTGGCGCGTGCCGCTGGCGCTGCGGCCCAGCTCGTCGCGCAGCTCGCGCTCCAGGCGCTCGCTGTTCTGTTGCACCGCCGCCACCAGCTGGGCGGCACCCTCGCCACGCCGGCCCTGCAGCACCAGCACGATCAAACAGGCCAGCAGCGCCAGGGCCACCAGCAGAAGAATTTCAACAAGCGTCATGCGGGCATTGTCTCAGCCCCGCTCACGGGCCCGGGGCGCCCACCCGTTCGAGGGGGCGGGAAAGCCCCGGGGCACAAACTTGTGGCGCCGCGCTGGCGGGCCGCTAGCCTTGCGGCACTTTATTCTCGACCTGCCGTATGAAAACGATCTACAAGCTCAGCGCCCTGGCGCTGCTGGCCCAGCTCAGCGGCCACGGCCTCGCCAGCCCGGCCGCCACCGGCCTGGACCGCCATGGTTTCGACGCCCAGGTGCGCGCACAGGACGACCTGTATCGCGCCGTCAACGGGCAATGGATCAAGGCCACCGCCATCCCCGGCGACCGCGCGGTGATCGGCACCTTCACCGACCTGAGCGACCGCGCCGATGCGCGCCTGCGCAGCATCGTCGAGGGCCTGGCCGCCAAGCCGCAGCGGCCCGGCAGCAAGGAGGCCCAGATCGGCGCCTTCTACAGCGCCTACCTGGACCTGGACGCGATCGAGCGCGCCGGCCTCGCGCCCATGCAGCCCCTGCTGGCCGAGATCGACGCGATCGACAGCCGCGCCGCGCTGGCGCAATGGCAGGGCCGCATGCAGGGCCGCGTGCTCACGCCGCTGCAGCTCGACGTGCTGCCCGACTTCAAGCAGCCCGGCGTCAACCGCGCCCTGCTGCGCCAGAGCGGCCTGGGCCTGCCCAGCCGCGACTATTACCTGAAGGCCGACGATGCCCGCATGGCCCGGGCGCGCGCCGCCTACATCGCCTATCTGACCCTGCTGGCCGGCCAGCTCGGCGAGCCGGCGCCGGCCGAGGCCGCGCAGCGCGTGATGGCGCTGGAACAGCGCATCGCCGCCCTGCACTGGGACGAGGTGGAGAGCCGCGACTCGGTGAAGATCTACAACCCCCATACGCCCGCCCAGCTGCAGGCGCTGGTGCCCGCCTATGCCTGGCAGGGCCTGCTGGCCGCGGCGCAGATGCGCCAGGTGGACAAGCTGGTGGTCTGGCAGCCCAGCGCCGCCGTCGGCATCGCCAAGCTGCTGGCCGAGGAGCCGCTGGCCGACTGGAAGCTCTACCAGAAGCTGCACAGCCTGGACGCCCATGCCGCGGTGCTGCCCAAGACCATCCGCGAGGCGCGCTTTGCCTTCCGCGGCACCGCGCTGACGGGGGCCAGCGAGGAGCGGCCGCGCTGGCAGCAGGGCATCAACGCCGTCAACGAGGCCCTGGGCGAGGCGCTGGGCCAGCTCTATGTGGCCAAGCATTTCCCGGCCGCCCACAAGGCCCGCATGCAGGCCCTGGTGGCCAACCTGATGGCGGCCTTCGGCGACTCCATCGACACCCTGGACTGGATGAGTGCCGAGACCAAGGCGCAGGCCAAGATCAAGCTCTCCAAGTACAGCGTCAAGATCGGCTATCCCGACGCCTGGCGCGACTACGGCGCGTTGCAAGTGCGCGCCGGCGACGCGCTGGGCAACCGCGATCGCGCCGTGGCGTTTGAGTGGGCGCGCATCGCCGCCAAGGTGGGCCAGCCGGTGGACCGCGGCGAATGGGGCATGTTCCCGCAGCAGGTGAACGCCTACTACGAGCCCACCACCAACGAGATCGTGTTTCCGGCCGCCATCCTGCAGCCACCCTTCTTCGACATGAAGGCCGACGACGCCGTCAACTACGGCGCCATCGGCGCCATCATCGGCCATGAGATCAGCCATGGCTTCGACGACGACGGCAGCCAGTTCGACGGCGACGGCATGCTGCGCAACTGGTGGACCGAGACCGACCGCAAGGCCTTCGAGGCGGTGGGCGCCAAGCTGGTGAAGCAATACGCCGGCTACGAGGCCATCCCCGGCAAGCAGGTGAACGGCCAGCTTACGCTGGGCGAGAACATCGCCGACCTCTCCGGCCTGCAGGTGGCCTACAAGGCCTACCAGCGCTCGCTGAAGGGCAAGCCCGCGCCGGTGCTGGGCGGGCTGAGCGGCGAGCAGCGCTTCTTCATGGGCTGGTCGCAGGGCTGGCGCGAGAAGATGCGCGAGGAGCGCAGCCTGCAACTGCTGACGGCCGACCCGCATGCCCCGGCCGAGTTCCGCGCCAATGGCGCGCCGGTGAACATCGACGCCTTCCACCAGGCCTTCGGCACCAAGCCGGGCGACAAGCTCTACAAGCCGAGCACCGAACGCATCCGCATCTGGTGAGGCCCCGGCCTCAGGCGGGGCCGGCGGGCGGCCGGGCGATCAAACGCCGCCTGCCGGCGGCTTGAGGCCACGCCGCCACAGCGCGGCCTGGTTGGCAAAGCTCTCGGCCGAGAGCGGCCGCGCGAACAGAAAGCCCTGGAAGGCCGAGCAGCCCATGGCGCGCAGGCAGTCCAGCTGCGCCTGGGTCTCCACCCCCTCGGCCACCACGTCCAGGCCCAGGTCGCGACCCAGGCGCACGATGGTGGCGGCGATATGGCAGGCGTCCGGGTCGTCGGGCAGGTCGCGCACAAAGCTCTGGTCCACCTTGAGCTGGTGCAGCGGCAGGCGCTTGAGCAGGCTCAGCGAGGAGAAGCCGGTACCGAAATCGTCCAGCGCCAGGCGTATGCCCTGGGCGCGCATGGCCTGCATCTTGGCCAGCAGGTCGTCGAAGTCCTGGGCATAGGCGGATTCGGTGAGCTCGAACTTGATCAGGCCGGCCTCGCGCAGCGCGCGCGGCACGGTCTCGATCAGGCGCTCGGTGGCGGCATCCGACTGCAGCTGCACCGAGCTGACATTGATGGCCATGGGCAGGCCGGCCAGCGCCCCGCCCTGCTGCCACTGCAGCAGCAGGCTGCACACCTGCTCCAAGAGACGCTGGCCGGCCGGCTTGATCAGGCCGGTGGCCTCGGCCATGGGGATGAACTCGCCCGGCGGCACCAGGCCGCGCAGCGGATGGCGCCAGCGCATCAGCACCTCGGCCCCCATCAAGCGCCCCTCGGCATCGCACTGGGCCTGGAAGAAGGGTTCGATCTCGCCGGCGGCAATGCCGCGCGCGAAGTCCAGCTCCAGCTCGGTGGCCTGGCGCGCATCGCGCAGCATGGTCACGACGCAGAGATAGAGCATCACGACGGTGAGCAGGGCCACCGCCCAAACCGCCTGCTGGCGCACCGACGCCGGCATCGGCGGCGCGTCGACAAAACGCAGCTCGGCCGACTGCAACAGCACGAACGCGCCCAGCAGCAGGGCGCTGACCAGCAGACGCAGCCAGCCCTCGCCGTACTGCAGAAAGTAGAACACGCAGACGAACAGGGGCAGCAGATAGAGATGGGTGCTGCGCGGCGCGCCCGCGCTGGGCAGGTCCAGCAGCAGGCACATGCCCAGCACCGCCAGCAGGCAGCCGAGGCTGAACAGCAGCACAGCGACGCGGTGCATATGCAGGCGCAGCAAACCCAGCGTGAGGGCGCCGGCCAGCACCGCGCTGCCCGGCAGCAGGGCCGCCAGGGGCCGGCCCGTCAGGATGAAATAACTCGCCCAGGGGATGGAGCCCAGCATCGCCACCCAGGCCATCACCGTGAGCAGGCGTGCGCGGCGCAGCGCAAATGCCTGCGGCAGGCTGCCCTCGCCCTCATTGAAACGGCGCAGCGCGCCCAACCAGACCTCGCGCCCTGGCATCGTCAATGGCCTCCCCATGAGCCTTGTATGTCGGGCCAGTGGAAGGGGTGGCGCGGCGCTTGTCAAGCGCCGGTTTTCAGGGGCGTGGCTTGAGCGGCAGGTTGAGGGCCGTGGGCGGCACGCCGCCGCCGAAGAACGCGATCAGGTTGTCCACCGCCAGATTGCACATGGCGCGGCGCGTCGGCACCGAGGCGCTGGCAATATGCGGCGTTAGCACCACATTGGCGCACTGCAGCAGGGCCGGGTGCACCGTGGGTTCGCCCTCGAACACATCCAGGCCGGCCGCGGCGATGCGGCCCGCGGCCAGGGCCTCGGCCAGCGCCGCATCGTCGACCACGCCGCCGCGCGCGATATTGGTGAGCGTGGCGGTCGGCTTCATCAACGCCAGCTCGCGCGCCGCCACCATATGGTGCGAGGCGGGCGTGTAGGGCAGCACGATCACCAGATGGTCGGCCTGGCGCAGCAGCTCGTCCTTCTCGACCCAGCGCGCCGCGAGGGGCGCCTCCTGCTCGGCGGGCAGGCGGCTGCGGTTGTGATAGATCACCGGCATGCCGAAGCCCAGCGCGCCGCGTCTGGCGATCGCCTGGCCGATGCGGCCCATGCCCAGGATGCCCAGGGTGGCGCCATGCACGTCGGCGCCGGCAAACAGGTCCACGCGCCATTGCTTCCAGTCGCCGCGGCGCAGGTAATGCTCGCTCTCGCTGATGCGACGCGCCGCCGCCATCATCAGCGCGAAGCCGAAATCGGCGGTGGTCTCGGTGAGCACGTCGGGCGCATTGCTGACCAGCACGCCGCGCGCGCTGCAGGCGTCCAGATCCACATTGTTGTAGCCCACCGTCATCAGGCAGACCGCACGCAGGCCCGGGCAGGCGTCCAGCAGGGTCGCGTCGATGCGTTCGGTGCCCGAGGCGAACAGGCCCTGCTTGCCCTGCAGGCGCCGTATCAGCTCGGCCTGCGGCAGCGGCTCGTTGGCGTCGTGCAGATCGACCTCGCAATGCGCGCGCAGGCGTTCGACGATGTCGGGGAAGATGCGGCGGGCCACCAGGACTTGGCTCATCGCTGTCAGTCCTCCAGGAAGCGGGCGAACTCGGCCACCGGGGCGCGCTCGGTCACCAGGCTGTTCTCCACCGCCGCAGGGTCGGCGTGGCCCAGGGCCATGCCGCACACCAGCATCTGCTCGGGCCGCAAGCGCAGCTCATCGGCGATCAGGCGGTGGAACTGGGTGAAGGCCGCCTGCGGGCAGGTATGCAGGCCGCGCGCACGCGCGGCGATCATGATGTTCTGCAAGAACATGCCGTAGTCCAGCCAGCTGCCCTGCTGCATGACGCGGTCGATGCTGAACACCAGGCCCACCGGCGCGTCGAAGAACTGGTAGTTGCGGCCATGCTGGTCGTGCATGCGGGCCTTGTCGGTCTTGCCGATGCCGAGCAGGCCGTAGAGATCCCAGCCCACCTTGCGGCGCCGGTCGATATAGGGCGCGGCCCATTCGCGCGGGTAGTAGGCGTATTCCTCCTGGTGGGTGGCGAGTTCGGCGGGGTCGTCGAAGGCGGCCTGGATGCGCGCCGAGAAGCGCTGCTTGGCGGCGCCGGTGAGCACATGCACCTGCCAGGGCTGGGTGTTGGTGCCCGAGGGTGCCCGCGCCGCGACGCGCAGGATCTGCTCGATCACATCGCGCGGCACCTCGGTGGGCAGGAAGGCGCGCATCGAGTGGCGGCTGGTGATGGCGGCGTCCACCGCGGCGGTCTCGGCGGGGCTGGGTTGCTCGTACAGGTTCACAGCATCAATCCTTCCAGGGCTTTCAGATAGGGGTCGGGCAAGGCCGCGACGGGGCGGCGCGACTCGCGCTCCACATAGACATGCACGAAATGCCCGCGCGCGGCACACAAGGCCTGGCCGGGCGCGAACAGGCCGATCTCGTAGCGCACGCTGGAGCGGCCGCGCTGCGCCACGCGCAGGCCGGCCTCCACCTGCTGCGGAAAGGCCAGCGAGTCGAAGAAGTTGCAATGCGTCTCCACCACCAGGCCGATCACCTCGCCGCCATGGATGTCCAGCGCGCCCTGGGCAATCAGGTACTGGTTCACCGCGGTGTCGAACAGGCTGTAGTAGACGACGTTGTTGAGGTGGCCGTAGATGTCGTTGTCCATCCAGCGCGTGCCCAGGCTGACGAACTGGGCATAGGCGGCACGGGGTTCGGGGGCGGGTCGGGCGGTGCTCATGCGGCCATTGTTCCATCGCCACCGGCCCAGCGCTGCCACGCCCGTGACGCCGCGGCCAGGGTATTCACCTGCACCGCCACGGTGCTGGCGAGGTCGTGGCCATAGCCACCGGCCATGGCCAGCGCCACCGGGATGCGGCGCTCGGCCAGGGCCTGCAGGACGAGCTCGTCGCGCGCCAGCAGACCGGCGGTGCTGAGCTTGAGCCGGCCCAGGCGGTCGCCCTCGTGCGGGTCGGCGCCGGCCAGGTAGAAGGCCAGCCCGACGCTGCCGCAGGCCGCCCAGACGCGCGCCAGCCCGGCCTGCAGCGCCGCCAGGTACTCGGCATCGCGGCAGCCGTCCGGCAGTTCCACGTCCAGATCGCTGGGCTCCTTGCGGAAGGGAAAGTTCTTCGCGCCATGCATGGAGAAGGTGAACACCGTGGGGTCGTCGCGGAAGATCGCCGCCGTGCCATTGCCCTGGTGCACGTCCAGGTCGATCACCAGCACGCGCAGGCCGGGCACGGCCGAGCCACGGGCGCGGTGCCACTCGGTCTGCATCAGGCGCGCCGCCACCGCCACATCGTTGAAGACGCAGTAGCCGCTGCCCTTGTCGGCGTGGGCGTGGTGGGTGCCGCCGGCCAGGTTGGCCGCCACCCCCTCGGCCAGGGCGGCGCGCGCCGCCTCGATGCTGGCGCCCACCGAATGGCGCGAGCGCGCCGCCATCGAGGGCGACCAGGGGAAGCCGATCTCGCGCTGCTCGGCCGCGCTCAAATGCCCCTGCAGAACCTTGTCCACATAGTCGGGGCTGTGCGCCAGCGCCAGCTCGCCCTCGCTGGCGGGGGCGGCGGCGCGCAGCCGTATCGCCCCGGGCGCGCGCTCGATCTGCTCGCGCAGCAGGCGGTATTTGCTCTGCGGAAAGCGGTGCCCGGGCGGCAGGGCCAGGCTGTGGGCATCGGAATGGAAGGCCAGCATGGCCGCCACCTTAGCCGCTTTGTCGCCGCTGCGTCATGTGGAGGTCACGCACATCGGCGATGCTGCGCAGCTGCTTACAAAGTATTTTGCTGCACCGCACAAAAAGTTCTTGCATTCGTCGCCGACATCCCTATACTTCGAGTCATGTTGCAGTGCACCATAAACACTGTGAACGAGGTCCACGAGGAATCCCCGCGGAAATCCGCTCAGTTTTTTAGGAGAACACCATGCTGACTGCTGAACAAATCTTTGCTGCTCACAAGGCCAATGTCGAAACCCTGTTTGGTCTGACCAACAAGGCCTTCGAAGGCGTTGAGAAGCTGGTCGAACTGAACCTGCAAGTGGCCAAGACGGCCCTGGGCGAAGTCGCCGACACCACCCAAGCCGCCCTGTCGGTGAAGGACGCGCAAGAGCTGCTGGCCCTGCAAGCCGCGCTGCTGCAACCGTCCGCCGAGAAGGCCGCTTCCTACAGCCGCCATCTGTACGACATCGCCGCCGCCACCAACGCCGAAGTGGTGAAGGTTGCCGAGGCCCAGCTGGCCGATGCCCAAGCCAAGTTCGCCGCCGTGGTGGAAACCGCGTCCAAGAACGCCCCGGCCGGCACCGAGAACGCCGTGGCCCTGGTGAAGTCGGCCGTGGCCGCTGCCAACAACGCCTTCGAGAACGTGCAAAAGGCTGCCAAGCAAGCCTCCGAAGTGGCCGAAGCCAACTTCAATGCCGTGACCAACACCGCCGTCAAGGCCAGCCAGACCGCCAGCCGCTCGTCCAAGCGCGCTGCCTAAGCTGTAACGATTGTCTCCTCGGTGCCCAAGGAGACCCCGCGCGGGTCTCGCAAGTACCGTTCAAGGCCCGATGCTCGCATCGGGCTTTTTTTCGTCCGGCCGCGCCGACGCTGCTGCTAGCATGCGCGCCAAAAGGCCAGATCGAATGACGCTCAAGTCCCTTGTCAGCGTGCCCCAGGCGCGACCCGGCCATTGCGCCAACTGCGGCAGCGCCCTGCCCGAGCCGCCCACCAAGTTCTGCGGCGCCTGCGGCCAGGAGACGCGCATCAAGCCGCCCAGCCTGCTGGAATTCCTGCAGCAGTTCGGCGGCGCCTACATCTCCACCGAGGGCGCGCTGTGGCGCACGCTGTGGCGCCTGCTGCTCTTGCCGGGCCAGCTGACGCTGGAATACTTCGCCGGCCGGCGCCGCCACTTCGTGTTGCCGATACGCCTGTACCTGACCATCAGCGTGCTGGCCCTGGTGGCAATCCGCTTCAGCGGCGTGCTCGATGTCGATGGCAAGCCCGAGAGTCTGATCAAGTTCGACTCGCCCAAACCCACCGAGACCTTCTTCGAATGGGGCGCGCACCGCGCCGGGCTGAAGGAGGGCGAGTTCTACTGCGAGCAGATGCCGACCAAGCTGTGCGAACGCGTGCAGCGCCGCATCAAGATGGACCCCGAGGCCACCGCCGGCCTGATGCGCGAGCTGCCCGAGCGCTTTGTCGGCAACCTGGGCTCGGCCATGTTCGTGATGCTGCCCTTCTACGCCTTCTGGCTGAAGCTGGTCTACATCGACAAGCGGCGGCGCTACACCGAGCACCTGGTGTTCGCCCTGCACCTGCATGCCTTCTGGTTCGCGATGGCGCTGCTGCTGGTGAGCGGCGTCAAGCCCCTCGTGATCGGCGCGGCGGTGGCGATCAACGTCTACCCGCTGATCGCCCTGCATCGCGTCTACCGCACGCGCTGGTGGAGCACCTTCATGCGCGCGGGGCTGCTGTTCATGCTGTATGCCAACACGCTGGGCTTCGGCCTGGCGGCGGTCGGCTTGTGGGCCTTCTTCAGCTAGCGTTGCGCTCGATGCGGTCGAGCTGATCGGCCACCAGCTCGAGGCGCAGCAGGGGATTGTCCAGTGCCATCAGGCGCTGCTTGTCGGCCTGCGGCAGCGGCAGCAGCTCGCACCAGCGATTCGCCAGCCAGCCGCAGTCGTTCCAGTGGTAGGGCGGCTGCAGCGGCAGGTCCTCGCTGGCCACCGCCTGCTCGAAACGGCTCAGCAAGACTTGCAGCTGGCGGCTGACGCGCCGCAGGTCCTCCGGCACCGCCACCTGCTGGTCTTCCGCCAGCAGGCGCGCCTCGCCCACCCACAGCCCATGCGGCAGCTGTTGGCGGCTGCTCAGCTCGAAGCGCTGGCCGCCGCGGCAGCGGATCTGCAGCAAGCCCGGCTGCGGGCGCTCGCAGCGCTCAATGTGCGCCAGCGTGCCGGCAGCGTGAAAGGCCTCGGCCACGAAGCCGCCGCCAGCGTCGCGCTGGCGCACCTCGCCGCCCGCCGTCAGCGCCACCACGCCAAAGGGCTCACCGCTCTTGGCGCAGCGCTGGATCAGGTCCAGATAGCGCGGCTCGAAGATGCGCAGCTCCAGCAGGCCGCCGGGAAACAGCACCGAGTCGAGCGGGAAGAGTTCGATATGGTGCTGCATGATGTGCCCGCCCGCGATCAGCGCGTCTTGGCGGCGATGCGCTGGCGCAGCGTGGCCAGCATCGCCATGGCCGCCTCGCGGCCGGCCTGGATGCTGCGCTTGCGCGCCGTGAAGTCGGCGCTGCCCACGCCGTCCAGCCGCGGCCGCATCACCACGTCGGCCTCGCGCAGTTCGAAGTTGTTGATCGAGCGCCCCATGATGGAGAAGGTCTGCAGCAGCATGCGCATGGCGTCGCCCGGCGGCTTGGCCTCGGGTGGCTCGGAGATGTCCACCGCGATGATGAGCTCGGCCCCCATCTGGCGCGCAAAACGCACCGGCACCGGCGCCACCAGGCCGCCGTCCACATACTCGCGCGCGCCGATCTTGACCGGCTGGAACACCGCCGGCACCGAGCTGGAGGCGCGCACCGCCGCGCCGGTGTCGCCGGTCTGGAACAGGATGGGCGAGCCGTCCGACAGATCGGTGGCGACGATGCCCAGCGGCAGCGCCATCTGCTCGATCAGCTTGTTGCCGGTTTGGGCGCGCACATAGCGGGCCAGCGCCTCGCCGCGGATCAGGCCGCGGGTCGGGAAGGCCCAGTCGGTGATGGCGCCCTCGTCCATGCCCTCGGCCAGGGTGGCGAGCTCCTTGCCGTTCTTGCCCGAGGCATAGAGCGCCGCCACCAGGCTGCCGGCCGAGGTGCCGGCCACCAGATCGACCTTGACGCCCTGCTCCTCCAGCACCTGGATCACGCCGATGTGCGCGAAGCCGCGCGCCGCCCCGCCGCCCAGCGCCAGGCCGATGCGCGGCGGCTTGGGCATGGGCTTGGGCGCCACCGGCGCGGGGATCTCGGGTTCGGGCTGGACGGCCGGCTGGCGCGGCGCGGTGGAACAGGCGCCCAGCGCCAGGCTGAGCAGCAGGAGCGCGCCGAGGCGCGACGGAAGAGACGAGAACATGACGGCATTCTAGGGACCAACCCTGGCATGGTCGGGCGACCCGCGCCGCCACAATGGCCGCGCATTCAAGCCCCCGCCATGAACCACTCACGCATCGTCCGATTCAGCGCCCGCCTGCTTGCCGGCCTACTGGCCCTGTTGCTCCTGGTGGGCCTGCTGCTCTGGTGCCTGCTGCGCGCCAGCCTGCCGCAGCTGGACGGCGAGATCCAGCTGCCCGGGCTGAAGGCGCCGCTGGCGATCGGCCGCGACGCGCTCGGCACGGCCGTGCTGCAGGGCAGCGACCGGCAAGACCTGGCACGCGGCCTGGGCTATGTGCATGCGCAGGAGCGCTTCTTCGAGATGGACCTGACGCGCCGCTCGGCCGCCGGCGAGCTGGCCGCGCTGTTCGGCGACAAGGCGCTGGAACGCGACCGCACGCGCCGCCTGCACCGCATGCGCGCACGCCTCGCCGAGCGCTTCGCGCAGCTGGCGCCCGCCGACCGCGCCCTGCTGAGCGCCTACGCCAGTGGCGTCAACGCCGGCCTGCAGGCCCTGCGCCTGCGGCCCTGGCAATATCTGCTGCTGCGCGCCGAGCCGGCGCCCTGGACCGAGGTGGACTCGCTGCTGGTGGTGAGCGAGATGTTCTTCATGCTGCAGGCCAGCAGCTTCGACAACGCCTTCGAGCGCAGCCTGCTGCGCGAGCGCGCCGGCGACGCCGTGTTCGACTGGCTCAACCCGCGTGGCGGCCGCTGGGATGCGGCGCTGGACGGCAGCACGCTGCCCGCGCCCCGCATGCCCAGTGCCGAGCAGCTGGACCTGCGCGCCCTGCCCGCCCCCAAGCCGGCCCTGGCCGCCCTGTCCCCCGGGATCAGCGTCATCAGTGAAGAGGCGCCGGTGCTGGGCAGCAACAACTGGGCCGTGAGCGGGGGGCGCAGCAAGCATGGCGGCGCCATCCTGGCCGACGACATGCACCTGGGCCTGGGCGTGCCCAGCATCTGGTACCGCGCCCAGCTGCAGCTGGGTGAAGGTGCCCGCGCGCAGCGCGCCGCCGGCCTGACCCTGCCCGGCATGCCCAGCCTGGTGGTGGGCAGCAATGGCCAGGTGGCCTGGGGCTTCACGAATGCCTATGGCCAATGGTTCGACTGGATCAAGCTGCCCGAGACGCCCGCGCCCGAGCGCCTGCGCAGCGTGCAGGAGCGCATCGAGGTCAAGGGCGGCGCGGCCCAGGCCCTGGTGGTGCAGGAGTTCGACGGCGCGCCGGTGGCGCTGACGCGCGAGGGCCAGCGCTATGCGCTGCGCTGGATCGCCCACCAGGGCGAGGCCTACAACCTCGAGCTGGATCGCCTGGCCGCGGCGCGCGATGTCGACGAGGCCGCCGGCATCGCACAGCGCGCCGGCATGCCGCACCAGAACATCCTCATCACCGACAAGTCCGGCCATATCGCCTGGACGATTGCCGGGCGGCTGTGGCGCCAGGCCGGCCTGGCGCAAAGCTATGCACGCTTCCAGTCCACCGAGCCGCCCGCGCCGGCCGCGCATGGCTGGCTGGAGCCGCGGGACTACCCGCTGCTGCGCGACCCCGGCGAGGGCCAGCTCTGGACCGCCAACCACCGCCAGCTGGGGGGCGCGGCGGCCGAGCAGATCGGCGATGGCGGCTTTGACCTGGGTGCGCGCGCGCAGCAGATCCGCGACCGGCTGCGCGAGACCGCCAAGCACGACGAGGCCACGCTGGCGGCGATCCATTTCGACAACGAGGCGCGCTTCGTGCAGAGCTGGGCCGCGCGCATCAGTGCCGCGGTGCAGGGCAGCAGCGCGCATGCCGAGGTGGCGCGCCAGCTGCAGCAATGGAATGGCCGCGCCGATGCCGACCAGGTGGGCTACCGGCTGGCGCGCGCGGTGCGCCTGAGGACCCTGGACGCGCTCTGGACCGCCTGGACCCTGCCCTTTCTGGGCGAGGATCAGCAGGACGAGAAGAAGCGCTTCAAATGGCGCTCGCAGTTCGAGTACAGCGCCGTGCAGGCGCTGGAAAGCCGGCCCGCCCATCTGCTGCCGCCGGGCTATTCGAGCTGGCCGGCCTTTGTGCTGGCCCAGGTAGATGCGGCGGTGCTGGAACTCACCCAGGATGGCAAGCAGCCGCTGGCCCAGGCCAGTTGGGGCCAGCACAACGCCAGCCGCATCCAGCATGTGCTGTCGCGCGCGATCCCGCCGCTGGGCCGCTGGCTCGACATGCCCAGCCTGCCCCAGGGCGGCGACTCGAATCTGCCGCATGTGGCGCAGCCGGCCTTTGGCCAGTCGCAGCGCCTGGTGGTGTCGCCGGGCCGCGAGGCCCAGGCCACGCTCAGCATGCCGGGCGGCCAGAGCGGGCATCCGCTCTCGCCCTATTACGGCGCGGGCCATGCGGCCTGGGCGGCGGGCCAGGCCGCGCCGCTGCTGGCCGGGCCGGCCCAGCATCATCTGAACGCCAGGCCGCAGCCCTGATCAATCGCCCAGCAAGGCCTCGCTCCAGGCATGCACCTGGAGCGTTTGCTCGCCGAGGCCGGCGATGCCCAGGCGGAGCTGGTCGCCCGGCCGCAGAAACACCGGTGCGGGCTTGATGCCCATGCCCACGCCGGGCGGCGTGCCGGTGCTGATCAGGTCGCCCGGATAGAGCGTCATGAAGCGGCTGATATAGCTGAGCAGCTGGGCCACGCCGAACACCATGGTGCGGGTGTTGCCGGTCTGCATGCGCCGGCCGTTCAGATCCAGCCAGAGGGCCAGGTCTTGCGGATCGGCCACCTCGTCGCTTGTCACCAGCCAGGGGCCCACCGGACCGAAGGTGTCGCAGCCCTTGCCCTTGTCCCAGGTGCCGCCGCGCTCGAGCTGGTAGGCGCGCTCGGAGAGATCGTTCACCACGCAGTAGCCGGCCACATGGTCCAGCGCCTGGGCCTCGCTGACGTAGCGGGCGCGCTTGCCTATCACCACGCCCAGCTCCACCTCCCAGTCGCTCTTGCTGGAGCCCTGCGGCAGCACCACTGCGTCGCGCGCGCCGATGGCGCAGCTGGGCGGCTTCATGAACAGGATCGGCTCCTCGGGCAGGGGCATGCCGGCCTCGGCGGCGTGGTCGGCATAGTTCAGGCCCACGCAGATGAACTTGCCCATGCCGGACCAGGGCGGCGCGATGCGGCCGGGGGCGTCAAGCCGCGGCAGGCTGGCAGGGTCGAGGGCGCGCAGGCGCGCCAGCTCGGCCGGCGCCAGCGTGGCGGCGCTGATGTAGCTAAGAACGCCGCTCAGATCGCGCAGGGCGCCGTCGGCGTCGAGCATGGCGGGGCGTTCCGCCCCCTGGGGTCCCACTCGCAGCAGCTTCATGGCGTGCCTTTGATATTGAAGACCTGGCGCAGATAGGCCAGGAAGGTGGCGTCGTCGCACATGGTCTTGCCGGGGCTGTCGGACAGCTTGGCGACCGGCTGGCCATTGCATTGCGTGAGCTTCATGACGATGTTGATGGGCTCCACCCCCATGTCATTGCTGAAGTTGGTGCCGATGCCGAAGCCCAGCTGGGTGCGGTCGGCAAAGTGGCGGTACAGGGCCAGCGCGGCGGGCACGTCTAGGCCGTCGGAAAACACCAGGCGCTTGGTATGCGGGTCGATGCGCAGCCGGGCGTAATGCGCCAGCGCCTTCTCGCCCCAGACATAGGGGTCGCCGGAGTCGTGGCGCAGGCCGTCGAAGAGCTTGGCGAAATAGAGATCGAAGTCGGCCAGGAAGGCATCCATGCCCACCACGTCGGTGAGCGCCACGCCCAGGTCGCCGCGGTACTCCTGCACCCAGTCCTCCAGCGCCGCCTTCTGATGGTCGCGCAGGCGCACGCCGGTGGCCTGGTAGCTCTGCAGATACTCATGGGCCATCGTGCCGATGGGCACCAGCTCCAGGTCGCGCGCCAGCAGCACATTGGAGGTGCCCTTGAAATACTGCGGCAGTTCCTGCTTGAGCGTGGCCACCACCTCGCGCTGCCAGGCGCCCGAGAAGCGCCGTCGCACGCCGAAATCGAACACCTCGAAGGGGTGGCGGCGCGGCGCCTCGTCGCCGAAGGCGCGCAGCAGCCCGACCTTGTGGCGCAGGCGCGCCCGGCCCTCGGCCAGCGCGGCCGCCTGGTCAAAGCGGCGCGAGTACAGCTCGTTGACGATGGCCAGCACAAAGATCTCGAAGGCCATTACATGCACTTGCGGCCCGCTGGCGATGATGGAGAGGCCTTCGCCATCGGCGCGCACACGGATGAAGTCGCGCTGGAAGCGGAAGATGCGCAGGAAGTCGACGAAGTCCGACTTCATGAAGCGCAGCCCGCGCAGATAGGCCAGCTCATCGGCGCGAAAGCTCAGGCCGCACAGCGCATCGAGTTCGCGCTCCAGCTCGGGCAGCAGCTCGGCGAGCGGAAAGGCGGTGGGGTTGCGGCACAGGAACTGGTATTCGGCCGCCGTCTGCGGATGGCGATGCAGCATGGTCTGCCACATCGTGAATTTGTAGAGGTCGGTCTCCAGCAGGCTGGTGATGATGGGGGCGCTCACGCTCACGCTCATGCCAGTTCCGCCCGCATCTCGGCGCAGCTGGCCAGGCGCAGGCCGCGCGCGCGCATGGTGTCGAAGAAGGCCTGCTGCTGCGCCTCGAAGCCGGCCACCGGGCTCATGGCGTCGGTCAACAGCACCAGGCGCGCGAGCCTTCCCGCATGTACATGGCCAGGCAGGTGCTCGACCAGATGCTCCACCGTGGCCTTGACGCAGTGGCTGGAGGCTTCGCCGGCGATCAGCAGCAGCTCGGCGCGGTCCAGCGCCGCCAGCAGGGGCTGGTTGAGCAGGGTGTCGGCATCGGCCGCATCCGGCACTTCGGCCTGCAGGGCGCTGTAATGCTCGGTCCAGGGGTTGCTGCCCTTGAGCAGCTTGCGGCTGGGTCGGCGCTGCTGCACTTCCCAGCTATTGCAGGCGGCGCGCACGGCGGCGTGCAGGCCGTGGCCCCAGCTGCCGATCTCGCAATGCACCGGCCACACCATCAGGGTGTAGCGGCCGGCGGCCTCCAGCGCATCCAGATAGGCCTGCGCGCGCGGCAGCGCCGCGGCCTCGCGCGGCCGGAACTCGCCCGCCCGCAGCTGCGCCGCCGTGATGGCCGTGAAAGGCAAGACCTGGCCCGCGTCGGCCTGCTGCCAGAAGCCGGGGTGGGCGATATCGATGTGGTGGTGCGAATCCAGCGTCAGGGTGATGTCGTCGAGCCGCGCGCCGACGGCATCGATCAACCCGCCCAGACGCAGCATGTCGGCATGCGCACCCGGCACCGGCAGGGCCGGCGCCAGCGGCTCGGCACGCAGGGGATCGGTGGCACGCCAGGCCGGCGGCAGGTCGCAGAAATCGTTCTGCGCGTCGATGATCAGGAGCTGGGTATTCGGCATGGCCCGACTTTAGGACAGCTTGTAGGTCTGCAAATGGATGCTGGTCTCTGTGGCGCCGATGCCCTTGATGAGGCGCACCCGCTCCAGCACCTCGGCCAGTTCGCCCAGCGTCGCGGCGCGCAACTCGGCCAGCAGATCCCAGCGGCCATTGGTATCGAACAGCCCCGAGACGCCCGGTTCGCCCAACAGGATGCTGATGACCTCGCGCGTGCGGTTGCCCTCCACCGCGATGCTCATCCAGGCGGTGATCTCGTTGGGCGTGACATCGGGCCGCAGGCGGATCGTGTAACCCACGATCACGCCCGAGTCCTCCAGCTTGGCAATGCGGTTGGTGACGGTGCCGCGCGAGACCTTGAGCTTGCTCGCCAAGGTGGCCACGCTGGCGCGTGCATCCTGGCGCAGGAGCGCCATCAGTTGTTGGTCGAGGGTATCCATGGCGTGGTTCCGGGCAGCGTTAGGCGGCGGGCGCATGCCGCCCTTTGCGAGTCAAATTTTGTCATTTTGACAACTTCTACTAGCGAAACGGCAGATTACTCGCAATTACTAGGCAAGTGTTGCTCTTCTCGCTAGCAAGTGCTTTGACAAGAATCACCCCAACGAAACAACGGAGACTGCCTATGACCACCCTGCTGACCACCAAGGACCTTGCCAAGATCGCCCAGCAGCTCGGTCTGGCCGAGTGTCTCAAGCGCATGGCCGGCTATATCGAGGCCGACTACCTGCGCTGGAGCGAATTCGACAAGACCCCGCGCGTGGCCAGCCATTCGCAGGACGGCGTGATCGAGCTGATGCCGATCGCCGACGCCAGCCTCTACAGCTTCAAGTACGTCAACGGCCACCCCAAGAACACCCGGGAAGGCCTGCCCACCGTGATGGCCCTGGGCCTGCTGGCCGACGTCTATACCGGCCGCCCCGAACTGGTGGCGGAACTGACCCTCACCACCGCCATCCGCACCGCCGCCACCTCGGCGATGGTGGCGCGCCGACTGGCCCGGCCGGAGAGCCGCAGCATGGCCCTGATCGGCAACGGCGCGCAAAGCGAATTCCAGGCCCTGGCCTTCCATCACCTGCTGGGCATAGCCGAGATCCGCCTGTTCGACATCGACCCGGCCGCCACCGCCAAGCTGCAGCGTCACCTCGGCGCGGTGCCGGGCCTGCGCCTGATCGCCTGTGCCAGCACGGCCGAGGCGGTGCGCGGGGCCGACATCGTCACCACCGTCACCGCCGACAAGAACTACGCCACCATCCTCACACCCGAGATGATCGAGCCCGGCATGCACATCAACGGCGTGGGCGGTGACTGCCCCGGCAAGACCGAGCTGCACCGCGGCGTGTTGGAGATGGGCAAGGTGTTCGTCGAGTACGAGCCGCAATCGCGCATCGAGGGCGATGTGCAGCAGATGGCTGCAGACTTCCCGGTCACCGAGTTCTGGCAGGTGCTGCGCGGCAGCGCCAGCGGCCGCGACCACGCGAGCCAGGTCACGGTGTTCGACTCGGTCGGCTTTGCGCTGGAGGATTTCTCGGCGCTGCGCCTGCTGCGCGATCTGGCGCGTGAACTGGGTCTGGGCCAGGAGGCCGACCTGATCCCGCAGATGGCCGATCCCAAGGACTTGTTCGGCCAGCTCGAGCTGGGCACGGCCGCAGCCGCGCGCCACGCCGCCTGAGCCCTCAGCGCGGGCCTGGCGCCGGCTCGTAGAAGCGCAGGAACATGTCGACGCTGTCGACCAGCACCTGACGCTGCTGCGCCTTGCTGAGCGGCGGCTGGCCCATCGCCAGCTGCGGCCAGAAGGCAAAGGCCTTCAACATGCCCTGCAACTGCTGGGCCGCATAGGGCGCATCCACCGGGCGCAGCCGGCCATCGGCCTGGGCCGCCGCGATCCAATGCGCCAGCCCGGCCTCCTTTTCGCCCAGCCGCGCCACCATGGCCTGGGCCCGCTCGGGCGTGTGCAGCATCTCGGCCACCGCCACCCGCACCAGGTCCATGAAGCTGGCATCGGTCATGAGCTTGAGCTTCTCGCCCAGGATGTCCAGCAGCTGATCGCGCAGCGGTTCGTCCGCCCGGTACAGCTGCGGCCGCAGGGCCTTGCTGCGCTGCCACAGCTGCAGCAGGATCTCGGCGAACAAATCCTCCTTGCTGGGGAAGTGGTTGTAGACCGTGCGCTTGGAGACTTCGGCCGCGGCGGCCACCCGGTCCATGCTGGTGCCGGCAAAGCCATGCTCGCGAAATTCGGCCAGCGCGGCCTGCACGATGGCCTCGCGTTTGCGGTCGGTCAGGCGAGGTGCGGTAGCGGCGCTCATGCGGGCATGCGAAGTGAACTGATGCACGAAGTTTACACCGATCAGTTTACTTTTCAGAAACCCAACACTACACTGCACAGTGTACTTTTTGGGTGCATCAACGATGAGCAGCACGATCCTTCAGGGCCCCGCAACGGCGGCGCCGAGTCACCATGCCACGACGCCGCCCGGCCAGCGGCGCTTTCGCAATCAGGCGCCCCGCCACGCCCAGGGCTGGCGCAAGACGCTTGCCATCCTGTGGCGCTTTGCCTTCAACAAGCCCGCCAACACGGTGCCCCGCCAGGCCATCCCGGTACAGGCGCTGAGCCGCGCGGCACTGCTGGCTGCGCCGGACACCAGCCTCTGGCGCCTCGGTCATTCGACCATGCTGCTGAAGATCGACGGCGGCTTCTGGCTCACCGACCCGGTGTTCTCGCTGCGCGCCTCGCCCTTGCAGTTCCTCGGGCCCAAGCGCTTCCACGCGCCGCCCATCAGCATCGATGAGCTGCCGCCGATCCGCGGCGTGATCCTCTCGCACGACCACTACGATCACCTGGACAAGGCCGCGGTGCTGGCGCTGGCCGCCAAGACCGAGTGTTTCATCGCGCCGCTGGGCGTGGGCGAGATCCTGCGCGGCTGGGGCCTGCCCGCGGGCAAGTTGCAGGAGCTGGACTGGTGGCACAGCACCCGCGTCGGCGGCCTGCAGCTGCACGCCACGCCGGCGCAGCATTTCTCGGGCCGCGGCCTGCGCGACGGCAACCGCACGCTGTGGTGCTCCTGGGTGCTGGAGCATGCCGACTTCAAGCTCTTCTTCAGCGGCGACAGCGGCTACTTCCCCGGCTTCAAGGCGATCGGCGAGCGCCATGGCCCCTTCGATCTGAGCCTGGTCGAGACCGGCGCCTACAACGAGGATTGGCCCGACATCCACATGCACCCGGAGCAAAGCCTGCAGGCCCACATCGACCTCGGTGCGCGCGTCATGATGCCCATGCACAACGGCACCTTCGATCTCTCCCTGCATGCCTGGGACGAACCCTTCGAGCGCATCAGCGCGCTCGCGCTGGCGCAAGACCTGACCCTGACGACGCCGCAGATGGGCGAGCGGGTCGACATCAAGGCGCCTCCGGCGGTGCAGGCCTGGTGGCGCAGCTAGACGAATGAGAAGCCGGGCGCGTAGCGGTGCCAGCCGTCGAAATCCGGCTTGCCGAGCGGCACGCCCTGCGCGCGCAGCAGCGCATAGGCCATGCACAGGTGAAAGAAGAAGTTGGGCATGGCGTAGCCGAGCACGAACTCGCGCGCCGGCATGCTCAGGGCAGCCTCGCCGGCCTGCGTCTGCACGGGGTCCTCTTCGCCGAGCACGACATCGTCGGGGCCCAGCGTGCCCAGCAGCGCCTGCGCCTGCGCAACGCGGCGGCGCAGGGCCGCGAAATCCTGCGCGTCGCCCTCGCCCAGCGCCGGCAGGGCCCGGCCGATCAGCGGCGCCACGCAGCGCAGCGCAAAGCCGGCCGCAATCTGCACCTGCTGGTCCAGGTCGAACATGCCGGGGGTCAGGCCTTGCCTGAGCAGGGTCGCATCGTCCAGCTGCCGCGCGCGCGCACAGGCCTCGGCCCGGTCCAGCATCAGCAGCAACTGCCCCAGGTAACGCGTCAGCACGGGCACCGAGGCCTCGAACAGCAGGGTTGAGCTCATCGCGTCAGTGTCTCAGCTTTGCCCCCGACTCGATGGACGCGCCGCGCCTTCACAGCCCCTGGCGGGCCTCCCATAATGGCCCGGCAACCAGGGAGTCCAGGCCATGAAGTCAAACTGCGTGAAGTCCGTGGCTCTGCTGGCCATGCTGGGCATGCTAGCGATGGGCAGGGCGCAGGCCCAGGGCCTGCCCGGCAATGCGCTGGAGCGGCGCTGCTGGCTCGGCTACACGGCCGAGCGCAGTGCCATCGACATGCGCGAGCCCACCGCGGTGCGCTTCGTCAACCTGCGCAACGGCTATGCGCTGCGCTCGCCCTTCATGATCGAGTTCGGCGTGCGTGGCATGGGGGTGGTGCCCGCCGGCAACCCGACCGAGCGTGCCGGCCATCACCATCTGCTGATCGACACGCCGCTGCCGCGCGACCACCAGGAGAAGATCCCCTTCTCCGACAAGCACAAGCATTTCGGCAAGGGCCAGACCGGCACGGTGCTGGACCTGCCGCCCGGCGCCCACACCTTGCGACTGCTGTTTGCCGACCACGACCACCGGCCCTATTTCGTCTACAGCCCCGAGATCACCGTGCATGTGCTGGGCACGCGCACGGCCGCGCCGATCGCCATCGACCCGGCGCAGTTCGAGAACACCTGCAGCGCCTGGTACCAGGACCAGGTCAGCGCGCCGCGCGGCGGCGCCAAAGAGGTCTATGCCAAGAACCTGCGCGACGGCGAAGCCGTGAGCAGCCCCTTCGTACTGAGCCTGGGGGCGATCGGCATGGGCATCGCACCCGCCGGCCGCAAGCTGCCCGACACCGGCCACTTCGCGGTGACGGTGCTGCGTGCGGGCGGCACGGCACAGCGCCTGGTGCTGGCCGACGGCCGCACCGAAACCACCCTGGACCTCGCCAGGGGCGATTACGAACTCGAGATCGCCCTGCTGGACGCCGACAACAAGGTCGCGCTCAAGTCAGCGCCGCTGCGCTTGAGCGTGACGCGGCAAGACCGCTGAGCGACCCGGCCGTTCAGGCGCCGCGCAGCTGCGCGCTCAACGCCCGGCCTTCGCTGCGTTTGGCCTTGGTGGCCGCCTTGCGATAGAGCTCCTCGGCCTCCTGGCGCAGGGCAATCGCCTTCTCCAGGGCTTCTTGGTAGCGCTCGATCGTGTAGGTCGACTCCGCGGCGATGTAGACGCTGCGTCGGCGCGGTGCCTCACCGAAACGCGGCAGCAGCACGGTGAAGCTGCAGTCGCGCCGGTTCGGCCGGCGCTCGCGCACGATGGGGCCCGAAATGCCGACCGGCAACTCGCTGCTCTTGCTGCGGCTGGGCTCGGGTTTGAGGCGGGTGGGCGCAGGCAGCTTGCTCATGCGCTTGGCCAGCTCCTTGGTGGCCTGGGCCAAGGCCTCGGCGGCACTGGCGCCATAGCGGCCATCGGAATACAGCTTGGTGCCGCCGTAGCGCAATTGCCAGCCATGGGTGGCGCGGTGGTCGATGCGTTGAATGCACTGCGGCACCTGGAAACGCTCGCCGTTATAGATCACGACATCTCTGGTTTTCATGAGCATCCTCGTTACTTCTTTGGATGACTCCCCTGCCTGATAGTGTACGCGCAGCGATCGCCAAATAACGCCACCATTGCAGGGTACAGCGGCGCGCAGACAACAGACCCGAGGAGGCTGTCGGGCTTTGGGATGGGCTCGCGTTGGGACGCCTTGGGGGCGCAGGCAAGGCGCAAAGCGCAGCCGGATTGGACATCCGGCGAGCCTTTGCAACGCCGCATGCGCCCCCAAGGCGTCCCAACCCTTCGGGCCAAAGCGATTCGCCCGCCCATCCGTCGTTGCCGGCGCCTGGTGGGGGCCGATCCCACGGCGGCACCGCCGCCTAGGCTGGCCGGGCAACTCGCTTTGGCGCGAGCCCATCCCAAAGCCCGACAGCCTCCTAGGCGTGGGCGCCGCGGTAGCGCCGCCCGGAGGGCCGCTGCGCACTTTCATCGAGCTGCTGCAGGATGCCGCAGGCCTGGCTACTGCGCTGCACATCGGCGCAGCGCGCGCGCAAGGACTTCAGTTCGCGCTCGAGTTCGCGCAGCTCGCGCAGGCGCTCGGCCACATGCCGCACATGCGCGTCCAGCAACTCGTTCACCGCCTGGCAGTCCTGCTCGGGCGCATCCTTGACGCGCAGCAGCGTGCGCACCTCGTCGAGCGACATGTCGAGATTGCGGCACTGGCGAATGAAGGCCAGGCGCTGCACATCGGCCGTGCCATAGAGGCGGTAGTTGCCCTCGCTGCGCGGTGCGGCCGCCAGCAGACCTTCGCGCTCGTAGAAGCGTATCGTGTCCACGGGCGTCAGCGCGGCGCGCGCCAGCGCGCCGATCTTCATCGGTTTGGGATCGCCGTGCATCGCACCTCGCGCCGCGCCCGAACAGTCACTTCCGGCTCACTTCTTTTTCTTGCTGCGGTCTGCCACCACGGTGGTGATGCTGGGCATCACCGCGCCGGGCGAGACGGGCTTGGCAGGCGCACTGTCCTTCTTGGGCTTCTTGGCTTCCTTGTTGCTCTTCTGCTGACCTTTGGCCATGGGACCTCCTGTGTGTGGGTATGCACAATGTAGCCCATGGAATACGCCCCGCTCATCAAGGAAATCGGCCGCGGTACGCGTGGCGCCCGCGACCTCGACGCCGAGCAGGCCGAGGTCTTGTTCGGCCGGATACTGGACGGCCGGGTGCCCGAGCTGGAGCTCGGCGCCATCCTCATGAGCCTGCGCATCAAGGGCGAAAGCGCCGACGAGCTGCGCGGCTTCGAGCGCGCCATGCAGGCGCGCACCGCCCATCTGGACGTGCCGGCCGGCCCGCGCTGCGTGGTGCTGCCCACCTTCAACGGCGCGCGCAAGCAGGCCAATCTGTTTCCCCTGGTGGCGCTGCTGCTGGCGCGCGCAGGGGTGCCGGTGCTGATCCATGGCCGGCATGACTTCGACAGCCGCGAGAGCCCGTTCGAACTGCTGGCGGCACTCGGGCTGACGCTGGCGCGGGATGTCCGCGAGGCGAGCGCCCAGTTGCGCGAACGCCGCATCGCCTGCCTGCCGCTGCAGGCCCTCAACCCAGGCCTGGATGCGCTGATGGCGCTGCGCCCGCGCCTGGGCGTGCGCAACAGCGGCCACAGCGTGGCCAAGCTGCTGGACCCGGCGCCCGGCCGCTCGGTGCGGGTGGTGGCCGTAACCCACCCCGAGGTGCTGGACGCCATGGGCCAGGCCCTGGGGCCGCTCACCGCGCCGGCCGGCCGCGCCCTCCTGATGCGTGCCAGCGAGGGCGAGCCCTATGCCCATCTGCGCCGGCGTGCCCAGCTCTATGGCTATTTCGAGGGCGAGCGCCGGGATCTGCACCCGGCCGACAGCACCGACATCGATTGGCCGCTCTCCGAGGCCTGCAGCGCCGCGGCCAACGCCCAGCTGATCCGCGCGATGCTGGTCAACGAGCAGCCGGTGCCGCCGCGCATCAGCGAGCAGGTGCAAGCCCTGCTGCGCCTATCGCAATAGGTGTCATATGCTTATCCAAGAATAAGCAATCTACCAATTTGTAGTTCGCATATATAAACAGCCTGATTACAGTCCGCCACCTAGGGTTGCCACCAGGCTGGCCCACTAAGGAGCAGCTTTGGACTGGATGGCAATTGCAAGCGGATTTGGCGTCGGCGCCATCGTCGGTATCACCGGCGTGGGCGGCGGCTCGCTGATGACGCCCCTGCTGCTCTCGGTCTTCAAGCTGAGCCCGGCACTGGCGATCGGCACCGATCTCTGGTTCGCGGCCCTCACCAAGGTGTCCGGCTCGGTCGCCCATGCCCGCCATGGCCATGTGAAGTGGCGCATCACAGGCCTGCTGCTGGCCGGCAGCATCCCGGCCTCCGTCCTCACGGTGGCGCTGATGCATTTCACCGGCATCACCAAGGGCTGGGCCAGCACCCTGACCTTCTCGCTGGGCATTGCGCTCTTCCTGACCGCCCTGGTGGTGGCCTTCAAGAAATCCTGGCAGGCCGTGGGCCTGCGCCTGGAGCGCCACATCCCCGACAGCCGCAAGCCGGCCCTGACGGTGGCCTCGGGCGTCTTGCTGGGGGTGCTGGTCTCGCTCTCGTCGATCGGTGCCGGCGCCATCGGCGCGACCCTGATTCTCTTGATCTACCCGCGCCTGGAAGCCCGCTACATCGTCGGCAGCGACATCGCCCATGCCGTGCCGCTGACCCTGGTGGCCGGCATCGGCCACGCCATGCTGGGCAATGTCGACTGGATCCTGCTCGTTTCCCTGGTGATCGGCTCGGTGCCCGGCATCTGGCTGGGCGCCCAACTCACCCGCCGCCTGCCTGACGGCGTGATCCGCGGCCTGCTGTGCGCATCGCTCCTGATGGCCGGCTGGAAAGTGATCCACTGAATTCCTAAGTTCAAGCCATGTACGCCTACACCGATTTCGACCGCCGGTTCGTGCGCGCCCGCGCCGCCCAGTTCCGCGACCAGCTCGAGCGCAACCTCGCCGGCACCCTGGGCGACGACGAGTTCCGCCCGCTGCGCCTGCAGAACGGCTGGTATGTGCAGCGCCACGCCCCGATGCTGCGCGTGGCCGTGCCCTATGGCGTGCTGAGCAGCACCCAGCTGCGCCAGCTGGCCCGCATCGCACGCGACTACGACCGCGGCTACGGCCACTTCACGACGCGCCAGAACCTGCAATACAACTGGATCCCCCTGCCCAAGGCCGCCGATGTGATGGACCTGCTGGCCGACGTGGACATGCATGGCATCCAGACCAGCGGCAACTGCATCCGCAACATCACCAGCGACGGTCTGGCCGGCGTGGCCCCCGATGAGCTGATCGACCCGCGCCCCTATGCCGAGGTGCTGCGTCAGTGGAGCACCCTGCACCCCGAGTTCGCCTTCCTGCCGCGCAAGTTCAAGATCGCGATCTCCGGCGCCGCCGAGGACCGCGCCGCCATCGCCTGGCACGACATCGGCCTGCAACTGCTGAGGAACGAGGCCGGCGAGATCGGCTTCAAGGTGCTGGTGGGTGGCGGCATGGGCCGCACCCCCATCATCGGCCAGGTCATCAGCGAGTTCCTGCCCTGGCAGCAGATCCTCGTCTACATCGAGGCGATCGTGCGCGTCTACAACCGCTACGGCCGCCGCGACAACGCCTACAAGGCCCGCATCAAGATCCTCGTGAAGGCCGAGGGCCAGGCCTTTTTCGACGACGTGAATGCCGAGTTCGCCAAGATCCTGCAGGACGACCCGGCCGGCCATGAGCACCTGATCCCGCAGGCCGAGCTGGACCGCGTGGCGGCCAGCTTCATCGTGCCGGCCGCCGTGCAGGCCGTGCCCGGCGTGGACATCTTCGCGGGCGTGCAGGCCGGTGCTCAAGGTGTGGCATACCGGCGCTGGCTGGAGCGCAATGTGCATGGCCACCGCCTGAGCGGCTACCGTGCCGTGACGCTCTCGCTCAAGCATGTGGGCATCGCCCCCGGCGACGCCACCGAGCAGCAGATGGACGCCGCCGCCGCCATCGCCGACCAGTTCAGCCAGGGCGAGCTGCGCGTCACGCACGACCAGAACCTGCTGCTGCCCTGGGTGCGCGAAAGCGATCTGCCGGCGGTGTTCGAGGCCGCCAAGGCGAACGGCTTTGCCACCCCCAATATCGGCCTGCTGACCGACATGATCGCCTGCCCCGGCGGCGACTTCTGCGCGCTGGCGAATGCCCGCTCGATCCCGGTGGCCGAGGACATCACCCAGCGCTTCCAGGACCTGGACGAGCTCTACGACATCGGCGACATCGACCTGCACATCAGCGGCTGCATCAACAGCTGCGGCCACCACCACAGCGGCCATATCGGCATCCTCGGCGTCGACAAGGACGGCAAGGAGTGGTACCAGGTCTCGCTGGGCGGCTCCGACGGCTCCACCCTCTCCGGCGCCGCCGTACCCGGCAAGGTGATCGGCCCCTCCTTCGCCGCCGACGAGGTGGGCGATGTGATCGAAGCCATCGTGCAGACCTACCGCAGCCAGCGCAACAGCGGCGAGCGCTTTATCGACACCGTCAAGCGCGTGGGCCTGCAGCCCTTCAAGGACGCCGCGAATGCCGTGCGCTCCTCCACCGCCGCCCCCGCCGCTACCGCTGTGACTGCCTGAACACGAGACCTCCACCATGAAATTCGTCGACACCCACCACGACCAATGGCAGCGCTGCGCCGGCGAGGACGGCCCGGTCTCGCATCCCGCCGCGGCCGACCACCTGCTGCTGAGCCTTGAGCAATGGCACGCGGTGCGCGACACCTGGCCCGCCAACCTGGCCGTGGGCGTGCAATTGCCCAACGACGTTGATGTCGAAGACCTGGCCGCCGACCTGCCGCGCCTGGCCTTGGTGGCGCTGAACTTCCCCAAGTGGGTGGATGGCCGCGCCTACACCCAGGCACGCCTGCTGCGCGTGCGCCTGCGCTTTGCCGGCGAGATCCGCGCCGTCGGCGAGGTGCTGGTGGACATGGTGCCGCTGCTGGCCCGCACCGGCTTCGACGCCGCCCAGCTGCGCCCCGACCAGAGCACAGAGATTGCCCGGCACCAACTGAGCTTCTTCCCGCGCCATTACCAGGGCGATGTGAACGAACCCAAGCCGGCCTTCGCGGACAATTCGGCCGACAAGGTGGCGGCATGAGCGGCGAAGTCAGCAGCTTGTCAGCCGTGCCGGTCGCGTCGTCCTCGGCGATCGGCCTCTATGCGCGCAAGACCGCGGGCTTTGACGAGCGCCTGGCCCATACCAAGCAGCTGTTGCAACAGGCCTGGGGCGAGCATGGCGCCGGCCTGCTGCAGTCCACCAGCCTGGGCGCTGAGGACATGGTGATCACCGCCCTGCTCGCCGAGCTGCAGCTGCCCATCGCCGTGGCCACGCTGGACACCGGCCGCCTGCACCCCGAGACCCTCGCGCTGTTGCCGCAGATCGAGGCGCGCTACGGCATCAAGACCGAGGTGTACGCCCCGGTGGCCGATGCGGTGGTGCATTTCGTGCGCGCCCGCGGCCTCGACGCGATGTACGAAAGCCTGGCGCTGCGCAAGGAATGCTGCGGCATCCGCAAGCTGGAGCCGCTCTCGCGCATGCTGAACGGCCGCACCGCCTGGATCACCGGCCTGCGCCGCGAGCAATCGGCCAATCGCGCCGAGGTGCCCGACACCGAGCTGGACGCGCAAGGCCGCGTCAAGGTCAACGCCCTGGCGGACTGGAGCTGGGCCGATGTCTGGTACTTCATCTCCACGTTCGAGGTGCCTTACAACCCGCTGCACGACCAGTTCATGCCCAGCATCGGTTGTGCGCCCTGCACCCGCGCCATCGCGGTGGGCGAGGACTTCCGCGCCGGCCGCTGGTGGTGGGAAGACGAGAACGCCAAGGAATGCGGCCTGCACAAGGCGCATTCAAATGAGGAATTGAAGGAATCGGGAGCCACGGCATGAACGCCCCTGTGAATCTGAACAAGCTGCTGCCCACGGTGGACCAACGCCACCTAGACCATCTCGAAGAGGAAGCCATCTTCATCCTGCGCGAAGTGGCCGCGGCCTTCGAGCGCCCGGCCCTGCTGTTCTCGGGCGGCAAGGATTCCTGCGTGGTGCTGCGCCTGGCCGAGAAGGCCTTCAAGACCCGCGTGGCCGGCAACGAGTTCAAGGGCAAGTTGCCCTTCCCGCTGGTGCATGTGGACACCGGCCACAACTTCCCCGAGGTGATCGAATTCCGCGACCGCCGCGTCGAGGAAATGGGTGAGCGCCTGATCGTCGCGCACATGGACGAGTCGATCCGGCGCGGCACCGTGCGCCTGGCGCACCCGCTGGAGTCGCGCAACGGCCACCAGACCGTGACGCTGCTGGAAGCCATCGAGGAACACCGCTTCGACGTGCTGATCGGCGGCGCCCGCCGCGATGAGGAGAAAGCGCGCGCCAAGGAGCGCATCTTCAGCCACCGCGACAGCTTCGGCCAATGGCAGCCCAAGGAGCAGCGCCCCGAACTGTGGAACCTGTTCAACACCCGCATCCGCCCGGGCGAGCATTTCCGTGCCTTCCCGATCAGCAACTGGACCGAGCTGGACGTGTGGCTCTACCTGGCCCGCGAGAACATCCCGCTGCCCAGCCTCTACTACGCGCATGAGCGTTCCATCATCCGCCGCAAGGGCCTCTTGGTGCCGCTCACCGAGGTGACCCCGCTGGAGGCCGGCGAGCAGGTGGAAACCGCCACCGTGCGCTTTCGCACCGTGGGCGACATGACCTGCACCTGCCCGGTGGAGAGCGACGCCGCCAACGCCAGCGACATCGTCGCCGAGACCCTCACCGTGACGGTGAGCGAGCGCGGCGCCACCCGCATGGACGACCGAACATCCGACG
>Ga0208883_100128_pt1 | contig 54624 bp, 48 predicted proteins | sample LakWasMet43_HOW7_2_FD_183881 | JGI IMG/M metagenome (GOLD analysis project Ga0208883, IMG submission 183881) | Freshwater sediment methanotrophic microbial communities from Lake Washington under simulated oxygen tension - Sediment Metagenome... | ecosystem: Environmental > Aquatic > Freshwater >...
CAAAGCCTGCAGTGCCAATTGCTTTTGCAGTAAATGCAGTTGGTGTGAAAAATAACTGATCGCCAGCCACAGTTGGAGCACCAAATAGATCTAACAGAGCGTCATCATAGGAAAACGCAACGTTAGTGCCATTAACAGTAACAATGCTGGCTTGAGAATTGCCAAAAAACGCGAACAATATAAATAGAAAAAATGATTTCGTTTGTATGTTCATAAAAACCCCTACCGCTAAATTAAAACAAGAAATATCCATACCTTTACTCACCCCACTCAATGGGTGATTCCATTATCCTAATTAATAAAGCACATTAAATGCCATCTATTAAAATCTGCGATGGAGTGCTGGTTTTAATATTTATTTCAATACGTTATAAATATTTATCGTTGATTTATAATGCTTTTTTTAAAAACTATTGTGTTTTTTTGAATCAATTTGGTGCGCATTGAGTGCAGCATGCACAGTTTTGAATATCATGTGTGGGCCTGATTCTATATCTGGGCAAACCAATGCATGCACCACAAGTTTCATCTGGTCAGCTTTAGTTACAATAATCTTCCATAGGAAAGGGGCTTATGGATTGATATCAACGCCAGCAAATCCGTAACGCCTACATCTAAGCCCCGCTGTGACAATAACGTTGTCGCTTGGCCTCGATGATGGGTTTGGTGATTAAACAAGTGCAGCATCAGGCTGCTAAAGTTTTTGCTTTGTGCTTCGCCTTTCATATTTTCATAAGCTAACGTATAGCCAAGATCAGCGGGGTCGAGCTGTTCGCACCATGCGATTATTGTCTTGTCTAACTTCTGACGTTGCAGGGTTAATGCGGCAAAATCATTTATTAATATTTGCGCCAGGGCTTGCGGCTGGGGTGTTGCGCGTATTTCTTCTAAAGCTGAATGTTGCGCGGGGTGGTTAGAAAAACGTTTTAACCAAACGATGTCGGCAATCATGATGTGGTTCAACGTGCCCAGGAGCGAGCCGAAAAATGCGCCGCGATCTTTGGCAAGTTCGTCGGCTGGCAACTGCGCGGCGGTGCTGTAAAGCTTGTCGTTCATCCATTGGTTGTAGCGGCTTAATAAACGTAAATGGTCAAGCATGGTTGGTTTCCTGTTTGGGTAACGGTTTACTCGAATGCGGCTATTACTTCGGTTTCCAGTTTGCCTGCGTCAATCCAGGCTTTTACGGCCGGGTTTTCCAGCACGGTATTGATATAAGTCTGCGCTTCGGGATTGGTGGCTAATTGGTAGCTATAAAAACGTAACGCGACGGGGGCAAACATCGCATCGACAATACTAAATTGGCCGAACAGCCATGGGCCTTTAGCGCTGTGCTGCTGACGACATTGTTGCCAGATTTGGCCTATACGCTCGATGTCGGCATAGACGGCATCGGGTAATTGTTTCGACGCTGATGTTCGGCGGCAGTTCATACCGCAGTTGCTGCGCAATGCGGTAAACCCGGAGTGCATTTCAGCGGCCAGTGAACGCGCCCGGGCTCTTTCGGCAATATTTTCAGGCCAGCCTTGGGTTTGCGGGAAACGCTCAGCTAGATATTCCAGAATCGCCAGTGAATCCCATACTTTAATATCGCCATCCAGCAACGTTGGTACTTTGCCTGCCGGTGAATAGCTGAGAAGTTTTGGTTTGGAATCATCCCGGTATAGTGGAATTCTGATTTCCTCAAAAGCAATGTCGTGATATTTCAGAAACAACCAGGGGCGTAACGACCAGGAAGAATAGTTTTTGTTGCCGATGACAAGGGTGAGACTCATTGCATAAACCTCTGTTAGGTTAACTGGTGGTTGGGAGTAGTTTTCGCGGTTATAGAAAACCTTGGAACAAAGCTTAACTATATGAGAGGCATTACACCAGCACACTAAGTTTCACAATTACATTCGCCAATATCTTCAAACCAGATTTGCGGCGATTGCTTGATAAAGCGTCGCATTAGTGCGGTACAAGCAGGGTCGTTTAATTCGATGACCTTAACGCCAGTCTCTTTCAGCCAATCGAGATGACCTTCGAAATTGGCAGATTCACCGACCACGACGGTGCCGATGTTGAATTGCCGAATTAATCCTGAGCAATACCAGCAGGGTGCCAGTGTCGTCACTAGAATCTTGTCGCGATAATTGGTTTGCCGGCCCGCTTTGCGAAAGGCATCGGTTTCGCCGTGGACGGAAGGGTCGTTATCCTGCACCCGGCGATTACGACCGCGGCCTAGCAACTTGCCGCCAGCATCAAACAGCGCAGCGCCGACCGGCACGCCGCCTTCATCAAAGCCGGTTTGCGCTTCTGCCAAAGCCACGGCCAACATGTTTGCATAGTTCATGGAAAATTTTCCTGGGTAAGAATATCGGTACTGTTCGGCGATTTTACCGAAATAAGATCGTTAATCGACTATGGAGTGCTCAACCTTCGCATAGCTGCTTGAAAGCAACAATGCTAAAATCCGCGGCTCGTAAGTTGTTAATTAAAGGAAAAACATGAGCAAAATTACTATTGAACACAATCCTAGCGAAGACCGTCTAAAAGAATTAGGCGTTGCCAAGTGGGCTATCTGGGAAAAAGAAATTTCTAAATTCCCTATCGATTTCGACGAAACTGAATCTGCCTATTTGTTGGAAGGCGAGATTCTCGTTACTCCAGCCGGTGGTGAGCCGGTGCGTATTGTTGCGGGTGATTTGGTTTCTTTTCATAAAGGACTGGATAGCCAATGGGAAGTGGTTAAACCATTGCGCAAGCATTACAGCTACGATTTTCCGAATGGCGTTTAATCGGCATTGAATGTAAAAAAGGCATCCATTTGGATGCCTTTTTTTGTGCAGATAATTATCGTAGCAACAGGCCATCCCGGCGATTGGATTCGACTACGCTCAGTGCCGAAAGGGTATGAATGCAAACGTTGGTTTATAAAATCCTTTACGATCATGGTTCGACAAGCTCACCACGAACGGAGAGGATTTTTCGAGTTGCTTAATACTTGTCTAAACCTCATCAAAAAACTGCACTTTGCCGGTTTCAATATCGTACATGCCGCCAACAATCGCAATCTCGCCACTGTCTGCCAACTCAGCTAATAAATGACTTTTTTCACGAATTTGCTGAACAGTTAATTGCACGTTTTTGTCGGCGACTTTTTGTACCAATTTTTTGTCTTCCGCAGTCACAATTTTTGATTCTTCGATGCTGACCGCATGGACGGCTGGCTGAATTTTATCCAATAAGCCGGTTAAGTGATCAAGCTCAACATGCGCGCATGCGCCTTTGATCGCACCACAATGCGAGTGTCCTAAAACAACAATCAGTTTGGAACCAGCCACCTTACAGGCATATTCCATGCTGCCTAGGATGTCGTCATTAACGATATTACCCGCCACGCGCGTGCTGAAAATATCCCCTAAGCCTTGGTCGAAAATCAGTTCTACCGAGGTACGCGAGTCCATGCAGCTTAAGATAATGGCAATCGGGAACTGGTCTTTGCGAGTGTCGTTGACTTGCTCCAGCAAGTTGCGATTTGATTCCAGGGCATTGATAAAACGTGCATTACCTTCTTTTAATAAATCGAGCACGTCGGCTGGTTTGAGTGCTTTTTGCGTGTCATAAGTGGGGGGTCTGGCATTGCTCAATGGCGGCAGCGGGCCGTAACCGCGCAGGTTTTCAATAGTCAATTTGATGTTTCTGCGGTCGGCTTTAACTTTGAAATTTTCGATAATTTGATAAACGTCATAATCGATGTACTTCGACCGGGTGGCATCAATCACCACTTCTGAATTATCAGGTAGATGACGTAGCGTCCTTAAAATATTGGCTTTATTAAGAAAAGAAACGTGTTCGGACAGCCGGATAATGGTTTTGTTACCCCAATGCAATTCATTGAAATAAAAGCCGGTTTTGTAGTTTTCCAACAAAATTGAAAATAAGGCCGCAGATAAACCGATGGCCAAACCAATCAACATGTTGGTAAAAATCAGTCCCAAAATTGTCGCTAAGAATGGGATGAAGTGATACATCCCTGATTTGTACATATTCTTAAAAATGGTTGGATTAGCCAGGCGTTCACCGACGATCAGTAAGATTGCCGCCAAGCTGGCTAATGGGATTTGATTAAGTAAAGTTGGGATGAATATCACTGCCAGTAGCAGGCTTAACCCTTGAAAAACCGCTGAATTTTTGGTTTTTGCGCCGGACTGAATATTGATCGAACTGCGTACGATCACTTGGGTCAAGGGCAAGCCGCCGATGAGTCCGCAACAAGTATTGCCAATGCCTTGGGCAATCAATTCCCGGCTGGTGGGTGTTACGCGTTTGTAGGGATCAAGTGAGTCCACCGCTTCCACAGTCAGCAATGTTTGCAAGCTGGCAACTATGGCTAAGGTTAATGCCGACAAATAAATCGCCGGATTAGTTAATTGGGCAAAATCCGGCAGTTGTATCTGGCTGAATAAGTCAGCAGGGGACAGCATTTCCGGCAGATTAACCAGATGCGTCTGCTTGAGCGCAAAATCAGGATAAAACTGTTGCAGGAAATGGTTGATCAATATTCCGGCCATGACGACCAGCAATATGCCTTTAAAGAATTGCGATGCGCCCAGTTTTTTGATGAACGGACGCTCCCAGACCAGCAAGATGATGAGCGAGACTAACGAAATCAAAATAGCCCCAGGGGAGACAAAATCCAGCATATTCGCTAATTCTGTCAGGGAGGAATAATTATCCGGCTGCATAAAACCAAAGTCGCCTTCGTAATCACGGTCATAACCCAGCGCATGGGGAATTTGTTTAAGCACCAGGATAATACCGATACCTGCGAGCATGCCGTTGACCACTGACGAAGGGAAGTAGTAGGCAATTACCCCCGCGTGTATCAGCCCCATCACAATTTGAATCAAGCCCGCCAACACCACAATCAACAAAAAACCGCTGAAGCTAAATTCCTGAATCATTGATAGCGCTAACGTCGATAAGCCGGCCGCCGTGCCGCTAATACCCAGTGCTGATTGGCTTAATGGCGCCACAACAATGCCGCTGATAATACCGGTGATTAATCCGGACAGTAGCGGCGCACCTGATGCCAGTGCAATGCCTAATGACAATGGAATGGAGATCAAAAATACCGCGATGCCTGCAGGAATATCGAATTTTAGATTGGCCAATAATCCCGATGGCAGCGTGTACTGGTGTGTGTTTTCAAATTCAGTCATATTTCTGCCTTACTTATTAACTCTCATGTTACGCAAACTAAAAAATGATCTTTAGTAATACTCAATAAGTTTTGGTGTCGCTATTGCGACGGATTGTTTTAATGTCGGTTCTCGCACCGACAGGCGAGATACTTTCTTTTGCTTCGCCTCGGCAACTGCTCCTGCGCTTCTCGCTCTTGTGCCCTGTGGGTATTTGGTGAGGGTTTTCGAAGGGCCATCCCTGGCCCTGCGAAAACGAGCGGCCTCCTTGCCGCTCCCCTTGTGGGCCTATTTCGCCAAAAGCTGCGATGCTCGGGGCGCAATAACGGGAGTAAAACGGTTCTGCGCAACATCAGTTATTAATAACTGGTCGCTCGTTCATTTAATATCACCAGCGGCTCGTGTTTGTGGATTCTTTCCTTACCATGCAGCTCAATCACTTCAACGGTAATGTTGTCATCAGGTGCTGCCGCGAGAAAATCCTCAAGAGTTTCCAAAATATCATGATCGATAAACTTCGCTTTAGTTGCGTCAATAGTCACTGTACTGTCGGCTTGAATGTGCAAAATAAATTTTCTCAGCAGCGCTTTGTTTAAAAACGACACATCTTTATTCAGTGTCAGCACATAGTGCGAGCCATCCTGAACCAGGGTAATCGCCGCGTGGTAGTTGGCTTTAATCACAAAAAACAAACCGATTACCATGCCGATAGCCATACCTTTAAGTAAATCGGTCACCAAAATAGCGACTACGGTAATCGCAAATGGCAAAAACTGGCTCATGCCTTTTTTATAAAACGCTTTAAACAACGCCGGATTGGCAAGTTTGTAGCCGGTTTGCAACAAAATTGCAGCCAAACAGGCTAAGGGAATAGCGTTTAAATACTGAGCCAAAAACATCACACTCAACAATAAAAATATGCCGTGCGTGAAGCATGCGATTCGGGTAATGCCACCGGCATTGATGTTGGCGGCGCTGCGCACGATGACCGCAGTCATCGGCAAGCCGCCGATTAATCCGCTGATGATATTACCTATCCCTTGAGCTTTTAACTCGCGGTTGGTCGGTGCAATGCGTCTAAATGGATCGAGTTTATCGGTAGCTTCCAGGCTTAATAGTGTTTCCAGACTGGCGATAATCGCGATAGTCACCGCAACGGTATAAACAGCAGGATTGTTTAAGTGTTCAAGATAACTGAGGTTCGGCAAGACAAAGTTATCGAAAAAATCGGTTGGTTTTGCGGAGACAGGTAAGCTGACTAAATGTTCGCTCGTTACCGCCCAATCCGGGGCAAAGCGTTTAGCGGTTTCGTTATAGCCGACCCCCCAAAGTACAGCCACTAAAGGGCCAGGAATCAATTTGAGTATTCTTTGTTTTTTAATCCAGCCGGTGGTCCATAGCGCTAAAAGCACTAATGCCACGACACTAATAATCACCGAGCCATGCGATAAGCCGCCGAATGCTTCAATAAACTCATGAAAACTGGATTCGGCAGTTTCCTTCATATAGCTTTCGTCGCCTTCATAGCTGCTGTGGTAGCCGGTAGCATGAGGGATTTGTTTCATGATTAGAATCAAGCCAATCGCGGCCAGCATGCCTTCAATCACCGCAGAAGGAAAAAATGCGCCGATAATTCCCGCCTTTAAAAAGCCCAATATCAGTTGAATAAATCCGGCTAACACACAAGCCACCAGCAAGCCTTGAAACCCACCTAGGGTTTCAATCGCATTAAAGACAATGACTGTTAAACCAGCGGCGGGCCCGGAAACCGCAAGCTGCGAACCACTGAGCCAGGAGACGATTAGCCCGCCGACCAGTCCGCCGATTAATCCGGCAAATAACGGAGCGCCAGAGGCTAAGGCAATACCAAGACATAAAGGTAAAGCGACTAAAAAAACCACAATCCCAGCCGGAACATCATTTTTTAGATGTTGAGCGTAATATTGAATATGTTTGTGAATCATTTAACAGCTCCTTCTTTTCAGTGACCAGCTCCGACCATATTGATTGGTTTTGGCTCGTGTTATGCTTTAAAAAATCTTCAGGCTTATCCTGAGTTACTTCATCCTAGCCTGTGAACCTTTCAGAAAGCTTTCACTCGATTGTTACAAGACATGAACATTTTATTAATAGAAGACGATGCCGTTCTTGCGGATGGCTTGATTCATACACTCAGCGGTTCCGGCTATGTCGTCACCGTCGCGACGACCGGCTGCTATGCCCAGCAGTTACTGACTGCACAGGATTTTGATTTGATCGTACTGGATTTGGGCCTGCCTGACATGGATGGCTTGGAATTGTTGCGCAAAATTCGGCAACGCAAACTACCGTTGCCGATCATGATTTTGACTGCGCGCGACAGTGTTAACGACAGAATTACCGGCATCGAACAAGGTGCTGACGATTACATGAGCAAGCCTTTTGATCTTAAAGAACTGGAAGCGCGCATTCATGCGCTGATTCGACGCTGTTACGGCGGCTTTAATGACGCGATTGTGCTGGGGCGGTTAAATTTGGACCCACGTAACCACCGATTATCAGTCGACGGGCAACCGCTAGCACTATCGGCTCGAGAGTACGGCGTATTGGAAATTCTCTTGTTGCAGGCCGGTAAAGTAGTCAGCAAAGATCGTATCGCCCAGCGTTTGGCTGCGGATGACGATGCGTTGACCGATAATGCGGTAGAAATTTATATCCATCGGCTTCGCAAACGTCTGGAATCTTACGGCGTGTTAATTCGAACGGTGCGAGGATTGGGCTATTTATTGGAGGCAAGCGCAGATGCCTAAGCCGCGCAGCCTTAAAAGCGTCATCTTATTACGCTTGGCGATACCGCTGATTATCTTTATGACCGTAGAAACGGTGCTGTCATATTTTGTCACCTTGCATTATGTCGATAACGCTTACGATCGCTGGTTGCTTGATTCCGCCCGATCTTTAACCCAAGAAATCAAACTGCAAGCGGGCAGGGTGGTGGTCGATCTGCCGCCTGAAGCGTTAGAAATTTTTAAATGGGACGAGTCCGACAAAACTTATTTCAAAATCATCTCCGCACAACAAGGCGTGATCGCCGGAGACAAGTTTGTGCCGGAACCGTTTGCGCCTGAAACCGATTGGTCCAAGCCGGTGTTTTTTGATGAAATGATGTATGGCGAGCCGGTTAGAGTGGTGTCGATGCTATTGCCTGCAGAGCCGGGTGCCGAACAAGTCTTTGTACATGTTGCCGAAACGGTTAATAAACGCCGCGCGATGATGATCGACATTCTATTGGCTGACTTGGTGCCGCAATTGATATTGGTGTTGGTGGTTGGCTTATTTTTGTTGCGCGGTATAAAACGCGGTTTGCAGCCATTGCAACTGTTAGCCAATGAAATTGCCCAACGTAGTCCACGCGACTTGCGACCGATTCCAGAGCGACACGTCTACCAAGAAGTGCAAGTCCTGACCAACACCATCAATGAGTTACTGCAGCGCTTGGCCCATGGCATTGCCAGCCAACAACGCTTTATCGCCAACGCCGCCCATCAATTGCGTACCCCTTTGGCGGGTCTTAAGTTGCAAGCCGCGCGGGCGTTGCGTGAGCAAAATGTCGAGGCCATGCAGCCGGCATTAGAGCAGATTCAAAACAGCGCTGATCGCATGGCGCACCTGACGTCGCAGCTATTGGTTTTAGCCCGCTCCGAACCTATCGAAGGCGATTATGAATTAGTGCCGGTGGATCTAGTTGAGCTGGCCCGCAGCACGTGCATGGAGTTTGTACCCAAAGCCTTACAGCGTAATATTGAGCTTGGTTTCGAAAGTGACGAGTCGGCGCTGATTATCAAAGGCGATGCCATTTTGCTGAGAGAACTGCTGGCTAATCTGCTCGACAACGCCATTACCTACGGCCATGAACATGGCAATATTCTGATCAAGCTGGAACGAAATCCGACACCTTGCTTGATTGTAGAAGATGATGGACCAGGCATTCCCGAGTCTGAACGCCAGCGTATATTTGAGCGTTTTTATCGCATTCCCGGCACTGCCGGAGTCGGTTGCGGGTTGGGATTGGCGATTGTTAAAGAAATCGCCGATTTGCACAAAGCGCGCTTACAGCTCAGTCCATTTAATGAACTGGCAGGCACCCGAATTGAATTAAAGTTTGATTAGTTGTGGGGCTGAGTTTTTGTAGGAGCGGGCCGTGCTCGCGATTTAAAGGCTTTTGGTCGCGGGCAAGGCCCGCTCCTACAGCATTAAAGAACTTGAACAGAGTTGGATGGTTTGCTCAGCAAATTAACCCGCACATCCATACTATTTAACACGCACCCCAGGCCAAACTGATGAAATATCGATACATCAGCGGCGTCGCGACCAAAGGCAACAATCACTCTGCCACCACGAGGCCCGCTTTGAGTGGGATCAAACGTATACCAGCGGCCACCGATATACGCTTCAAACCAAGCATGTAAATCCATCGGTTCAAGCTGATACAAATACCCCACTACCAGCCGCGCCGGAATGCTGATACTTCGGCATAAGGTGATGGCCAGTTGTGCCAAATCTCTGCAGACACCATAGCCGCGGTTATTTATATCAATGGCTGAGAGCGGCAAATCGCTGGAACCGGGAATGTAATTAATGTTGCGTTGAACCCAGTCATTAATTTGGCTGACTTGATCGTAACCGGGCAGGGCATCGGCAACGATCTCGCGCGCTAGATCACCAAACCGATCCGATTCACAATAACGGCTGGGTAACAGATACGGCAGGATTTGGTTCGGCAGGTTCTGGATTTCCACAAAATTAGCGCCGGGTGCGGTATCAATATTGTCAGGGGTAATGACCTCAAACGCAGTATGAACAATAAATTCGCCCGGCGGTGCCAGCAGGCGCTGACAGAAGTTGCCGTAACTGTCTTTGTTTTCAGTGATTGGTACACCGGGCTCAACGATGTAACTGGCTTTGGTAATCCGTTGCTGAGCGCTGCTTAATGGCCGCAGCATTAAAATTAATGCGGTGGGGTCCTCAATCTGGAAATGCAGATCGCAACTGACTTGCAGTTTCATTGCGGTTTGCTGATCCGTGTTAGTGCTACCGGCTTCAAAGACCCACCCATTGCAGCTGGTCGTAAGCATGTCTTAACCATACTTTAACGCGTTGCCGTTCCAGCAAACCTAAGGCATTCAAGTTTTCGTAGTCTTTATTTTGGGCGGCCCAAAAGCTGGAGCTGTTAGCGTCAATTTTGGTCATGACCGGTGCATGCAGTCGCTTTAAGTTAATCACTCTGGCATTTAGCGCCAAGGCACGGTCTTTAACGCCTGACGATTCTAAAATGGAAAATTTGTCATCACGAAGTTGGTTAAGTACCAGGATGTAGTTTAAGCGTGAGCCATATTGATCAAGCAGCTTATCAAGCAAATCTACGCAATCCTTGCCGGAGTCCATCACATTCCAGTAGGTCAGAGAAATGCCCAAGTCTTCGGCCAAGTCCAGCACACCTGATTCATCCAGCCACTTTGCCAGCGGATGATGGGTTTGGGCGGCCAGATCAACCAGAATACGATGCTCAGGGTTCTCGGCGGCTGTCTCCACAATGGCATCCAGACTTTCGTAATTATCGATGATGGTTGGCGATGCATAGTCTGAGTAAAAACGTAGCAATGAACCATGCGAACGGTCGGTATCAAAACCAATAAAGGGTATTTTATTGCCTATCATGTACTGAGCCAGCACCCGCGCCACTACAGATTTGCCTACACCGCCTTTTTCTCCGCCGATAAGATGAATCGTACTCATTGTTGCTCCTTAATTTGATGTGGGTAATGTATTTGCTTTAGAGCAAAGCAATAAGCGAACCAATTTTATATTTTTGGCTCCTCTATCAATCCTCAGCTCATGCTTCGACAAGGCTTTCCTGAGCTCAGCCGAAAGACTCGCACGAATGAATAAGTTGATGAATTAATTATAAAACCGTTCGCACTGAGCTTGTCGAAGTGCAATTTTTACGGCTTCCCGTTTAAGAATTTCAACACTTGGATGGGCTGCACAGACGGGTAGAGCGTGTCATTAACATCTGCTTATTTCAAATTTATCAATACTGCAGCGGGTGTTTTTGGTGCATCAAAATGGCCAATTGTTTCAAATTGGTGCGAGCTGTTGTAACTCATGTCGCCTTGTTGACTATATTTAATGCAAAAAATAATTGGCTCAACAATTGCTGAGCTAATGTAGATTTAGCCCAATATGCCTAAAGCAAGCCTAATAATTCACTCATCAACGTCGCTTAAATGACTATGAAACCAACTCAGAACGACCCATTAGAGGCCTACTTTCAGCAAGTGCAGGATATTATTTTAAGCCGCCAACATTGGGTGACCGGCTTATTGCCCGCCAGTACCGCTGTCACTGTGCACGGCAATTACACCGATGCCTGGGTTAGAGATAATGTCTACAGCATTCTTTCTGCGTGGGGGCTGGCGCTGGCTTATCGACGGACGGGTGACAGCAATGACCGCGCTTATCTTCTTGAGCAAAGTGTTGTCAAGCTGATGCGCGGTTTGTTGACAGCGATGATGCGTCAGGCTGCAAAGGTTGAAAAATTCAAGCAGTCGCAAAATCCGCTGGATGCTTTACATGCCAAATACGACACCAAAACCGGCGCGGTGGTGGTGGGTGATGACGAGTGGGGGCATTTGCAACTGGATGCGACGTCATTGTTTTTATTAATGCTGGCGCAAATGACAGCCTCTGGATTGCGCATTGTCTTTACCATCGATGAAGTCAATTTTGTGCAAAATCTGGTGCATTACGTCAGTCGTACTTACCGGACGCCGGACTATGGAATCTGGGAGCGTGGTCATAAAACCAATCACGGTATTGCGGAGTTAAACGCCAGTTCCATCGGCATGGCAAAAGCCGCACTGGAGGCATTATCGGGATTTAATTTATTTGGTAAAGAGGGCGGACAAGCATCTGTCGTGCATGTGATCAGTGACGACATTGCTCGCACACGCATTACGCTGGAATCGCTATTGCCCAGAGAATCTATTTCTAAAGAGGCCGATGCTGCCGTGCTGAGTATCACCGGATTTCCGGCATTTGCGGTTGATAATCAGGCGATTCGAGCGAAAACAGAAGCCATTATTTGCGAGAAACTTGAAGGCCGTTATGGCTGCAAACGCTTTTTATTGGATGGACATCAAACGGCTATAGAAGATAGTCATCGTATGTATTACGACCCGCATGAGCTTAAACAATTCACCGATATTGAATGCGAGTGGCCGTTGTTTTTTACCTATTTACTGCTGAATAGCTTATTTACGGGCGATTATGACGCCGCCAAGAGCTATCGCGCAAAATTGGAAAACTTACTCGTTGAACACAATGGCCAACAGTTATTGCCTGAGTTGTATTTAGTCCCTATCGATTTAATTGCCGCAGAAAAAGCCAATCCGCATAGCCAGCAACGGGTGCCGAATGAAAATATCCCGCTGGTGTGGGCACAAAGCCTTTTTATCCTCGGTAGTCTTATTCAAGACGGCTTGCTGGAAATTGATGATATTGATCCATTAGGCCGCTACAAAGTTGTTAAACGCTCCCAAGATTGCCGGCTGCAAATTCAGTTATTGGCTCAGGACGAGGCCGTACAAAACAGCTTGATGAGCTACGAAATTCATACGCAAACATTGGCAGAAATAGCGCCTATCCAGATTAGAGAGGCTAGTGAGTTAGCTGAGGCTTATACCCATGTCGGCCGAAACGATCTTATCGGTTTGACAGGGCGGCCAATGCGTCAGTTGCGGACGCTGGCAACATCCAAAATGTATGTGTTAGCTGGTGAGCGCCTGCTGTTTTTACCCCAGTGCCTCAATCAAAAAGGCTTTTATCTGGCGATGGATAACCGCTTGCTGATCCAGCGTCTACGCTTGGAATTTGCCTATATCTACAGGCATTGGGATAGACCGGGTAACCCGTTAGTGGTGATGACCATCAAGCACAACATGCTGGCTAACCAGCGTGAAATACTCATTGAATTTATCAAAGAATTGCAACAAGGCACGACACACGGGATAAGTTTGCAACTTGGGACGCTGCTAAATTTTACGGAATCGGCAAGCCACGAAAAAATTAATTACCTGCATGATTTTCAATTTTCCAAAGCGTCTTGGCAGGAGTCTGAGCGACCCTTTTTTAATGTCTTGCCAAGTACCACCGCGATACCTAAGCCAATCGACACCTATCGAATTACAAAATGGGAAATCGGTAGCGATGACGATCTCATCAAACAACTAAAAAGCAACGCCAATCTCTACGCACAACTGGAAGTATTAAGCTTGTTAAGCCTTCGTCATGGCCTGGATTACGACACCGGCTTAGCGAAAGACGGCACTGCCTGTTGTGTGCGTGGTTTACTGGAAGAAGTCTATGAGCGGGCCGGCGACCAGCATATTTGGTTTGTTGTTAGACGTTGTGCCGGCTTACTGGGGAAATATGACATCAATCTGGAACAGGCCGCTACCGAGATTTTGGTTCGGCAACACGCACTGACCTTAGGCCGCGCCTACAGTGGCAGAGCAACGTTAACGCGGCCCGCCGATTCCTCGGAAATTTTGCAAATCATCCGCACCTATAACAATAACGATGCTAGCGAACACATCATTGTTCAAGAATTGGTGCTGTATTTGGGCATGTTAATCAAGTCTAATCCAGAGCTGTTTGCCGATATGCATACCGTGCGCGTCGGTCATATCCTGCAATTGCTCACCGTCAGGCAACAACGCGAATCCGGTTGCAGTACATTGGATCAAGCGTTTAACGAAATCCTTTCCTTACCACCGTATCAATTATCCATAAAAGTAAAAGAAACCTTGGAAGACTACAGCAATACCGAAAATCAATTAGATTTGGCGGAAATGCTGCATATTGAAGGCCCTCTAAATGAAGCCAGTTGTCGAGAATTAACCAGCGCGCGCTTTTCAACAAGCATGGATCCCAAAGACCAGACAGACATCAATGATTGGTATGACTGGCGCGAACAGCAAGGCAGTGTCGGCAGGGAAAATGATGCGTTTTATGCCAGTGTATGGGGCATTTTGCACCATTGCACCGGCTTAACGATAGGTGACAAACTCAACAGTAAAAATCGCTTGGACAGTGAGACCACCTTGTCGCAGTCGACAGCAGGTGAGCAAAGTTTTAAATTGCACGTCAACCATTTGCTTAACAAGATTCAAGCGCCGGTGTATCGGCAGCTAACGGTTGAGGCTTTAAAAGCCATGGCGTCTATTTTTCGCGAAACTTCGGCGCTACATATTGATGATAATTTAGTCGTCGACATCATTATTGGTCATGCCGTGAGAATTAGTTGGTTACAATCGCACCCTGAACATGAAGAAAACTATGAAGAGAGTGCGTCGTTAGCTTGGCAGGCTTTTTACCGATTACCGCCGCACCAAGTTGCCAACGGCATCCTCGATGCTTTAAACCATTTATTAAATAACTGACGAGGGGTGGATCGTGATATTAGCTGGCGATATAGGCGGGACCAAAACGGTATTAACGCTGTTGACTAACGATGCCAACGGCTCACAAACGTGCATAAAAGAAGAAACCTACCCAAGCCAAAAATTTCCAGAATTTGATGATATTCTGAAAGCCTTTTTACCTGCTGATGTGACTATTAGTTCTGCGTGCTTTGGTATTGCCGGCCCCGTGGTTAATCAACGATGCCAAACCACTAATCTGCCCTGGTTGTTAGACGCGGAAACCCTGAAATTAAAATTGGGTACGAGCAAAGTGAAACTGCTTAATGATCTGGAAGCCATGGCTTTAGGCATGTTGCATTTACCGGAACAAGATCTCATTGAGTTAAATCCCAATGCACAAATTCAACCAGGCAATATCGCAGTCATTGCCGCCGGAACCGGTTTAGGCGAAGCTATTCTGTATTGGGATGGTAATAAACATCATCCTATCGCAACCGAAGGCGGCCACAGTGATTTTGCCGCGCAAACTGTCCAGCAAGATCAGTTGTTAGAGTATCTTAGAAAAACTTACCCAGATCATGTCAGTTACGAACGCATCTTATCGGGCATTGGTTTTAGTCATTTGTACGACTTTCTTTGTGATCAAGGATTTGCCCCGCATTGTCTTGAGGTGCCGGCGCTAAATAGCGAGATTGATAGAAATGCCGTTATTTCTCAACTGGGCCTGGTGGGTGAAGACGCGTTGTGTGCGGAAGTAGTCAGGCTGTTTGTAGAACTTTACGGCGCAGAAACAGGTAACTTGGCATTAAAGTCACTGGCGACAGGTGGAGTTTTTATAGGCGGAGGCATTGCGCCCAAAATCTTATCTGCAATACAAAAAGGTGGCTTTATCGAGGCGTTTAAAGCCAAAGGCCGCTTTTTGCCATTGCTCGATAAAATCTCAGTGAAAGTGTCATTAAACCCCCGTACGCCGTTGATTGGCGCGATTAACTATTTTGGAATAGTTTGAAAACATGAACTTCGCAAGCCTAGTGTCGTAGTGTTTGCAACGGTATTTTAGTGATCTCTAAAAAACTACCTATCCATATTCTTTGGCTACTCTCGACAATCTCATCACGAACTGCCATTAACTTAATGGCAGTAACAAACTTCGTGGGCACCATTTAAATTCGCTTAGTTAAAAATTTATACTTACATTTTTCTCAGTAAAGCGTTATGAAACATTAACACTAACGATGGAATTCATTCGTTAGTATAATCAGACGCTGCTGGTGATCGCGGTCACACTTATGACCGGCTGTAATACAGTTTACTTAGAAGGCATGTATCATTAGTAGTGGATGATCGCACTAATGATAAATTCGTTACACCATCTAATAATTTAGCAGAACCTTAGGACATAGCCACTACACGGACATGAACCCAACTCCAAAAAAAGATAGTCTCGCCAGTAAAAGCCTCTCTGCACTCAAATGGAACTATTTGGGCCGTTTCATCACATTGTCTTTGCAATTTGCAATCGGCATAGTTCTCGCCAGATTACTAGGACCTGAGCCATTCGGTTTGGTTGCCATTGCCTTGTTTGTGCAGGGACTTGGCAACCTGTTTGCCGAAGGCGGATTGGGATCCGCCTTGATACAAAGTCAGGATATATCAGAACTAGATATCCGTAGCGTCTTCTCCACCCAAATTCTGATCGGCATCGTTTTGTTTAGTGCCATTGCCAGTGCCGCACCAGTGTTGGCCTCTTTTTTCCATGAACCCAACGCTACATCGGTCATCATCGTCATGGCACTGTCGTTTGCCATTCAGGCCATTGGCCAAACGGCATCCGCACTGATCAAGCGCAATCTGGAATTTAAAAAAATCCAGCTGATTAGCCTGATGTCCTACAGTATCGGCTATCTGGGTTTGGCCTTGCCTCTGGCCTATCACGATTACGGAGTATGGAGTTTAGTCGCTGCACAAATAGCCCAAGTCAGTATTAACGCTCTAGCTACTTATTTAAGTCATAAACATCCGATTTTTCCGCTGGTCAGCCCCAAAAACTGCCGGTTTTTGCGTTTTGGCGCGGCAATGACCCTTAATAATATCACCAGCTGGGGTATCAGTAATCTTGATACTGCCATCATTGGGCGCAGTTTTGATTCAACAACCCTCGGCGTTTACAATCGAGTGTTTAATCTGGTCAACATGCCTATGTATGCCGTCACGTCTAGCATGCAATCAGTTTTATTTAGCGCCTATGCCAAATCTCAAAACAATCAAGTCACCTTGCAGCGCACCTTTATTGCCTCGACCAGCATTATGGCCTTACTGTTTTTTCCTATTTATGGCGCTATGGCCGCAATCCCGGACTTAATTATTCCGACACTATACGGCGACAAATGGCAGTCGGCAATACCACTCATGGTGCCGCTTTGTTTTGCCTTGGCCGTAAACGCCATGCTTGCGATGTCCGGCCCATTATTAAGTGCGATAGGCTTGCCGCATATCGAGCTAAAAGCTCAGTTATTGACTTTGTTAATCAGCATACCCAGTTTGATTTTGGCCGCACAGGATTCGCTATTAACCATGGCCTGGGTACTCCTTGGCACCTACATCCTGCGCTTATTGCTCTTGGTTACGGCAACGCTTAGAGCTATCGGCGAGAAACCCTATCGGCTATTAATCATTATCATCATGCCGTTAATCATAGCCGCCCTGCTCTTTGGCCTTTGCACATACTTCGGACAATTACCCTGTCTGCAAAATTATTCCAGAGCCATCCGGCTCGGCATCATTATTTTCAGCTGCACGATAACGTATCCGATGCTACTGCTGCTGTTTAGAAAACTGATTATTCGGGGTAGTATTAAAGACTTTTTAATCGCTCTACAAAACAAACTGCCGGCAAAACTTTTTAAACTCACAGGGTTACCCTTATGAGCCAAAACCGCAAACTGATCATTGCTACTTTGATGACACCGCAAGGGGAAACCGGCGTACAAACTCACTTCAACGCCATATTTAACGAGGCCAGCAAGCGCGGCATAGAAACTCAGCTGATCACCCCCTACAGTGTTAATGTCATCATCGTCAGAAGAGCAGCCGGAGTGCTAGGTAAATTGCTAAGAATACTGAATAAAGAATGGCCGATACTCTGGAATCGCTGGGCCCACTATTGTTTACTCAAATACCAGCTAAAACAAAACTTACGGCATCAGGACGGCGAAGTAGTCATTTACGCACAAGATCCGTTAAGTAGCAGAGCGGCCTTGGCCGTAAAAAATGTCCGGCATAAGGTTGTCACCGTAGTGCATTTTAATGTTTCCGAAGCGGACGAAGTACTAAATAAAGGCTTATCCGTTGAAAACGGATGCCTGTATCGACAATTGCAAAACAACGAAGCCCAAACACTTCCCAAGCTCGACAAAATCATTTTCGTGTCCCGCTTTATGCAGTCAGTCGTCAACGATAGATTGCCATCATTAAAGCCAGTGCCGCAGACAGTGATTGCCAATTTCATTCGGGACAACGGTAATACCCCAAACCTGCCAAAACTTCAAGGTGATCTGATCACCATCGGCACCTTGGAACAGCGTAAAAATCAGGCTTTCATTTTAAGAGTATTGGCCAAAGCCCATGCCCGCGGTCATCATTACCGGCTAACCATTATCGGCAACGGACCGGATCGTGCGATGCTGGAAAATCTGACAGCCGAACTCAAGCTGAATGACAGCGTCACCTTTTTGGGTTTTCAGGCCAACGCGGCAGACTATATGGCCGGGCATCGTGTTTATGTTCAGTCCTCGCTTATGGAAAGTTTTGGCATTACTCTCATAGAAGCAATGTGCCATTCCCTGCCGATCTTGGCCCCGGCAGTAGGCGGCATACCCGAGGTTTTTATAGAGGGGCAGCAGGGCTATTTCTGGCCATTAGATAATCTGGATACAGCCACGGACAAGCTTTGTGAAATACTGGAAAACAAAAACCTACACTCACAATTCTCTGCCCAGGCCCGAGTTAGATTTGAAACCTATTTTGCCGAACAGGAACTAGCCGATGCCTGGCTAAAAGCGATTATCACTGCTTAACTTTGCCAACACCTAACAGCACAACTAAAACCAAGGAAATTATGGACATTCAAACTATCGGTCTCATGGGCGGAATAGAAACCGCTGCATTTCAGGATATTTTGCCGCCACCCGGTAAGCACCCTTATCCCAAAGGACTAGGCGGCAGCCCGGTTAATCTTATGGCGCGAGAACTACACCAACGCGGCTACAACCTGATTCTATACACGTTGGATTCATCCGTGGATACAGAAATGACCATTAAGGGCGAACGGTTAACTATTCATTTTGGACCATACAGACCTAAGAGGGCTAGAGACTTTTTTGCAGCAGAAATAAAAGTGCTTACCCAAGCAGTCCTTAAATATCCACCGGACATTTTGCACGCCCATTGGACTTATGAGTTTGCTTTAGCAGCACAGGCGACTGGTCTACCGCATTTAGTAACCGCGCACGATGCACCGTTTAATATCTTAAAACTAAACTTTATTCCTTATCGAATAGCCCGTACCCTGATGGCTTGCAAAGTTATATGGAAAGCACAATATCTTTCTGTTGTTTCGCCATACGTGGCCGACCATTTAAAAAAACTAATGTTTTATCGTCGCTCTACTAGAGTTATTACCAACGGATTACCAGAGTCGACTTTTAACCGTGTTAGGCCTGCAAAGCCAAATAATGCACCACCCACCTTTGCAACCATTTTAGTTGGCTGGTCAGGACGAAAAAACGGTGAAGTTGCAATACAGGCTTTTTCATTGATACGCAAAACTCGGCCTGATTGTCGCTTAATCATGTTTGGTTCTGGGCATGGTATTAATGAAGAAGCCGAGCTGTGGGCAAAAAACCAAGGTTTACAGGAAGCAATAGAATTCGTAGGTCAATTGCCTTATGAGCAACTTATGCAGCGAATATGCAACGAGGTTGACATAGTTGTCCACCCCGCGCTGGAAGAATCTCAAGGTATGGCATTGATTGAGCCAATGGCTATGGGCATTCCGGTTATTGGAGGCCAAAACAGTGGCGCAGTGCCATGGACACTTGCTAACGGTAAGGCTGGCATGTTGGTCGATATAACCCAACCTGAACAAATTGCTAAAGCGATGTTGCAATTGGCTAACGATAAAAATGAACGCCAGCGCCTCGGTCAAGTTGGTTTGGCACATGTAAAAAAACACTTCCATATCAGTGTAGTTACCGATGCATATTTAAAAGCCTATCAAGATATATTAGAAGGAAATTGGATATGAAAGTTTTACATATATTAAACGAGCTGAATCCATCTGGTGCGGAAGTCATGCTTTATTCGGCTGGGCCATTGTTAAAGGATTATTCTATAACTGGCGAAATTTTATCTACCGGTCCGCAGACAGGAAGATATGCTGAACACTTGGCAAGTGTAGGCTACATAATTCATCACATACCCTTTGCCAAAAGCCCTCTATTTTTCTTGGCCCTGTTTAGACTACTGAAAACCAATACCTATGATGTGATCCACTTGCATACTGAACGAGCCAATTTTTGGTTGGGGATAATTGCGCTTATGACTACAAAACGTTGTATACGCACTGTACACAACAATTTTCCTTTTACCGGATTTTTAGGTTGGAAAAGAAAATGGCAGCGTCGGTTATTAAACCGACTGGGGCTAACCCATATCGCCATTGCTCAATCGGTTCATGATACCGAATACAAGCACTATGGATTACAAAATCAAATTATTCCTAATTGGTATAACAGCTTACGGTTTACAAAGACATCAGCAGCCAAACACGCCGCTGTAAGACAACAGCTGAATATACCAGAAAATTCTTTTGTACTGGTTTCAGTGGGCAATTGTTCACCCGTTAAAAATCATAGTGCCTTGATAGAAGCGATTGCCAGGCTGGATCAACACAATATTGTTTACCTGCATGTGGGCATTGAAAAAGACAATAGCGAACAAGAATTGGCCGAAAAGCTTGGCATTAAAAATTTAATTCAGTTTAAAGGCATGCAGGAAGATATTCTGCCATATCTGCAAGCAGCTGACTTGTTTGTTATGCCTTCCACCTACGAAGGTTTTAGCATTGCAGCACTCGAAGCCATTGCCACAGGCTTGCCAGCTTTACTTACTCAGGTAAATGGCCTGTCTGATTTAGCAAGCTTTTTTGATGGCCTGCATTATTGTCAACCAACAGTGGAATCGCTATCTGAAGCCTTGGAAATAATCACAAAAATCTCTGTTCCAGATCTTAAAGCCAAAGCATTGAAGAACTCTGAGAAAGCCGAACAGTTATTCGGTATCAAGCGCGGATTTACTTGTTATGTTGATTCTTATAGAAACTTAAGCTAATAAACTATGGAATTTCTGGCGTTACCAATTTTAATCGGCTTCGTGTATGCGGTTTACAGCTTTTCTGCTAAACCGCACTTTGCAGTGGCATGTATTTTAATAATTAGTGTTATTAATGCCTGGTTTATTGAGCCACCTTCAGTCTTGTTGGGACTGAATATCTACTTACATGACTTGGTGTTTGTACCACTTTTTTTAAGTACCTTGATAAGATTCTTGTTTAAACACGAATGGCCTTACGCTTCGCCATTATGGTTCGGTTATGGTCTGATTTTATTTTATGGTTTATTTATTGGTCTTAAGCAATATGGAACATTAGCTGGGGTTGATTTTCGCAATATTTTTTATTACTGGGCAGGCACACTGTATTTCTTGAGCTTTGCTTACACCAAAGAAATGATAAACAAAATAGTAAAATACTGGTTGTTAATCTGCTCGGTGCTGCTTCTGATTGTTTATTTTCGATTTGTTGCGGAAGCCCTACATCTGCCAATCTCTGCCACATGGATTGCTGCCGATTCCACGGGTATCAGATTCCGAGTTGTACATTCTGAAAAAGCCTTTCTATTAGGTGTGACAGTAATAGTACTTTTCTATCGTTATGTCGTGCCCGAATGGGAAAAACCATCACGGATTTTAACAGTACTATTTCTGGTCGCAGTGATCGCGCTTCAGCATCGGTCGGTCTGGGGAGCAACTCTGCTGAGCATCGCCAGCATGTTCCTATTGCCTGGAATCAAAAAGCACAAATTGATTGGTAAACTTACAGTGATTGGGATTGTAGGCATGATTTTACTGTTGCCTTTATTGTTTTCTGGCTTTGCCGATAGTTTTATCAATTCGATTGGGGATTCTGCGGAACGGGCCTCCAATTTAAATACAGGCACTTTTGGTGCCCGCAGGAAAGGATGGGAACGTATAATTGTGTATTGGACTAACCAGGACTTCATCCATCAATTGCTTGGAGATCCATTCGGAGGAGGGTATGCAGGCCTCCCACAGTCACCACACAATTTCTTTTTACAATCGCTGTTGCGTACAGGAATACTGGGCAATTTTCTCATTTGTCTATTTTATCTGGGATTGTTTGTTCGACTGTATATCAGAATACTAAAAGACACAGAGAACAGACTCTATCCTACTTTATTCTTTATGTTCATTGTGGCGCAGGTAGCGTATTACATACCTTATGCACCTCAGGCTGAACATGGGATTTTGCTTGGTATTGCAGCAAGCTTGACAAAGCGGAGAATTGAAACAGAAGGGACAGCTAAGTTGAATAATAAGGAATATTTTCTAAATACACCAGGCAGTAAAAAAGTTCAAATTAATAAATACCCAAACTAGCAATAATTAATTACATGAAAATCTGGATTTGCATACCCGTCTTTAACCGTATTGAATTTACTTTAAAATGCCTCGCCACATTAAGGACCCAGACTAATCAAAACTTTACCGTAGTTATTTGTGATCATGGTTCCTCAGATGGAACCACAGAAAGCATTAAGCAAGAATATCCAGAGGTTATAGTTATTATTGCTGATAGCAATCTCTGGTGGACTGGGGCAATAAATCTTTGTGTAAACTACGTTTTACAACACGCCGCAGATGACGATTATCTACTGACGTTAAATAACGACAACGAATTACCACCGGACTATTTGGCTGAGCTTTTTACTTACAGCAACAAATACCCGCATGCTGTATTGGCGTCTGCAAAATACGATATTGCTGACGGCAAACTGGTTGCAGAAGGGCATTGGCTAAACTGGCTGACAGCAAAAGCAAACCCGGTAACATTTGAGAAGGATCATCTGCCAGACGATAATAATGTCATTGCCGTAAACCATACATCAGGGCGTGGTGCGTTGTTTCCAATTGCTGTTTTTAAACAAGTGGGTTTGTATGACGAACAACATCTGCCTCATTACGGTGCCGATTATGATTTCAGCCACAAAGCGATGCGAGCAGGTTTTCCGATATATGTGTGTAAAACTTGTCGGGTACTGGCTCATGTAGAAGCTAACGGTATGACAGCAGTGCGCAATAAGTTCTCGCTAACGAGTTTTATAAATTATTTCTTCAGCATCCGATCTCCCGCTAATCTTCAAGCACGCTGGTGGTATGGTTGGAACAATTGCCCGAAAGTATTATTTCCAAGTTATATTTTCTTGGATGTATTAAGGACTGTAGGTAGTTATTTCAAACATTTTTTGCTGGCTAAGCCTAGTGCTTAATGTCGGTTTAAGTAGCAATCATGATATCTGTTGTTCTGCCTCTATATAACAAGGCTCCGTTTATCAAGCGAGCCATTGATTCCGTTCTTGCACAAACTATTACCGACTGGGAATTGGTTGTTATCGATGATGGCTCAACTGACGAAAGCTCTGATTTAGTTTCTGCATATTCAGATCGCCGTATTAGGCTTATTAAGCAAGCCAATAGTGGAGGTGCAGTAGCACGTAATAATGGCGCCGAATTAGCAACTAAAGACATGTTGGCATTTTTGGATGCCGATGATTACTGGGCGCCGACGCATTTGGAAAATTTGCAACAATTGATTAAAGAATTTCCGCACGCATCCTTATATGGCACAGCTTATTTAGGGGTGGGGGGGGATGGCGTAGCCCGAGAAAGTAAATTTCGCAACCCCAATATCGGACCGGATAGATTGTTAATTGCCGATTATTTTGCTGATGTTGTTGAGTTTGGACATTTTGTATTTACTTCGTCAGTGGCTATTAATAAATCAATCTTTCAAGCAATAGGTGGATTTCCAATAGGCGTAAAATCTGGCGAGGATACGCTTACTTGGGCACGATTAGCATGTGTAGGTGAGGTCGCTTTTTCAAAGGTGGCTACTTCTTTCTATAACCTTCCTCCAGTTGATCTTGCAAATAGACAAAATTTTCTTCGTCGACCGCTAATTCCTGATTATGTTGCTTCAGAATTATCAAAATTAAGAGCTGCGACACCTAAATTTAAGAAGAGTTTGTCGCGTTATCTCGCACATTGGCATCGCATTCGAGCAATGATGTTTTTAGAATTGAATGAACGTCTAAACAGTTTTTCTGAGTTATGGAAAGCAATTCGGTTTGATGGCCTTAAGCCTAAGGATTTTGTGTGTTGTTTACTTCTTGTTCTTCCTAAAGCTATGAGAGCTTATGCTTTAGCTAACATACGAAAGATGCGTGGGCGTGTATAAAATTTGCTAGCTTGAGGTTCCAGGATAGGGTTTCTGAGCGAAGCTTTTCTGCCATTATGTTAAGCCGTTCATGGTTCGACATGCTCACTATGAACGGCTTAACTACGAACGGTTTAATATTGTATTTTGGATTTTCCCATTCACCTTTCTATAGGGAGCCACGAAAAATCCTGCACTTCGATAAACTCAGTACCCACAGGGCATAAATGCGAACGGCACTATATAAATCAATGAGTTCCGTTCGTGGTGAGCTTGTCGAACCATGAACGGAATGGGTTTTTCGAAGTTCCCTATAGGCTTCACCTCAAGGGTGGTTTATATACAGACGAACGGAAAAATCCTTAACTGAATTGCAGTGTTGCTCTGGTTCTATTTTAAGGCGCACAAGTAATAACCAGATCATTACTATATTTGCCGACTTCTTTATCCTTCAACATGTAAACGGCTGAATAACGTCGCAGTTCTGGTTTACCCGTATGCAGCAACGGACGATTATCAGTAAAGGGCGAAACAGTAGCGCGGGCAAGCAATGCCCAATCGGCGTCATTTTCGCGCTGGCAATAAATATTGATGCCATCGCTTTTGTTTTTATTAAAACTTAACGCCACGATGCCGCCGGTTTGATCAATGCCGTTCAAGTTGGGGCTGGCATTGGCAAGGTCGTTGCTAATTTCAGCACCTTCAATACCCAGCTGTAAACCTAGTCCATGGTTATAATTAGATCGCGCTTTGATCCGCCGCACCTCGGCCCGAATTAGGGTTTCGGCAGCTTGGCGACTGGTAGATTTATCGGCAGTCGCTTGTCTGGCAAGGGCTGTAGCATTACCGGCAAAGGCCGTCTTGTCATGGAAATCGGCATTAGCCGCTTTCAAGGCGGCCAAATCAGCCTCTGATACGCCGTTTTCAGGCGTCAGTTTGGCAATTAAATGATCGTACCAGACCAAAAAATCAGGGTCTGCGTTGGGGATAAAGGTAGACTTAGGCATGATTGTTTTCTCCATGATGGAATTAAAGAGAACTACAAAAAAGATTGTCTCGCCAAACTTCGTGATTGCAGCGAGATAGTCTGTGTGACATTGCTGTGTTTCTAAGCTTCAAACGCGTGTTTTAGACCTCCAGTGGTGCGTTTGTAACGTCTAGTGGTAAACTTAAAGCGATAAATATTTTACGACTCTCTGCAAGCCTTGATAATACTGGCCTACAGAGATTTTTGCCCAGGCTTGAAAACGCACGTTGGAAAGTCTCCGTGCCGCGTATCAATACCTGCCTGTACCAATTGAGTATATGTCCAACGATTATTATGCTTGAGTGGGTCTGATTATCGATTTCAACCAAACATTTTAGATGAGTTGACAGCTGCTCTTGGCCGCTATGAATATAGTTTAGAACTGATTTTTTGCATAGTTTGGCCGTTAGCTTTTTAAGAGGGGTTTTAAGTTATACGATACCTATGCAAGGTAGTGATACTATTTAGCTAATCGATTAAATGAAGTAGGGTACGCAGTGCGTACCAAGTTCCCCCTCCGCAACAAAATCCAAAAGGTACGCACTGCGTATCATTTCTTCCCTTTAACCCCGTCAACATCAACCCTATGAAAATAGTTATATTCCAACCCATGCTAAAACAATATCGTGTGCCGTTGTTTGAGCAAATGGGCCAATTACTGTCAGAACAAGGCCATCAATTACGGGTGGTTTGCGGCAGTCCGCCACTTCATGAGCAAAGCAAGGGCGACAATGTGATTGTCGGCAGTGGTTATTGTGTTATCGAAAACAGTCGGTGGTTTTTAAAAGGTAAATTACATGTTTTATCTAATGCATTCGCGCATATTTTATGGGCTGATTTTGTGATTACCGAACAAGCTAATAAGCATCTGCATAATTATTTACTGATTTTTTTGCGGTTGATCGGTTTTAAACACTTTGCCTATTGGGGACATGGTCAAAATAGACAGGGCAATCAGCATAGTTGGCGCGAAAAGATAAAGAAAACATTATCAACGCAATGCGACTGGTGGTTTGCTTACACCCAAGGTGTAGCAAACTATATGGCTAGCTTGGGCTATCCCAGCACAAACATAACGGTGCTAAATAACAGCATTGATACATCTGAGTTTAAACAGTTACTTAGCCTGCAAACGCCAGATAAAGTCGCCGCCTTTAAGCAACAATTGGCCATTGCTGATCACGCTCGAATCGGCTTGTTTTGCGGCAGTCTATACGGTGATAAAAAAATCGATTTTTTATTAAACGCGGCGCTAAGCATTCAGCAACAAAATCCGGATTTTGTGTTGTTGGTGGTGGGTAATGGGAAAGATCGCGCATTAGTGGAAGATTTTGCCAATCGCCATTCATTCATCAAATATCTGGGGCCATTGTTTGGCGAACAAAAAGCCATGGCCTTTAAAGTAGCGGAAGTTTTTTTATGTCCAGGATTAGTAGGGCTTGCCATTCTCGATGCCTTCACCGCCGCATTGCCGTTGTTAACCTGTGATATTCCTAATCACAGTCCGGAAATTGAATATCTACAGCACGGTTATAATGGCGTTATGACGGCTGCCATTGAAGACGATTACGCCCAAGCCGTTGTTGATATTTTTAATGCACCAGAAGAATTAGCACAATTGCGAAATAATGCGTTGGCTAGCAGTAGCCGGTTTTCCATAGAAAATATGGCGCAGAATTTTGTTGATGGTATTGGCAATTATTTTAAAAGCCAGAAAATATAGGGAGCCTAGAAAACCCTGCACTTCGATAAACTCAGTACCCACAGGGCATAAATGCGAACGGCACTATATAAATCAATGAGTGCCGTTCGTGGTCGACTGCAAGGATGCAGGAGGTAAGGCAACGCAGGAGCAGTTGCCGAGAGCTTGTCGAGCCATGAACGGAATGGGTTTTTCGAGGTTCCCAGACATTTAAAAAGTCTAAGTTTGTACTTTACCCCGAAAATAACGCACCTAACCCAACCTACAACGTTGTATTTTAAAAAATTACCTTATGAAAATTCTATTTGTTCATAATTGTTATCAGCAAGCTGGTGGCGAAGATAATGTGGTTGCCGCCGAAGCCAAGTTGTTGGCTGAGCATGGTCATGATGTTGAGTTGTGGAGCGTTGATAATAAGGACTTGCCTAGCGGGATTAGCGGAAAAATAAAAACTGCGTTGGCGACCAGTTATTCACCTGCTAGTCGGGCTATTGCCATCGACAAGCTACGAGCTTTTAAACCCGATGTGGTGCATGTGCATAATTTTTTTCCGCAAATAAGCCCGTCTATTTACGATGCCTGTATTGATGCAGCTATTCCTGTGGTGCAGACATTGCACAATTACCGTCTAATTTGCCCAGGCGCAATGCTGATGCGGCAAGGCAATATTTGCGAGCAGTGTATTACGGGCTCACCCTATCAAGCGGCCTGGTATGGATGTTACCGTGGTTCTAAGTTAGGTAGTTTTGTAGTGGCGCACATGGTGGCACAGCATCGCAAGCAGGGCACTTGGCAGCATAAAGTTAACCGCTTTATTGCTCTGACAGAGTTTGCTAAAAGCAAATTTGTTGCCGCGGGTTTCCCTGCAGATAAAATCGCCGTTAAAGCTAATTTTCTGCATGATCCCTTGCCGGAGTTGTTTCGCCGTAATTTTGATGATTCTAGCTTTGCATTGTTTGTCGGTCGAATTAGTGAAGAAAAAGGCATCAAGACCTTAATAAAAAGCTGGTCAACGTTAGATGATAATATCCATTTGAAAGTAGCTGGCTCTGGCCCGCTAGAAGATTTATTACATGGCAAACAGAATGTCTCAGTTTTGGGACAACAAAATAAAATTGAGATTAACAAATTGATGAAGCAGGCTGCATTTTTGGTGTTGCCGTCTGAATGCTATGAGGGGTTTCCGTTGGTATTGGTCGAGGCATTCGCGCATGGTTTGCCGGTGCTGGCGTCAAGGCTTGGCAGTATGGCGGACATTATCAAAGATGGCGAAACGGGAGTGTTGTTTACTCCAGGCGATGCTGCTGATTTAGCTAATAAAGCTAAATGGATGCTGGAAAATCCCCAACAACTACAAAAACTTGGAGACAATGCTCGACGTGCATATCTTGAGAAATATACAGCAGAACAAAATTATGCTGAACTAATGGGGATTTATAAAGAGGCGATGGAAAAGCAATTTATTGATTTGAGATAACAATTTCGTAGGAGCGGGCCCTGCCCGCGATTAGATGTGTCAATACCAAGGTTTCTTTCAATAATGCACGGGTATGGCCCACTTCTATAATACAAATTATCAATTTATTAATCAGAGATGCGATTGTAGGTGTGAATTTAGTTATCTAAAGCCACACCTACAGCAAAGAAATTTCCGTTTATTATGGAAGCAAGCCAATATCAGTAGGTAATGGCGCAAAGCCAATATTGTTAGCAGGTGATCCTGGGCAGGTGGTTAATTTTTTGTTGCTGATGGTTACACAAGGATCAGCGACAATAGAACCTTGCTCTACCCCTTCAGCTATCCATTCAGTCCACTTGCCCCCATTTATTTTCTTATTCAACTCTAACAATAGATAACTGATTGTAAAGTCACCTGTGCCGGTAGTGGACCAGAATAAATTATCAGCTATTAAGGTTGAATCTACGGGTATTTGATACAGCACTAAATTATTTTTAGACCTGGTGCTCACGATAATGTTCTTTTCTATTCTGTTTCCTTCCGGCCATTTTCTGTTATGCATAGGAGTAGCTAATTCTGGATATTTCTCTTGCCAGATTGTTGTCTTGTAGGGAGTAGTATCAAGCTTTGTTTGAAGGTTATTCCAATTAAAAGTTGGCCAGCGATTATCGATAAGAATCGCAGTTTCGTTTGTTTTAAAATAATTATTAGTTATTTTATTGTCTCTTCCACCACTCAATTGAATAGCTCTTAGCCCTGCATTTTCAAAAATATTGCCACTGATATCAAAACCACTAGCGGCATCATCCAGATAAACACTAACTGCAAAATTTGGCGATTTATAAACGACTTGGTTTTTAGCGACATCTACGGTATTCATGCCGTAACCGATAATGTCATGAATGTAGTTGTTTTTGATTGTATTGCCACGATATGACCAGTCTCGTCCACTATAAATTGCTCCGCAATCTGCAGATTGCAAACAGAAATGATGCACTTCGTTTTTTTCAATTAAGTGTTCGTTACCTTCAATGTAAATAGCTGATGATGCACCTTGTTCTATTAAGTTATGAGTCAGCTTGTGGCCTACACCGGATAATCGAACGCCTGATGTACCGGTGAATATGATTGTGCCCATATGATGGATATGGTTGTTATTAATCAAATGGCCAGATTCTTGAAGAGTGGTTCTATCCCCACCAGCAACATCAACGCCTTCTGCGCCAACATGGTGAATTTTACTGTTGATCAGTTGCACATTGTGGCCACTTCTTATCTCTAAGCCTTTGCCGCCGATGTTGTTCACATCCAGTTGATTTAAAGTAATATTGGTAGAGTTTTTTACGGAGATCGCAGTGCCGGCAGAATGTTGGAAGCTAATATTTTTGAAGGTTAAGTTGCTACTACCATCGGTAACTAAAATATTTTTTAACGATGATAGTATTGCTACTTTGGGGGTTATACCTGTAGGTGGTATAAAACTAATTTTATTAGCTGCATCAACGATCCATTCGCTTGGGGCATTCAATAAAGATGGTAGGTTTTGTATATAAAATCGCCTACCACTGCCCAATCTATAATTTACCGATGCTGATAGTTTAATAGAATTTCCTGCCTGGCTAATTGAGTTAACACCTACGTATTGGTCGAACCAATCATTTCCTGAAAATATATGAACTTGAGCGGCTTTGATGTCACCTACTATAGTAGGTATTGTCTCCATCGCCGAAAACTCGGTTTTATAGTCAATTGGTAACTTAATATGTGCCCAGCCTTGATCCGGCCAGCGGGCCAGCTCAAGCTTTTGATCATTAACATATAATTCAAATTTAGGAGTGTTACCGTTGATGCGCCCTGTATCAAAATAGGCAGTATTAACGGGCTGCGTTGAAATCGGGCAATCCCAAAGCGGGGCAACGCTTTTTTTACAAACAATTGGGATTCCGCCACTAATCGATACTTGTGCCCCAGGATCACCTTGCCAGACTATTTCCCTGCCTGGCAATCCAGAATCAAGCAAGCTAAAGTTTAGGGGCTGTGTTAGGTAGTATCTGCCTGAGGCGATATTGACGTTAACTTTGTCGTTAAATGTGTTGGTTTGTTTTAAATTTCTGATGGCTTGTTTAGCGCGTTCAAGTGTTTTAAACGGGCCATCGGTTTTATTGGCGTTTGCTGTTTTTAAGCTGCCGGACCATAAATCATTACCTTGGGTGTTAACATAATAATCCGTGGCCATGGCCCCAGAACTGAAACAGAAGCTTGTTATAATCCAAGCCTTGACTAAATTTTTCATAAACTTATTTCCTTTTTGACTAATGTGCGACTTAATTCTGGACCAAAACTCTAGGCAATACCCTGATTCAGTTAACATTCTGGGGTTAATCTTCCCAGTATTGGATTATCAGTATAGCCTGGAATTATTTCAACACTGGGTAAAATCCGGCGTACCTCATCAGGTGTGCATTGCTAATGTTCATACGGTTGTCACCAGTCTTACTGATAAAGATTTAAGGGAGATTAATCAACATTCTTTAATCACAATGGATGGCTTGCCGTTGGTGTGGTACGCCAGGGCAGTGCATAAAGCGAAGATTAAGGAACGAGTGTGTGGACCGGAATTAATGTTGCGTTGCTTGGATCAGGGGCGAGTGCATGGATGGAAGCATTTTTTTCTGGGCGGCAAAGATGAGGTGTTAACGGATTTGGTAAGCAGTATGCAATTACGTTATCCGGGGGTGAATATCGTTGGTTGGCATTCGCCACCATTTCGGCCGTTATCGCTTGAAGAAGATGAGCAGTTGGTTGCTTTAATTAATGAGCATCAACCCGATTTTTTGTGGGTGGGGCTAGGGGCTCCCAAGCAAGAAAAATGGATTGCCGCGCATTTGGCAAAAGTTAATGCGCCGGTGCAAGTCGGCGTGGGCGCGGCGTTTGATTTTCACTCAGGACATGTTCGTCGTGCGCCAGTATGGATGCAAAAATCAGGGCTTGAGTGGTTGTACCGAATGTTGCAAGATCGCCGCTTAATCAAGCGCTATTGCGCGACTAATCCGGTATTTTTAGCGTTATTTTTGCGGGATTTTATGGTGGTTAGGTGTAGGAAAATGTTGGGGTGTTAGGTATTGCGTGATTGATAAACATATAGGTTTAATTGGCCTTATTATTAAGGAGTTGTCACATGAGAACACAGATTGATTTGGATGAAAAATTGCTCACTCAAGTAGTACAGATGGGGCAATTTAATTCTAAAAAAGCCGCAATTCAGGCCGCGTTGACAGAGTTTGTCAAAACCCTGAAACGCCGTGAATTATTAGCGTTACGCGGTCAAATAGAATGGCAGGGGGACCTTAACCAGCTTCGTGCCAATCGTGCAGACGATGCTGGTTGATACTTCAGTCTGGATTGATTATTTCAACGGGCATGCATCACAACAAGCTGACCGTTTGGCGTTGGCAATTGCTGACGCAGAGCCTATTTTTATTCCAGGCTTGGTACTTACAGAAATTTTGCTGGGCCTAAAAACTGATTTAGAAGCTAGCAAAATAGCTGATCTACTTGGCGCTTTTGATGTCGTAAATGAACCCAATCGATCCGATTACATTGAAGCTGCCAAAATTTATCGGTTTTGTCGCTCTAATGGCTACACAATACGTTCAACAATTGACTGTTTGATCGTGCACTCTGCCTACGTGATAATCGGTCTCTACTTTGTAAAGACCGTGATTTTATTAATATCGCTAAATGTTTTCCTTTGCGATTAATTTGCGAGTGATAAATAGGGCTAAACATTGCTTGAAAGACAACGCATGATTTTCACTCAGGACATGTCCTGAGTGCGCCAGTATGGATGCAAAAATCAGGGCTTGAGTGGTTTTGTACCGAATGCTGCAAGACCGCCGTTTAATTAAACGTTATTGCGCGACTAACCCGGTGTTTTTAGCGTTGTTTTTGCGGGATTTTGTGGTGGTTAATTTTGGGAAAGTGATGAGTGTTGCATTAAAAACCGGGGGAATAAAATGACTGATGATGAATTAAAGGAATTGGTTGCAAGTCTTGCTGTTGATAGTAAAAACTTGCATGAGGCGCAAAAGGCAACTGATGAGCAAATGAAGCGCAACGATAAAATGTTAACGGAAAAATTGGTTCGTATGGGGATTACGTTGGGTAATATCGGTAAAAACCAAGGCGATGTTGCCGAAGAATTTTTTTTCAAAGTCTGATAAAAGACAATCATCTGGGCAAAATTCATTTTGATGATGTGGTTAAAAATATGGAAAAGCATCGAGGTAATATTCAGGAGGAATACGATTTAGTTATGACTAATGGTGATGCTATTGCCGTTGTTGAAGTTAAATACAAAGCCCATGAATATGATCTGGATAAATTGGATAGGAAAATGAAGCACTTTAAACAGTTGTTTCCAATTTACCAGGCATTTAAGCAATATGGCGCCATAGCGGCATTCCATATTAATGATGAGGCTAAAGAAGAAGCCTTAAGACGCGGTTATTTTGTGTTGCAGCGCAGCGATGATCTGGTTCATACCGAAAGTAGCGAGCATTTGACGGTGTTGTAAAGGCTGTCGAATGATATTTTACAAATGATTATCTAAGAAAGTGCTGAACAAATCGATTTCGCTCATGGTTCGACAAGCTCTCCACGAACGAAATCAATAATTTACCTTTCATCCTGTGCTTGTCGAAGGATTTAATCAGCACTTCCCTAACGAGGTGATTCATGCCAGCCGTACTTAACCAAACCCATTACAGCGCAAAAGAGTATTTAGCTTTAGAACGAAGTGCACTTTTTAAAAGTGAATTTCACGATGGCCAAATTTATGCAATGACCGGTGCCAGCCGAAAGCATAATCTGGTAACGGTTAATATTGCACGGGAGTTAAGTGCTCAACTCAAAAAACGCCCTTGTGAAGCTTACATCAACGATATGCGTGTCAAAGCAGCGGAAGCGCGCAGTTACCATTATCCTGACATTGCGGTTGTTTGTGGGTCGCCGCAATTTGAAGACGCTCACGTAGATACCTTACTCAATCCTACGGTACTGATTGAAGTGCTGTCGCCTTCCACTGAAGCTTATGATCGGGGTGGCAAGTTTGCCCATTATCGAAAAATTGCCTCTTTAAATGAATATCTGTTGGTGACGCAGGATCAACCAATTATCGAGCGTTACCAGCGACAAGGAGATGTTTGGATATTGTCAGAAGCTGAAGGGCTTGACGCTTCTGTGTCGCTGGAAAGTATTGGCTGCATACTCAGCTTGCGTGAAGTTTACGATAAAGTTCTGGATGCTACGAATAGCAATTTGGATGCTGAATTTCCGCAATAGAAATCTGCTGGGTATTCTTTCTCAGAAATTGCCCCCGCATTTTAAATTAAATCCTATCATCCCTTCATTGTCTTAAGTTAAGCCGTTCGTGGCGAGCCTGTCGAACCATGAATGGCTTAACTTTTATCTAAGTAAGTTACCGCATTGATTTATGGTTGGCAGATTTCTTTGCTGTTAGAGCTTTCAAGATTTCCTCTCGTATTTGCCGCTGTTTCGCCGTGTCTGTGATCGGTTGCAGTTGGGTATCGGTGATGTAAAACATATCTTCTGCTCGACTGCCGATGGTGCTGATTTTTGCGCTATGTAGGCTGATGCCTTGTTTAATAAAAATCCGGCCAATTTTCGATAACAAGCCAGCGTGGTCAGTGGTGACCAGCTCCATAATCGTTTGATTGTTGAGTGGATCGGTTAAAAATTCGACACTGGTCGGGATAGGGAAATGCTGAGCTTGCCGGGATTGGCGATGGATGTTTTTGTGTTCTTTGACTTGGTGATAACGCAGGTTGTTGCGTAAAGCGGTGCAAATATGGATTTCCCTGAATAATTCGTTAATGGCTTCACCGGACTGCTCAAGCACTAAAAAGCTGTTGAGCACGTAGTTGTCCAGCGTGGTCATGATTCGGGCGTCAAGAATTGTTAAACCTAGCTGGTCGAGGGTGGCGGTACTTAAAGAAAAAATAGCCTCTTCATTTTGTGTGTAAACAAAGACCTCCGCACTGCCGCGTTGTGTTTGCGGGCGCAGTAATACCAGTGGTAAATCAGTTTCGCTGGATGAGGCTATCGCGATGGTATGCCATGCAATTTCATCCGCCGAATAGCGCAGGAAGTAATCGTCGCTGACATGTTGCCAAGCATTAGCAATATCTGCCTGACTGATGCCCAGTTTGATGAGTTCTTGTTCGGCTTCTTTTTTGTTTTCCGATACCCGGTCAGTTGTGGTTAGAGGGCTTTGTAAGCCTATGCGCAGGGCATTATGGGTGGCTGAGTAGAGTTCTTTAAGTAAGGCGTCTTTCCAGGCATTCCATAGCTCAGGGTTGGTCGCGCGAATATCCGCCACGGTTAAAAGGTAAAGGTGATTCAGGTATTCAATACTGCCTACGGTCTGGGCAAATTGATGAATTATTTCGGGGTCGCTAATGTCTTTGCGTTGCGCTGTCATCGACATAATCAGATGATTGCGTACCAGCCAGGCGACCAGGTTGGTGTCGTGTGGCGAAAGTTCATGCTGGCTGCAGAACGTTCTGGCTAATTCTTCGCCGACGGCGGAATGATCACCTTTTCTGCCTTTGGCAATGTCATGGAACAAACCCGCGAGATAAAGTAGTTCGGGTTTGGCAATTTGTAAAAAGATGGTATTGCAAAACGGCAGCTCATCACTGTGTTTATCCAACGCAAAGCGGCGCAAGTTGCGAATCACAAACAGGGTGTGTTCATCGACGGTGTAAATGTGGAATAGGTCGTATTGCATACGCGCAACGATGTTGGCGAAGCAAGGGATGTAGGCGGCCAGCACACCGTAGCGATTCATGCGGCGTAGTTGATCGGTAATGCCTCGAGGCTGACGAAAGGCTTCAATAAACAGTCGATTGGCGGCTTTGTCTTGGCGAAAGTCGTCGTTGATTAAGTGCAGGCTTTTGCGGATTAGGCGAATAGTGGTCGCTCTGACGCCTTTGAATGATGGGTATTGTTCAAGTAATAGGAATATTTCCAGCAATGCTAAGGGATGGCGTTCAAAAACCGTTTCATCGACGACTTCGATATAGCCGTTGATGGCAATAAATTTATCATTGATGGGCGTTGCTGTACTGGCGCTTTCTCCGCAGACAAAACGTTCGTTGAATAGCTGCAGCAGCATTTCATTTAGGCGTTCAAGACCCAGTACGGTTTTGAAATAAAACTGCATGAATTGCTCAACATCTTCATTACGCTGCTGGTCGTCGGTGCTAAAACCGAATTGCTGGGCTAGGTCACGTTGGTAATCAAATATCAAGCGGTCTTCGGCCCGGTGCGTTAACAGGTGCAGTGCGTAACGAATGCGCCACAATACTTCTAATGCAGCGACCAATTCCATGTATTCAGATTCAGGCAAAAAGCCGTAGTGTGTTAATTCTCGAATAGAAGAGGCATTGTAATGACGCTTGAAAACCCAAGAGATGACTTGCCGGTCACGCAAGCCGCCGGGGCCTTCTTTAATGTTGGGCTCAAGGTTGTAGGCCGTGTCGTGAAATTTGGCGTAACGCAGTCGTTGCTCTTCCATTTTGGCGGCGAAAAACTCACTGGAAGGCCAGATTTTGTCGGGTGTTATTTGTGTGAGTAGGGCTTCATGAAGTGAGCTGTCGCCGGTGATGAGCCGGTTTTCCATCAAGCTGGTCATGATGGTTTGGTCGCTGACGGCAGCATCGACACATTGTGTTATGGTGCGCACGCTTTGGCCGGGTTTTAAGCCGATGTCCCACAAAAAAGTAAAGAAATTTGCCAAGGCTTGATGATGGCTGTCGGTATCTTCGGCGGGTAGTATTACGACAATATCAATGTCTGAATAAGGGAATAGTTCTCTTCTGCCATAGCCGCCAACGGCAATTAAACAAAGATGATGGGCATATTTACCCAGAAAATATTGCCAGCAGCCAGTTAAGATCAGGTCAATAAAATCAGATTTCTCTTTGATTAGGCCTGAAACTGAGCTTTGCGGGTCGAATTTTTCTCTGAGTTCGGTATCTTTTTGTTTTAGTAGTTGCTTGATTTGTTGCAAGCTGTCTGGCGCTGTAAACAAGGCGGCGTTGATTGGTTTATGCAAGGTGGTCACATTTCTTCACGGCGTAACGTTAGTACTTCAAAGCCTTGTTCGGTAACAAGAATAGTGTGTTCCCATTGTGCGGAGAGGCTTCTGTCTTTGGTAATGACGGTCCAGCCATCGCCCAGTACTTTAATATGGCGTTTGCCTAAATTAATCATAGGTTCAATAGTTAAAATCATGCCGCTTTTTAAAACGTCACCTTCGCCAGGTTTGCCATAATGCAAGACCTGGGGTTCTTCATGGAATTTTTTACCTATGCCATGACCGCAAAATTCCCTAACTACAGAGTAGCGATTGCTTTCAGCATGTTTTTGAATGGCACTGCCAATATCACCGAGTGTTGCACCGGCTTTAACTTGCTGAATGCCGAGCCACATCGATTCTCGAGTGATTTCGACTAGGCGTTTGGCGTGAGCGTTAACTTCGCCTATGCAAAACATTTTACTGGTGTCGCCGTGATAGTCGTCTTTGATTACTGTAATGTCGACATTAACGATATCGCCGGATTTAAGTTTTTTGTCGCTGGGAATGCCGTGGCAAACCTGCTGATTTATTGAGGTGCAAATCGATTTTGGAAAGCCGTGATAGTTAAGTGGGGCAGGGATGGCTTTTTGCACATTGACAATGTAGTCGTGACAGATTTGATCGAGTTCATCTGTGGTTACGCCGGGGATTACGTAGGGTTCTATCATTTCCAAAACTTCAGCGGCCAATCTTCCGGCAACGCGCATTTTTTCAATTTCAGTGTCGTTTTTGATGATAATGCTCATGAATGCAATGTTTTTTCCTTTAAGTATTTGACTGCCAATTGCGTTTAACTAAGCAATAAACAGGCAAATTATTATATTGGTTATGTTGTTAATGGTATCGATTCTAACAGAGATTCGGTTGTTGTAAAAAGGCGATTGTGGTATAAAGATAAGTTCATTTTTTGTAACAATACTCACACTTAATCGTCACGTTTGGAAGGGTGCTGGCGCAACTTGTTGTTGTCGGTTTCCAATCGGGATAAGTGGAGGCGTAACCCACTCGAAACAAAATGTTTCGATTTTTAATCTTAGGAGAAATAAATGGCAGCAGTAACCATGCGTCAAATGCTTGAAGCGGGTGTTCATTTTGGACATCAAACTCGTTATTGGAATCCGAAAATGGCACCATACCTGTTCGGAGCTCGTAACAAAATCCATATCGTAGATTTGGAAAAAACGCTTCCAATGTTTAATGACGCTATGAATTATCTGGGTCAAGTGGCAGCAAATAAAGGTACAGTTTTGTTTGTTGGCACTAAAAAAGCAGCTCGTAAAGTAGTTGCCGAAGAAGCTAAACGTTCTGGACAACCTTACGTTAATCATCGTTGGTTGGGTGGTATGTTGACCAACTTTAAAACAATTAAAAAATCAATTGCACGATTGAAAGAGCTTGAAGCATTAAAAGCTGACGGCACTCTTTATCACAGATTTGGTAAAAAAGAAGCGCTGGGCATGGAGCGCGAGCTTGAAAAGCTGGAGCGCAGCCTTGGTGGTATTAAGGACATGAAAGGCGTTCCTGACGTGATCTTCGTGTTGGATGTCGGGTATGAAAAAAATGCTATCAGCGAAGCTAAGAAATTGGGTATCCCTGTTGTTGGTATCGTTGATTCCAATAACTCACCTGAAGGTGTGGATTATCTGATTCCTGGCAACGACGATTCAATTCGGGCAGTTAAGTTGTATTGCGAAAGCGTTGCTTCGGCAGTGCTTGATGCTAAGACAGCCGTATTAGGCTTGTCTGCTAAAGCTGACGACTTTGTCGAAGAAGCTGCAGCGGAATAAAAATTGCCTTACGCGTGCAGGCAAATGTCCTGTAAGTGAAAAAGCTGCGAAATTAATAAAACGCCTCCTTATGGGGGCGTTTTTATAATGATCAACAACAAGAGAAATTAAAGAATGAGTAATACAATTAGTGCAACACAGGTTAAAGAACTCAGGGAAAGAACGGGTTCTGGCATGATGGAGTGCAAAAAAGCATTGGTAGAAGCTAATGGCGATATGGAATTAGCTATTGAAAATATGCGCAAATCCGGTTTGGCTAAAGCTGATAAAAAGTCCGATCGTATTGCCGCTGAAGGTATTATTGGCGTCAAAGTCAGTGATGACGGCAAAGTTGCTGCGATCGTTGACATCAACAGTGAAACTGATTTTGTTGCTAAAGCTGATGACTTTGTCAAGTTTGTTAACGATGTTGCCGCTATCTTGTTAACGTCTGATGTTGAAACAGATGAGCAATTGCTGGCACTGCCACTGGCTAACGGCTCGACAGTTGATGAGACTCGTCGTGGTTTGATCGCTAAGTTAGGTGAGAACATCACTATCAGACGCTTCGTAAAATACAAAACAACTGATGGCGGTACCGCCTGTTATTTGCATGGCAGTAAAATTGGCGTTTTAGTTGAATTAGCTAAACCCGATGCTGAGCTAGGTAAGGATATTGCAATGCATATCGCCGCCAGCAAACCAGTATGTGTGTCAGAGGAGCAAGTATCTTCAGACGCTATTGAAAAAGAAAAAGAAATTTTTGCAGCGCAAGCGGCAGAGAGTGGCAAGCCTGCAGAAATCATTGAAAAAATGGTTGCTGGTAGAATTAGCAAGTTTTTTGCTGAAATTACTTTGTTGGGTCAGCCTTTTATCAAAGATGACAAGGTGTCAGTTGGTAAGCTGGTTTCTTCAAAAGGCAATAATGTTATTCGCTTTGCCCGTTTTGAAGTGGGTGAAGGCATAGAGAAAAAAGAAGAAAACTTCGCTGAAGAAGTAATGGCGCAAGTTAGAGGAAATTAAGATATTCCGCCCTGGTATGGCCAGGGCGGAAGTCCTGCACAATTAGCCCTTAAAATACTATGACTAACAAAATTTGCCAGAGAATTTTACTTAAGTTGAGCGGTGAAGCTTTAATGAGCGAGACCGGCGGCAGCATTGATGCTGATATCGTCAAACGTCTTGCGACTGAGATTAAAGATCTATGCGATATTGGCATTCAGGTAGGTTTGGTTATTGGTGGTGGAAATATATTGCGCGGTGCCGAGAAGGCCTCAGAGGGACTTGATAGAGTCACCAGTGATCAAATGGGCATGCTCGCCACGGTGATCAATGCACTTGCTATGCAAGATGCATTAGAGCATTTGGGGCAGCAAGTAAGAGTAATGTCTGCACTTAAAATCAACCAAGTTTGCGAAGACTACATTCGCCGTCGGGCAGTAAGGCATTTAGAAAAAGGTCGCGTTGTTATTTTTGCAGCAGGGACTGGTAATCCTTTTTTTACTACCGATTCGGCTGCGAGTCTGAGAGCAATTGAGATTAATGCTGAGTTAATGATTAAAGCTACCAAAGTTAAAGGCGTTTATTCGGCTGATCCTGAAAAAGTTAAGGATGCTAAATTTTATGCGCGGTTGACTTACGATGAAGCGTTGGACCAACGCTTGAATGTAATGGACACCACTGCGTTAGTGCTGTGTCGAGATAATAATGTCCCCATGCGTGTGATGAATATCTTCGAAAAAGGCGCCGTAATGAGGCTGATGTTGGGTGAGGAAATTGGCTCACTAATTGAACGAGGAACTGAACATGCTTAATGATATTCAACAAGATGCCGCTACCCGAATGGGTAAAAGCATTGATGCTTTAAAACATGAGTTTTCGAAAATAAGAACTGGTCGGGCGCATCCTAGTCTGCTCGAACAAATCAGCGTGTCGTATTATGGGTCAGAATCACCTTTGTCACAGGTGGCCAATGTCGCTGTCGAAGATGCTAGGACATTGACGATTACACCTTGGGAAAAAGGGATGGTTCAAGCTATTGAAAAGGCGATATTAAAGTCTGATTTGGGCCTAAATCCAGCCACTAATGGAATGACAATTCGCATTCCGTTGCCGCCATTAACCGAAGAGCGTCGTCGGAGTCTGGTGAAAGTGGTTAAGCACGAAGCAGAGAATAGCCGTGTTGCCGTAAGAAATATACGCCGAGATGCTAATTCGGAAATAAAGGAAGCGCTTAAGGAAAAATTAATTTCTGAGGATGACGCCCGCGCAGCGGAAGAAAAAATCCAGAAATTGACGGATCAAAATATAAAGGACATTGAAAAGCTATTGGAAACAAAAGAAGCGGATCTCTTATCATTTTGATTGGCCATTACAACCAATATTTAAGTAAGAACACGCTGGGTATTCACAATGTCTACTAATGAAGTCGATAGATTGATAACTGAAAATAATATGCCCCGACATATTGCAATAATCATGGACGGTAATGGTCGTTGGGCGCAAAAACGACTTATGCCCCGCGCCTATGGGCATCAGGCAGGCGTTAAAACAGTTAGAAGAGTTGTTGAATACTGCGCTAATCAGGACATTGAAGTTCTAACTTTATTTGCGTTTAGTAGCGAAAATTGGCGACGTCCTAAAGAAGAAGTGTCGTTGTTGATGAGTTTGTTTATGGCTACTTTGCAAAGAGAAATAGACAAACTCAATCGCAATAATATTAGATTGCGTTTTATTGGTGATCGGCAGGGTTTTTCTGAAAAGCTACAAAAAAAAATGTCCGAAGGAGAAACCCAAACTCAAAATAACACGGCGTTAACATTAGTGATTGCTGCTAATTATGGGGGGCGCTGGGATATGACCCAGGCTTGCCAGTCAGTGGCAGAAAAAGTATCCACAGGTCAATTGCAGTCCAATCAAATCACTGAGGCACTTATTAATCAGCATCTGTCACTTGCCGATTTGCCCGAACCGGATCTTTTTATTAGAACAGGTGGCGAGCAACGGGTTAGTAACTTCATGCTTTGGCAGTTGGCATACACAGAAATGTATTTTACATCCACACTGTGGCCTGATTTTGATCAGTCCTCATTAGATGATGCAATAAAGAGCTTTAAAAATCGGCAGAGACGATTCGGACACACTGGTGAACAAGTGCTTACTAAATCCGTTACTTTATAACTTTAATAATAATTAGAACAATGTTAATACAGCGAATTATTACAGGATCCATTCTTGCCGCATTGCTTGCCTTGGCGGTGTTTAAATTATCCTCAGCGTATTTCTCATTGCTTCTCGCTGTCGTCACTTTTGTGGCAGCGTGGGAGTGGTGTAATTTAATCAAAATTGATTCTCTGGCTAAGCGCGGGGTGTTTTTTATACTCCTAGCGGTGCCAATGTTCTGGATACATTTTTGGTCTGAGTTCCTTGAACTGAGTGCGCAAGCATTAGAGCTGTCCGTGCAGGCTGTTTACAAATCGGCAAAAAGTGCTGATTGGATTGGGGTAAGTAGTTTTCTTGATGGCTGGGATTTTCCTGATCTAAGGATTTATTCTGGACTATTAGAATGGTTGGTTATCCCGGCGGTGTTATTTTGGATAATAGTTATGGTCTTAATTCGAAATACACCGGAGGGTGTTTTAAAGCTGGAATTAAAACCCCGTAATAAGTCGTTGATCGGTTGGTTTATTTTGATCACTACCTGGATGTTCTTATCCCGCCTTAGAACATTTTATGGCTCAGAAATGGCAATGTATTTTTTCATACTAATTTGGGCAGCAGATATTGCCGCTTATTTCTCAGGTAGAAAATATGGTACTACCAAGCTTGCGCCGGAAATTAGTCCGGGAAAAACCGTTGCAGGCATGTATGGAGCTATGACTGCAGGTGTGCTTTGTGCAGTTGTATTAAGTTTGATTTATGGTTTTACTTGGATGATTGCAGCTGATTTTGTATTACTGTCAGTTCTGGCAGTATTGATTTCAATTTATGGTGATCTATTTATTAGTGTCGTCAAACGCCAACGCGGAGTCAAAGACAGTGGCTCGCTTTTACCCGGCCATGGCGGCATTCTTGACAGAATTGATAGCATTTTGGCAGCCGCGCCCTTGTTTTACGCAGGTATATATTTGATTTATAGGCAGGTTTCATGAAGGGTATTTGCATATTAGGCGCCACTGGCTCAATCGGGGTTAGTACTTTAGATGTGGTCGCAAGACATGCTGATCTCTACGACGTCATTGCATTGACTGCTAATAACAATATCGATTTGTTATACGAACAATGTTTGCAGCACCGACCAAAGGTTGTAGTAGTTGTTGATGCAGACAAAGCCAAAGCTTTTGAATCTAAATTAGCTCATTCACCAATTGCAGATATAAAAGTGCTGACTGGTGCAGCCGCATTGGAGCAAGTTGCCACGTTGGATGAAGTTGATTCGGTGATGGCGGCTATTGTTGGCGCTGCAGGATTGTTACCAACATTGGCGGCTGCAAAGGCCGGGAAAACCATATTGTTGGCTAATAAAGAAGCATTGGTAATGTCAGGTGCAATATTCCTTAAGGCAGTGACAGATTCAGGAGCTGATTTATTGCCGATTGATAGTGAACACAACGCGATATTTCAGTGTATGCCTGCCGGCTATAGGACTGGCGTCCAGGCAAAAACTGCCAGACGTATTTTATTGACAGCCTCAGGCGGGCCATTTCGTGAAATGCCGATTGAGCAAATGGTCAATGTTACGCCAGCTCAAGCGGTTGCTCATCCTAATTGGGATATGGGCAAGAAAATTTCCGTTGATTCGGCAACTATGATGAATAAAGGCTTAGAAATGATTGAAGCCTGCTTGTTATTTAATATGTTGCCTGAACAAATTCAGGTAGTGATCCACCCGCAAAGCGTTATTCATTCAATGGTCGATTATGTCGATGGCACTGTATTGGCGCAAATGGGCAATCCTGATATGCGTGTGCCTATCGCTCATGCGATGGCGTGGCCAGACCGCTTTGATTCAGGGGTTGAGCCGCTGAATATTTTCGATGTGGCGCGCATGGATTTTGAACAACCCAATCTCCAACGATTCCCCTGCTTACGTTTGGCTTATGAGGCAATAGCCGCAGGCGGTATTATGCCTACTGTGTTAAATGCCGCTAATGAAATAGCAGTCGATGCTTTTTTAAACGAGCGAGTTCGTTTTACCGATATTCCTGTAATTATTGAGCGGACTATGAATAAGTTTTCAGCAACCCCCGCTGATACGCTGGATATTATTTTGTCCACTGATCAACAAGCCAGAGTTGTATCTACCGAGATTGTTGCAGAGCTGACGCACTAATGGAAACCCTTCACACCCTGTTTTATTTCATCGTTGCTGTTGGCATTCTGGTCGCGTTTCATGAATTTGGGCATTTCTGGGTGGCGCGTAAAGTCGGTGTGAAAGTGCTCAGGTTTTCCATTGGTTTTGGCAAAGTTTTATGGTCTAAACAAAAAAATAATCAGTCCACTGAGTATGTATTATCGGCCATTCCACTCGGTGGCTATGTGAAAATGGTGGATGAACGAGAAGGCCCTGTTACTAGCGAAGATTTACCGTTTAGTTTTAATCGCCAGCCGCTGTGGGCAAGAACTGCGATAGTTGCAGCAGGGCCGGTGTTTAATTTAATTCTAGCTGTTGCATTGTTTTGGAGCGTATTGGTTATTGGTGAAAGTGGTATCAAACCGATATTAGGTAAAGTGGAGCAGGGCACCTTAGCCGCAGCTGCTGGTTTTGTTGAAGGTGATGAGATTATCTCAGTCAACGACAAGCCAACACCAACTTGGACTCAGACGCTTACAACATTAATTGGCGCCGCTCTGGAAGGCGAACAGGAAATAAATGTCGCAGTAAAAAATCACGACGATCTGCAGGCCGTGAAAGTCCTTAAGTTTTCTGAGCAGGATGCAGAAAATCCCGAAGTGTTATACCAACGGCTGGGTTTTAAAGCATGGGCACCGCAATTAAAACCCACTATTGGACAAGTGCTTCCTGATAGTGCTGCACAGTCTGCCGGTTTAAAACAAGGCGATTTGATAGTTAGTGCTGACAATGTGGTTATTCAGGATTGGCAGCAGTGGGTAGACTATGTCAAAGCCCATCCCAATATGCCTATAAATCTTTTGATAGAACGAGATGGTGTGCGCCTGCCGTTAAGCATTACTCCCAAGGCTGTCCAGGTTGAACAAAAAACAGAAGGCAAAATCGGCGCATCGGTTCAGGTCCCCGAGGATCTTATTAAATCTATAACGGTTGAGTATGCATTGTCACCGCTAGAAGCCTTGCCAGTAGCGTTTGAAACGACATACGACTATGCCTTAACCACGTTAAAAATGATGGGTAAAATGTTGGTAGGACGCGCATCAGTCGAAAATCTAAGCGGGCCTATAAGTATTGCTCAGTATGCCGGGCAATCTGCAAATATGGGATTGGTACCTTTCTTAAAGTTCATGGCATTGGTTAGTGTAAGTCTCGGCGTTTTAAACCTGCTACCCGTACCAGTATTGGACGGTGGTCATTTACTTTTTTTTGCGATAGAAGGAATTAAAGGCAGTCCGGTTTCAGAAAAAATACAATTATTTTTTCAGCAAATTGGTATTGCTTTGTTAGTGTCATTAATGGTTTTGGCAATGTTTTTGGACGTGCAAAGGCTGTTTTAAGCGTTAGAGTAAACTTTTCAATTATTTGTAATATCAGGAATTCCATGAAAATTTTAAACACTGCTTTGTTGTCCTTGCTTAGTTTGGCATTGTCGCAAGCCCATGCTGATGAAAATGCCATCAGGGAGGCACTAACCAAATCCATGACAGGGATCAAGATAGAATCAGTACAGCCTGCAGAAATAAAGGGATTATTTGAAGTAAAAATAGGTTCTAGCATCGTTTATGTATCTGAAGATGGTAAATATTTGCTACACGGACGTTTAATTGATGTTGCAACCCGGACGGATTTAACAGAAAGCCGGTTAAGTAGTTCTCGTAAGCAGGCATTGGCTAAACTTACAGACAACGAAATGATCGTATTCAAGCCCAAAGTCAGTAAGTATTCTGTTTATGTGTTTACCGATATTGACTGCGGCTATTGCCGTAAGTTGCATTCTGAAATTAATCAATATATGGCTGAAGGTATTACCATTAATTATCTGTTTTTTCCTAGGGCAGGTAAGCCTTCGGAATCTTATGATAAGGCTGTTTCAGTTTGGTGCGCTAGCGATCGTAAAGCTGCACTAACAGCGTCAAAAAATGGCGAAAATATTCCGTCTAAAACTTGCGACAACCCAGTTGATGAACATATGCAATTAGCCGAGGACTTTGAAGTAAAAGGTACTCCGATGATTGTGACTACTGGTGGCTCTGTGTTCCCTGGTTACTTACCACCTAAGCAACTCCTTCAAGCGCTGCAAAGTGAGAAGTCTGTTAATTAAGGATGGTAACACCCCGGCTGAAACCTGGGTGTTTGAGTAGCGCGGACTAATAGGCTGGGTAATAATTAAAATGTGTCATTGTAGTAACGTAAAGCCTTGAAGTGTTGGATAGGAGATACACAAAAAACACATTTTAAGCACATTAAGTTTCGTGCCTTTTCATAACAGTTTTCTATTGTTCATTGCTAACAGGTAACAATAGACCTATCGATACCGGCTTTATAGAGCGTGCTGTTTGCGAAGTGAAAATGCAACCGGTCGATATCGAGGGCGTAAAGTCATTGCTGCGATGTTCAAATCTCTTTGTTGGCTCACTCTGCCATTAAGTTAAGAAAATTCATTTAAAAACAGTGCTTTTTATGGCGTCTGTGGAAGTTCAGCAACACTCTGGATGATGAAATTTTACGTGGTGGATTGCGGTGACTTCGCTCAAGACATGGGTTGGTTAGAAATAACGCCGTTAGTTTTTCCAACAGCGCATCGGTGTCCTTATCGTTCATTAACAAAGCCAATGCGTGATTTTTGATCGCATTGAACGACACCGCTCGATTGACCGTCTGTGGATATTTCGTGGTCTTTGCATCTAGCAGGGCTTGTGCTGCATCGGTCAACAGCGACTCCACGCCGGATATAAATACACGGTGGCGTAAAAGTCTTGTCTGACGGCTTCAGCACTAATTAATGCCGGTGAAGCTTTCCAACGCCAAGCAAGAGTCTTGAGTAGGCCGTAAAAGCTCTCAATGCCCCAGCGCAGCCCATACAGGGCTAAAAATTCGGCAGTGGGGTAAGCGTTCTCATCCAGTAAAGATGTCACCAATACTTCACACCTTCGCCGGTGCTCAATCTTACGCGCACAAAGCGGACACGCACTGATGGGGCACAGCCCCTGTTGCCGCATCAGCGGCGCCTGTGCCGCACACGGCGTCAGGGTGACGATCTGGCTGTCAGGGCCTTCGCCCTTGAGCATCTGCCGAGCGACGGACGACAAAGTCGCGGCCATGCTGACTGATTTCTGCCAACATTCGGTAAGAGGGATAATTACGATCCATTGCCAGCAAGTCACCCGCTTGGGTAACTCTCAAATGCCCCACCGCCAAATCGATTTCATAAGCCTTGGCCTTGCCTAAGGTGGCCTCCAAGGCCACCCGATTCAGCACGTCATACAATACCGATGCTAAGGCATACGGACGCTCACCTTGTATTTCTGCTGTCTTGCCGTTCGACCACGCAATCGTGCCAAATTCTTCACACAGGGCCAGGGTGTCCGGTAGCACAAGCTTTGAGCCATCGATCGCCAGTACCCGCAAACCCCAGAATGTCTGATATTGGTCATCGCTATACAGGGTGTCGACAACGGCCACTTGGTTGAGTTCAATAAACGCGGTATGTTTTAGCTTGTACCTGGCCTGCGAATACGCACTGGCTGTCACTGGTTTCTGCTCCAGCCAAGTCATCGCTTCGTTCACCACCGTTTTGTAATGGTTTCACACTTTTTTACCAAGACTAATGCGAAGGGTAGGCGCGTGAATGCGGTGTTAGTTTGGCGGTGGCGCGCCTTGAAATCATCAGCTTCAATTCGCTTTTGTCTCATTTCCATCGCTCACTTTTTTACTATGTTAATCTCTAAAGTAGGTAATTATCCGCCTGTTATTTCTACCAAATAAGCTTGGTTTAATGGCAGTGCCTTGTTGGGTGAGAGCGATATAGGAGTAGGCGGCTCGGGCTTGCGTAGCAATTTAACCGTCGCTAAATTTTTGAGGATTTTTGGGTAGGACACCCAGAAAAATCTTTACTCAAAAATAGCGACTCGCTTGCAAACTCGAGCTGAGGTGACAGGCAGTGTTTGGATATATTGAAGTCTTTTACAACTGTGAGCGATTGCATTTTGTCGCCATTAGATAACTGATTGCAGCACAAAGCTGCTTAATCAGGTGTCCCAGAAAGTGTTGACACATCATCTATCATAGGTAGCTTCGTTGCTGGTCGATGGTGGCTATACGGGGAAGTCTAGCCGACTAGCTACAAATGATCCTGGGGGAGAAGGTTTTTTGTGTGGTTAGGAAAATGCCGAAGGCTTTGGAGAAATACTGATCGTTTGCACAACACCTTGATTCAACGAATAACGCCCATTTTTTTTTAAAAGAATGGGAAATGCAAGTTACTATAGTCCAGTATTTTCTCAATCCGACCAAATTATTCGCCAAGATTAATTGCATTTAATGGTGAATTTTATTGGATATAATTTTAATATGATGTATAATTTTCCTTCTTAATTGAGGGGCCATAGCTCAATTGGTAGAGCGCAACACTGGCAGTGTTGAGGTCAGCGGTTCGATTCCGCTTGGCTCCACCAGATATTATAAATAGTTAATACTAGTCCCCATCGTCTAGTGGCCTAGGACACCGCCCTTTCACGGCGGTAACGGGGGTTCGAACCCCCCTGGGGACGCCATTATTAAAAACAACTGGTGTCAGTTTAAGTTGTAAAAAGTTAAATAAGCTCCTTAGTCCCCATCGTCTAGTGGCCTAGGACACCGCCCTTTCACGGCGGTAACGGGGGTTCGAACCCCCCTGGGGACGCCATATGTCAGTGCATCAGTACTATTCTGGTCGGTATTAAATATTTAATACGTAGAATCTAGATTGTCTATACCAACTATAAATTTAGTTAAATTGTAATTATTCGGCCTAATTTTCAAAAATAAAGCTTGATAAGGGGTTTCGCTAAAGTCCACATTCAAAATGCCTTTACCGAAAAAACCGTTAATTGTCTCTATAGACGCGAATAGTCTGCTTGCATAACCAAATTAATTTTCTTGTCATAGCTTGACAGTTACAGAACAGCGCACCTTGAAGGCCTTTGGGTTTTTGAAGCTGTCTTATAATAACTGTCAATTCAGCACGTTACGGGTTTAGTCGATAATATCGACGTGGAATCCATGGTCAAAAAATTTCAGCAATTTTTCGCCGAAAAAACGCAGCTGTCGCCAGCCTTATGGTCGACGGTAGTAGTTGAAATCTGTAATCATGAATAAATATTTCTCCCGAATTCAACCTTATTGATGAGTAAACCGATGACCGACTCATGCATGACTTCGAGTTTGGAGAAGCAAATTGTCTTACGTGTCAGCCGTTTGATCCAGGTTCTGAGGTTCAAGTTTTTACGCTCAATTTTCTGAGTGTGACCTTGGCCAATTTCATGTTAGTCAGTGTCCAAATGGCGTGAATAAGTGCCCAATCATCGGTGTACCCAAAGGGCATAAATAATAATGGCTGATACCCAGCGCCTTAAGGTTTTTAAAAACGTCATCTGTCCGTTTGCCAAACACATAAGACAAGATCGTATTGGTGACGTGGTCAACGGCACTTGTGCCCTTGGGTATACCAACACCAGCGTTGGTTGGACTTGGCTTCCACAGACGACCACTGCTCATCAGCCTCCACTTCCAGTCTAACGCTCAGTTCACCGTCGCGTCTTAAATCAGTCAATCGGGGGTTAACTTGTAGGAGGCCAGTCGCCTTTTTTTTAACGTGCTGATCACCGTGTTCTTGTCGATCTTGAGCGCTCTCGCCGTGTCACGGATACCACTCCCATTAATGGCCATGTCTACCAATTGTGCCTTGATACCCGGTTCATAAGTACGGTAACGGTATTCCAGTATGAGGCTTTTGGTGGTGCACTCGATATTGTCGCAACGGTAACGCTGCACGCCACTGGCGCTTCGCCCCGCTTTCATAAGGTGGTTGCTGCCGCAGTCGGGGCAGACGATTTCTTGATAGTGGGTCATAGTTGGCAATACAAGATATTTCAGATTTCACCCACTACCCTTCAGTTGTCGCACATTCTTAGGCACACCTTCACTAGTCATTTTGTCATGGGTGACGGAAACATTCGGGCGCTACAGCAAATACTTAGGCACTTACCTCTCTTCAAATGACAACGAGGTATTCACATTTGGCCCTCTAGTTACATTAATCAGGTTGTTGCTTTGAACCCGTTGGCTGGTATTAATAACCCTATATCTGGTTAAGGTTATTATTCGCGGTGGAAAGAAACCGGCAGACATAAAAAAACCAGTCGAGTAAAAAACCCTAACTGATTGATTTATGTAGTATTTATGGTGGGTCGCATGCGATTCGAACGCATGACCATCGCATTAAAAGTGCCCAATTTGCAATGTAAGTAATTGTTTTTATTTAATAAATAAAGACGCTCGTTGCGCAAAAAAGCAGTACGATGCAGCAAGAATCACAACTAACTCACGCAAAAGTTACGCATAAATTAAGGGTATATTCGAAAAGCTATAGAAACGAAACACCGAGACTGCTCCGATTGCTTCCGGTTGGAGCGATTTTAGCCGGGTGGGGCTCCACCCACTGGTAAAGCGCTCCTTTCACTCGCCCATATTGCCATGACCGCTTATCAACAGAAAGAGGACAGAGTATTTTAGGGTGCAAAGGGATATGTCGACCAAAATGCCGATAGTCAGAAGTCTATAAAGCATAGAACGTGATTTCACACAATAATCAATTTATGGAAGGAAGTGCTCGTAGCCGCTCCACGGCAAAATCGACAAAGGCCCTTACCTTCGCTGCTGCTTTTCGTCCCTCCTGATAGACAACATGGACGGGTAGTGGCGCATTTTCGAAATCAGCGAGAACAATTTTGAGCTTTCCAGACATGACTTCCGGTGCAATCTGGTACGACAGCATCAACGTCAGTCCACGTCCGGCGACCGCCGCAGCGATGGCCACATCTGCCGTATTGACCGTAAGTCGAGTCGAGAATGGGATGGTAATGCCACCTTCCGATCCTTTAAAGTTCCATTCCGCCCGCGACGATAGACTGGAAAACTGCACAATATCATGTGTACTAATGTCTTCTGGCACCTGGGGAATTCCACGAGCGCCGAGATAGTCGGGCGAAGCACAAATCACCCGCCGAACAGATCCCACGCGAATGGCAGTGAGGGAAGAATCCGGTAACTCACCGATCCGCACAGCCACATCAAGTCCTTCATCCATTAGATTGACCACGCGATCCACAAACAGTGTTTGTACTGATACTTCGGGATAGCGCTCCAAAAAATCGATCAGCAATGGGGCCACATGCATACATCCGAAACGCGTGGAAGCTGTTACCGACAGTTTTCCACGCGGAGCACGGTGTGCTCCAGCAACTGACTCTTCAGCCTCATCGAGATCCCCCAAAATACGTCGGCAGTCCTCTAAAAATCGCAGGCCTGCTTCGGTCAGCCGGACTTGCCGGGTAGTCCGATGAAACAACATGACTCCAAGATGATCTTCCAAGGCGGCGATGGTGCGAGTGACCGCAGGCGGGGACATAAACAGTTTCCTCGCAGCCGGAGCGAACCCTTGGGTATCTGCCACAGCCACAAACACCTGCATTGAGTGAAAACGATCCATATTATTCCAGTTGATGAAATAGTGACTTGTGATTTTAGGTTATTCATTACTTTATGTAAATTCCGTAACCTATCCCCGTGCCGAGAATTTATCCCGGCACCGCCGCAAACCTGAACCTACTCATCCTTGGAGAGCAATTATGTCACGTATAACCGTCGTTGATCCAACCGCCGCAATCGGCGAAACCAAAATCCTGTTGGACGCTGTCCAAGCTAAGCTGGGCGTCACCCCTAACTTTATTCGCGTTCTAGCTAATTCCCCTGCCGCTCTCGGATCGTTCCTAGGCCTTCATAGTATTGCCGATACTGGCAAGCTTGATCTGAAGACTCGTGAACGCATTGCTGTTGCCCTGGCTCAGCAAAACAGCTGCGAATACTGCTTGTCGGCTCACACCGCTATCGCCCGCAAAGTGGGTCTGACTGGCGATGAAATCACCGCCAATCGACAAGGCACTTCACATGATGCAAAGGCCTCAGCCGCTGTTGCTTTCGCCCGTGCCTTGGTGGAACACAAAGGCGAGGTCACCAACGCTGAACTGGATGCTGTACGTAAGGTAGGTTACGGCGATGCTGAGATCGTTGAGATCATCGTTCATGTCGGCATGAATCTTCTAACCAATATTCTTGGTAAGGCCAGCCGGGTAGAGATTGACTTCCCGAAGATCGAGCTGAAACAGGCTGCTTAATAACTTTTGGCGAGCAGACGCTTTGGCACCGGCTCTTATCAAATTAAATTCATAAAAAATTATCAGAGAACTGTCATGAAAAACAAATTCACACTTACAGCTGTCGCTCTATGCATTGCATCATTAGTGCCCACTATTGGCGTTGCCGATTCTGACAAATCCGACGAAACGGTCTATACCCTTTCCAATGATACCACTCAGAATGAGGTGCTTTCTTTTCAACGTTTTAGCAACGGTCATGTGGAAACTGCCGGCCATTTTCCAACGGGTGGGGTAGGAACTGGGCACGGCTTGGGTAATCAGGGCGCTTTGGCACTGAGCGACAACAAGCGTTACTTGTTCGCCGTCAATGCTGGTAGCAACGACCTGTCGGTATTTCGGGTTGAACATGATGGTCTTAAACTTATTGATCGTGCCGCTGACAAAGGATTGACGCCGGTCAGCGTGACCGTTAGTCATAATCGCGTTTATGTAGTCAATGCAGGGGATGATTCCATCTTCGGTTTCGAGTTCAATCCCTCAACTGGCAAGCTGAAGCCTTTGCCAACATCCTACCGAAAACTCAGTGCTGAAGGCACCGGTCCAGCGCAGATCAGTTTCGACCGGGATGCGGATGCTTTAGTCGTCACCGAAAAAGCGACCAATAAAATCACTACCTTCTCGCTGAATGACAACGGCATCCCGCTAGATCGTCATGTTATCGATTCTGCCGGCACCACACCTTTTGGATTCTCCTTCGGCAAACACGGTCAATTTTTTGTCGCCGAAGCACAAGGTGGTGCAGTAAACGGTGCAACTGCGTCTTCTTACCAACTACTGGAAGATGGAACGGCTCAATTGATCGACGGTGCCATTGCGGTTGGCCAAACGGCCGCTTGCTGGTTGATTACTACTCCCAATGGGCGCATTGCATTCACTGCGGATACCCCAGCCAGTGCTATTTCTTCGTTCAGCATCAATCGTGGTGGACACTTGTCACTGCTGAACGCGAAAGCAGCGACAGAAGATCATCCGACTGACCTTGCCATTGCCTCAGATGGATCAATTCTCTATACGCTCAGTGGCGGCGGTCACAGTATCGGTGTTTATAGCATCAACAAGGCAGGCGCACTCAAAAAGCTGGAAAGTCTTGATTCCTTGCCAGTTGGCGTCACCGGACTCATTGTTCGCTAAGCCGCTAGCATAAGATTTTGCAGGCGCTTAGGTTTCTTGACCTCAGCGCCTGTTTCATTAGTGGGCTAATAACATCTCATTTTGGGAGCCTAAACGATTCCTTTGATGGCAAATCACTATGTTCTGAGTCATCTTCATGGTGCTCTGTTTATACAGGGGATGGCACAGAGTGTAATAAACAAATATTCACAACACTGTTTGGGACTTTCTCCATGAACACACTACACGTCGACGTTGCCATTATCGGTGCCGGCACAGCTGGTATGAGCGCTTACCGTGCTGCTCGCGAACACACAGAAAATCTAGTTCTGATTGAAGGCGGTCATTATGGTACGACTTGCGCCCGCGTCGGTTGTATGCCCAGCAAGCTGTTAATTGCCGCCGCAGAAGCCGCCAAAAATACGCACGAAGCACATCGCTTCGGAGTTAGGACGGCCCAAGTGTCAATTGATGGATCTGCGGTTATGAAAAGAGTTCGTGACGAACGCGATCGCTTTGTTGGCTTGGTAATAGAAACAGTTATCTCTTGGCCGTTAGAGCATCGATTAGTTGGTACTGCCTGTTTTCTAAATGCTCATCAGTTGCAGGTCGGCAACCACTCAATAGTTACAGCAGACCGGATCGTTATTGCAACCGGATCACACCCTGTCATCCCTGAAGGTTGGATAGAGGAACTAGATCATCGATTAGTCATTAACGATGACATTTTCGATTGGGATGACCTCCCTGCAAGTATTGCCGTGTTTGGCGGAGGTGTCATAGGCCTGGAAATGGCTCAAGCATTACATCACTTAGGCGTCCGCGTGCGCCAATTCGGACACAGTGGAGCTATCGGTCCGCTTACCGATCCTTCAATACTTTACTATGGCAAAGCACTCTTTACTTCCAAATATTCATTTGCTCCAGATAGCCAAGTCGTTACTGTTAGACGTGATGGCTCCGGTGTCGCCGTTACCTATAATGAATCGGGCTTGGCACATTCGGAGCATTTCGAATATGTCTTAGCGGCTGTGGGCCGTCGTCCCAACCTTCAAGGCTTAGGATTAGAATACTCTGGACTACCTATAGATCACTTTGGTCAACCGGTTTTCAACAGGGCCACAGGACAGATAGGCGACAGCCATATCTTCATCGCTGGTGACGTCAGTGGTGACCGTTCCATACTTCATGAAGCCGCGGATTCAGGTCGCATCGCGGGCGACAATGCCGGACGCTTTCCTGATATTCGAGTAAGACCGCGTCGTGCCCCCCTGATCATTGCCTTCAGTGCTCCTCAAATTGCTCTGGCAGGAGCCACCTATCAAGCGCTATGCAAATCAGGCACCGTATTTACGGTTGGTGAAGCTAGCTTTGACGATCAGGGTCGCAGTCGAGTTATTGGCCACAACCAAGGCCTTTTAAGAGTCTATGGCGAAGTCGTGTTAATCACCATGCAAAACTTACCAGGGAATCGGGGGAATCAACACTGAAAAGTTGCCACCCCGGTATTGTGTAATCATCCGGTATTTTGCCGGAGTCACTCTGGGTGTTATCGATGGAATTTATA
>Ga0208883_100130_pt1 | contig 54075 bp, 46 predicted proteins | sample LakWasMet43_HOW7_2_FD_183881 | JGI IMG/M metagenome (GOLD analysis project Ga0208883, IMG submission 183881) | Freshwater sediment methanotrophic microbial communities from Lake Washington under simulated oxygen tension - Sediment Metagenome... | ecosystem: Environmental > Aquatic > Freshwater >...
GCCCTTGGGCCCAAGTCCACGTGAACGGAATGGAGCCCCGCTGAGCGGTTCGTATCTGGGTCCGCAGCGCCGCTGTGGCGACTGCAACAAGGCCGTCTGTAGAGTGGCAGTCTGTTCTCTGTTCAGTCCTTCAATACGCCGGCGTGCATGACGGCCCTTGGCAAGGGTCAGGTCTTGATGAGGAAACTTCAATGCGACGGTGTTGACGCGGCGGGAAGTCCCTGTAATTGGTTAGACCTCAATTTTCTTTCCTCGAAGTACAGCAAACACGCGAGCAAGCCAGCTTGATCTTGGCTTTCGCTCGCCTAGCGCCGACCAGGTGGCAGGGAACAGCCCGGTTCCGCTCATTGCCAGCAGATAGTCCGTAAGTGCGGCCTCCGCTTCACTTCTTGAAGTGAACTGGCTCCCCAAACCGGCATCAAACCGAACGCCACGCTCCTGAACATAGACTTCCGTCACATCGCCGACTTGCGTCATGTACAGCCCATCTAGCGACCCCGGCCGATCTGACCAAGCCCCCCCGGGCACTCCGTTCTTTCCGACGAACGCGTGAACATCAGCCCTTGAGACGGTAAAGAGTGTTTGGTACTCCGTGCCATTCAACTCACTGCGCCCGAAGTAGTCCTTCGAGAAGGTATGCGCTTGACCTGTGAGCAAGATCAAGGCCTGTTCTTCGGGCGACGGGGGAATGCGCATGGCTTGAGGTCTAACGATAGGTTGAGCGGCGTTCCCGCGACCAGCCGGCTGGTGGATCGCGGACGATCTCGCGTAGCGGGAACGTCCGCTCCAACCGCTTGTTCGGCGACAGAGCCTGGTTCATGGCCGGATGTCTCCCCCCGAAACGATCCAGCCAGTAGATTGCTCTGGCCGGGCAAGCCAGGCAAGCGACCAAGGCCAGAATGGGCCGTATCGCTTTTCGCCTCGGAAGGGGCTCGCACTCAAGGTACGAGACGGCAAACATGATCAAGCGCGCCGCCGCGCGGCGCGCTTGGCAACACCTCTTCTGTATGGCCGTGCCGACATTGCTTTGCTTTTGCTGCAACGGCTCCAACCCTGCATGAAGTGGGTGGCTTTTCTGCTTGTGAGAAGCAGACCGCTTCCAGGGCTGGCTTTGGTTCTGTCACTGATACTGGCCGGGAATCAGCCTGGACATGCTTCGATGCGCTTCTGATCCGCACGACGCCTCAGGAGGAACACAACTCTTCTGTCGCCGAACTTGGTTGTAGGGCGCAGTTCTGCTGGATAACACCGGCAGCTGTCTCCCTAACATCGGACGTGTGGCTGCGCTGCAGGGCGCGCCAGTCCTTGATTTCTTGGCGTTTGACTGTAAATTTATACAGCATTATCAGGTTGCCAAATCCGGCACCTTGCAAGTTTCGCCGTTTAGGCCAATTGCGGTCTAAGGGTATGCGCGTGCCGGGGCCGTCATGGAGAATGGATTCGATGGCTAGGATTGGAGGTGCGCATGCCCGGCACGTCTATCACCCCACGGAGGGAAGGGGCGCCCTTTCCGGCTCCGTCGCTGCCGCCGCTGCGCTCGACCCGCTTGTTGGATCAGTTGCGCGAGCGGATCAGGTTTCTGCATTACAGCCGGCGGACCGAGGAGGCCTATGTCTACTGGTGTCGGGCTTTCATTCGCTTCCATCGGCTGCAGCATCCGAAGGAACTGGACGCGAAGCATGCAGTTGAGTCCTTCTTGAGCTGGCTCGCCGACGATCGCGGCGTGGCGTCGTCCACACACCGGCAGGCCTTGTCGGCCTTGCTGTTCCTGTACGGCAAGGTGCTGGGCATGCAGTTGCCGTGGATGCAGGAAATTGGACGGCCGCGCGCGATGCGCCGCATCCCGGTGGTGCTCAACCAGGATGAACTGGCACGCATCTTTGCCTTGCTCAACGGTGAGCACCGTCTGCTGGCCCAACTGCTCTACGGCACCGGGCTGCGCATCACCGAAGCGCTGCAGCTCAGGGTCAAGGATCTGGACTTCGACCACCGGGCCTTGATCGTGCGGGAAGGCAAGGGCGGCAAGGACCGCGTCGTGATGCTGCCCGAATCGCTGGCGGGCCCGCTGCGGGCGCAGTTGGCGCGCGCGCATGTGCTTTGGTTCGCCGACGAGGCCGCCGGCCATGGCGGTGTCGCCATGCCCGATGCGCTCGAGCGCAAATACCCGCGTGCCGGATCGTCCTGGGCCTGGTTCTGGGTCTTTCCGCAAGCGGCACTTTCGCCGGATCCGCGCAGCGGTGTGATCCGGCGCCACCATCTCTACGATCAGACCTTCCAGCGCGCGTTCAAGCGAGCGCTCAGCGCAGCGGCTGTCCACAAGCCGGCCACGCCGCACACGCTGCGCCACTCGTTCGCCACCCACCTGTTGCAGGCCGGCTATGACATCCGCACCGTGCAGGAGTTGCTGGGGCACGCCGACGTGGCCACCACCATGATCTACACGCATGTGCTGAAGCTCGGCGGCGGCGCGGTGCGCAGCCCGGTTGATGCCCTGCCGCAGCCCAAGGCGCCGCTATGCGTTCATCATCATCCCTGACCAATATCAAGGGCGCTATGGGATGGCAGGGCTCCAATGGGTGCACGGTCAAAGGAGAAATCGCAATGAGCTACGCCATTCGGATTGGAACTCTTGCTGCCCAGCTCTCGTTCGCCACCGGGGTGGCCCTGTTCGCTTGCGGCAGCGCTTGGGCCCTGGACGTTGCGGCCGCCGAGCAGACGGCGCGCAAGAACGATTGCTTCAAGTGCCACGAGACCAGCAGCCTGAAGGAAGGTCCCTCGTTCAAGTACGTCGCCTGGAAGTACAAGTCGGATTCGGGGGCCGCGGCCCGCATCAAGTTTCACCTGACCTCGGGCGAGCCCGCCAAGGGCACCGACGGGAAATCCGAGCCGCACAAGATCGTCAAGGTCGAGAACGACGCCGAGCTGGTCAATCTGATCGACTGGGTGCTGTCGCGCTAGCTAGCCCGCTGCCGCCACTGCGCCCAGCGCCCTCAGCACCGCCTCGGCGGTTGCCGGCGCGCGCAGCGGCGGGTCGCAGTGTGCGGGTCCGCAGGCGGCGATGGCGTCCTTGATCGCCAGCAGCACCGAGAAGGGCAGCAGCAGCGGCGGCTCGCCTACCGCCTTGGAGCGGTGGATGCTGTCCTCGCGGTTCGGCTGGTCGTAGAGCGCGACGCGGAAGTCCAGCGGGCTGTCGTTGGCGGTGGGGATCTTGTAGGTGCTGGGGGCGTGGGTGCTCAGCATGCCGGTCTTGGGATGCCACACCAGCTCCTCGGTGGTGAGCCAGCCCTGGCCCTGCACGAAGGCGCCCTCGACCTGGCCAATGTCCAGCGCCGGGTTGAGCGATTGGCCCACATCGTGCAGCACGTCGGCGCGCAGCACGCGGCTTTCGCCGCTCAACGTGTCCACCAGCACCTCGGCCACCGCCGCGCCATAGGCGTAGTAGTAGAAGGGCCGGCCCTGCAGGCGGGTGCGGTCCCAGTGCAGGCCGGGGGTGGCGTAGAAACCGTCGCTCCAGAGCTGGATGCGCTTCAGATAGGCCTGGGCCACCAGCTCCTTGAAGGCGATGGACTGCTTGCCGTTGCTGTCGCCGCTGCCGCCGACCCGGCCGCCGGCAAACTGCAGCTGCTCGATGGGCAGGCCCAGCAGCTCGGCGGCCAGCGCGGCCAGGCGCTGCTTGATCTGGCGCGCCGCGTCCTGCGCGGCCTTGCCGTTGAGGTCGCTGCCAGTGGAGGCGGCGGTGGCCGAGGTGTTGGCCACCTTGTGGGTGTCGGTGGCGCTGGCGCGCACCTGGGCCAGGTCCAGCCCCAGCTCATGCGCCACCACCTGGGCCACCTTGGTGTTCAGCCCCTGGCCCATCTCGGTGCCGCCATGGTTCACCAGCACCGAGCCGTCGGTGTAGACATGCACCAGCGCGCCGGCCTGGTTGAGGTGCACCACGTTGAAGGAGATGCCGAACTTCACCGGCGTGAGCGCCAGGCCGCGCTTGAGCACCGGGCTCTGCGCGTTCCAGGCGGCGATGGCGGCGCGGCGCGCGTGGTAGTCGCTGCTCGCCACCAGGCGCTCGGTGAGCGGCTGCAGGATGTTGTCGCTGACCTGCTGGCCGTAGGGGGTCAGGTCTTGACCCTTGGCCGGGTCGGCCTGGTAGAAATTGCGCTGGCGTACCAGCAGCGGGTCAAGCCCGAGGCGGCGCGCCACCGAGTCGATGATGATCTCGATGGCCAGCGCGCCCTGCGGGCCGCCGAAGCCGCGGAAGGCGGTGTTGCTCTGGGTGTTGGTCTTGGCGCCATAGCCATGCATGGCCACATGGGGCAGCCAGTAGGCATTGTCGAAATGGCACAGCGCGCGCGTCAGCACCGGGGCCGAGAGGTCGGCCGAGTGGCCGCAGTTGGAGATCAGGTCGATCTCGGCGGCGAGGATGCGGCCCGCGTCGTCGTAGCCCACCGTCCAGCGATAGTCGAAGCCATGGCGGCGGCCGGTGATCAGAAAGTCGTCGTCGCGGTCCAGGCGCAGCTTCACCGGCTTTTGCAGCTTGTGGGCGGCCAGCGCCGCCACGCAGGCGAACAGCGCCGATTGCGATTCCTTGCCACCGAAGCCGCCGCCCATGCGCCGGCATTGCACCTGCACCTGGTGCGCCTGCCAGGCCAGGGCATGGGCCACCAGCTGCTGCATCTCCGAGGGATGCTGGGTCGAGCAATGGATCAAGAGGCCGCGGTCTTCCTGCGGCAGGGCGTAGGAGATCTGGCCCTCCAGATAGAACTGCTCCTGGCCGCCGACCGACCATTCGCCCTCCAGGCGATGCGGCGCGGCGGCCAGGGCCGCGGCCGGTTCGCCGCGCGTCAGGTGCATGGGCGGGATCACGTACTCGCCCAGGGCATGGGCCTCCCTGGCCGTCAGCACCGCGGGCAGGGCTTCGCAGCGCAGCGCCTGGCTGGCCAGCGCGGCGGCGCGGCGCGCCAGTTCGCGCTCGGTGGCAATCACCGCGAACACCGGCTGGCCCAGGTAGCGCAGCGTGTCCGAGGCAAGGATGGGGTCGTCGTGCAGCAGCGGGCCGCAGTTGTTCTCGCCGGGGAAGTCGGCCGCGGTGAACACCGCCACCACGCCGGGCTGGCGCCGGATCAACTCGAGGTCGATGGCCAGCAGCCTGCCATGCGCGACGGGCGAGAGCCCCAGCGCCGCGTGCAGGGTGCCCTGGGCCTCGGCGATGTCGTCGATATAGCGGGCCTCGCCGCTCACATGCAGGTGGGCGGATTCATGCGCGCGGCTAACACCCACGCTTGGGCCGACTTGCGCTTCGGCCATCAGGGGCAGATCGCTGGGCTTGTTCATGGCAGGCTCCGCTCGAAGGCCACGGCCTGCCAGACGCTGGTCTGGGCGGGGCTGAGGGGTGCGTCGGGTCTGGTTTCCAGCCAGCAGCGGCGCATGAGGTTTTGCGCCACCTGCAGGCGGTAGGCGGCGCTGGCGCGCATATCGCTGAGCGGCGTGAAGTCCTGCGCCAGCGCGGCGGCGGCGGCCTGGGCGCTGGCCTCGCTCCAGGGCCGGCCGACGAGTGCGGCCTCGGCCTGCGCGGCGCGTTTGACGATGGCGGCCATGCCGCCGAAGGCCAGGCGCGCTTCGCTCACCACGCCAGCCTCCACGCGCAGCGCGAACACGCCGCACACGGCCGAGATGTCGCTGTCGTAGCGCTTGGCAATCTTGTAGGCGCGCAGCTGCGTGCCCGCCGCGGGCAGGGGTAGGTGCAGGGCCTCGACGAACTCGCCGGGCTGCAGCGCGTTCTTCATGTAGTCGAGGTAGAAGTCCTGCAGCGGCAGGCGGCGCTGGGCATCGCCGCGGCGCAGCACGATGTCGGCGCCCAGCGCGATCAGGGCCGGCGCGCCGTCGCCGATCGGCGAGCCGTTGGCGATATTGCCGCCCAGGGTGCCGGCATGGCGCACCGGCGGCGAGGCAAAGCGCAGCCACAGCTCGCGCAGCGGCGGCAGCTGTTCGGCCAGCGCGCCCCAGGCGTCCTCCAGGCTGGCGCCGGCGCCTATCCACAGGCCCGGCAGGCCCTGGAAGGGCTCGCTGCGGATCTCGCGCAGCTCGGGCACGGCGCCGAGGAAGATCACGTCGCCCAGCTGTTTGTGCTGCTTGTTGACCCACAGGCCCACATCGGTGGCGCCGGCCAGCAGGCGCGCGCCCGGCTTGCTCATGCGCAGGGTGGCCAGGTCGGGCAGGCTGCGCGGGATGTGGAAGCAGTCCTCGGCGCCGGTGACCGGGTTGGGGCCGCGGTAATGCAGGTCTGCGTCGGCGCGCAGGGCCTGCAGCGCCGCGATGATGGGGGCGCGCTCCAGCGGCGCGGCGGGCGCATCGAACATGCGCTCGCCGGCATCGAGGATGGGCCGGTAGCCGGTGCAGCGGCACAGGTTGCCGGCCAGATCGTCGGCAAGCTGCTGGCGCGTCGGTCGCGTGCCGGCGGCCTGGTGGCGTTCGTAGACGGCCTGCATGCTGACGGCGAAGCCGGGCGTGCAGAAACCGCATTGCGAGCCATGGCAGTCCACCAGGGCCTGCTGCACCGGGTTCAGGGCCTGGGCCGAGCCCAGGTCTTCCACCGTCAGCAGGGCGCGGCCGTCCAGGCTGGGCAGGAACATGATGCAGGCATTCACATTGCGCAGCTGCAACTCATGCTCGCCCTGCAATTCGCCCACCAGCACGGTGCAGGCGCCGCAGTCGCCCTCGGCGCAACCCTCCTTCGTGCCGCAGTGATGGGCATGCTCGCGCAGCCACTGCAGCACCGTGGTGGTGGGCGGCAGGCCCTGGACCTCCTGGATCTGGCCGCGGTGATAGAAGCGGATGGGGCGCGTGTTCATGGAAGAGAAGGAATAAAGGCTGGCTCGGGACAATCCCGAACGGTAATGGCTTTGCTCATAGACAATATACGACCCAAACCATGGACTTCATCAAGCAACGCGTATGAGCCTGAAGGCGGACTTCGACAAGATCGAGCTTCAACTCGTGCGGGTCTTGCATACCGTGATCTCGGAACGCAGCGTTTCCAAGGCGGCCCTGCGCCTGCATAGTACGCAGCCCGCGGTGAGCGCGCAGCTGCGGCGCCTGCGTGCCCTTACCGGCGACGCGCTCTTGGTGCGCAGCGGCGCCGGCATGACGCCCACCGCCACCGCCCTGCAATTGCTGGAGCCCGCCGGCCGCCTGCTGCGCGAGGCCGAGACCCTGTTCGGCGCGCGGCGGCGCTTGAGCGGCTTCGAGCCCGCCACCGCCCAGCTGCGCTTTCGCATTGCCGCCAGCGATTACCTCGACCCCTTCTTCCTGCCCGAGCTGGCCGCCCACCTGCTGCGCCTGGCGCCGGGCGTGCAGCTGGACCTGCAGCCGCTCTCGGCCGACTACGACTACCGCCGCGCGCTGGCGCGTGGCGAGGTGGACCTGGTGATCGGCAACTGGCTGGAGCCGCCCGAGGAGCTGCACCTGGCGCGCCTGCTCAGCGACGAGGTGGTGTGCCTCGTGAGCGAGCAGCATCCGATGGCCAGGAGCAACGGCCGCGGCTGGACCGTGGAGCGCTACCTGGCCAGCCAGCACCTGGCGCCGATGCCGCTCTCGGCCGGCCTGCCCGGGGTGATCGACCAGCACCTGGCCAAGCAGGGCCTGGCGCGCACGATCGCGGTGCGCAGCGCCCATTTCGGCCAGCTGCCGCAGATGGTGGCCCATAGCCTGCTGGTGCTGACCACCGGGCGCCTGTTCTGCTCGCGCTATCTCGACAGCCTGCCGGTGCGCGTGCTGCGCTGCCCGGTGAGCTTCCCGCCCATGGCCTATTACCAGCTCTGGCACGATGTGAGCCATGCCAGCGCGCCGATGCGCTGGCTGCGCGAGCAGGTGCGCGAGGTGGCGCGCACCCTGGTGGCGCAGGCGCCCGCCAGCTCGCGCGTCCGATCCTGACCCATGACTCCTGCGAACCCCGTGACCTCCGCAACCTCCGCAACCTCTCGTACCAAGCTCGCCCTGCGCGGCGACCTGCTCGACTTCACCGCTACGCCCGCCTGGGGCCAGCTGGACAGCCCCGCCGTGCGCTTCCAGCCCGACCATTGGCTCTTGATCGACGAGCATGGCCGTATCGCCGGCACGCAAGGCCAGGAGCCCGATGCCAGCTGGACCAAGCAGGACCACCGCGGCCGCCTGATCCTGCCCGGCTTCATCGACACCCATGTGCATGCCCCGCAACTGGACGTGATCGCCTCCTATGGCGCCGAGCTGCTGGACTGGCTCAACACCTACACCTTCCCGGCCGAGCAGCGCTATGCCGACCCGGCGCTGGCGCGGCGCGGTGCGGCGCGCTTTCTGGACGCGCTGCTGGCCCATGGCACGACCTCGGCGGTGGTGTTCCCGACCGTGCACAAGGTCTCGGCCGAGGCACTGTTCGAGGCGGCTCGGTCGCGCGGCATGCGCCTGATCGCCGGCAAGGTGCTGATGGATCGGCACGCGCCCGACGGCCTGCGCGACGATGTGGCCCAGGCCGAGCGCGACTGTGTGGATCTGATCCAACGCTTTCATGGCCAGGAGCGCCTGGCCTATGCGGTGACCGTGCGCTTTGCGCCCACCAGCACGCCCGCCCAGCTGGCGATGGCCGGGGCTTTGTGCCGCGCCGATGCCTCGCTCTATATGCAGACCCATGTGGCCGAGAACCGCAGCGAGGTCGAGTGGGTGGCCAGGCTCTTCCCGGCGGCGCGCAGCTATCTGGACGTCTATGCCCGCGAGGGCCTGCTGCACCCCAGGGCGGTGCTGGCCCATGGCATCTGGCTGGACGAGGCGGACCGCGCCGTGCTCGCCGGCAGCGGCGCCCAGGTGGCCTTCTGCCCCTCGTCCAACCTGTTCCTGGGCAGCGGCCTGTTCGACTGGGTGAGCGCGCGCGCGGCCGGCTTTGCGGTCAGCGCGGCCAGCGATGTGGGCGGCGGCACCAGCCTGTCGATGCAGCGCACGCTCGCCGACGGCTACAAGGTGCAGGCCATGGCCGGCCAGCGCCTCACCGCCTGGGTGGCCCTGCACGCGGCCACGCGCGGCGCCGCCGAGGGCCTGGGCCTGCAGCACGAGATCGGCCACTTCGGCCTGGGTACACTGGCCGACGTTTGTGTCTGGGACTGGGCCCGGGGCCCGGTGGCCGAGGCCCGCTTCGAGGTGGCACGCGAGTTGCACGAGAAGCTGTTTGCCTGGATGACGCTGTCCGATGAACGCAATCTGGTGACCAGCCTGGTGGCTGGCCGCACGCGCTACCAACGACCCACATGATCCAACCATTGCGCCTGCAACTCAGTGGCATCAGCAAGCAGTACCCGGCCGTGAAGGCCAACGATGGCGTGCACCTGAGCGTGGCGCCGGGCCAGATCCATGCGGTGCTGGGCGAAAACGGTGCGGGCAAGAGCACCCTGATGAAGATCATCTACGGTGCGGTGCAGCCCGACGAGGGTCAGGTCTTGTGGAACGGCCAGGCCGTCAGCATCAGGAGCCCGGCCCAGGCGCGGCAGCTGGGCATCAGCATGGTCTACCAGCATTTCTCGCTGTTCGACACCCTCAGCGCCGCCGAGAACGTCTGGCTGGGCCTGGACAAATCGCTCAGCCTGGCCGAGGTCACCGCCCGCATCAGCGCGGTGGCGCAGAGCTATGGCCTGGCGGTGGACCCGGCGCGGCCGGTGCACACGCTCTCGGTGGGCGAGCGCCAGCGCGTCGAGATCGTGCGCGCGCTGATGACGAATCCGCAGCTGCTGATCCTCGACGAACCCACCTCGGTGCTGACCCCGCAGGCGGTGCAGACGCTGTTCCAGACCCTGCGCAAGCTGGCCGAGCAGGGCTGCTCCATCCTCTACATCAGCCACAAGCTGGACGAGATCCGCGCCCTGTGCCACCACTGCACGGTGCTGCGCGCCGGCCGCGTCACCGGCGAGGTGGACCCGCGCGGCCAGAGCAATGCCGAACTCTCGCGCCTGATGATCGGCGCCGAGCCGCCCCCGCTGCGGCACGCCGCGCCGCGCGGCAGCGGCGCGCTGGCGCTGGAATTGAAGGGCTTGAGCCTGCCCAAGGCGGAGCCCTTCGGCACCGCGCTGGAGGGCATCGCGCTCCGGCTGCATGCCGGCGAGATCCTCGGCGTGGCCGGGGTCTCGGGCAATGGCCAGCAGGAGCTGATGGCCGCGCTCTCGGGCGAGGACGCGCGCGCGCCGCGCGGTTCGGTGCAGTTGTTCGGCCAGGACATCGCCCAGGCCAGCGCGCGCAAGCGCCGCCGCCTGGGCCTGCATTTCGTGCCCGAGGAGCGGCTGGGCCGCGGCGCCGTGCCGACGCTCTCGCTGGCGCAGAACACCTTGCTGACGCGCACCGAGGCGGTCAACGCGGCGGGCTGGATCAGCCAGGGCCGCGTGCAGCGCCTGGCGGAGGAGCTGATCGCGCGCTTCAAGGTCAAGGCCGGCGGCGCCGGCGCCGCGGCCAAGAGCCTCTCGGGCGGCAATCTGCAGAAGTTCATCGTCGGCCGCGAGATTGATGCCAAACCCAAGGTGCTGGTGATTGCCCAGCCCACCTGGGGCGTGGACGTGGGCGCGGCGGCGCAGATACGCGGCGAGTTGTTGGCGCTGCGCGATGCCGGCTGCGCGCTGCTGGTGGTGAGTGAGGAGTTGGACGAATTGTTCGAGATCAGCGACCGGCTGGTGGTGATGGCCAATGGGCGCGTCTCGCCGGCCATCACCATGGCCGAGGCCACGGTGGAAAAGATCGGCGCCTGGATGAGCGGGCTCTGGCAGGAGGAGGGCGCGCAGCATGCTCAGGCTTGAGATCCGCCCGCAGCCGTCCAAGCTGATGTCGCTGGCCTCGCCGCTGCTGGCGCTGGCCATCACCACGCTGCTGGGCATCGCGCTGTTCCTGCTGCTGGGCAAGGACCCGCTGCGCGGCCTGCAGATGTTCTTCTGGGAGCCCATCAAGAGCGCCTATGGCTGGAGCGAGCTGGGCATCAAGGCCACGCCCCTGGTGCTGATCGCGCTGGGCCTGGCGGTGTGCTTCCGCTCGAGCGTGTGGAATATCGGCGCCGAGGGCCAGTTCGTGGTGGGCGCGCTGGCCGGCGGCTGGGTGGCGATGCAGGCGGATGCCAGCAGCGGCCGCAGCATCGTGCTGTGGATCCTGCTGGCCGGCGTGGCCGGCGGCATGGCCTGGGCCGCCATCACCGCCTTGCTGCGCGACCGCTTCAACGCCAGCGAGATCCTGGTCAGCCTGATGCTGGTCTATGTGGCCGACCTGCTGCTGGGCTACCTGGTCTACGGGCCCTGGAAGGACCCGAACGGCTACAACTTCCCGCAGAGCATCAGCTTCCTGGCCGTCACCAAGATCCCCAGGCTGGTGGACGGCTGGCGCGTCAACATCGGCGTGCTGATCGCGCTGGGGTCAGTCCTTGCCTTCTGGGCGCTGCTGTTCCGCACCTATGCCGGCTTTGCCCTGCAGGTGGGCGGGCTGGCGCCGGCGGCGGCGCGCTATGCGGGCTTCAGCTCGCGGCGTTCGCTCTGGCTGGCCCTGCTGCTGTCCGGCGGCATGGCGGGCCTGGCGGGGGCGCTGGAGGCGGCCGGGCCGCTGGGCCAGCTGACGCCCTATGTGCCGGCCGGCTACGGCTTCGCCGCCATCATCGTGGCCTTCGTGGGGCGCCTGCATCCGGTGGGCATCATCTTCTCGGCCATCCTGATGAGCATGTTCTACATCGGCGGCGAACTGGCGCAATCGCGCCTGGGCCTGCCCAAGTCCATCACCGGGGTGTTCCAGGGCCTCTTGCTGTTCACGCTCCTGGCCTGCGACACGCTGATCCACTACCGCATTCGTCGGGCCAGGAGCTGACCAGATGGAATCGATCGCACTGCTGATCGCCGCCACGCTCAACGCCGGCACGCTGCTGGCCATCGCGGCCCTGGGCCTGCTGATCAACGAACGCTCAGGGCTGGTCAACCTGGGTGCCGAGGGCATGATGCTGGTGGCCGCCATCGCCGGCTTCGCCACCGCGGTGCATACCGGCAGCGACTGGCTGGGCTTTGCCGCCGGCATGGGCGCGGGCGCGCTGCTGGCGGCGGCCTTCGGCGTGCTGGTGATATGGCTCAACACCAACCAGTACGCGGCCGGGCTGGCGCTGAGCCTGTTCGGCGGCGGTTTCTCGGCCTTTGTGGGCATCAACTACACCCAGGCCAAGCTGGGCCCGCGGCCGAACTTCGCGGTGCCAGGTCTTGCCGACATCCCCTTCATCGGCCCGGCGCTGTTCCGTCAGCATCCGCTGGTCTATGGCGCGATCGCGCTGGCACTGTGGTTGGGCTGGTTTCTGTACCGCTCGCGCGCCGGTCTGGTGCTGCGTGCGGTGGGCGAATCGCCCGAGTCGGCCCATGCCCTGGGCTATCCGGTGCGCCGCATCCGCCTGGCCGCGGTGATGGCGGGCGGCGCGCTGTGCGGGCTGGCCGGGGCCTATGTGTCGGTGGTCTACACGCCGCTGTGGGTGGAGGGCATGATCGCCGGCAAGGGCTGGATCGCGCTGGCCCTCACCACCTTCGCCACCTGGCGGCCCGCACGCGTGCTGCTGGGGGCCTATCTGTTCGGCGGCGTGACCATGCTGCAGTTCCATCTGCAGGGGCAGGGCGTCGAGATCGCCAGCCAGTTCCTCAGCATGCTGCCCTATCTGGCCACCATCGCGGTGCTGGTGCTGATCTCCAGCAATGCCAACTTCATCCGCGTCAACATGCCGGCCTCGCTGGGCAAGCCCTTCTACCCGGGCTCATAATTTTGGCGCCCCAACCTTCTTCCTCTCACCCTGGAGTTCCCATGCAAAGCAAACGCGATCTGCTGCTCAAACTCGCCGGCTGGTCCACCCTGGCCGCCACCGCCGCCCTGCTGGGCTGCGGCAAGAAGGAGGAACAAGCCGCCCCCGCCAGGTCCGCGCCGGCTTCGGCCGCCGCGCCCAAGCCCGAGCCGCTGAAGATCGCCTTTGCCTATGTCGGCCCGGTGGGCGACGGCGGCTGGACCTTCGCGCATGACAACGGCCGCAAGGCGGTGGAGAAGGAGTTCGGCGACAAGGTCGTCACCAGCTTCGTTGAAAAAGTGCCTGAGGCGGCCGACGCCGAGCGCGTGTTCCGCGACATGGTGGGCCAGGGCAACAAGCTGATCTTCGGCACCACCTTCGGCTATATGGAGTCCATGCTCAAGGTGGCGGCCGACAGCAAGGACGTGAAGTTCGAGCATGCCACCGGCTACAAGCAGGCCGACAACATGCGCACCTACGATTCGCGCACCTACGAGGGCGCCTACATGGCCGGCGTGGTGGCGGGCAAGATGACGAAGAGCGGCACGCTGGGCGTGGTGGGTTCGATCCCGATTCCCGAGGTGATCCGCAACATCAACAGCTTCACCCTCGGCGCGCAGAGCAGCAACCCGAAGGTGAAGGTCAAGGTGGTGTGGGTGAACGAATGGTTCAACCCGCCCAAGGAGACCGAGGCCGCGCAATCGCTGATCAACGGCGGTGCCGATGTGCTGATGCAGAACACCGACTCCTCGGCCGTGCTGCAGACCGCCGAGAAGAACGGCAAGTACGCCTTCGGCTGGGATTCCGACATGACCGCCTACGGCCCCAAGGCCCACCTGGCCTCGGCCGTCATCAACTGGGGCCCCTACTACGTGGCCGCGGTGCGCGAGGCGCTGGACGGCAAGTGGCAGGCCGGCGCCGGCAAGCATGCCTGGTGGGGCGTGAAGGAGGGCGCGATCGATCTCGTCTCGCTCAACGAGGCCGTGCCGGCCGAGACGCGCGAACAGATCGACAAGGTCAGGGCCGGCCTGAAGGACGGCACGTTCTCGATCTGGAAGGGCCCCATCCTCGGCCAGGACGGCAAGGAAATGGTGAAGAAGGACGAGGTCGCGGACGACAAGTTCCTCTCCGGCATCAACTTCTACGTCAAGGGTGTGGAAGGCAAGGTGCCGAGCGGCAAGTGAGGCCGCGCCCGGCGCGCGCCGGCAACTGAAGAGCAAGGCCACCACGCCGCCGGGCGCGGTGGCCTTTCTTTCTTTACCTCACTCGGGCAGGGTGAAGGCGTAGAGCTTGTTGTTCGGGCTGCCAAAGGTGCCGAACAGATTGCCGTAGCCGGAGCCCCAGAACACCTCGCCGCGCGCGATCGCCGCGCCCGACAGGCAGGAGCCGCCGCTGCTGAACTTCCACAGCTCCACACCGGTGCCCGCATCCAGCGCATGCACATGGCCGTTGACGCGGTCCAGCGAGCAGCCGAACACCACGCCCTTGGTGGCGGGCAAGGCATGCCTGGCCATCGCTTACCGTTCTTACCTTGCGGAAACCTCAGCGCGGCGCGTCGCGCCCCACCAGTCGCGACCAACGCAGCAGTTCGGCGTCGTCGGCCAGCAGGGCGCGCGTGGCCGCTGCACCCGGGTGCGTGCGGATCTTCTGCAGCAGGGCGGCCTCGTCCAGCCCCGCGATATAGGCGGCGATCTGCTGCTGCGCGGGGATGAAGCCGCGATTGGCCATGCTGTAGCTCTGGGTCATGATGGCCTCGATGACGGCCGCCATCTGCTTGTCGATGAAACGCTGGTCCGCGTTGGGCACTTGCTCGTCCCTGTCTTTGCTCTGACTGCTCATGGACCGCATTGTGGTCACGGCAGCTGGCAAGCAGGGGTGCAGACGGTTGCAAGGCGTTTCAGCGGATTGCCTGCCCACGCCACGGACTCCGCAGTCTGTCCGATCGCTGTGCCGTGCCTTGGGGCCTGCCCTTACAGTTGCGCCAACCCAGGCCGGCGGTCGGCCTGGTTCGAAACATGGGAGTGGAGGATGAAGATGCTGGGGAAGAAGAAGATGCATGCGCTGCCCGTGCTGCTTGCCGGCTTGCTGGCGGGTGGCTGCTGGGCTGGGACGGCGGCCGGCGCTGCGGTGGCGAAGTCAGGCATGGCGAGCCGCGCCAGCGAGGCGCCCAGGCGCTACACCATCGAGCAGTTCATGGCCACCACGGCCATCAGCGGCGCCTCCTTCAGCGCCGACGAGCAGCGCATCCTCTTTACCAGCAATGCCAGCGGCCTGCCGAATGTCTACAGCATGCCGGTCGCGGGCGACGCGCCGACGGCGCTCACCAGCTCGACCAAGGACAGCCATTACGCCGTCAGCTACTTCCCCGATGACGACCGCGTGCTCTACACGCGCGACCAGGGCGGCAACGAGCAGAACCACCTCTATGTGCGCGAGCTGGATGGCAAGGAGCAAGACCTGACCCCGGGCGACAAGCTCAAGGCAAGCTTCGTGGGCTGGGCCGGCGACGGCAGCGCCTTCTATGTCAGCAGCAACGAGCGCGATGCCAAGAGCTTCGACCTGTATCGCTACGACGCCCGGAGCTATGCGCGCAGCCTGGTGTTCAGGAACGAGCAGGCCTTCGAGATCTCGGCCGTCAGCCGCGACGGACGCTGGATCGCGCTCGGCAAGATCAACACCACGGCCGACTCCGACGTCTATCTCTACGACACGCAGACCCAGGTGCTCAAGCACCTGACGCCGCACGAGGGCGTGGCCGGCCAGCGCGCCGCCGCCTTCGACCCGGCCTCGCAGCGCCTGCTGATACTCAGCGACGCCGGCACCGAGTTCAAGCGCCTGCAGGCCTATGAGCTGGCCAGCGGCCAGACCAGCGAGCTCGAGAAGGCCGACTGGGACATCGAATACAGCTACTTCTCGCGCGACGGGCGCTACCGCGTTACCGGCGTGAACGCCGACGCCAGCATCGCGATCCGCGTGCAGGACGCCGCCAGCGGCAAGCCGGTGCAACTGCCCAAGCTGCCGGGCGGCGAGATCCGCGGCGTGAGCTTCTCCAGGAGCGGCGCCAAGATGGCCTTCTACCTGAACGGCGACCGCTCGCCCAACAATCTGGTGGTCTACGACTTTGCCAGCCAGCAGGCCAGGCAGCTGACACAGAGCCTGTCCAAGGAGATTGCCAGCGCCGACCTGGTGGACTCGCAGGTGGTGCGCTTCAAGTCCTTCGACGGTCTTGCCATCCCCTCCGTGCTCTACCTGCCCAAGGAAGCGTCACCGAACCGCAAGGTGTCGGCCCTGGTGTGGGTGCACGGCGGCCCCGGCGGCCAGACCATGCGCGGCTATTCGGCGCTGATGCAGTACTTCGCCAACCACGGCTATGCGGTGCTGGGCATCAACAACCGCGGCAGCTCGGGCTATGGCAAGAGCTTCTTCACCGCCGACGACGGCAAGCATGGCCGCGAGCCGCTGTGGGACTGCATCGAGGCCAAGACCTATCTGGCCGGCACCGGCGTGGTGGACATCGAACGCATCGGCATCATCGGTGGCTCCTATGGCGGCTACATGACGCTGGCCGCCATGGCCTTCCGCCCCGAGGCCTTCAAGGTCGGCATCGATATCTTCGGCGTCAGCAACTGGCTGCGCACGCTGGAGGCCATTCCGCCCTATTGGGAGAGCTTCCGCAAGGCGCTCTACCAGGAGGTGGGCGATCCGGTGAAGGACCGGGACTTCCTGGTTGCCACCTCGCCGCTGTTCCATGCCAAGGAGATCAAGAAGCCGCTGATGGTGATACAGGGAGCCAACGACCCGCGCGTCATCAAGCCCGAGAGCGACGAGATCGTGGCCGCGGTCAAGGCCAATGGCGTGCCGGTCGAGTACCTGGTGTTCGACGACGAGGGCCACGGCTTTTCCAAGAAGAAGAACCAGATCGAGGCGAATCGCCGCATGCTGGCCTTCCTGGACCGCTATCTGCGGCCCTGAGCTGCCACGTCGAGTTTGACGTCGCACAAACTTCCTCCTGATTGCCGAGGCGCCCCCGCGCCTATGTCGGCAAGCTGACAGACGCTTGTCCGGGGCGCCGCCTAGTCTGCGCCCCAGACCGATGCGGGGCCTTCGCCCCTGACGCGGCGCAGTCAGCAGGAGACGGGACATGGGCAGTGCAGACGATGGCGCGGATGTGCTGGTGGTGGGCGCCGGCATCGCCGGGCTGAGCGCGACGCTGGAGTTGCTGGACGCCGGCCGGCGCGTGCTGCTGCTGGACCGCGACCGCCCCGAGGCGATCGGTGGCCTGGCCAGGGAGAGCTTTGGCGGCATGTTCCTGGTGGACACGCCCGAGCAGCGCCGCGCCGGCATCCGCGACAGCGAGGCGCTGGCGCTGGCCGACTGGCTCAGCTTTGCCGAGTTCGGCGTCGACGAGCGTTGGCCGCGCGCCTGGGCCGAGCATTACGTGAGCCGCTGCACCGCCGAGGTAGGCGACTGGCTGCGCGCCGGCGGCCTGCGCTACTTCCCGGTGCCCAACTGGGTGGAGCGTGGCCTCTACCAGCCGGGCAACTCGGTGCCGCGCTTCCACATCGTCTGGGGCACCGGCGAGGCGCTGGTGCAGCACCTGCTCGATCGCATCGAACGCCACCCGCGGCGCGCGGCGCTGACGCTGCGCTTCGGCCAGCGCGTCGAGCGCCTGCTGCAGCAGGGCGGGGCGGTGGTGGGGGTGGCCGGCCATGCCGAGGGGGCTGAGGGGGCCGAGTTCGAGCACCATGCCGGCGCGGTGCTGCTGGCCGCCGGTGGCATCAACGGCAACCTGGCGCGCGTGCGTGCCCATTGGCATGCCGACTGGGGCAAGCCGCCCGCGCGCCTGCTGAATGGCTCGCACCGCTATGCCGATGGCCTGCTGCACGATGCCGTGGCCGCCGCGGGCGGCTGCATCACCCATCTGGACCGGCAGTGGAACTACGCCGCCGGCGTGGCCCATCCGCGCCCGCGCAAGCCCGAGCATGGGCTCTCGCTGGTGCCGCCGCGCTCGGCCCTGTGGCTGAACTGGCGTGGCGACCGCATCGGCCCCATGCCCCTGGTGACCGGCTACGACACGCGTGACCTGGTGGCGCGCATCTGCGCCGAGCCGCGCGCCTACTCCTGGCAGCTGATGAACCGCCGCATCGCGCTCAAGGAGCTGGCGGTCTCGGGCGCCGAGTTCAACCCCTCGGTGCGCGAGCGCCGCTGGCTCGGCTTTGCGCGCGACCTGCTGCTGGGCAACCGCTGGCTCTACCGCGAGATGCTGGCGGGCTGCCCGGACTTCGTGCAGGCCCCCGACCTGGCCGGGCTGGTGGCGCGCATGAACACGCTGCAGGGCGACCAGGCGGTGGAGCTGGCGCGCGTGCGCGCCGGCGTCGAGGCCTACGACGCCAACATCGCGCGCGGCCCGGCCCTGCACAACGACGAGCAGCTGCGCCGCATCGCCCAGCTGCGCCAGTGGAAGGGCGACCGCATCCGCACCTGCAAGCCCCGCCCCCTGCTCGATCCGCGGGCCGGCCCGCTGATCGCGGTGCGCGAGCACATCATCAGCCGCAAGAGCCTTGGGGGCATGCAGACCGATCTGGCCAGCCGCGTGCTGAGCCATGCGGGCCAGCCCATCCCCGGCCTGCTGGCGGCCGGGGAGGCCGCGGGCTTCGGCGGCGGCGGCCTGCATGGGCTGCGCGCGCTGGAGGGCACCTTCCTGGGCGGCTGCGTGCTGAGCGGGCGCATCGCCGGGCGCAGCGCGGCGGCCCAGACCTGAACTCAAGAGGAGACGATCATGGCGAAGCAAAGAACCGGTGCCTGGCTGGCGGTGCAGGCGCTCGAACGCCTGGGGGTGCGCTACACCTTCGGCATCCCCGGCGTGCACAACACCGAGATCTACGACGAGCTCAACAGCTCGGCCCTGATCACCCCGGTGCTGGTGACGCACGAGGGCGGCGCGGCCTTCATGGCCGACGCGGTGAGCCGCACCTCGGACAGCACCGGCACCCTGGTGATCGTGCCCGCGGCCGGCGCCACCCATGCGGCCAGCGGCATCGGCGAGGCCTTTCTCGACGGCATCCCGATGCTGGTGATCTGCGGCGGTATCAGGCGCGACAGCGGCCGGCGCTACCAGCTGCACGAGATCGACCAGCAGGGCTTCATGCGCGGCCTCACCAAGGCCTGCTTCCTGATCGAGCGCCATGCCGACATCGTGCCCACGCTCTACCAGGCCTGGCGCATTGCGAACGAGGGCGAGCCGGGGCCGGTGTTCGTCGAGATCCCGGTGGAGCTGCAGCTGTTCCCGGCCGATGTCGGCGACGAGCTGCCCGCGCCACCGCGGCTGGAGCCGCCGCCCCTGCCGCCGGCCGAGGCGCTGCGGCGCGCCGCCGAGCTCTTGCGCGGCGCGCGCCGGCCGGGGCTGTTCCTGGGCTGGGGCGCGCGCGGCGCGGGCGCGCAGACGCGCGCCATCGCCGATTACCTGCAGGCGCCGGTGGCCACCACGCTGCAGGGCCTGTCGGCCTTCGAGGCCCAGCATCCGCTGCACTGCGGCTTCGGCTTTGGTGCTGCCGCGGTGCCGGCGGCGCGCGGCGCCTTCGAGGGCTGCGACGCCATGCTGGCGGTGGGCACGCGCTTTGGCGAGATCGCCACCGGCAGCTATGGCGTGGCGGTGCCGGCGGCGCTGGTGCACCAGGACATCAATCCCGCGGTGTTCGACGCCAACTACCCGGCCGCGGTGCGGCTGCCGGGCGATGCCGCCCCGGTGCTGACGGCGCTGCTGGCCGAGCTGCAACGCCTGGGCCCGGCGCGGGCGCCGGACGGCGCGCTGCAGCAGCGCATCGCGCGCGCCAAGGCCGACTACCAGCGCGCCTGGCTGGCGCACGACAGCCGGGGCCGGGTCAACCCGGCGCGCTTCTTCCAGGCGCTGCGCGAGGTGCTGCCGGACGACGCCATCACCGTGGTCGACGATGGCAACCACACCTACCTGACCGCCGAGCTGTTCCCGGTGCGCAGCCTGGGCTCGCTGATCGTGCCCACCGACTTCAACGCCATGGGCTATGCGGCGCCGGCGGCCATCGGCGCCAAGCTGGCGAATCCGCGGCGCGAGGTGGTGGCCATCATCGGCGACGGCGCCTTCATGATGAGCTGCATGGAGCTGGTGTCGGCGACGCGCCTGGGCCTGGGCCTGGTGTGCTTCATCTTCCACGACGGCGAGCTCTCGCAGATCGCGCAGGCGCAGCAGATCCCCTACAACCGCAAGCCCTGCACCGCGTTGGGCGCGGTGGACTTTGCCGGCGTGGCCCAGGCCACCGGCGCCGACTATGTGGCGATCGCCAACGACGCCCAGCTGGCCGAGGGCATTGCGCGGGCGCGCGCCAGCGCCGCGCGCGGCCGCGTGGCGGTGGTGGACGTGGCGATCGACTACAGCCGCCGCACCGCCTTCACCGAGGGCGCGGTGAAGGTCAACTTCAGGCGCTTCCCGCTCGCCCAGCGCCTGCGCATGGTGACGCGCGCGGTGAAGCGCAGAATCAGCGGCTAGATGCCAGCCCGAAGCCAGCCCGCTGCCAACGACGATGTGCGCCAGCACCTGGCGCTGCTGTTGCGCGGGCGCTGGTTCGCCGCCATCTCGGCGCCGCTGCGCGAGGCGCTGCTGGACGCGGCCGCGCTGCGCAGCCTGCCCGCCGGCGCCCGGCTGTTCGGCCGCGGCGAGCCGGCCGACGGCCTTTACGCGGTGCTGCGCGGCGCGCTGCTGATCAGCGGCGTCAGCGAGGCCGGCCGGCAGAGCAGCCTGCTGGTGCTGGAGCCGCCCAGCTGGTTCGGCGAGATCGCGCTGTTCGACGGCGGGCCGCGCACCCACGATGCCCAGGCGCTGCAGGACGCGCTGCTGCTGCATGTGCCCAGCAGCCGGCTCGACGCCCTGCTGGCCGCGCGGCCGCAGTACTGGCGCGAGCTGGGCCTGCTGCTGGCCGACAAGCTGCGGCGCGCGCTGCTGGCCTTCGAGGACCAGGCCCTGCTGGGCGCCGGGCCGCGGCTGGCGCGCCGCCTGCTGATGCTGGCCGAGGGCTTCGAGACGCGGCCCGGCGGCCCGTGCCAGCGCATCGCGTTGTCGCAGGAGCAGCTGGCGATGATGGTGGCGGTGTCGCGCCAGACCGCCAACCAGCTGCTCAAGGCGCTGGCGGCGCGCGGCATCGTGAGCCTGCAGCGCGGCGGCATCGAGATCCTCGACCCGGCGGGCCTGCGCGCCGCCGCCGCGCTGGACTGATCGGTTGGATCAGTCGGTGCTGCGCTTCTTCATGCCGGCCTTGGCCTCGTACATGCGTGCGTCGGCCTGGGCCACGCAGCTGTGCAGCGATTGCGTGGCGCTGGCGCGCATGGCATGGCCCAGCGCGGCGCTGGGGCTGATCCAGGCGCCCGGCGCCAGCTCGCGGCGCGTCTGCTGGCAGCGCGTCTTCAAGGCCTCCAGTTCGGCCAGCACCTGGGCCTCGCCGACATTGGGCAGGATGAAGACGAACTCGTCGCCGCCGATGCGGAAGGCGTCGGCCTGCGGCCATTGCGCGCGCGCCGTCTCGGCGAACAGGGTGATCAGCGCATCGCCGGCGGCATGGCCATGGGCATCGTTGACGCGCTTGAGGTTGTTCATGTCGGCCACCACGATGGCCTGCGGGTAGTCGCCCGCGGCGGTCTCGGCGCGCTGGCTGAAGTAGTTGCGGTTGTGGAAACCGGTCAGGCTGTCGGTGTAGAGCAGGTGCTCGCGCTCGCGCAGGAACTGGGTCTTGGCACGCTGCTCGATCAGCTTGCGCACGATGCGCACCGTCACCGCCAGGATCGTCAGCAGCACCAGGCCCAGGCCGGCCAGCAGCATCAGCAGCCGCCGATTCGCCTCGTTGCGCAGCGTCGGCACGGTCTGGATTCCGGCGTACTTCATCTCGTCGAACTGGATCAGCGGGATCACCTTGTCCATGATGCCGGCCAGCTCGGGCTGGCGCTTGCCGACGCCGAAATAGATGAAGGAGTCCTTGGAGGTGATGCCGCGCTTGACCAGGTCGGTATAGCCCAGGCCGTTGATGTAGAACTCCACCACCGTGGGGTTCTCGATCATGTAGGCGGCGCCGCCATCGCGCAGCAGCTGCAGCGATTCCATGATGTTGGCGGTCTTGACGATGCGCGGGTTCTTGAGGTTCTTGCGCAAGTATTCCTCGTGCCAGAAGCCGTCGATCACCGCCACCGGCTGGCCGTCCAGGCCGTAGACATCCTGCACCGGCGCGCTGCGCTTGGCGCCGACGATGATGTCGCGCTCGGTGCTGATGGCGCGCGGGAACAGGAAGTCGGCCAGGCGGTCCTCGGTCTTGGCCATGTTCAGCACATCGACCTTGCCCGCGCGCACCTGCTCGATCAGCTGGGCGAAGGGCCCACTCACCACCTTGAAGCGGATGCCGACGATCTCGCCGATGCGCTGCAGGGTGGCGCCGGCAATGCCCTTGTACTGGCCCTCGTGGAAGTAGTCGAAGGGCAGATAGTCCTCGGCCACGCCCACCACCGCCTCGCCCTGCAGCTCCAGCCAGGCCAGCTCGGCCTCGCTGAGGCGCAGCACCTTGCGGTTGTAGAGGCGGCCGGCCTCGCGCGCGAGCTGCTGGATATGGGGTTGGCGCTGCTCGATGTAGCGGTTGATGATCTGGCCCAGCAGCTGCTGCTCGCGCGCCACCGCGAAGGTCATGTCCGAGGTGATGGACTTGAGCTCGGCCACCAGGGTCAGGGTGGGGTGCTCGTGCAGGAACTCGTATTCGACACCGCCGCCCGAGGTGACGAAGCCGTCCACCTGGCCGGCGGCCAGCGCGGCCAGGCCGGCGGTCTGGTCTTCGAAATTGCGCGGCTCGAAGCGGATGTTGGGGAATTCCTTGGGCAGCTGCTCGAGCACGAAGTCGTTGGCCAGAAAGCCGACGCGCTTGCCGTCCAGGTCGCCCAGGGTCTGCACGCTCGAGTCCTTGCGCGCAAACACGGTGTAGGGGTATTTCCAGGCCGCCCGGGTGAAGCGCATGATCTTCTCGCGCTCGGGGGTGGCGTTGGCGCCGTAGAGCACGTCGATGCGGCCCTGCACGAAGCGGCTGTAGGCGTCGTCCCAGCTCTTCACCTCGGCGGGCACCAGGCTCAGGCCCAGCTGCGTGCGCATATCGTCCAGCAGCGCGGGCAGCAGGCCGACGCGGCGGCCGCGGAACTCGAAGCTGTCCATGCCGCCAAAGGGATCGAAACCGACCGTGAAAACCTGTTTCTGGTGAGCGGCGATCCAGCCGCGCTCGGCCTCGCTCAACTTCACCGCGCCGGCCGCCGTGGCGGCGGCTCCCGCCATGCACAGCAGCAGCGCCAGCAGGGCACGCGTGCAAAGCCTCAGAATTTCAGCAACAAGCAGCAAGGGCAACTCACTTGGGACACCGTCGGCGGCGCGCCGATCTTAGGGCCTGGCAGGCCCTGCCCAGATTGCACTACTTACAGGCTGTTGCAGGCCATCGCGCCGCACGCCTCATGATGCGTTCCATGGGCCGCGACGACGGCCTGACGGAGGCGGCTCCAGCCCGGAGCGCCCCAGCCTTGTTGGGGACCATCATGAGATTCGTAGGCACATTGAAGGTTTGGAATGCGGAGCGCGGTCACGGCCTGGTCGACCCCGAGAACGGCGGTCAACCGGTATTCGTGCACATCTCGGCCTTCCCAACGGATGCCGCACCCCCCACCCAGGACGAGTGGCTGAGCTTCGAAATTGTGACCGGGCGTGACGGACGCAAGCAGGCCGTCAAGGTGCAGCGCAGCAGGCGTGTCGTCAACCAGGCCTGGGCCACGCCGGCACCGCCGCGGCGCGTGCAGCGTCAACGCCCGGCCTGGGGCCTGGCGCTGGGGCTGGCCCTGGCGGGCAGCGCCGGCCTGCTGGGCTGGATGCAGCTCTCGCAGCCGCAGGAGCCCGAACGGCTGGCGCAGCTGACGCCCGTCGCAGCCAAGGCGCCTGCCGCCAAGAAGCATTGACTAGACCTTCAGTTCCAGGCGCAGCTGCCACTGCGTGTAGCTGCGGCCCGCGCTCTCGCTCGCGATCTGCTGCGTGGCCGTGTTGAACAGGGTCGCGCTGCTGTAGTCCAGCGGCGCCACATTGCTGCCCGACAGGCGCAGCTGCGCATTCGGGTTGAAGCTCCACATCGCGAAGGCGTCAAGCACCAGCTTGCGCGTGGTCTCGCTCTGCTGCAGCGCGCTTTGCTGGATGGTGTTGGCAGGCGTCCAGTTGAGCGTGGCGCCCAGGGTCAGCGGCAGGCTGCGCAGGCGGTAGTCGGCGCCCAGGTTGGCGCTGGCGCGCGGCTGCTGGTCGAGCCGGTTGTCCGGCCCGGGGATGCCATCCACTCTGGAGCTGAACAGGCTCAGATTGCTGCGCACCGCCACCGGCCAGGCCTCGTCCCACCATTCGTCGAGGCGGAACTTGGCCTCCAGTTCCAGTCCCATGGTGCGGGCCTGGCCGATATTGCGCGGCCGCGTGATCCAGCGCGGCTCGCTGGCCCAGCCCACCGTCTCGAGCTGCGGATTGCTGCGGATCAGGTCCTTGATGCGGCGCACGAACAGGTTGGCGCTCAGTACCCCGCCCTTGCTGAGATAGGTCTCGTAGGCGATGTCGATGCCGGTGGCCAATTCGGGGCGCAGCTCGGGGTTGCCGGCACGGTCGGGCTGGTCGGGGGTGTTGGGGCCGCAGAGCTGCCCCGGTAGACCGACGACGGGGCAGGAACCATTGGTGTTGTTGATGCTGGGCTTGGCGATCAGGTCCTGCAGCTGGGGTGATTTGTAGCTGCGCGTCAGGCTCATGCGGATCTGGTCGCGGCTCTTTTCATCGAACTTCCAGACCGCGTGCAGGAGCGGCGTCCAGACGCCGGACTTGTTGCTGACGCTGTAGCTGGCGGCGGTGCTCTTGGTCGCTATGCCCTCCCAGCGCAGGCCGGCATAGAAGGCCCATTGCTTGCCCACGCTCCACTCGTCCTGCGCATAGGCGGCCAGGCGCAGCGTGGACGCGGAGAGCTCGTCGCCGAAGTCCAGCAGGTTGTGGCAGGCCAGGCCGTTCTCCAGGCAGATGCGGGTCTGGTCGCGGCGCGTGCTCTCGGCCTCCAGGCCGGCCACCAGGCTGTGCTCATTCTCCAGCTGGCGCGAGAGCTTGCCGTTGAGGCTCCAGCTGCGGTCGTCGCTGTCGGTGCGGTCGTCCTGCGTGCGTGAGGGCAGCAGGCTGCCGTCGGCGCCGCGCAGGTACTCCTGGCGCAGGCTGTGGCCCTTGCCCTGGCCGGCGCCCAGGCCGGCGCGCAGCTCCAGGCGCGTGCTCTCGTCCAGCCGGGTCTGCCATTGCGGGCCCAGGCGCAGCATGGTGAAACGGTTGTGGCTGCTGGTATCGGCCACATCGAAGGCCTGGGTGGGCGTTTGCAGCGCATGGCTCTCGCTGTCGCTCTCGTTGGCCACCAGAAAGCTCTGCAGGGCCAGCGTGTCGCCACCGCCCAGGCGCCATTGCAGGCGGCCGGCGGCGTGCAGGCCGCGGGTCTCGCCCTCGGTCTGGCCGCTCAGGCTGCGCAGGCTCTGCTGGCCGCTGGCCAGATCGGTGCTGCGCGTGCGGTTGTTGATGTCGTCCAGGCGCCTGCCATTGAGCAGGCTCACATTCAGCGTGTAGGCGCCACCGCGCTCGTCGAGCTTGTCGTTGCGGGTCCAGCCGATGCCGGGGCTGATGCGGCCGCGCTCGGCGCCGAAGCCGAGCTTGATGTCGTTGATGCGCTTTTGCAGCGCCTCGCGCAGCACGATGTTGATGGTGCCGGCCACCGCGCGTGCGCCGTACTCGGCGGTCGGCGCGCGCATCACCTCGATGCGCTCCACCTGCTCGGGCGGCAGCTGGTCGAGCGCGAAGCCCGGCGGCATGCGCTCGCCGTTCACCAGGATCTGGGTATAGCCGCCGCCCATGCCGCGCATGCGGATCTCGCCGCCGCGGCCGGGCCGGCCGCCGGTGGTGACGCCGGGCAGGCGCTTCAGCACCTCGCCCATGGTGGAGTCGCCATAGCGCTCGATCTCCTCGCGGCCGATGATGATCTTGGCGGCGGTGGCGCCGCGGCGCAGCGCGTCATCGCTGGGCCCGCCCTGGACCTCCACGCGGTTCAGCTGTTCGGTGGTCGGCTTGGCGGCCGGGCGGGGCTTGGCGGCGGGTGCGCTGGCCGCGGCCGCGGGCGGTTCGGCCTGCTGCGCCAGCGCGGGTGCGCAGGCCAGGGCGAGTTGCAGGGGAAGGAGACGGCGCATCGTGCGTGAATGGGTGGGTGAATGCGGGGCGGGGGCCGGCAAGGTGGCGAAGCATCGCACGCAGCGGCGCCGGCGCCCGAAGGCCAGAGCGGGCTTTTTAACTTCTTTACAGTGCTGTCGCGTTCACCGCAGCGGACTGAAACGCAGGCCGCGGATGCGGCTGCAGTCCAGGCTGAGGCCGAGGATGCGGCCGTCGGGGGCACGCTCGGCCACGCGCAGCAGCTGGCTGCTGCTCATCCAGTAGCCCGGCGCGCGCAGCTCCATCAGCGTGTCGCTGAGGCCCAGCAGCTGCCAGGGCTGCGGGCTGCGCATCAGCGGGCCCTCGACCGTCACGCTGCCGTCTTCGGCGATCTGCCAGGTGCTGGCGATGTCGGCGCAATGCCAGCGGCCGGCCAGGCCCGCGGGCAGGGCGGCGCGCTGGCCCAGGGCCTGCAGCTCATGCTGCTGGCCGGCGCCGGTTTCCAGCAGCAGCGTGCCCCCCTGGTCCGCCTTAGCGGCGCGCAGGCGGAACTCGTAGGCGCCGCGCAGCGGCAGCCAGCTGCCGTCGGCCTCGGGGTAGAGCTCGAAGCTCAGCCCCCATTGCTGCGCCGTCAGGCGCGTGCCGGGGCCGCGCTGCAGGCTCAGCAGCAGGCCGGCCTCGGCATTGATCCACTCGCCCGCCCAGTCCGGTGCCGGCGGCGCGGCCGGCTCCGCCACCGCCGCGGGCGGCAGCAGCAGGTCCAGCAGCTCGCGCGCGAGCTTGTAGGGGTTGCTGCCGCTGTCGTTGCTGACCACCACGATGCTCAAGCCCTCGGCCGGCAGCAGCAGGAACTCGCTGCGATAGCCCGGCCACAGCCCGCCATGGCCCACGCAGGCATGGCCGCGCCATTGGCTGTGCTCGAGGCCGCGCGCATAGGCGGCGGGCTGAGCGCCGCTCAGCAGGGTGGGCGCCATCAGCGCCTCGGCCAGGGCCGCCAGCTCGGGCCGCGGCGCCAGCAGGGCCTGGGCCCAGCGCGTCAGGTCCAGCACATTGGAGACCAGGCCGCCCTCGCCGCCATGCTCGAAGCCATGCAGGGCGCGGCGGTAGCCGCCGTCCTCCTGGCGCAGATAGGGCGCGGCCAGGCCCGGCAGGGCCAGGTCGCAGGGCACCACCATGCGGGTCTGCGCCATGCCCAGCGGCGCGAAGAAGGCCTGCTGCAGATAGTCGCCCAGGCTCTGGCCGCTGAGCCGCTCCACCAGCAGGCCCAGCAGCAGGTAGTTGCTGTTGCAATAAAGAAAGCGGCTGCCCGGCGTGCTGTTGAGGTGGCGGTTGCGCGCCAGCGCCGCGGCCATGCTGGCGCGGCGGGTCAGGTGCTCGAGGCCCACGCCACCCAGGCGCAGCAGCTCCAGAAAATCGGGTAGGCCGCTGCAGTTGCGCATCAGCTGGTCCACCGTCACGGCCTGCGGCAGCTGCGCCAGCTCGGGCAGCAGGCCGCGCGCATCGGCCCCCAGATCGAGCCGGCCCTGGGCGGCCAGTTGCAGGCCGGCCGCCACGGTGAATTGCTTGCTCACCGAGGCGATGCGGAACAGCGTCTCCGCGCCAATGCCGCTGCGCTGCTCCAGGCTGGCCAGGCCATGGCCGCTGGCGTAGAGCAGCTCGCCGTGGCGTGCCACGGCCACCGCATGGCCGGGGCTCTGCGGGCGGGTGAGGGCGGCCAGATGGCCGTCGATGCGGGTCTGCAGCGTGCTCATGGTGATGGGCGCCAGGGGGGGTGGCACCGGGGCGGCGCAACTTCACACATCATTACACCTGCGGATGTGCCAGCGGCCGCAGTCCTTTCTACCATGCGCACAAACGGAGATGCCCATGCTGCCACTGACCCGTCGCGCGATCTGCGCCAGCCTCCTGACTGCCTTGATGGCCACTGCGCAGGCCGCCGGCCTCGACGAGGGCGAGGCGCGGCGCTTCCTGGCCCAGGCCAGCTTCGGGCCCACCGAGGCCAGCACCCAGGCCCTGATGGCCAGCGGCAAGGCGGCCTGGCTGCAGGAGCAGTTCGCCCAGCCGGCCTCGGACTTCGTCGGCATCGTCGCGGTGGACGTCAACGCCAAGATCGGCTGCCCGGAGGGCGCGCCGCCCGGCTGCAAGCGCGACAACTACAGCCTGTTCCCCTTGCAGGTGCAGTTCTTCCGCAACGCGCTCGGCGGGCCCGACCAGCTGCGCCAGCGCACCGCCCTGGCGCTGAGCCAGATCCTGGTGGTGTCGGGCCAGCAGATCAGGCTGCCCTATGCGATGGCCAACTATGAGCGCATCTTCCTCGGCCATGCCTTCGGCAATTTCCGCGACATCCTGCGCGAGGTGACGCTGAGCCCGGCGATGGGCCGCTTCCTCAATATGGCCAACAACGACAAGCCCAATCCGGCCAAGGGCATCGCGCCCAACGAGAACTATGCGCGCGAGCTGCTGCAGCTGTTCAGCATCGGCCTGTGGCAGCTGAACCCGGACGGCAGCCAGCAGCTCGACGCCCGTGGCCTGCCCCTGCCCAGCTACGACCAGGAAGTGGTGGAGGGCTTTGCCCATGTGTTCACCGGCTGGAGCTATCCGCCGCGCCCCGGCGGGCGCGACAGGTTCCCGAATCCGCCCAACTTCAGCGGCCCCATGCTGGCCTATGCCGCCCACCACGACCTGGGTGCCAAGCAGCTGCTGCTGGGGCTGACCCTGCCGGCGGGGCAGGGCGCCGCGGCCGATCTCGAGGCCGCCCTCGACAACGTATTCAAGCATCCCAATGTCGGCCCCTTCATCGGCCGGCAGCTGATCCAGCAGCTCGTCACCGCCAACCCCAGCCCGGCCTATGTGGCGCGCGTGGCGGCCGCCTTCAATGGCAGCTCCGGCGCTCTGGGTGGGTCGGCGCGCGGCGACATGAAGGCCACGCTCAGCGCCATCCTGCTGGACCCCGAGGCCAGCGCCCCGCCGCAGCCGCAGAACTTCGGCAAGCTGCGCGAACCGATCCTGCAGCTGACTTACCTGTTCCGCGCCCTCGGCGGCGAGAGCGATGGCGTCTGGCTGCGCGGCCAGGCCGCGGCGCTAGGTCAGCCGATCTACAGCCCGCCCTCGGTGTTCAACTTCTTCCCGCCTGATTACGACCTGCCCGACGACCCGAGCCTGGATGGCCCGGCCTTCGGCGTCTTCAATGCCAGCGCCACCTTCCGGCTCAGCGGCATGTTTGCGACCGCGCTGAACGGCAAGGGCGTGCCGCCCGACGATAAGGTCGCCGGCAGCACCGGCAGCAAGATCGACCTGACGCGCTGGCAGGCCCTGGCGGCCGACCCCGCGGCCCTAGTGAAGGAGATCAGGCGCGTGCTGTTCGCCGGCCGCATGAGCAGCAGCCTGGAGCAGGCCCTCTTGAAAGCCGCGCAGCTCGCGCCCGCGAGCAAGCCCTTGGAGCGCGCCCGGGCGGCGCTGTTCCTGGCCGTCATGTCCCCTGAGTATCTGGTGGAGCACTGAGATGAGCGACTACACAGCCAACCGCCGCCAGTTCCTCGCGCGCGCCGCCGCGCTCTCCGCCGCCGGCCCCTTCGCGCTGGGGTCGGGTCTTGCCGCGCCGCTGCAGGGCAGCGACTACCGTGCCCTGGTCTGCGTGTTCCTCTACGGCGGCAACGACGGCAACAACATGCTGGTGCCGATGGATGTGGCCGGCTATGCCGCCTATGCGAAGGCGCGCGGCAATGCCGCCGCCGGCGGGCTGGCGCTGCAGGCCTCCAGCCTGGCGCCGCTGGACGGCCTGACGCTGGGCCTGCATGGCGCGCTGGCGCCGCTGGCCGAGCTCTGGAACCAGGGCCATCTGGCCCTGCAGGCCAATGTGGGCACGCTGCTGCGGCCGCTCAGCAAGGCGCAGTTCGCCAATGGCGGCAGCGGCGTGCCGGGCAATCTGTTCTCGCACAGCGACCAGCAGGCGCAGTGGCAGCAGGGCGGCTCGGGCCTGCAGGGCAGCAGCGGCTGGGGCGGCCGCATCGCCGACCTGCAACCCGCCAGCACCGTGCCCGCGGTGATCTCGGTGAGCGGCAACAACGTCTTCATGAACGGCGCCAGCAGCCAGGGCCTGGCGGTCTCCGCGGGCGGCAACTTCGCCATCAAGGGCTTCGGCGCCAACCCGGCGCGCAACCCGCTCTACGGCCTCTACACCAGCCTGCTGCAGCAGCCCTATGCGAATGCCGAGCAGCGCGCCGCCGCCGCGGTGCTGAACCAGGCCCTGCGCGCCAGCGAGGCGCTCAACGGCGCGCTGGCCTCTGCCGGCAGCGTGGCGGGCCTGTTCTCCGGCCAGGGCAGCGCGATCGCCCAGCAACTGCTGACGGTGGCCAAGCTGCTGGAGGTGCGCGCCAGCCTGGGGGTGACGCGGCAGATCTTCTTTGTCTCGCTGGGCGGCTTCGACACCCACAACAACCAGCTCGCGCAGCAGGAGAACCTGTTCGGCCAGCTGGGGCCGGCGCTCAGGGCCTTCTACGACGCCACCCAGCAGCTGGGCCTGGCCAAGCAGGTCACCACCTTCACCGCCTCGGACTTCGCGCGCACCCTGCAGCCGGCCTCGGGCGGCGGCAGCGACCATGCCTGGGGCAACCACCAGCTCATCATGGGCGGGGCGGTCAGGCGCGGGCTCTATGGCCGCATGCCAGAGCTGCTGCTAGGCGGCCCCGACGATGTCTCGGACGAGGGCCGCTGGCTGCCCAGCACCGCGGTGGACCAGATGAGCGCGACGCTGGCGAGCTGGCTGGGCGTGGGCGCGGCGGACTTGCCGCTGCTGTTCCCGCAGCTCGGCAACTTCGCCACGCCGACGCTGGGCTACTTTGCCTAGCCACCGCTCTTGGCGCGTATGCGGATGCGCGCCTCGCGTGAGCGCGACTTCCACTCCGACAGCTGGGCCTGGCGCTGCAGCGGCGTGCGCTGCTCGTGGCCCAGCTCGCGCTGCAGCTTGTGATAGCTCTTCAGCCGGGCGGCGCTGAGGGCATCGCGCACCGCGCAGCCGGGCTCGTCCTGGTGGCTGCAGTTGCGGAAGCGGCATTGCGGCGCCAGGCCGCTGATGTCGTCGAAGGCCTCGGCCAGCTCCTGCTGGTTGACGTCCAGCTGCAGGCCGCGCAGGCCCGGGGTGTCGATGATGCAGGCACCGCAGGGCGCGCGGTGCAGGCTGCGCACGCTGGTGGTGTGGCGGCCGCGGCTGTCGTCCTCGCGCACGCTGCCCGTACCCTGCAAGTGCGCGTCACACAGGCTGTTGGTGAGCGTGCTCTTGCCGGCGCCGCTGGAGCCCAGCAGCACCAGGGTCTGGCCCGCGCCCAGCCAGGGCCAGAGCGATTCGCGCGCGCTCGCCTGCGTGCCGTTCACCGCCAGCACCGCCTGCGGCCCCTCGCGGCAGGCGCGCAGATGGGCCTGCACCTCGGCCAGGCGTGCCTGCACCTGGGCGCAGCGGTCGGCCTTGCTCAGCACCACCACGCTGGCAATGCCGGCGGCATGCGTCAGCACCAGGTAGCGGTCCAGGCGCGCCAGGTTGAAGTCGTGGTCCAGCCCCATCACCAGCAGGGCGGTGTCGACATTGGCCACCAGGGTCTGGCGCAGGCCCTCGGGGTTGCGGCGGGTCAGCGCGTTCAGGCGCGGCGCCTGGGCCCGCACCCAATGCTCGCCGAAGGCGTCGGGGCCGGCCAGCACCCAGTCGCCCACGGCCAGCGACTGGCCCTCGTCGCGCAGCGCCTGCTGTAGTTCGGCCGCGATGCGCGCGCTGCATGCGCGCTGGTGGGCGCCCAGCAGCTGGACGCGGTCGCGCTGCACTTCGACGACGCGCATCGCGTCGGTGTTGGCGGGCCAGTCAAGGCCGGCCAGATGGGAACGGAGACTGTGGTTGAGACCCAGGGTCTGCAACAGGGTCAGGTGTTGTGGTTGCGTTGCTTCGAGCATGAGTGACGATTCCAGGCATGTGGAGACTCGGCAGGGCGCGGGCCTTGCCGGTGACAGCGGGGGAATGCGTCGGCCGCGGGGGCGGCTCGGAAGCTAGCTCTGGCCACGCAGGCTGCGTGGCGGGTCCAACTCAGGTGCGGCGTGTCGTGAACGCGGCCGACAGGAGGCGGGCAATATCAGTCTTGGCCATGGTGATCTCCTGTTGAGTTGAAGGAAGAAGAAGGAGCCGCGAGTGTGCTGCAGGCGCGCCGCGCCGGTCAAGCGCCGCGCGGCATCTGTGCGCTCCGGGCCACAAAAAGCAAAGGGCCACCGATGGTGGCCCTGCTTACCGGACAGGAGGTTTGCACCCCGAGACGGTTCCCTTGGCGCTGGTGACGGGTTCCAGTGTTCTGCCCAATCTGCAGCCGGTTTGTCGCCTTGGATGCTTTGCATTGTGCCGAGTCTGTGTGACAGTGATTTGACGAACAACAATGTTTTGACAGCTCATATGAAAACTGCGGTCTCCACCGCCAAACCCCGTCTGCCGGCCGGCATCTGGGTGCTCGGCTTCGTGAGCCTGCTGATGGACATCTCCTCGGAAATGATCCACAGCCTGCTGCCGCTCTTCATGGTGGGCGGCCTGGGCGCCTCGGTGTTCACGGTGGGCCTGATCGAGGGCGCGGCCGAGGCCACCGCGCTGATCGTCAAGGTGTTCTCCGGCGTGCTGAGCGACCACTGGGGCAAGCGCAAGGGCCTGGCCCTGCTGGGCTATGGCCTGGGCGCGGCCACCAAGCCGCTGTTCGCGATCGCCAGCGGCGCCAGCTTGGTGCTGGCGGCGCGCCTGATCGACCGCCTGGGCAAGGGCATACGCGGCGCGCCGCGCGACGCGCTGGTGGCCGACATCGCCCCGCCCGCGCAGCGCGGCGCCGCTTTCGGCCTGCGCCAGTCGCTCGATACGGTGGGCGCCTTCGCCGGGCCGCTGCTGGGCGTGGGCCTGATGCTGCTGTGGGCCAACGACTTCCGCGCCATCTTCTGGGTGGCGGTGATCCCGGCGGTGCTGGCCGTGCTGCTGCTGGCCCTGGGTGTGCGCGAGCCCGTGCATGCCGCCAGCGCCGCGCCGCGCGGTGCACCGATCAGCCGCGCCAAGCTGCGCCGGCTCGGCCCGGCCTATTGGTGGGTGGTGATGATTGGCGCGGTGTTCACGCTGGCGCGCTTCAGCGAGGCCTTTCTGGTGCTGCGCGCGCAGCAGAGCGGGCTGGCGCTGGCGCTGATCCCGCTGGTGATGGTGGCGATGAACGTGGTCTATGCCCTCAGCGCCTACCCGCTCGGCGCGCTGGCCGATCGCGTCAACCATCGCAGCCTGCTGGCCTGGAGCCTGCTGCTGCTGATCGCCGCCGACCTGCTGCTGGCCAGCAGCACGGCCCTGCCGGCCCTGCTGGGCGGCGTGGCGCTGTGGGGCCTGCACATGGGCATGAGCCAGGGCCTGCTGGCCGCCATGGTGGCCGACGTCGCGCCCGCCGAGCTGCGCGGCACCGCCTACGGCTTCTTCAACCTGCTCAGCGGCGTGGCGATGCTGATCGCCAGCGTGGCGGCGGGGCTCATATGGGAGACGCTCGGCGCGCCGGCAACCTTCGTGGCCGGTGCCATGATCAGCGCGGTGACGCTGGCCTTGTTGATGATGCGCAAGGCCTGAGCGCCGCTCTGCTGACGAAAAAAGCCCCCGGCAAGCGCAAGCTCGCCGAGGGCATGAACGGTAAGTGCGGCGCGAGCGCTGCGGGGCCTACCGAGGAGACAAGGGGTCAGGTCTTGCCGGGCTTGGTGGCTGTGGTTCAGCGCGCCCCGGGGACGTAGATCTGGTCGAACACGCCGCCGTCGTCGAAGTGGGTTTTCTGTGCGCTGCGCCAGCCGCCGAAGAGTTCGTCGATGGTGAAGAGCTTCACGGCGGCGAACTGCTTGGCGTATTTGGCGGCGACCTTGGCGTCGCGCGGGCGGTAGTAGTTCTTGGCGGCGATCTCCTGGCCTTCGGGCGTGTAGAGGTACTCGAGGTAGGCCTGGGCCTGCTTGCGCGTGCCCTTCTTGTCGACGTTCTTGTCCACCACCGCCACCGGCGGCTCGGCCAGCACCGAGAGGCTGGGGGTGACGATCTCGAACTTGTCGGGGCCCAGCTCCTTCACCGCCAGATAGGCCTCGTTCTCCCAGGCGATCAGCACGTCGCCGATGCCGCGTTCCACGAAGGTGGTGGTGGAGCCGCGCGCGCCGGAGTCCAGCACCTTGGTGTTGGCATAGATGCGCTTGACGAAGGCCTTGGCCGAATCGGCGTTGCCGCCCGGCTGCTTGAGTGCATAGCCCCAGGCCGCCAGGTAGTTCCAGCGCGCGCCACCCGAGGTCTTGGGGTTGGGCGTGATCACGTCGATGCCGCTGCGCGCCAGGTCCGGCCAGTTGGCGATGTGCTTGGGGTTGCCCTTGCGCACCAGGAACACGATGGTGGAGGTGTAGGGGCTGGCGTTGTTGGGCAGGCGCTTCTGCCAGTCGGCGGGGATCAGCTTGGCCTGGTCGTGCAGGGCGTCGATGTCATAGGCCAGGGCCAGGGTCACGACGTCGGCGTCCAGGCCGTCGATCACCGAGCGCGCCTGCTTGCCCGAGCCGCCGTGCGACTGTTTGATGGCCACGGTCTCGCCGGTCTTGGCCTTCCATTGCTTGGCAAAGGCGGCGTTGAAGTCCTGGTAGAGCTCGCGCGTCGGGTCGTAGGAAACGTTCAGCAGGTTCACATCGGCATGGGCGGCGGCGGCGCCCAGCGCAAGGGCCAGCGAAACGACGGAAAAAAGGGTGCGGCGGATGGGGTTCACGGTGTTGGCGGGTGGCAGTGGTTCGGAATGCTGCCGACTGTAGGCAGACGGGCGGCGCGCGCGAACCAAGAAATTGTTCTTTGCTTTGCAGCGCGCTTGACTCTGGTCCAGGTGCAGGGTTTCCAATGGCGACATGGACACACCGATTGCATCCACGCCCGCTCCGTCGAATTGCGGCAGCCACTGCTGCGGCGCTGCAAAGCCGCCGCCCACGCCGCCTGCGCGTGCAGGGGCGGTGGGCTTTCACATCCCCATCATGGACTGCGCTGTAGAGGAGGGCGAGATCCGCCGCGCGCTGGCGCCCATCGCCGGCATCGAGGGCCTGCGTTTCGACCTGGGCCAGCGCACGCTGAGCCTTGCCGCTGCGCCGCCCGTGCTGGAGGCGGCCCTCGCTGCCATCCGCAGCATGGGTTTCGATCCGCAGCCGCTGGCGGGCGCCGCCGCGGCACCGACCCCGCACGGGCATCATGGGCATCATGGGCATGCCGGCGAGGGCCTGCCGCGCCTGCTGGCATCGCTGCTGTGTGCGCTGGCCGCCGAGGCCCTGGCCTTCATTCCCGCCGCCGCGGGCCCGGGCTCGCAATTCCTGCAACTGGCCGAAATGGGCCTGGCCGCCGCGGCCATCGCCCTGGCCGGTTTCGATACCTACAAGAAGGGCTTCTATGCCCTGCGCGCCGGGCGCCTGAACATCAATGCGCTGATGGCGGTGGCGGTGACCGGTGCCTTCCTGATCGGCCAATGGCCCGAGGCCGCGATGGTGATGGCGCTCTATGCCATTGCCGAGCTGATCGAGGCGCGCGCCGTCGACCGCGCGCGCAATGCCATCAAGAGCTTGCTGGCGATGGCGCCGGAAGACGCTGAGGTACGCCAGGCCGACGGCTCGTGGGCTCGGCATCTCACCGCCTCGGTGGCGGTCGGGGCAAGGGTGCGGATTCGACCCGGCGAGCGCATCCCGCTCGACGGCGTGATCTTGGCGGGCATCAGCGCCATCGACCAGGCGCCGGTCACCGGTGAGAGCCTGCCGGTCGACAAAGGGCCTGGGGACGAGGTCTATGCCGGCACCATCAACCAGGCGGCCGCGCTTGAATTCCGTGTCACGGCAGCCGCCTCGGACAGCACCCTGGCCCGCATCATCCATGCGGTCGAGGAGGCGCAGGCGAGCCGCGCGCCCACCCAGCGCTTCGTCGACCGCTTTGCCGCCATCTACACCCCGGCCGTGTTTGGGCTGGCGCTGGCGGTGGCCCTGCTGACGCCCTGGCTGATGGGCTGGGGTTGGCTGCAGGCGCTCTACAAGGCGCTGGTGCTGCTGGTAATCGCCTGCCCCTGCGCGCTGGTGATCTCGACCCCGGTCACCTTGGTGAGCGGCCTGGCCGCGGCGGCGCGGCGCGGCATTCTCATCAAGGGCGGGGTCTACCTGGAACAGGCGCGCCTGCTCAAGGTGGTGGCGCTGGACAAGACCGGCACCGTCACCCAGGGCCAGCCGGTGCTGGTGGAGTTTGCGCCGGTGGCCGCGGGCGCCGACCGCGCACAACTGGCGCGCCTGGCGCTGGCGCTGGCGAGCCGCTCCGACCATCCGGTCTCGCTGGCGATTGCGCGCGGCCTAGCGGCCGAGTGCGCGCAGCCGGCCGAGGTGCACGACTTTGCGGCCGCGGCCGGGCGCGGCGTGCAGGGGGCGGTCGATGGCCTGCCGCTGGTGCTGGCCAACCACCGCTGGATCGAGGAGCGCGGCCAATGCTCGGCCGCGCTCGAGGCCGGCCTGGCCCTGCACGAGCGCGCCGGCCGCACCGTCGCCATGCTGGCCGACGCGCGCGGCGTGCTGGCGATCTGCGCGGTGGCCGACACCATCAAGCCCGCGTCGCGCCAGGCGGTGGCCGAGCTCAAGTCCCTGGGCATCACGCCGGTGATGCTGACCGGCGACAACCTCACCACCGCACAGGTCATCGCGGCCCAGGCCGGCATCACCGAGCTGCGCGCCAATCTGCTGCCCGAGCACAAGCTCGCCGCCATCCGCGAGCTGCAGCAGCGCTTCGGGCCCACCGCCATGGTGGGCGACGGCATCAACGATGCGCCCGCGCTGGCGCAGTCGGACATCGGCTTCGCGATGGGCGCCGCCGGCACGCACACGGCCATGGAAGCCGCCGACGTGGTGGTGATGAACGACGAGCTGGGCCGCCTGCCGGAGGCCGTGCGCCTCTCGCGCCGCACCCGCGGCGTGCTGCTGCAGAACATCGCCCTGGCCCTGGGCATCAAGACGGCCTTCTTGCTGGCCGCGCTGTTCGGCAGCGCCACCATGTGGATGGCGGTGTTCGCCGACATGGGCGCCAGCCTGCTGGTGGTGTTCAACGGCCTGCGCCTGCTGCGCGGGAAGTAGCGGCGCCCCTCGCCATACTGCCTACACTGCCGGCACCATGCGCATCCCCTCATTCCGCCCCCAGCCCGGTGTCGCCGCCGCCCTGGGCGCGGCCATCCTGTTCGGCGCCGGCACGCCGCTGGCCAAGCCGCTGCTGGGCGCCACCAGCCCCTGGCTGCTGGCCGCCTTGCTCTACCTGGGCTCGGGCCTGGGCCTATGGCTGGTCCGGCTGCTGCGGCGCGCACCGGCGGTGCAGCTGCCGCGCGCCGAGCGCCTCTGGCTGCTGGGCGCCATCGTCGCCGGCGGGGTGGTGGGGCCGGTGCTGCTGATGCTGGGCCTGGCCCGGCTGCCGGCGGCCAGCGTGGCGCTGCTGCTGAATGCCGAGGGCGTGCTGACGGCGCTGCTGGCCTGGTTCGCCTTCAGAGAGAACGTCGACCGCCGCATCGCGCTGGGCATGCTGGCGATCGTGGCCGGCAGCCTGCTGCTGGCCTGGCCCGGCGGCGACGCGGCCCGGCCCGGCGCCTGGTGGCCGGCGCTGGCGATCGCCGGCGCCTGCCTGGCCTGGGCGCTGGACAACAACCTCACGCGCAAGGTCTCGCTCAGCGATGCCGGCTTCATCGCCATGAGCAAGGGCCTGGTGGCGGGTGGCACCAACCTGCTGCTGGCCCTGCTGCTGGGCGCGGCATGGCCGGGCCCGGTGACGGTGCTGGCGGCCGGCCTGCTGGGCTTTGCGAGCTATGGCGCCAGCCTGGTGCTGTTTGTGATCGCGCTGCGCCATCTCGGCACCGCACGCACGGGCGCCTACTTCTCGGTGGCCCCCTTCATCGGCGCGTTGCTGGCCATCGCGCTGCTGGGCGAGCCGGTGAGCTGGCAGTTGCTGCTGGCCGGAGCGCTGATGGCGCTGGGCGTGGCCCTGCACCTGACGGAGCGGCATGAGCACGAGCATGAGCACGAGGCGCTGGAGCATGCCCACAGCCATGTGCATGGCCGTGGCGACCCGCATCACGAGCATGCGCACGAGCCGCCGGTGCCGGCGGGCACGCGCCACAGCCATGCGCACCGGCACGAGCCGCTGCGCCACAGCCACGCCCATTACCCGGACGCGCACCACCGCCACGAGCATTGAGGCGGCCGCGCGGCGCGCGGCTCAGAGCGCCTCGATGCGCGGATAGAAGTCGTGGTTCTCGCGCTGCATGCGCTCGTAGACCATGCGCAGCACCTGGTTGGCGTCGCGGCGGAAGCCCTCGGCATCGGCCTGCAGCTTGTTGGCCTGGTTCCAGCGCCGCGAGAAGCCCTCGTAGGCCTTGGCGATGGCGCCCATCTCCTGCTGGTAGCGCTGGCCCATGCGTGCCAGTTCGGCATCGCGCTCGCGTTGCAGCGCCGGGTAGAGCGCCTGGTCTTCCACCGCCAGATGCAGCTTGATGGTCGAGCTCATCGCGACGATGTGCTCGGCGATGTCGCCGGCGTGCTGTGCCACGCCGGCCCGCGCCAGCCGGCGCAGCGCGTCGATGCTGCCCAGGATGCTGGCGTGCTGGTGCTTGAATTTGTCGATGTTCATGATGGGCTTTCGGTGGGGATGGGGACGGCTGCGCCTCAGCGCTGCAGTTGGGCGCGCTTGTCTTCGGCATCGCGCCAGGCCTCGGCGTCCGGCAGCGCCGGCTTGGTCTTGGTGATGGGCTTCCACAGCCGCGCCAGCTCGGCATTCAGCGGGATGAAGTCGCGCTGACCGGTGGGCACGTCCTCCTCGGCATGGATGGCCGCCACCGGGCATTCCGGCACGCAGACCGCGCAGTCGATGCATTCATCGGGGTCGATGACGAGGAAGTTGGGACCTTCGCGAAAGGCATCGACCGGACAGACGTCCACGCAGTCGGTGTACTTGCAGCTGATGCAGGCCTGGGTGACGACGAAGGTCATGGCATGGCTCCGGGAACGGGATTTCTATAAGAAGCATTTTTGATGCATCTTAAAGATCCGCGCGGCTTAAAGCAATAAACTGCATACATCTTTAGGGGCATCGATGCGGCTGGCCGAATACACCGACTACACCTTGCGCGTGCTGATGTACTGCGCGGCGCGCCCGCAGCAACTCGTCACCATCGGCGAGCTGGCGGAGCGCCATGGCGTCTCCAAGAACCATTTGATGAAGATCGTCAACGACCTGGCGCGCCAGGGCGTGCTGGAGACCACGCGCGGCCGCGGCGGCGGGTTGCGCCTGCTGGCCGACCCGGCCACCTTGCGCGTGGGCGATGTGGTGCGCGCCGCCGAGACCGACTTCAGGCTGGTGGAATGCTTCGATGCCGAAGTCAACGAATGCCTGCTGAGCCCGGCCTGCCGCCTCAAGCATCTGTTCGACAGCGCGTTGCGCGCCTTTCTCAAGGAGCTCGACGGCGCGACCCTGGCCGATCTGGCCGCGCCCGCCGCGGCGCTGCCCAAGCCGGGCGCGCCCCGGCCCTCCCAGCCCCCCCAACCCATCACCCTGCGGCGGCGCAAGCCGCCCCCGGCCTGAGCCCCAGGCCTCGCATTTCGACCACAACCCTCAGGAGTCATCATGTCCCATCAACACCTGTCCCCCGACGCCATCTATCCCTTCGACGCCCGCGGCGTGGCCAAGCGCTTCCGCCACGCCGCCATCTTCGGCGCGCTGGATGCGCTGCAGCCCGGCGAGACCATGCGCTTTGCCAACGACCACGACCCGCTGCCGCTGCTGGCGCAGATCGCGCAGCGCTACGGCAGCCGCGTCAGCGTGGCCTACCAGCAGCGCGCGCCGGGCGCCATCGTGATCGATTTCAGCGTGTCTTGAGGAGGTGCCACAGATGACGCCGCACACAAGGTTTCTGCCCGTTGCGCTGGCGCTGGCCCTGATGGCCGGCGTGTCGGCCGCCCCGGCGCTGGCCCAACCGGCCGCGCACAGCCATGAGGCGGCGACCGCGCCGCACAAGCTGAGCCTGGACCAGGGCCGCAAATGGGCCACCGATGCGCCGCTGCGCGAAGGCATGTCACGCATCCGCGGCCTGGTCGCGGCACAGCTCGCCGCCGCCCATGCCGGCAAGCTGGACGAGGCGGGCTACCGCGAGCTGGCCACGCAGGTCGAGACGCAGGTGGGCGCCATCGTGGCCCAGTGCAAGCTCGCGCCGCGCGCCGACGCGATGCTGCATCTGGTGATCGCCGAGCTCGGCGAGGGCAGCGATGCGATGGCCGGCAAGCCTGGCAAGCTGCGCCCCGAGCAGGGCCTGCTCAAGACCGCCCAGGCCGTGAACGCCTACGGCAGCCACTTCGCCCACCCCGGCTTCAAGCCCCTGCACCTCGGCCACTGAGGGCCGCGCCGACGCGGCTCAGACCGCGAACGACCATTCGCTGAAGCCGGCGTGCCGGGCGCGCTGCTCGCGCGCCGCGCGTGCCCTGGCGGCCTCCACCCAGCGCTTGGCGAGCGGGAAGGGGCCGAAGCCCGACTCGGCATTGATATGCCCCACCGGGCCCAGGTTGCTGAAGCTGCTGCCCCAGCGCCCGGCCCAGCGCTGCGCGTTGGCGGCGCTCATCCAGGGGTCGTTCTGGCTCGCGATCAGGGTGCTGGGAATGGCCAGACGGCGTTGCGGCAGCAGGTCGGCGATGCCGAACTTGTTGGGCTCGGCCGGCGCCACCAGCAGCGCCTGGCGGATCGGCGAATCGGGCTGCTCCAGCAGATGGCGCGCCAGCGCCAGGCAGCCGAAGCTGTGCGCCACCGCGATCCATTCGCCCGGGCCGGCCTGCTCCAGCGTGCGCTGGATGCGCTCGGCCCAGCGCGGCAGATCGGGCGTGGCGTAGTCGCGCTGCTGCACGCGCCGCGCGTCGCGGTACTGCGCCTGCAGCCAGCTTTGCCAATGCGCGCGGCCGCTGTCGTGCAGGCCGGGAATGATCAGCAGGCGTGGGGTCTGGTAGGCCATGCTGCAGCCCTCACAGCGTGGCCAGCGCCACCTCGGTGGACTTGACCAGGGCCACCACGGCCCGGCCCGGTGCCAGCTGCAGCTCCTTCAGCGAGCGGGTGGTGATGACCGAGGTGACGACCAGGCCCGAGGGCGTCAGCACGTCCACCTCCGAGACCACCGGTCCCTCGATGATTTCCTGCACGATGCCGCGGAACTGGTTGCGGACGTTGATGGCGGTGATGCTCATGGCGCGGGCCTCCTTGACGATGGAGCGAAGCTTAGGAGCGCCCGCGCCGGCGCGGAAGGAAGCGATTGGCAGCTGCACATGCGCCGCGCGCATATGGCCCTGCCGAGGCCTGCGGGCAGGCGCGCCCGGCCGGCCTGGCGGAATCCCCCTTCCCAAGCCCTGCCCGCTGTGCCTACATTCGCAGCACCCGCCACCACGAGCACGCCCATGACCCTGCATCGCCAACAGACCGTCACCCTGGCCGCCATCCTGGCACTCACCCTGGCGGCCTGCGCCCATGCGCCGGGCGAGGGCGGCGCGGCCAGCGCCACGCTGCAGCGCACCGCCAACGGCGTCGTGCACATCAGCGCGCCCGATGCCGAGACCCTGGCCTATGGCATGGCCTATGCCTATGCCCAGGACAACGTCTGCATGACCGCCAACCAGCTGGTGACGGTGCGCGGCGAACGTGCGCGTTATTTCGGCGCCGCCACGCCGGGCCTGCTGGCGCGGCGCATGCTGCCCAACGAGCAGATCGATTTCTTCATCGCCGCGCACATGGACGATGCCGCGCTGGCGCGCCATTGGCAGGGTGCCGGTGCCGAGACCCAGGCGCTGGCGCGCGGCGCGGTGGCGGGCTACAACCGCTACCTGGCCGACCACGCCGGCCGCCTGCCGGCGGCCTGCCAGGGCCAGCCCTGGGTGCAGCCGATGACGCTGGCCGACTACCGCCGCCAGGCCGAGCTCACCGCGGTGCAGGCCGCCACCGCCGCCCTGGCCGATGCCCTGCTGGCCGCCAAGCCGCCCGCGCCGGCCCAGGCCGCCGCGTCGCCGGCGCTGGACCTGGCCGATGCCGGCGCGGCGCTGCGCGAGCTGGGCCTGCTGGATGCGCCGCTGGGCTCGAATGCCTGGGCCTTCGGCAAGGAGGTCACCGCCGACGGCCGCGGCCTGCTGCTGGGCAACCCGCACTTCCCCTGGGCCGGCGTGAACCGCTTCTGGCAGGCCCACCTCACCATCCCCGGCGAGCTGGACGTGATGGGGGTGGCGATCGGCAACTTCCCGGCCGTCACGATAGGCTTCAACAAGGACGTGGCCTGGTCGCACACGGTCTCGACCGGCAAGCGCTTCACCCTGCACGAGCTGAGCCTGGTGCCCGGCGAGCCGACGCGCTACCTGCTCGACGGCCAGCCGGTGGCGATGACGCAGCGCGAGCTGCAGATCCAGGTGCGCGCCGCGGACGGCAGTCTGCAGACGCGCAAGCAAAGCGTCTGGTCGACGCGCTGGGGCCCGGTGCTGGTGCTGCCCCGCGCCGGCCTGCTGTGGACCGCCAAGACCGCCTACGCGCTCAAGGATGCCAACCTGGGCAATGTGCGCGGCACCGAGGCGGCGATGGGCTTCGGCCGCGCGCGCAGCGTGCAGGACATCCAGCAGGCGCTGAAGAACCTGGGCACGCCCTGGGTCAACACCCTGGCGGTGGACCGCCATGGCCAGGCCCTCTATGCCGATGCCAGCGTGGTGCCGGACGTGGACGCGGCCCAACTGCAGCGCTGCGCGCCCGGCAAGGCCGCGGCCGCACTGCTGCCGGCCGCCGGCCTGGTGGTGCTGGACGGCTCGCGCAGCGACTGCGACTGGCAGCGCGACCCGGCCTCGCCCCAGCCCGGCCTGATGCCGGTGGCGCGCATGCCCATGGCGGTGCGCAGCGACTGGGTGCACAACAGCAACGACAGCTTCTTCTACACCCATCCTCAGCAGCGCTGGAGCGGCATCTCGCCGCTGGTGGGCGATGCCAGCCTGACGCGTGCGCGCACCCGTGCCGGCCTGAGCGAGATCCCCGCGCTGCTGGCGCGCGGCAAGCTCACCGCGCAAGCGGTGCAGGGCCAGCTGTTCGAGAACCGCAACTTCATGGCCGGCGTGGTGCTGCCCGATCTGCTGGCCGCCTGCGCCGGCCAGCCGCCCGCCAGTGCCGAGGCGCGCGACGGTTGCGCGGCCCTGCAGAGCTGGGACCGCCGCAGCGATCTGGGCTCGCGCGGCGCCCATCTGTTCCGCGAGTTCTGGCGCAACGCGCGCGCCATCCCCGGCGTGCACCGCCTGCCCTTCGACCCCGCCCAGCCGGTGGCCACGCCCGCGGGCCTGAGGCTGGACGATGCCACCGTGACCGCCAAGCTGTGGGAGGCGCTGGCCCAGGCGGTGAAGGCGGTGCGCGGCGCCGGCTTTGCGCTGGACGCGCCGCTGGCCCAGGTGCAGCGGCCGCTCATCACCGATGCCGCCATCGGCCTGCATGGCGGCGAGGACTATGAGGGCGTGCTGAACAACCTGGGCAACCAGTTCGCGCCCGGCATCGGCGCCCAGGGCCTGCGCATCGACTACGGCTCCAGCTATATCCAGACCGTGGGCTTCGACGCACGCGGCCCGGTGGCGCAGGCCATCCTCACCTACGGGCAGTCTACCGATCCGGCCTCGCCCCATGCCTTCGACCAGCTGCGCCTGTTCGAGGCCAAGCAATGGCCCAGCCTGCCCTTCCACGCCGAGGACGTGGCGAAGGCGCGCGTGGGCGAGGTGCTGCGGCTGAGCCGGCCTTGAGCGGCCGCTGAGCCGTGGCCGGCGCGCTATGCTCGGCGCATGCTCATCAAGGCGCTCGCAATCGCTCTGGCCCTGCTGGCTGGCCTGGCCCCGGCCGCGCAGGCCGAGCAGCGCATCACCTGGCTGATGCCCGAGTTCGCGCTGACCGAGGGCAACGGCGCCAAGGGGCTTGCGCGCAAGGGCATGGCCGAGCCGATGGTGGACTATCTGCGCAAGCATTGGCCCGAGCCGGCCGAGCATGTCACCGTGCTGGCCAATGCCAAGCGCAGCTGGCTGATGATCGACGCCGGTGAGCCGGCCTGCCATCTGGTCTCGCTGCGTACGCCCGAGCGCGAGGCCCGGGCCTTCTTCTACATCACCCATCTGGTGCCGCCGGCGCAGTTGGTGGCGCTGCCCGAGGTGCTGGCGCGCCTGCCGCGCAATCCCCAGGGCGAGGTTGAGCTTGCCCAGCTGCTGCAATCCGGCCGCGCGCGCGGCGCCCTGATCGAGGCACGCAGCTATGGCGCCGCGCTGGACGCGCAGCTGGCACAGCGCCCGGCCGCGGCGATCGCGATGTACTCGCAGGTGGAGTTCGGCACCCGGCTGTTGCAGATGGTGGCGCTGGGCCGCGCCGACTACACGATCGAATACGACTTCGCGCTCACCGTGCAGCGCGAGCAGCTGCCGCTGCTGCGCAAGCTGGTCACCGCACCGATCCAGGGCGCGGGCGAGATGCTGTTGTCTGGTGTGGCCTGCCCGCGCAATGAATGGGGCCGGGCGGTGATCGCCAAGGTGGAGCGGATTCTCGCCAGCCGCGAGGCGCTGATGTTGCTGAAAAGTAATTTCGATGCCTGGATGACGCCGCAGTCGCGCCGCTTCTACGCGGCAAAGCTGGATGCCTTCCACGCCGAGCGCCTGCGCGCGGCGGAGCCCTAGGCCCAGACCCAGGGCTCAAGCCTCCAGCGCAGCGCGCACCGTCTCCTCGTTCAGCTCGGCCACGCATTCCTGCAGGAAGCGGTAGGCATAGCCGCGCAGGTAATGGCCGCGCTTGAGCGCCAGGCGGGTGGTGTTGGCGGGGAAGAGCTGCGATGCATCGAGCAGCGTGAGGCCCTGGTCGCGCTGCGGCTCGAAGGCCATGCTGGCGATGATGCCCAGCCCCAAGCCCACCTGCACATAGGTCTTGATGACGTCGGCATCCAGCGCCGACATCACGATATCGGGCGCCAGGCCGGCCTTGGCAAAGGCGGCATCGATGCGCGCGCGGCCCGTGTAACCCTCGTGGTAGGTGATGAGCGGCTGCTCGGCCAGGGCCTCCAGCGTCAGCGGCGCCTGGGTCAAGGCATGACCCTCGGGCAGCACCACGCTGTGGTGCCAGCCGTAGAAGGGGAAGGTGACGAAGCCGGGGTCCTGGTCGAGCGCCTCGGTGGCGATGCCGATGTCGGCCTCGCCGGATTGCAGGAGCGAGACGATCTCGGCCGGGTTGGCCTGCAGCAGCACCAGATGCACCTTGGGAAAGGCGGCCTTGAAGCGCGCCACCACCTGGGGCAGGGCATAGCGCGCCTGGGTGTGGGTGGTGGCCACGGTGAGCTGGCCGGCCTCGGCATCGGCGAACTGGTCGGCCAGGCGCTTGATGTTCTTGGCGTCCAGCAGCATGCGCTCGACGATGATGGCCAACTCCTTGCCCGGCGCGGTGAGGCCCAGCAGGCGCTTGCCGCGCCGCACGAACAGCTCCACACCCAGCTCGTCCTCCAGGTCCTTGATGTGCTTGCTGACCCCGCTCTGCGAGGTGAACAGCGCCGCCGCCACCTCGGTGAGGTTGAAGTTCTGCTGGACCGCCTCGCGGATGATGCGCAGTTGCTGGAAGTTCATGCTGCTTCAAACAGGGAAAGGCGCGAGGCGTTGAGGTGCACGCGCTGGCCGCTCTGCAGATTCAGGGCCAGGGCCTGCTCGCGGCTCAGCTCGGCCTCCAGGTGCTGGCCGTTGGGGCCGGTGAGCTCCACGCGCGCGGCGGCGCCGAAGCTCAGCACGCGCTCCACCGTGGCGGCCAGGCCCTGGGCGTCGGCGGCGGTGAGGATGGTCAGCTCGTGCGGGCGCGCATAGGCTTGCACATGGCCGGCGCCCGATGTCGGCGAGCCATGCGGCAGGCGGTGCTCGCCGATATGGATCACGCCACGTTCGGCCTGGCCCTCGAAGCGGTTCACCGCGCCCAGGAAGCCGTAGACGAAGGGCGTGGCGGGCTTTTCGTAGACCTCCTGCGGCGTGCCCACCTGCTCGACCTTGCCATGGTCCATCAGCACCACGCGGTCGGCCACCTCCAGCGCTTCCTCCTGGTCGTGGGTGACGAAGATGCTGGTGATGTGCAGGTCGTCGTGCAGGCGGCGCAGCCAGCGGCGCAGCTCCTTGCGCACCTTGGCGTCGAGCGCGCCGAAGGGCTCGTCCAGCAGCAGCACGCGCGGCTCCACCGCCAGCGCGCGCGCCAGGGCGATGCGCTGGCGCTGGCCGCCGCTGAGCTGGGGCGGGTAGCGGTCGGCCAGCCAGTCCAGCTGCACCAGGCTCAAGAGCTCGTGCACCTTCTTCTTGATCTCGCTCTCGCTGGGGCGCTGCTTGCGCGGTTTCACGCGCAGGCCGAAGGCGACGTTGTCGAACACCGTCATGTGGCGGAACAGCGCGTAATGCTGGAACACGAAGCCCACCTGGCGCTCGCGCACATGGGTGTCGCTGGCGTCCTCGCCCTCCAGCAAGACCTGACCTCGGTCGGCCGTCTCCAGGCCGGCGATGATGCGCAGCAGCGTGGTCTTGCCGCAGCCAGAGGGGCCCAGCAGCGCCACCAGCTCGCCGGTGGGGAAGTCGAGGCTCACGTCGCCCAGCGCGGTGAAGGCGCCGAAGGACTTGTGGATGTTTCTGACCTGAATACTCATGGCGTTGCTTCTTTCAGGGTGCGGTGGGCGTTCCACTCGACGAACTGTTTGAGAACGAGGGTCACCAGGGCCAGCAGGGCCAGCAGCGAGGCCACCGCAAAGGCGGCGGCGAACTGGTACTCGTTGTAGAGGATCTCCACATGCAGGGGCAGGGTGTTGGTCTGGCCGCGGATATGGCCCGACACCACCGAGACCGCGCCGAACTCGCCCATGGCGCGCGCATTGCACAGGATCACGCCATAGAGCAGGCCCCATTTCACGTTGGGCAGGGTCACCAGCCAGAAGGTCTTCCAGCCGCTGGCGCCCAGCACGGTGGCGGCCTCTTCCTCGTCGCGGCCCTGGGCCTGCATCAGCGGGATCAGCTCGCGCGCCACGAAGGGGAAGGTCACGAACACGGTGGCCAGCACGATGCCGGGCACGGCGAAGATGATCTTCAGGTCATGGGCCTGCAGCCAGGGGCCGAACCAGCCCTGGGCGCCGAACAGCAGCACATAGACCAGGCCCGCCACCACCGGCGAGACCGAGAAGGGCAGGTCGATCAGGGTGATGAGCAGCTGCTTGCCGCGGAAGTCGTGCTTGGCAATCGCCCAGGCCGCGCTCACGCCGAACACCAGGTTCAGCGGCACCGAGACCAGGGCGGCGATCAGGGTCAGCTTGATGGCCGAGACCGCATCGGCCTCCACCAGCGAGGCGAAGTAGAGCTCCCAGCCCTTGCGCAGCGCCTCGTGGAACACCGCCACCAGGGGCATGACGAGGAAGAGCGCGAAGAAGGCCAGGCCCAAGGTCAGCAGGGTGAAGCGCACCCAGGGCGCCTCGCGCGTGGCGGGGTTGCGCTGGTAGCGGCCGCCGCTGCCGGCTTGCGGCACGCCCAGGGAGAAGGCAGATGCGGCGCCGCTCATTTGCGTGCTCCCTCGCCATTGCGGCGCGAACTCCAGGCCTGCAGGCCGTTGATGAGCAGCAGCAGCGCGAAGCTGAACACCAGCATCACCGCGGCAATCGCGGTGGCGCCCACATAGTCGTATTGCTCCAGCTTGGAGATGATCATCAGCGGCGTGATCTCGCTCACCATCGGCAGGTTGCCGGCGATGAAGATCACCGAGCCGTATTCGCCCACCGCGCGCGCAAAGGCCAGCGCAAAGCCGGTCAGCAGGGCCGGCGTGAGGGTGGGCAGCACCACCAGGCGGAAGGTCTGCCAGCGGTGCGCACCCAGCGAGGCCGCGGCCTCTTCCAGCTCGGTCTCCATGTCCTCCAGCACCGGCTGCACGGTGCGCACGATGAAGGGCAGGCCGATGAAGATCAGCGCCACCAGGATGCCCAGCGGTGTGAACGCCACCTTCACGCCCCAGGGCTCCAGCAGCCGGCCCAGCCAGCCATTGCCGGCATAGAGCGCGGTGAGGGCGATGCCGGCCACCGCGGTGGGCAGGGCAAAGGGCAGGTCGATGAGGGCGTCGACGATCTTCTTGCCGGGGAACTCATAGCGCACCAGGCTCCAGGCCAGGATCAGCCCGAACAGCAGGTTGATGAAGGCGGCCAGCAGCGAGGCGCCGAAACTGAGCTTGTAGGAGGCGATCACGCGCGGCGCCGTGGCCGCGGCCCAGAAGGCGTCCAGGCCATGGCCGGCCGATTTGATGAACACCGCCGAGAGCGGAATCAGCACCAGCAGCGAGAGATAGAACAGCGTGAAGCCCATGGTGGGCCCGAAACCGGGCAGCACGCGACGCGGCCTGCGGGTCTTGATGGGAGCGCCCAGGGGCGCGTCCAGTACGGCGGAACTCATGGTGGAGGCTCAGCGCTTGATGGCCGCTTGAATCTGGTCGTAGGTGCCGCCATCGGCAAAGTGCACCTTGTTGACCTTGGCCCAGCCGCCCAGCAGCTGGTCGACGCTGAAGAGCTTGATGTCGGCGAAGCGCTGGGCATGGCGCTTGAAGACGGCGGCGTCGCGCGGGCGGAAGTTGTTGCGGGCAATCAGCTCCTGGGCCTCGGGCGTGTAAAGAAAGTCCAGATAGGCCTTGGCCACGGCGGCCGTGCCCTTCTTGGCCACCACCTTGTCGACGATGGCCACCGGGGCCTCGGCGTCGATCGACGCGCTCGGGTTCACCACCTCGAACAAGCCCTTGCCGAACTCGTTCTCGATCAGCTCGGCCTCGCTCTCGAAGGTCAGCAGCACGTCGCCGATGCTGCGCTGCGTGAAGGTGGTGGTGGCGCCGCGGCCGCCGCCGTCCAGCACCGGCACGTTGGCGAAGATCTTGCCCACCAGTTCCTTGGCCTGGGCCTCGCTGCCGCCCTTGGCGATCACGCTGCCCCAGGCCGCCAGATAGCTGTAGCGGCCATTGCCGGTGACCTTGGGGTTGGGGATGATCACGCCCACGCCGGGCCTGGCCAGGTCGGCCCAGTCCTTGATGCCCTTGGGGTTGCCCTTGCGCACCAGGAACAGGATGGTGGAGCTGTAGGGCGCGGCATTGTTGGGAAAGCGCGATCGCCAGTCGGCCGTGGTGTAGCCCTTCTCGGCCAGCGCGTCGACATCGGTGGCCTGGTTCATGGTCACCACATCGGCCTCCAGGCCGCCGATCACCGCCCCGATCTGCTTGCTGGAGCCACCATGCGACTGGTTGAGCGTCAGGGCCTGGCCGGTCTTGGCCTTCCAGGCGGCGGCAAAGGCCGGATTGACCTGCTTGTAGAGCTCGCGCGAGACGTCGTAGGAGACGTTCAGCAGGGTGCTGGCTTCCGCGGCCCAGGCAGGCGTGGTGGCCAGGGGCAGGGCGGCGGCCAGCAGCAGCGCGGTGCAGTGGTTCAGGCGCAGGGACATGGCGGCAGGCTCGAAGTTTGCGATGCTTCGCAGCTTGCCTAGCTCCGCATATTCAAGGAACGACAGTTTTGGTATTTGCTTATCCGGAATATGCAAATACGCAGCGCTGCAATGCCTGCCCCTGCGCGTAGGGCGCGCGCTGCCCGGCCCTTACCAGATGCGGATACGCTGCTCGCCGGTCTTGAACATCGCGTCACCCGGCTTGGTGCCGAAGGCCTGGTGGAAGCCGTCGGTATTGGCGGCCGGGCCGTTGGCGCGGAACCTATCGGGCGAATGCGGGTCGGTGGTCAGCAGCTGCATGGTGCGTTCCTCGCGCGCCTTGCTGCGCCAGGCCTGGCCCCAGCCCAGGAAGAAGCGCTGTTCGCCGCTGTAGCCGTCCAGCAGCGGCGCGGGCTTGCCGCCCAAGGAGCGCAGATAGGCCTTGTAGGCCACCTGGATGCCCGAGAGGTCGGCGATGTTCTCGCCCAGGGTGAGGCGGCCATTGACCTTCTTGCCGGGGATGGGCTCGTAGGCATCGAACTCCGCGGCCAGGCGCGCGCCGATGGCCTCGAAGGCCTTGCGGTCGGCCTCGGTCCACCAGTTGCGCAGCGCGCCGTCGCCGTCGAACTGGCTGCCCTGGTCGTCGAAGCCGTGGCTGATCTCGTGGCCGATCACGCCACCGATGGCGCCGTAGTTGACCGCGTCGTCGGCCTTCATGTCGAAGAAGGGCGCTTCCAGGAAGGCGGCCGGGAACACGATCTCGTTGCGTGTGGGGTCGTAGAAGGCATTCACCGTCTGCGGCGTGATGAACCACTCCTTGCGGTTCACCGGCTTGCCTGCGCGCTGCGCCTGGCGCTGCCACTCGAACTGCGCCGCGCGCAGGCGGTTGCCCATGGCATCGCCGGCGCGCACGTCCAGCGCGCCATAGTCGCGCCACTGGTCGGGATAGCCGATCTTGACCGTGTACTTGGCGAGTTTGGCCTGTGCGCCCGCCTTGGTCTCGGCCGACATCCAGGCCAGGCCATCGATGGACTCGCGGAAGGCAGACATCAGATTGCCCACCAGCTCCAGCATGCGGGCCTTGTAGGCGGCCGGGAAATGGCGCTCCACATAGACCTGGCCGATCGCCTCGCCGAGCGCGCCATTCACTTCGCCGATGCCCTGCTGCCAGCGCGGGCGGTCTTCGGTGGCGCCGGTCTGGGCCTTGCCGTGGAAGGCAAAGCGCGCCGCCCGGAAGTCCTGCGGCAGCACCACCGCGTTTTCGTCCAGCACGCGCAGCTTCAGGTACTGCTTCCAGCGCGCCAGCGGCACGTTCTCCAGCAGCTTGGCCGCGCCCTCGACCATGCTGGGCTGCGAGACCGAGAGGCGGTCGATGCCGGCGAGCTGCGCGCCGCCAAAGAAGGCCGGCCAATCGAAGCCGGGCGCACGCTTGGCCAGCTCGGCCGGGGTCATGGGGTTGTAGAGCCTGACCGGGTCGCGGTTGTCGACCTTGCTCCAATGCGTCTCGGCCAGGCTGCGTTCCAGCGCCAGCACCTCGGCAGCGAGCTTGGCCGCGTCCTTCTCGCCCGACAGCCGGGCCAGCTCGGTCAGGTAGACCAGATAGGCCTCGCGCACCTTGGCGAGCTTGTCGTCGTCCTTGAGGTAGTAGTCGCGATCGGCCATGCCCAGCCCGCCCTGCCAGGTGGCGGCGCGGTTCACCAGCGGCTCCTTGAAGTCGGGGTCCACGCCCAGCTGCACGGGGCCGTTCACCACGCCCTGCATGCGGCCCAGCCAGGCCGCCAGCTCGCTGCGCGACTGGATCGCGTCGATGCTGGCCAGCAGACCCTGCACGGGCGCCAGGCCCGCCTTGTCGATGGCGGCGGTGTCGAGATAGGCGGCGTAGAAGGCGGCGATCTTGTCCTGCACGCTGCCCTTGGCCTGCGGCTTGGCGGCCAGCTCTTCCACGATCACGCGCACGCGCTGGTCGGAGAGATCGCGCAGCTTGATGAAGCTGCCGTAGTAGGACTTGTCGGCCGGGATCTCGGTGTTCTTCAGCCAGCCGCCGTTGGCGGCGCGGAACAGGTCGTCCTGCACGCGCACGCTGCGGTCGTGGTTGGACAGGTCCAGCCCCGAGCTGGACGTGGCGGCCGGGCTGCCGGCATGGCTCAATCCGGCGCACAGCAGCAGCGCAGCCAGAGGGGCCAGGCGCAGGGTCTTGATCTTCTGATGAAGCATATTGGTGGACTTGATGTGATTGAAGGAGTAGCGCGGGGCGAAGCCTAAGGCAGGGCAGCCCTGCGCCGGCTGTGCCCTTAGCCACGTTGACCCAGCAAATCAGGGGCGGTGAAAACCCGCGGCCACGTTTGTCTGCCTAGCCGGCCTGCAAGGGCCCGGCGGCCTTGTAGCTCGTGAGCACGATGCCGGACGGGAATGCCTGGGTGGCGAGCAGTTCGAGCTTGCGCGCCGGGCTGCCCTCCGCCACGAGGCGCTTGCCCCGGCCCAGCAACACCGGGTAGACGGCCAGCAGGACTTCGTCCGCCAGCCCATGCTCGAGCAGCGTCGAGCTCAGCGAGGCACTGCCCGAGACGATCAGGTCCGGGCCGCCTTGGGTCTTGATGCGGCGCACACCGTCCACGATGTCCGGCCCCAGGGCCTCGAACGGGCCCCAGGCCAGGCTTTCCGGGCGATGGGTGGCGACGAACTTGGTGGCTGCGTTGAGGCCGTCGGCCATCGGACTGCTCGGCGCCTGGGGCCAGAAGCCCGACCAGATGTCGTAGGTGCGCCGGCCCAGCAGCAGATCGAAACGCTGGCCATAGGCCGCCAGCATCGCGTCCCGGCCCGCCGGGGAACGGTAGGGCGCGGTCCAGTCGCTGTAGGGGAAACCGTCGCCGTCATCCGCGGAATGTTGGATCACGCCGTCCAGCGAGATGTGTTCGATGATCTTGAGCTTGCGCATGGGGGTCTCCGAGGGATGGTTTGGAGTGGCTGCGGCGGGCGCGATCGACGCTTTGGCTTTGCGATGCGGGGGCTAAGCGGCACTTGCGGCCGGACCCTTGGGGACGAGATAGCGCAACTCGGCGAACCCGGTGCCGATCTGCCTGACCGAGTCAAGCCGGAGCGGCGGGCTGGTAAGGCGACGCGGGAACAGCGGCTTGCCTTGGCCCAGGGTGACTGACCCGATCTGAACGATGACTTCATCCAGCAGGCCGGCGTCGTGGAACTGGCCAGCCAGATCTCCGCCGCCAACGATCCAAATATTCTTGTCTCCGGCAGCCGCGCGCATGGCCGAATGCACCGGTCTGACGTTGCCTCGCACGAAGTGCAGCGTCGCCCCCGGGATCGAGGGCAGGGTTCGGCTTGAGAAGACCCATGTGGGCTGGGTGTACGGCCAGGCGGAACCGGTCTCGGCGGCGACCGTCTGCGCGTGCCGCAGCATCCATTCGTAGGTGGCGGAGCCCATCGCCAATGCGCCGACCTCAGCGATGAAGGCCGGATAGCTCGTCTCGTTGATGTCACCGAGCGGGAAGAGCCAATCTAGCGAGTCGTCTTCGGTTGCGATGAAGCCGTCGAGGCTCGATGCCGTATAGAACTGAGTTTTCATAGGATCGTGAATGAGCTAGGTGCCGACCGACGTTTGAATTCAGAGGGCGAGCCGCCCCACGCGTGCATCGCGGCCCAATACTTGAATCAATGCCTGGGCCGCAGCCCGGTTCCTCATGACCGCGGATCGAATCCGAAGACGCGCAATTCCTGATCGCAACGGCAGGCCTTTGCAATGCGCGCGGCCCACGCCACCGCTTGCTCGCGCGACGGCAGTTCAAGCACGGTGAACCCGCCGTTCAGCGTCGGCGCCCAGGGGTAGCCGCCCGCGACCAGCCTGCCATCCGCCGCGACGAGCGCCGGTGGCACGGCCTCGTCTATCCCGCCGGCGAAGACGTAGACACCGGCGGCCTTGGCCTCGTCAATCACGGCGCGCGCGGCGCGGCCAACCGCTTCCAACTCGCCTTCCGGAACGACCATGGCCTTGCTGGGGAAGGAGATGAGGTACTTGGCCATATCGCTCCATTCTCAAGGATTGAGTGTCACCGCAAGGGCGCGTGTAGGGGCTGAGGTTGAAGCTGTGCTGAACTGCGAGCGGCGGCCCACCATTTGCCCTTGCGCGAGGAACCGAAATCGCTATGGCGCAGGCTGTGCGCTCATGTGCAGCAAGCCCCACCCATGTCCGTCCAGGTCCAGGAAGCTGTGCGTGTACATGAACCCGAAGTCCTCCGGCTTGTCGTAGGTCGTGCCGCCCGCTGCAAGCGCCTTTGAGACCAGCTCATCCACCCGTTCGCGACTGTCGCAGCTGAGCGAGATCAGTACCTCGACGGCCTGACTGGTGTCGCAAACGGCCTTGGGTGTGAACTCGCGAAACTTTGCATGCGTGCCCAACATGACAGACAGCGTGTCGTTGATGTGCGCCGCGCGTCAGCGCTGATGGGCATCGGCCCCGTCGGTGCCTCGGCCGCCATCGCCACCGTCGGCGACTTCAAGCAGTTCAAGAGCGGCGCTCAGTTCGGTGCCTGGATCGGCCTCACGC
>Ga0208883_100139_pt1 | contig 49050 bp, 48 predicted proteins | sample LakWasMet43_HOW7_2_FD_183881 | JGI IMG/M metagenome (GOLD analysis project Ga0208883, IMG submission 183881) | Freshwater sediment methanotrophic microbial communities from Lake Washington under simulated oxygen tension - Sediment Metagenome... | ecosystem: Environmental > Aquatic > Freshwater >...
CGCGGATCCAGACCACTAACTGTTGCCGCTCCGGGTACGAGGTTAATCGGCCTCGTTTTCCTCCCAGAGGGCGGTCAACTTTTTTCTCAGCACCAGTAAAGCCGCTGCTTCCGCCAGGGCTTTCTCCTTGCGTTTGAGCTCTTTTTCGAGCGCCTTGATGCGCTGCTTGTCCTGCTTCGCTTCCAATCGTTGCTGTTGCTGCTGCGCTTCGGCCCTCTGGGCGCCTTGAATGCAGGCGTCCTTCCAGCGCCGGATCTGTTCGGGATAAAGGCCCCGGCGGCGGCAGTATTCGCTCAGTTCCAGTTCATTCATGGCCGCAGCTTCCACCACGGCGGCAAATTTTGCCTCCGGCGACCAGTCTTCTGTTTGTTTCCCGCTGCCTGGCACGGGTACCCCCTGTTGTTTGGCTTGTTTGCGCCAATTGTATAACGTCTGGTCACAAATCCCTTCCTCTCGGGCGACCTTCGGTACCGAACGGTTATGAGGCGGCAACAGTTTTTTTAATACAGACGCTTTGCGTTCTGCTGAATAACGCGACATTGAGCTTTCTTTCCGTCCCCTGTCTGGTTTCCAATTATCCCATTAGCGGGAGAGGACAACTATCCTGACACAGGGGGAGGGCGAGATGGAAAAATCCGGTTAATAATGTACATAAAATACTTTTGATGGCTAAATCTGCTGCTAGATTTCTCGCTCCAAGCCTGCTTTGAATAAGTAATGGCACGAATAGAAATCAAGCCAAAACAATGAATAATATTTCCAAATTCAGTAAAAACCTCAGAAGTTCTTTATAAATTAGCAACAAGCGCTAACTCGAGCAAAAATTTCTAATGCGCTTTGTTAATAGCCGATTACGCGGCGTGTTGGACAAGCAAAGAGGAGAATTCTTTGGATCCTTTAGACTTGGTCAAGCTCACTCCGCTGATGAAACGCACCAGCGGCAGCCCTGAAGTAAAAATCGGACTTATCGATGGGCCTATCTTTACCCAACATACCAATCTGGCGACCGACTGCCTTCACGAGATTCCCGGCAATAATGGCGCCGCGTGCACGCAAGCCAATAGCACCGCGTGCCTGCACGGCACTTTTGTAGCCGGCATCTTATCCGCAAAACGGAATTCCCCCGCCCCAGCCATTTGCCCCAATTGTACTCTCCTGGTCCGACCCATTTTCGCTGAAACAACTTCAGGATGCGAACAAATACCCAGTGCGACGCCAAAGGAACTTGCCGAGGCAATCCTTGAATGCATTGACGCAGACGCACGAGTGATCAATTTGAGCCTTGCCCTTGCGCAGCCATCAATCAAAGAGGAACGGGCGCTGGAAGAAGCGCTCACTCAGGCCATCAAGCGAAATGTTCTCGTAGTTGCGGCGGCAGGTAATCAAGGCACGCTAGGCAGTTCCGCCATTGTCCGACATCCATGGATTATCCCGGTGGTCGCGTGCGACCTTCGAGGCAGGCCAACAAACGAATCGAATCTGGGCTGGTCAATAGGCAGGCTGGGTTTAAGCGCGCCTGGTGATGGCATTACCAGTATCGGCGCGAATGGCAATCCGCTGACTTTGGGGGGAACAAGTGTCGCAGTACCGTTTGTGACCGGCGCCATTGCGCTGCTGTGGTCGGAATTTCCTGCCGCGACTGCGGCGCAGATCAAGCTTGCCATCACACAAGCATCCGTCCCGAGGCGAGCCTCAGTAGTTCCGCCTTTGCTGGATGCTGCGGCAGCCTACCAAATCCTGTTGTCAGCGCATGCAAAGAGGTGAATCCCATGAATGACGCGAATAAAGACAATGATTTAGAACATACCCTCCATACAGTACGTCTGCCTGGATTTATCATTGATGAGGAAATCGGTCTAGGCGATGCGATCAAGCGGGCAACCTCTTATTTTGGATTAAAGCCCTGTGGTAGCTGTGAACAGCGAGCAACTGCATTCAACCGCTGGATGGTTTTTACTAATCAAAGGTAGGGGAATCATCTGACTTCGGATTCCCTTGTTCGTTAAGCATGTTGACTCATGATTACAAGGAGAAGATATGAATGAACAAACTGAAATGACGGATCACCCCATGGAACAATCGGTACTGACTAATGATATACGAGCCGTAAAGCCCTACCCAGAGACTCATGTGGATACATCGGTTTCCCTGCAGGCCATCAGACCCTATCAGGATGCTCATATAGATACATCAATCGCTCCGCAAACAGGAGGCGGCAGCTGTGGCTGCGGCGGAGCAACCAGCCTGAGTCCCAATGGTACTGGAACGGTTTCTTATGTCTATGCCATCGGCCGTGTGGAAGCACACTTTCCCAATATTGCCGTGGAGAAGGAGTTTGCTCAGGCGACAGGAAGAACGGACACAGCCGGCAAAACTGATCAACAAACTTTACACGCCGTGCTGTCCAAGCGCGAGAACCGCTATCTGGTGCGCCAATTGTGCTGGGTGCTGACAATCCAGGGTCTGGAAACCTATTTACTACAGCCGCGTGATCCGGCGGACATTGACCTGCTGATAGAAGCCATCCGCCCAGCCCCCAGCCCTTACGACATCGATGTGGTCATCGGCCTGCGCGGCCCCATCGCCCCGCCGGAAATGTGTAACGGCTTGATGGTGCCTATTGTCATCTTCGATCAGATCTATTCTTTCGATCGCGATGCGCTCATCAAGGCCATCCCGAAGCCGGAGAAAACTGATGCCAAAAAGTTCGAGCCGGCGGCCGAGGAACTGTTTAACCGGATAATGCAGATGACGGACAATGCCGGAGCAACTGACGAACACCGTGTATTGAACTATTTGACCATGCGCTATCCCGCTATCTATGCCAAAACAGCCGAACAGTTTGGTTGCGACTGTTCATTGACCGGAGTGGAAGTTCGCCCTTCGCCCTTGAGCAGCACGCGTAACATCGTTGATGTGATCTTCTCCTACACCAATCGCAACACCGATTTTACGGAGAAGTTTTTTGTTCGCTGCGATGCAACTGATGAGTTTCCGTTCCTTGTCAACAAATTGTCACCGTACTATGAACGATAGCTCAGCCAAAGAGGTAATTACAATGAATATTCCAGGATTTACAGCAGAAGAGTCTTTGTACAATGTTAATAACCAGCACTACCAGACTATTGCTGGAGCCCATCATTATGCTGGCGTTGTCCAACCAGCTACGCATCCGCATTTTACTGATCTGAGCGTGACTAATAACCCTCCTTTATCTTGTCTCAGGTATAAATGTCGAACTTTTTATATTCCTGAGGAAATTGAGATTTGTGGATGGCATTGGGTATGCTAACGACTGCTCAAAAACAACGCTGTCAGCTTGCGTAGGTTTAGTTAGGCGGATCTGTAATCCAACGAACTGACACAGAAGTGTTGGATTACCTGATAAAGCCTCCAACCAAACCACGTGCTATGACCATTGAGCCTAAGCAACCGAAGGATATTTGATATGAATACAGTGAATATGCCGGGTTTTACGGCAGAATTGTCTATCAATAAAACGGGTGAGTATTTTTCCATATTCAAACGTTTTGTCCATCAAGGTAATAGTGCCGTGCACATGGCACAAATGTTCACACCCAATCCAGAAGATCCCATCCCGCATATTCCAGGCGGGACACCAAAAATCCCGGAGCTGTATGAACCTATTTGTTTCCCAGTGTGTGACTACTACGGATGGGTATGCACCCCAAAATGGGGTTGCTTCCGCTATTGTGAACATTACAGCCCTAGATGTTTCTAATGGAATGGCCGTAAGGCGGGTAAAATATAGAGATAACTAAACAGCATGACCGAATACTGCCGCTTCCATATTCCCCGAAGCCACTTGGTTTTTCACGGTTAACTTGGCAGAACGCCATAGGAATCGGCTATTGATCGACAAGATAGAGGTGTTGTGTGCAGCTTTCGCTGAGGTGAGGACGAAACGCGGTAAGCTGGGTTCCCATATTACAATCGTTAAACCTCAATAGCCAAGAGGAGGTATGAAATGAACACTATGAACATGCCAGGATTTACTGCCGATTCATCGCTTTATCGGAAAATGGATCACTACCAAAATGCCAGATTTCATGCTCAGGCAGATGAGGCTATACAACCAGCTGCCCATGCCATTAGAAGTAAGTGCTATTGGGATTGTCTAATGAGCTGTAATGACGATCCTTATTACTGCTCCGTTAACTGCGACTGTTTTTGCAAAGGCGGTCCTCCTCGCTGCCAGTATCAATAGAGAGGCTGACTGTAAGAATCAACATTGACAGAATAACTAGCCCTTAGCCTTTAATCTGGATCGGTAGATTTAGCATTTCGAAGCGCCTTATGCCAGAGTTATCAACTCAACTACGAGTTGATTATATGGAAAAGCTCTCAAGCTGGGCGGGATATTTATCCCGCCCGTAGCGTTTATCCAATACCGGGTGACATTTAACGTTATGAACAGAATAAATATCTTTGGCTGGGCGAAGCCGTAGCCCAACCATTAGTTTCAATCGCAAAACCCATCAACGATAGGAGACACATCATGAAAATGCCAGGTTTTACCGCGGAAGCTTCAATTTCCATGACAAATGGGAAATATAAACTCATGGCGGATAAGGTTCAGTACTTGGGAAAGCCGAGCATTATCCCACAGCTACATGTTGTTTATAATGGATGTGTATACGAGTGCGATTTGGGTTGTCGTCTACTTTACTGTTATGCATAAACAGACACATCTAATAGGGGTTATTTCATGACGACCTATGACGCATCGGTTAAGATGGCGCGGTTACCCCAACAAAATGATCTCAAGAAACACAAGGAGCATTGCTCAACCGATCCGGAAAAGCTCGCGATGATCGCCCGGAAAGTCGGGCATCAGGTTCGGATCAGGCGTAACGACGAAGAGTTCGGACCTTCAAGCCGGACGGGACATCTATCCCGTCCGCAACGTTGATTCAATGTCGGATAACATTTTAGACAAAATAAATATCCTGTCCCTCGCAGAATTTAGAAGCCAGCCAAGCTATTGTATTTGTATAGATTTACGCTGGCTTTTTTCCATTTTTGGAATAGTCACGCACAATATGCCATCTTTAAATGTTGCTTTAGCATTATCTTCATCGACATAGTCGGGCAAAGACAATGTGCGCTGATATTCGCCCCGTGTCATTTCGCGGCGTAAGTATCGGCCTTCTCCCTCGGATTTTTCTTCCTGGGTGGTAGCACGGATAGTCATGATCTGATTGTTGATCGACACATCCAGATCTTCCTTTTTAACGCCAGGCAACTCCGCCTGAACCTCGATTTCTTTGTCACGTTCCACGACATCGACTTTGGGAACGCCCCTTCCCATCATCATACCCCGGCCGCCAGAGCCTCTCTCCATGCCCATCGTGGGCAAATTCCAGTCGAACAATCGGGGCCATCTGCGTGATAAAAAGTCATCAAACAAATTATCGAGTTCATCAAATGACATTAACCCTCTACCCATTGAAGGCGAACGCTGCATGCCTTGCTGTCCTTGTTGACCTTGCTGCATGCTTTGCTGCCCTTGTTGACTTTGTTGTCCTTGCTGGGCGCTAGTTCCACCATTACCCTTTTTTACATTAACTTCGCCGCTCTCTGTACCGGGTCTGCTACTATTCATGACATTCTCCTAAACAGTTCGCACTATAAAATTGCCCAGAAACTCAGAATCGATGGAATTGAGTCATGCGCTTGCCACTGCTTCATCACTCGTATTCTGCTCCCAGCCTGCGATCAAGCGCCTAACCTGGTCCAAACCATCTGAATTCTGTGCTGTGATTCGTATGATTCAGCAGTCTATGCACAACAAAAGCTCCTCTAACGTATTTTGTAATTGTGATCACTTTCTCTAAAAAAATAAATTCGTCCCATTACCTAATTCGGTCTTGCAGCCGATCGCTTAAGCATTTTGTCTGATCCCCAAACGTTGAGAATTCGATAATTCACTTTGTCAGGTTGCAGTCGCAGTTCTACCCTCTATAGCGCCCGCGAACTGAATGAACGGCTGGCGGTCAACAGGTGCAAAAGTAAAGAATGGAAAAACAGACGCCATCAGGTTGATGCTGGCTGACGTCATCAATTCAACCCGTACGATTATCCATGCCGGCGGGAAAGGACTCCGGAACAAAGCCCGCTCAAGCCGCCTCGATGATCTTGAAATCATTGAATTGAGCAACAATCGCCAAACATGAGGATGAGAAAATGAAACAAGCTTCGGCAAGACAGCATCTTAACGACATCGTAGCCAACATACGCGCTGCTGAACTTCTGCTTGTACAGGCCAGCAGACAAACTTCCGATCTGGAGCTACTGATTAAGCTGCACATTGAATATTCGGCCTTGGATTCCTATCTGTTCCAAGTTTTGCATACGCTCGCACTTTCAGACGAAGCGTTTTTTAAAACAGCGACTGATGCTTTAAAACAGCAATGCGGCGTCTTGCAGCAAGAGGCGGAAGACATTGGCGTGACTGTCCCTGATTTTGACCTTGCCTCGGAAATTGCTCGTTATTTGGCACAAGCCTCACAAAGCGCAGCGCTGCTGTAGATCCATTGCGTCAATCGGGCATCACGCGAAACTCATGATTCCGGGCTAACACAGGCCGGAATGTATGCTTCATGGTGATAGAACCGTGAAACAGCGCGTGCCCTAGGTTTGTTGCGATTGATCAATCCTGATGCTCTTGATCATAAAGGGCTCCATTTGGCTCATCATGCACGGCTTCCGCGAAGTTCCAATCCGGCCTGAAGCTAAATCACAGCCGAATATTGAACCTGATCAACAAAAACCGGGTCTGTTATGGTGAAGTTTCAAGATACGGTGTTTTCATTTGGTTTTAACTCAACGTGAAGTGCGATTATGAAACATTACCTCTTATTATTTGTTGGACTTTTGTTTTTTTCTCCAATGGCGCCGGCCCTCGAAAAAGCCAGCCCGGATCAGAAGGCTGAAGTGCATCAGCGCCAGCAGCAAGTGGCGCCCTATTCATTGGACCAAACCCTGCAGACGTTTTCCAAGACCGTTCACGGCGGCGTGCAGCATGTCATCGCCAAATCACCGAGCAATACCCAGGCAATAAAATTAATCCAGGACCATCTGCAAAAAATTGCCGATGAATTCAGAAAAGGCGATTTTTCCGTGACGGAACGCATGCATGGGCCCAACATGCCGGGTCTCGCCCAGTTAAAAAAGGCTGAAGCCGACGATATAAAATTTGACTATAAAGCGTTGGCAAACGGCGGGCAGATTCATTATTCGACTGAATATCCGCAGTACGTCCAGGCGCTCCATGAATGGTTCGACGCCCAGGCGAGCGAACACGGCAACGATACCGTGCCGGAACACAGCAAGCACCATGCAACGCCGGCGGAATAAACTAAAACTGGAAATCAGGCATTGAAAGGCCGTTAAAGCGGCCTTTCAATGCCAACTGCATAGAGTCGCGCCACTTTCCTGCCAAGTTACATCGAACAGCCAATCTTCGGCCGTTGAGCGGGATTGTTTATAAACCTTGCCTGAACAGGTGTCCGATTTGTGCCGACCATGCCCCTCTCGGAGTAATCCATATGAACACGCTTTATTTGAAATTTAACAGTTATTTCGAATATTCGGTTTATATTTTTTTTATCGTTATTTATCCGTTTTTATTCATTCAATACGGCTTGGATTATACCGACGGCCCTTTTACATACATTGGCTACGCAGGGCACGGATTTGAATTTTTCAATGTGACATTTTTGTCTGTATTAATAGGATCATGGTGGGCATCCATTTTTGGCGACAGCATCATATCCTTTCGAATCTCTGCAACTCTATTAGAGATTATATCCATAACAATCCCGGTATTTTTTTTATCACGAAATGATTACATAAAGATAAAGCTGCGTTATCTGGCACTTGCTGTAATTTTTTCCACTACCTTAAACGGTTATATATTGAATTATGACGTCATCTCATTATTCTTCCTATCGTTAATAGCAACGGGATTTTTACTTTATTTAAAAGACGGTGGGTATTTACTTTTGGTATTGGTAGGTGCTTTAACGGCGCTTGTTGTGTCAACCCGTTTGCCAAGCATTGTTGTGGTTTTTCCGGTATTGTCTATTTTATGCTTTCAAGTCTACAGCAAAAAATTATCAGCCCGGGAGGGTATTATTTTAACAGGGAGTTACTTGGTTACTTTTTCTGTTCTATTTTTTCTATTAAGAACACTGTTTATTACAACTGGAACCTCGTCGCCGCAGCTTGGGGCCACCCATTCATTATTTAATGTATTAAAGTCCGAAGCGAGAGACGGGGCTATAATCTTTGAAATGATGGCGGTTTTATCCCTTCTGGCTCTGATTTACAACAAGCTTAGCGCATTATCTATATCAGCGGTTTATATCCGCGCCATACTCTCTATAATTATCTCTCTCTATCTTTTGGTCCGTATCATTCCGCCCGCCTATAACTGGAACATATCGTTATTTTATTCCGCGATTGTTTTATGGATTCTGCTGGTGCTGCTGTACGATTCCTATCGCAAAAACAATCAGGATGATATTGCGGTCTATTTGTTCTGCATCATGTTAGGCTTTGTACCTGCTCTCGGTTCCGATACAGGCCTGCTCAAATTGAGCAGTGGATATATAATTCTGATGCCTGTCTTATTATATCAATTCAGAAATATCCACCTGCCAAAAGAGGACGTTATTAATATACGTTTACTGGCTCTTTTTGTGATCGGCCTGTCGATTTTCAATAAAGCAGGGCTAGGCAGAACATACGAGGATCAACCTATAAGGCAATTAACAGCGGAGGTTGATCATAAAAAATTAAGATGGATTAAAACCAGCAGGGAAAGAAAAGACCAGATTGAAAGCGTACTATCAAAGGTGGATGAATTAAGAGCATCCGATCCCCATTCCAATTTTATGTTTTATGGCAGTAAGGCCTATTTGTTTACTTATTTGACCGATTCGGAAATACCTTATTCCACCCCTTTTTATATGACATATCAGAATAAAGAAGACGAACAAAGAATGTCGGACTATCTATCTGAAAACAGTGCAAGGCCGTATGTGTTTCTTATATTCGATTATCCTGATAAGCCTGTGGACATGAATGGCTATTTAATTGCTGAGTGTTTGAAGAGGCATGGATATAAACTGGCTTATAATGGATTAAATTATCAGATCTATGCAATTGAGAAAACATGAATATTTCTTCTAAATACTTATTAGCGGCGCTTTTCTGCGCCCTAAAATAGCCTGGATTAAATACGGTTAAATAACTTTCTCAATGATATAACGCGGGCGCCGTTTGGTTTCCGAGTAAACTTTCGCCAAGTATTCACCCAGGACGCCAAGGCATAATAACTGTATGCCGCCGAGAAAATAGATAGGCAAAACAGTGGAGGCCCAGCCTGGAACCGCGTCATGAGTAAACAGACGGATCGTAATTGCCCAGGCTGAAAACAAGAAGCTGATCAGCGATACCGTCAGACCTAAACCGGTAATAAGGCGCAAAGGAAGATCCGAGAAAGCCGTGATGCCTTGCCATGCGAATGAGAGCATTTTTTTCAGCGGGTATTTCGACTCACCCGCGTAACGTTCGGCGCGATCATAATAGACAAGCGTTGACGAAAACCCTAATTGAGGAATAATTCCGCGAAGGAATAAATTGACTTCGTCAAATTCTCTCAGCGCTTCAATGACTCGGCGACTCATTAAACGGTAGTCAGCATGATTGTAGACAATCTCCACGCCCATGGCGCTTAACAGGCGGTAATAGGCTTTTGCGGTAACGCTCTTGAAGAAGGTATCGGTTTGGCGGGAATCTCTGACGCCATACACAATATCGTAGCCGGCCGCATAATAATCGATCATCTTCTTAATGGCGGACAGGTCGTCCTGCAGATCGGCATCTGCGCTGATGACCACCTCGCCTTCCGTTGTCAACAGGCCCGCCAATAAAGCATTTTGGTGGCCGCGGTTGCGCGACAGCTTGATGCCGTGGATAAATTCGTGGGTCTCGGACAACGTTTCTATCAATTCCCACGTCCGATCGCGACTACCGTCGTCGATGTAATACACACGGCTGCTTGGCGCAATTTTTCCCTCGGCAATAAGCGGCTGCAACAAATCTGCCAATTGCCGGGTTGTTTCCAATAACACAGCCTCCTCGTTGTAGCAAGGCACAACAATGCTTGCATCAATCGGCCGAGAAATCAGAGGTTCCGTATTCACTACGGCTATCTCATCCGGATGATCCATCGTTGCCTCTGCGTCTCTCGGTATCCGGAAAGCAAAGTAGCGACTGCCGAGATAACCGATGGCCGTGTAGGGAATAATGCCGACCGCTTGAGCCATATAGGGATTCAAATCGAAATGAGTGCCAGCAGACAGAACCGCAGCATACTGGTTTAAATCGAAATGAGCGTCAGCAAATAGAACCGTGGCGAGGTTGGCCGAGTACGCTACGGCCAGCACCAGCATATAACGCAGAAAACTGGCAGCGACGTGATCGTCATTACTGAAAGTCCAGGTCTTGTTCAAAGCGAAACTCAGCAAAATACCGACTGAATAGCCGAACGCATTTGCAGACACGATTCCCAGTTGCAAAACGTACATGGCAAAATAAATGGTACTTAATCCGACCAATGTGTTCGCAACGCCGACAAGCAAGTATCGCATTAGGGTCATACCAATTCTCCAGTTGCTTGACTACATGAAAGAATTTGTAACTACTGACCATCAAATTTTGCTTAACTTAAATCATTGTAAAAAAAGTAAGGTGTAAACGTAAATCCGTGCAACTGCTTATTTTCAGACAGTTCATTACGACCACACTTGGAGAGAAAATGGACGGCTTTGCCCAAGCCCCTAAGTTGTGACCGCCTCGATTCAAGAACTCGGGGCCAATTAACCTGAGCTCTGTATAAATAACTACCGCCAGCGCGACGGTAAACTGGAGGGTCAAATTCACTTGTGCCCCTGGCGGGTATTCGCCCCTACATGATTTCATAGACAAATCGGAAAGTTATTTTTAACCGAATCCTTAGCTGTGGAGCGTCCGAAATGACACTGGCCCATTCCCCTCGTTTAAATAGTTGCCATGGAATCCGAATGGAATAGCATGAGGCACTTCCACGCGGGCCAACTCCTGGTAGCCGGAAGCCGCCAGGATCAATAAGAAAGAAGTTTCCTGCCTGGCATCCAGTACGACCGAAAGGATGACCCCGTCATCTTCTTTCAAGGCATCGGGAGCTGACACAAACACCGGCTCGCCCGGATAGCAACCGTTCCGGTGCCAGGATGCGTGTTGCCGCCCTTCAAGGTCCAGCTTTACCAGTTTGTCGTTGAAATTACCGGGGATCTCGCTGCCTACGCCGTAAACGTAACGGTAAGGATGTCCGGCACGGTTTCGGTAGTCGAAGCGGGGAAAATCCATCGGGGTCTCGGAAAGCGTTTCGATTGCGACATTCTCCCCGCCGTTCAAATCGATGCGGAAACGTGTCAGCTTGCCCAGGGCCGTCAATGGCTGGTCCGAGCGAAGGCGGTCCAGGTAGAGCAGATCTATGACGCCGGCATCGGGATAAGTCACGATGTCGACCACAACCTCTCCGTCTTTCTCAAAGGCGTTGACGTGATGAAAGCCGAAATACGGCGACGAGCGGGCCGACTTCATCAGGCGCCCCGTCTCTTTGTCGATCACATGGAAATGAATGCCGCGCTCCGGCTCCCAGTCATAATTCCGGATGAAAGACTTGCCGCTGAACCGCAGCTTTAGCGGATTTACCACCAGCGGGAACTCGGTGAGAATAAGGTATCGCTCCGTCATCCCGAACGAGTGCATATAAGCAGGCTTCCGCACCGGCACAGTAGCAACCCGCACGCGTCGTCCGGCATCCGCAGCCATGCTGTAGAGGTGATACCGGCTCTGCAGACCGAATTCCAGCAGATAGCCATAGTGGCGCATCCGCTGAAAGTCGAAGTGCAGATGGGCGGTTGAAACATGTCCTGTGAGCCCGTCCTGATAATCATAGGCACCGAGCGTCTCCAGTGTTTCCGGGTCGAACCGGAAAGGCCGCGGGGTTTCGGTCAGCGCCACGAGCTCATCCCCGAATTTGCTGATGTTGACGCTGCAGTTATCGGTAAATTTCGAGAAGAATAAATCAGCGACTCGCTGCAAGGGTGTCCGGACAGGATTGGTCGAGAACTCGCGCCGGCTGATCCTCCCCAGTGCCATGGCCTCCCGGTAGGCCCGGCTATGAAGGAAGCGATTGGCGTATGAAACGCGGCCGTCGGAGAAGGCGAACCGGTGCAGCATGGCGAGACCGTCAAACCAGTGATTATATCGCTGCCCGCCCACCTCGAACTTGGCCGGGCCGTTTCGAAAAAGGGTGCCTTGCAACCACGCAGGAACAGCGCCCTGGACAGGCAAATCGTCGATGCGAGTCTCGGTGTCAAGCGTGGTAAAGCCTAGCCGATAAGGTGAGTGATTCATGGTCTGCCGCCTCAGGTGCCGTTTTTTCTATCCCTGAAACTGAAGGATGTATGCAAGGAATCATAGAGTTTCCATATAACTACCATATTCAAAGCTTTAATAACCATAAAGTGTTGATCAAAAAATCAATTAACGATGCGCATCTAACAGGCATGTTCTGACCACCCTTACAATTTTAAGTTAGCAGCCCTGCCCCACCCTAATATTAAAAAACAGCCCAATTTCTGACGAATCCTGTAAAAATCCATAGGGCATAAGGCGGATTGAAAAAACACGTCAAAAGCTAAAGCTATTATTGCTTGTATATTCAAGCCTAGCGTATATGATAAGCCGACATGAAAAATAAATAGTTTCCCTTCCTTCTCATACCCGATTTATGCCCTTTTTAAGAAATATTGCCCTTTCGGTTGTGTTAGTCGTTTTATCTGGATGTTCGGACATTCAGCGAATAGCCCACATGTACAGCAGTGAAGCGCCAGCACCGCTTTCCTTCAAATACAATGACGGAGGCTCAAGTGTTTACTACTCGTTTACCGTTGGAGATGCCCTCCAGCCCGAAACGGTAATATTCTATGCGGGCGGCTCAGGCTGCTGGAGCCGGAAATCCGTTATGCCGGAATATCTGAGCGGACTTACCGTCAGTGCCCGTGTTTTCGTGCTCAACAAACGTTTTATGCCTGATCGTTCAATCGGAATTTTCGATTGCGGCGAAGACTTTTATCTTGCGAACCATCCCAGCCAGTGGATTAGCGATTATTCCGAATTTATCGAGGCCCAACTGGGCACGCTCTCACCAAAGCCAAAGAATATTGTTATGGTCGGGGTCTCGGAAGGTGGCCTGGTTGCAACAAAGATTGCTGCCCGAACCCCGGCAATCACCCACCTTGCCGTCATCAGCTACGGCGGATATTCAGTACGTCAAATGTACAAAATTCTGGAGCAAAAAGGGCGTTCGCAGGTTGATGTGGATGACTTATGGAAAGAAGTGCCGTCTGACCCGCGAAGCATTGAAAAAGAATGGAATGGCAGCACATACCGCTGGTGGTCAGACATGATGGACATCGACCCGCTTTCTGATTTTCTCAAGCTCAACATTCCCATCATTGTCGGAGCAGGCGAGAAAGATCAGAGCATGCCTGTCGAATCAGCGCTTTTCCTGGCTGCGAAATTCAAGGAAGCGGGTAAAGACAATCTTATCCTGAAAGTCTATCCGGAATCGGATCACCGTCTAAATGGAAACGGCGTTTCGCATCGGGATGAGTTTTTTGCGGAACTGAGCCGCCTGTTGCAGTTGCCGCATAGCACGGCACTCAGGCAGACAGTTTCTGCCGCCCCAACCCCTTAGTTTGTGTTTGGCAAAGATGCGCGGATTCCAGTCCTGGCATTTGCGCTGGCCTATCGCAATGGCATGAAATAGGCGTGACTGTTCCTGTGATCATTGATAAAAGCGGAACGCTATCGCATCAACGTCATTCTCTCGCTGCCGCCAGGCGCCGTGCATTACTGGAATACGGCGCAATGATAGGCAGCCACGGGCGACTGGTGCGCCGGCGCTGGATATTGGGAGAAACGGAAGCAGACGATCCGATCCTGCATGCGGATGAGCTCGGGCCGGTAGCCGACACCCTGACACCTTACCAGGCGATCAGGACTATGCGCATAGTGCCTATCAGCAAGTTCTCATTGCTTGCCATCGCAATCCCGGCCCTGATTCCCATTGCCGCCCTATTCTCCATTCAAGTTCCGCTCAAGGACATTCTGATGAAGATCGCCAATATCCTGATCTAATCAGGCAAGTTAGCGGAGAAGAAGGCATTTACCCAGAAGATTTATTGAGTCGCGGAATCGGAGTACAGGCGCTCGTTTCAATAAAGCCGGAAGATCTGCGGGTAGTTTTTAAAATATTAATTAGAACAGTGATATAGATTATTGCCAGTCAGCTGTGATGCAACTGACTGGCAAATAGTTACCGCAGTTTCACGGTCTTGATAAGCAGAAATCACCCCAGAATCCGGGTATTTTTCCCATCGGGCTACTTTTTGCTCTTGCACGGCAAGAGTTTATTTCATCATTGATCTTCTGAAACCGCTATCCAATTTGCTATTGGCATCTTGAGCTAATTGGGCTGCCCGATTAGCTGCATCTTCCGCTGCTTGGGCTCTTGCAGCGGCGTCAGCCGCTGCGGATTGTGCGTTTGCCGCATCGGATGATGCTTGAGAAACTTTAGCATTCAAGCCATCAATCTGCGACTGTATATTTTCAACATCGCCACTCGTCGCACAAGCCGTAACCATACTGAAAGCCAAAGTAATCATTGATAATTTTATTATTTTTTTCATAGGATTTTCCTCACTGAAGATTATCGTTAAATATGTTAAACAACTTTCAATTTTTCCTCGTTCAGTGTTTATCTTTACTGATTTATCTCATCAATATTATTTAGAAACAATAAACCAATGATTTTAACGCTTTTATTGGCAATTATTGGATAGGCTTCATTCCACAAAGTTTCATGTAAATAACTGGATTATGCTTAATTTGAGCTTGCTCAATGAATTTTGGATATTTTGTGAAGAAATATATTCCATAAAATATTATTCCTATCACCATTGATCATCAGATAAATATTTAAGGAATAATTTCACTGATCAGGGTTATAGATATGGGCTGCTGTTTAATCGTTTTTTGAGATCAAAAACAAACTCCATCGAATAGTATTTATAGAAAAGCTCTGAACAGTAATATTGGATTTATAAAATTTTGCCTGATTTAATGCTCCAGCGGAGCTTCAGTACGCTCGCCCGTTAAGCCTTGTATTCCGGCTTTATAATCAGCCTTGCTCCGCTGCAACCTATCCCATCCGGCTGCTCCGGCCCGGGCTGGATGCTATTCATGATCGGCCCCATGCTCGGGAAAGAATCCTGGCGGGCTCTTCTTCCAGCGGTAGCCGTAGCGGGCCAGGTTGTAGCCGGTATCGAACAAGACCTTCATCACCTGATTGTTGAATTCATCGCTCCGGTTCGTGTCCAGTTCATCGGGAATGTGGGCCAGATTGAAATCGAGGCCATCCCGTTGGGCGACTACGTAAATGCGGTAGATATCACCGACGCCCTGGGCCTTGATCAGCGAAGCAACAGAACGCGGGGCGATGGAGCGCATGACTGGCTTCACGTCAAGCCAAGTGGGCTTGAGCCGCGTATTGCGGATAACGAAGACTCGCGGTATGCGGCGGGGCCGGTCAAATCCCAGCACCTTCCTGCCTGCCGGCAGGTTCAGCATAGGACCGTAAAGGAACACCTGATTGGTCACGCCTCCATCGACATGCATTTCATCGTAGCGGTCCCCGCCGGCTTCGACCGAAATATATATCGGGGGAAAAGCTACCGGCACGGCCGCGGATGCAATCATGACTTTACGGAACAAATCCAGCGCGTCCGGATAGCCCGACGCCGCAATGGCCCCCATGTTCCAGATCACGGGCCGTTGCGCATCCAGGGCGGTAGTGCCGATATAGAGCCGCCGTCCTTTGAGATGCTCAGCGGCAATGTCCTTGAGCATCTTCTCGTCGACATAGTCCGTAGTAAGCTTGGCGAGAGGGTCATTAAGAGAGATGGCATCCGTCTGCAGCATGCCGAAGAGGGATTTCAATTTGAAAATCTCCTTGGATGAAATGGTCGTGTAAACTTTCTTCAACTTATCATCGTAAGCCGATCCCAAAAACGCGAACGGCGCGGTCAATGCTCCGGTGCTTATGCCGGTGACCAGCTTAAAGCTCGGGCGGTTGCCGGCGGCAGACCAGCCGCACAACATTCCCGCGCCGAAAGCGCCATCCCCGCCGCCGCCCGAGATCGCCAGGATATCGACATATTCGCCCTCTCGAAACAGGCCGCTTCGCTGTTCCTGCCGAAGGGATTCGATCAAGTCCTTCTGGAATATCGGGCTGAATTCATCACCCCAGGTCCGCACTCCCGGCACTCCCGGCATCTGCACCAGCGCCTCGACCTGTTGCGGCGGCGGAGAATGGGGCCGGAGGGCGGCGCAGCCGGACAATGTTGTCATAATCAAGACCCAATACACCGGCAAAGCAATCAATTTGATCATAGCAAAACCTCTTTAGAATCCAGCGCCATCAAGAGCATGTGAATCTTGCTTCAATACCAGGACACGAGTGACTAAAACCAGACACATTGATCTTTACCAATAGCCTGTCAGCCCGATGAACGGTCCGCTCATCGTGACGTTGGTTTCAATGAAACGTTTTTTCAAATCCAGGCGCAGGGCTCTGTAACCGGTTTCCAGCGAGGCGGGCACGCCGAACAGAGTGGTGCGATAGCCGACCATCCCCATCACGGAGCCGACAAAATCGACGTCGTCCATGCCAAAGCCGCCGCCATTGCCGTCCACCAGCACGAACCATTCCGGGCTGAATTCCACCGTGAACCGCCCGCCGATGAGCGGACTGGTGAGGCTCTTACTGGATGAGGCGTTGCCTATGCCCCTGAACTCAACCTGGTTGTCCAGCCAGATGGTTCGCCCGCCGAGATAGACTTCGAGCATGTTGGACCTCGTCTTTTTTGCCCAGTGACTGACCTGGCCCGCAGCCGGCGTGCCGAACAGCCGATACATGACCCCGTACTCCATGATGCCCAGCTGGCTTGACAAGCCCTTGCTGATCCCCTGGTCGAATCTGGGCTCGAAATCCAGCCCCATGTAATTGCCATCCACATACAGCCCCAGCCGCTCGTAATGTGCTTCAAGCCTGCCCATAAAAGCCAGCGGGAAGTTCCTTAGCTCTTCGGCAATATCGATAAAACTGGTGTCGACCGACTTGCTAAACCGGCCTGCGGAGAAGTCGCCGTCCACGCCGGGCAACCAGCCGTAGAGCGTGAGATTGAAAGCCCAGGGATTGTTGACGGCACCCTCTTCAGCAGCCTCGGCGCCGTGCAAACTGAATGCCGCCGCCAAGCCTGCCACTAGGGCCAAGGTTTTGGAAAATGGGAACAAACCGCCTTTTATACTCATGTCAGCCGCCTTGTTTTCGGATCAGTAGGTTGTTGGTAAGACTGCGTTCATCATCGGCCTTTCCTTGATCGGTACATTCATCAAAGCCCTCCGCCGAATCGGTATTACCAGACAATCCCGGCCGCATCGAAATCGGTGCCGGCACGAGTGGAAACGCTTGTGCTGAAATACAGCTTGATTGAGTTCTGGCGATTCACTGGCAGCGCCCAGACGCGTGTTCTTCTGCCTGTTGTTGCGTTTTACGCCGTCCACGGTTATCTGCCCGCCGGTATAAAAAGTGCCGTCCAGCGCCGCCCAGATGCCATGACTGAAGCTGTAAATGAGGTGCCCCCGTACGGAGTAGATCGGCTCCTGTTCGCGAAACCTGCCGCCGAAGAAGTCGTCGTTGTCGGTGTAGAAACGGGCGCCGCCGGCCAACTCCAGCATCACTGGCCCCAGATGTTTGGAAACGCCGATCTCCGGCTTGACTGACCAGCGATTGGTGCCGAGATTGAGCAGCTTGCCGGCGTCATACTGGCCTCCGGGCGCAGTCACCTCGAGACTGGCGCCAATGATGATGTCCTGCTGGTAATTTTTGAAGTCTTCCAGCGAAAGCGCTGGAGCGCCGTAAAAATTGACCGAAAAGCGGGCTCTTGGATCGGCCAAGCCCAATACATCGCGTTCCCGAAGCAGCCCTAAGGCAGTGGCGCTGACCGAGGCCCCGGCATAGGGCAGCACCACGTCGAACTTGGCGGATTTTCCCAGGAAACCGAGAGAGCGGACATAGGCAAACGCGACGGAATGGACTTCGACTTGCGTGTTTTCTATCGGCAGCGCCGGATCGATCGCCACGCCGCCTTCCAAGTGGCCGTAGCCGGCGATGAGGAAATTAAGTCCGACGGGCGTGTTGGCGTAGGTGCGCGGTTCGAGTTCCTGGCCGTGCAAAGCTGGAGCCGCCACAGTAAGCCACACCGCGGCAGACCGTACGATTCGCAAGCTCTCGCGCCGGGATTTCTTCTTGTATCCAGCCAGGCATCCGATCGCTGAAACAGCTTCCCATATCACTTGTTTAAATCCATCCCTGTTCTCTGAATCGCCCCTTCAGCTGGTAAGCAATCTCCTTGGCAGTCGCCTGCGCGGCATCTACCAGCGTTGCCGGACCTTTCCTTTCTCCTTCCAGTCTCGACGCGCCATTGACGATAAGATCGAGAGGGCTCCCCGTCGCGGCGAGGCTTATAAACCCCATCGGCATGCCCGGTGATTTGCTGCCAACGGGCTCAAGCTGCCCCGTTCCAAATCTGAACAAACCCTGATCCATCTCCAGGTGTCCCTCGACCAATGTCCTCAGGTCGGCAGTCTTGGAGCTTAATCCGATCAGCATATGCTCGCCGAGGCAGTCCTGATCAATAGAGACGAAATAACCTCTGATAACCAGATCTCCTATCTGCGGCGCTGGTTGGCTGGCGGCGTACACGGCCGGCAGTCCCATGTCCTGAATCTCGGCAACCAAATTCTGCGCGACTTCAGCGCCCAATGTGCGGCCGGTCTCGATCTGCTCCGGCGTTTGCAGCGCCGGATATCCGGCAAATCGGCCAGCGAGAGCGAAGTCGGATGAAACATCGCCCGGCGTCGCGGCAAAGTCATGAACAATGATGCGGTCGGGTCGGTCAATCTTTTCGCCCATGAACGGTTGGCGTGCAGTAATCTGGGTGCCGGATGCGCATCCGACCAGAATGGTCAGGGCAAATAAACTTGGCACAATAAGGTTAAGCCGTCTCATGACAATCCTCCAGTGACAGATTCAATGCAATGAATTGAAAAAAGGGCTAGGAACATTGCCCCGGCCCGATCATAGGGTTATAAATTTCAATTTGCTTCTGTAGAGGGTAATTACGTCCTGCACTGGTTATCTAGCGCGGCTCTGGCACGGGCACATAAATGACGCCGCTGTTGCTATAAGCCTGGGTATACCAGGTGGAGCCGCACTGATAATAAGTCACACCTTCAACAACTTTAGTGGTGGCAGCGCAAGGCAGGCTCGCGTAGCCTGACGGCGGAGGGGCAGCCTGGACCACTGTCGTGGACGACTCGCCAGTGTTCTCCGATGACTCGCCCGCCGCATAGCCGCCGACAGCACCCAGCGCCGCCGCACCGATCGCCACGGCCGCGACTTCGCCGTCGTCCCAGTCGTCATGGTCATAGTCATAGCCTGACGGCGGATAATAGCCTGAGGGTGGATAGTAACCACGAGGATAAGACTGCGCGGCTTGTTGACGGCTCTGCTGCGCCTGTTGCTGCTGCGCTTGACGGCTCTGCTGCGCTTGCTGTCCGTATTGTTGCCGGCTCTGTTGCGCTTGTTGTCCGTATTCTTGCCGACTTTGCTGCGTCTGTTGTCCGTATTGTTGCCGGCTCTGCTGCAACTGCTGCCTGTCGTATTGCGGGGGGCTCTGCTGTAATTGCTGCCGTCTCTGTTGCGCTGAGCCGGCATAAGCCTGACGGGATGCAGCGCCTGCCCTGCTGCCCTGATAGCTTGAAGCGCGGGAGGCAAAGCTGCCGCTAGCCGCAGCCCCGCTTCGTGAAAAACCGCCCCCTCCAGCCCCGCCGCCACGGGAAAAGCCTCCTCCACCGCCCCGGAAGCCTCCGCCGCCTCCGCGACCACGGGCGGCAGCCTCATCCACGGACCCTATCAGTAAAACGATTGCAGCCATAGCAACTGTAACGCATATTGAAGGTCTGATATTCATTTCTGTCCTCCGGTTTGTTCCGGGGCCGCTCCCCTCTGAAGCGCGACCTGTGGCAGCTGTGCAAGAAAGGAGATCTTCTTTGCTCCCTCAGGCGGAGTGAATGCAAACAGGGAATCCTGGACTTCGGGCGAGAGATTCCAATCGGAAAAATGTGCCCGGAACTGGGGTTGCCCCTCGGCGTTCTTGTAAGTCAATACTATGCGGAGCGGCAGCGGCTGGGCGCCTTCTTTGATCCAGACCTGATAATCTACCGTCTCAGTGCGTCCTGCCAAATGATGTGCAGGCACGCCATAGATTTCAGTCCTTTCTACATAGTCGAGCGACTGGGTCCGGCGCTTGAGTTCGTCCGGAGACCGGCTGACCAGGAGCACGGCCAGCGGCAACCTCATGTTGAGATCCTTGAGAAAATAGGTAACCGCCGCATCGATACCGCCGGGCTTGTAGACTTGCGCATAGACGTTCCGGGACGGATTGAAGACCGTGATATCCTTGCCATCGTACAGGACGACGTGCTTATCGCCATCGCTATGCGCCGCTTCAACGCGCAGTTCGTTAGGTCGGCTCACGGTGACCTGCCGCGTTTCGCCGAATTCGATCTTCTGGCCGGATGGCTGAACCGTGTCGAAATTTTCCTGAATGTTCACGCTGTAGCGCGGCGCCTTGGCCAGAAACTCGGCCATGCGCATGAGGATAGCGTCCGCCGGCTCCTCTACGGCTTGTTCCTCCACCAATGACTTGACTGCCGGCCTTTCAGGACGTATCGCCGCCTTCTCTTCCGCGCAGCCCGCCAATATTGCCAGGAGCGTCACGCACAGTGCGGCACCTATGCCCGGATGTCGTGTCGTCTTCATGAACTGCCTCCTTCAATGACATGTTGAAATTTCGCTAGCTCACTGTCTTCTTACACGGCCTTACGTCCGATCATGGCCTTTATGCCTTATTTTTCTCCTTTTGAACATTGACACCCTACCGCTCCCGTCGTTCCGATGCGCCAACGTCGTGCAGGTAAAAAGCATTTCTGTTGCCGGTGCGCTGGAATTAATTCTCACAGCATCACCCGGGATAGAGGACTTCAGAATAAATAAAGAGAAAGCATAACAACCTGCCCCTTCCTTAGCTTCAACCCTTTCGCGCAAATTGAACAAGGCCCTGATCTAACAATCAAAGTGAGTCAGCGACCAAGACTTTTTGAAGCCACTTTTTATAGATGATGGTTTGTTCATTTGTATTGCCTTGAAATAAGGAGAAAAAAATGACTTACATCAAACCTGCCCCGCTTGGGGTCATCCTGGCGGCCAGCCTGACGTTTGCTTATGGGCCGGCATCGGCCCAGCCTGCCGCACAGCCGCTCGAAAAAAAGCCGAACATCGTTATCATCTGGGGCGATGACATCGGCCAGTCCAACGTCAGTGCCTACTCAAAAGGAGTGATGGGCTATCAGACCCCCAACATCGACCGAATAGCCAGGGAAGGCGTTACTTTCACCGACTATTACGGCGAGCAGAGCTGCACGGCCGGACGTGCCGCTTTCATCACCGGACAGAGCGTATTCCGCACAGGCCTGAGCAAAGTGGGCATGCCGGGCGCCGATTTGGGGCTGAGCAAGGAAGATCCTACCATCGCCGAGCTGTTAAAGGCCCAGGGCTATGTCACCGGCCAGTTTGGCAAGAACCACCTGGGCGACAAGGACGATTTCCTGCCCACCGCTCATGGCTTCGACGAGTTCTACGGCAATCTCTACCATCTCAACGCCGAGGAAGAACCGGAATTGCCGGACTACCCGAAAGAAACCGACTTCCCGGAATTCCGCAAGAAATTCGGCCCGCGAGGCGTGATTCATAGCTTCGCCAATCCTGACGGCACCCAGAAGATCGAAGATACGGGCCCGTTGACCAAAAAGCGCATGGAGACCATAGATGACGATATTGCCGCACGCGCCGCCGAATTTATCGATAAGCAAGCCAAAGCCGGCAAGCCCCTGTTCGTCTGGGTCAACTTCACCCACATGCATCTTCGCACCCACACCAAGCCCGAGAGCCTGGGCCAGGCCGGACGCTGGCAGAGTCCGTATCACGACACCATGATCGACCACGATAAAAACGTAGGCACCGTGCTGGCCAAACTCGATGAATTGGGCATCGCCGATAACACCATCGTCATGTACAGCACCGACAACGGCCCGCACATGAACACCTGGCCGGATGGCGCCATGACGCCTTTCCGCAGCGAGAAGAACACCAACTGGGAAGGCGCTTACCGCGTGCCGGCCATGGTTCGCTGGCCGGGGCGCATCAAGCCCGGCACAGTCTCAAACGATATCATTTCCCATCTGGACTGGGCCCCTACCCTTTTGGCCGCTGCCGGTGCACCCGACATAAAGGACAAGCTTCTCAAGGGCTACAAGACCGGCAGGAAAAACTTCAAAGTCCATCTGGACGGTTACAACCAATTGCCGTATCTGACCGGCCAGGAATCCAAAAGCCCCCGTCAGGAGTTCTTTTATTTCTCCGATGACGGCGACCTGACAGCGCTGCGCTACGATAATTGGAAGTTGGTGTTCGCCCAGCAACGGGAACCGGGCACGCTGGCAATATGGGGCGAACCTTTCGTGAAAACGCGGATACCGTGGCTGTTCAACTTGCGCACTGATCCTTACGAGAAGGCACCCATCACGTCCAATACCTACTGGGATTGGTATCTTGATCATGCCTTCCTGTTGTTGCCGGCCCAGACCAGCGTCGGCAAATTTCTGGCAACGTTCAAAGACTACCCGCCCAGCCAGAAAGCGGCAAGCTTCACTATCGACCAGGTAATGGAGCAACTGAAAACGCCGCCAAACAGATGACATTCGTTTGATTAAGTTAATCGCGGCCGACGAAAAACGGCGGCTGCGTTTTTGCATAAATTTTTACAGGCGCATCCTGAGACCGGCCCCTGATATGTCTCATGTCATGACAGTGTGAAAATGTTGAATATTTGCATGAGCGCTTTAAATTTGGAGACTTCCATACCGTTAAATGGCGGCCTCTGTTTATTGGTCGGACCTTACAACTTGACCGTCTTAATGCGAACATGACAATAAACTGAAAGGACAACCCAAATGAAACCGTTAGAAAAATTAAAGCACGAGTTTCTGCTCATTTTGCCGCCAGTGATCTTTTTTTTCTTCGCCTTCCTTCTGCTTGCCATCACCCAGCGTCTGGTTCAACGCCAATACGGGATTCCTCTGAGCGGATTTGGCGGAGCGGTAATCGGCGCTCTTCTGGTCGGGAAGGTTGTCCTGATCGTTGACAGCCTGCCTTTCATGAATAAATTTCCCGGTAAACCATTGCTCTATAACATTGCCTGGAAAAGCAGCGTTTATTTTCTTGCCACGTTTTTAGTGCGCTATATCGAACATATCTTTCCATTGCTGCGAAAGTATGGAGCGATCATGGAAGCTCACCGGCACCTGGTGGCGGAAGTCATATGGCCCCATTTCTGGATAGTTCAGATGTGGCTGGCGGTAGTGTTCTTCCTTTATTGCTCCCTGCGGGAACTGGTGCGCGTGATCGGCAGAGAGGAAGTCATCCGTATGTTTCTTCTCGGCGGAAAAGCCGGACAAGGCTAGCGCCGCGCCACAGTTTGAAAAAATGCCGGAAATCCGCCTCATGTATGAAGACGGGCTCGGCAGAATTCATTGCACTAACCAATGCATCGAGGACGCTATGAATCAGTTATCCCGCATACGCTTAACATATTGTGGCTATCGCAGCATGCTGTGGCTCTTACTGTTGTTTTCGATGGCAGCCCATGCCCGAGCCGCAGATCCCCTGCCCTCCTGGAACAGCGGGCCGGCCAAGGCCGCTATCGTAAAATTCGTCAAAGAGACGACTCAAAAAGGAGGAAGGCATTTCATAGCGCCCGGCAAGCGCATCGCCGTATTCGACAACGATGGCACTCTGTGGTCTGAGCAGCCGCTTTATGTTCAGCTCGCTTTCGCGCTTGACCGTGTCAAGGCACTTAGCCCCCAGCACCCTGAATGGAAAAACAGGGAGCCGTTCAAATCCGTGCTTAACGGAGATCTGAAAGGCGTCATGGGTGGCGGTGAGCGCGACTTGCTGGAACTGGTCATGGCCTCTCACGCGGGCATGACTACCGAAGAATTCGCGCAAATCGTCAAAGACTGGCTTGCCACGGCAAAACATCCAAAATACAACCGGCGCTATACTGAGCTGGTTTATCAGCCCATGCTCGAATTGCTCGCTTATTTGCGCCGCAAAGGTTTCAAAACCTATGTCTTTTCGGGTGGCGGCATTGAATTCATGCGGCCATGGACCGAAAAAATTTACGGCATTCCGCCGGAACAGGTTATAGGCAGCAGCATCAAGACCCAATTCGAATTTCAGGGCGGTAAACCGGTACTTATGCGCCTGCCGGCGGTCGACTTTATCGACGACAAGGCCGGCAAGCCGGTAGCTATCAATAAATTTACAGGTCACAGGCCGGTCGCTGCATTCGGAAATTCCGACGGTGATCTGCAAATGCTGCAATGGACGACGGCCGGTGATGGTCCGCGTTTCGGGCTTCTCGTTCATCATACTGATAACGAACGCGAGACGGCCTATGACCGGCAATCGTCCATTGGGCGGCTCGATAAAGCGCTTGATGAGGCTGGACAGAAAGGCTGGACTGTGGTTGATATGAAAAAAGACTGGAAACGGGTTTTTCCCTTGAAGAAACCCTGACCGTGCGCCTGTTCCGATATTTCAAGCAGCAGAGTTTTATCTTGAAGCGCTCCGTAGAAATCTTCAGATAATAAGCAGAGGCTTGAAGCTCTATTAATTGGTCAATCCTAACTTGACGGGTAAAAGTAAATCTGTTCGCCCTGCCCCTTCGACTACGCTCAGGACTAAAAGCTTTGTCGAAGGATGAACGGATTTTTCGCCAAGCTTATTCATCCGGCATCAATACTGGCTGAGTACTATGCTTTGATCAATCCCTCCGTGCGCTTCCGCCTCAGTTGTTCGATTGGTCATTTTTTCAGGAACCCTGAGCAATATAGTAGGTATTCGATCTAAGTTTTTTAGCTGGGTTTTTCTTGTATCTTTTGCCGAAGCGCTGCTTCGGATTAACCATTTCGGCAATAGGCAACAGGATGGATCTCACGCCATGAACAAATCCTACCGCGAAGTTTGCAACATAAAGACCAAGCACACAGCCATAGCAATGCTGATCGCTGCGGCGAGCCTGTCGCTATACGCCAGTGATTCGATCATATGGGGAGCAAGTAAATCCAGGGCCGACTATGACGCCTGGCTCAAAGACAACAAGCCGGCCAGCGTAGAAGAACTTCTGAAAGGTCCCGCTTTTCCGCCGACCGACGAGTCCATGTTCCTGTCCAAAGTCTACCCTTCGAATCGGTCTGTAAATCCCGCCGCGCCCCCTATTCCGCCAATTACGGAGCAACAGTTGCGGATGCAGGTCAGCCAGCTATCCGAGCAAGCCGGGCTGAAAGTCATGGATGACCCTGCAATTCAGGCAAAAACTCAGGATCTTCGGTTGCGGGCGGCCCTGGCAACGACCATAGACAGCACATTAGGCGGAACTGTTGACGCAATCAAAAGCGCTGTCTATTCCAGCGTTGCCTTCGGATATCTGCCAACGGGCGACAGCGTGGCTGCGCATGTCATTGACGATGGAACCGGACACTTCAAAATCATTATCAACGAAAACTGCCAACATGAAGATATTCGTCTGTTGGGCATATTGCTGGGGCACGAAGTCTTGCATCAGGATGCCCGATTATCTGTTCGGGAAGAATTGATAGCCCATACCTTTGAAATTCTGGCCTATGCCCGGTATGTGATAAAAGATCCCATGCTGGCCAGCCAGGGCACGGCATTGGTCCGCTTTTTAAACACTGTGGCGATGGGGCTCCTGAACAGCCGCCAGCCTGATGGTTTGGTCCATCTGCTGGAAGGGCGGGATGAAGAGATCTGGCCGGGGTCGAACAGTTCAGTGGATTATCTGGCCCAGAGATTCGTTGAAGCCGGCTTGGGCCTTGATACGCCAGGCAATGAAGCGCTGCTTTACTCGATGCGCAAATTGACCGGAAATAAAAAATTGGCCAAAGCCAATTTTGATGACGACTCACTGATTCTGCTGGATAAAAATATCAACGCCTTGCTCAGCCCTGAGGACTGGATCGCTCTGGCCGAGGCACTCAAGCTGGATACCGGCAACTGAAATGGCTATTCAATCCGATTGTGTTTCCTGTCCGTGAAAGCTTATAGTTACGCATTGATCTCTGCCCCGTGTAGGTGCGAATTCATTCGCACAACAGAGACCGGCAACGGACGTTTATCCTGGGTCGAATGAATTCGACCCTACAACTGGTTTATTTTACTCATCACATCGTTTACCGACAGGAAGCGCACAATGCCAGGAATAGTGAAGCATGCCGCCATCATGGCATGGCTGTTAGGCGTCAGTTTTGTTGTGAACGGAACTCCCGCCTTTGCTGAACAGCCCGCAGTCGAGGAGATCTTGAGCGTGCTGGGAATGAATAAGGCTCAAATTAACGAACTTGCACAAAGGCAGCCAATCGTTTATGACTTGAGCGAAGGCCGCTCCGACGAGATTGCTGCCGGCATCGCCTGGTATCTGCCGGTTCCCTTGGCTAAAGTGGCCGGACAGTTGCGGACGGATGATCCGGATTTGCTCGACGTCGATGTCACTGCGCACGGGATATTGATGACGCATGGCAAAGCGGATGCCTTGTCGCCTGTGGTTTTGCCCAGCGAAGAAATCGAAGCGTTATTGGATGCCGAACCGGGCGGCCAATTCAATCTCTCCAGCGATGAAATCGAGAGCTTTAAAACGCTCAAGCGGACAGCCAATGGCACCCCTGATGAAGCCATCCGGGACGCAATCGGACAACGCTACCGCGCGATGCTTTTCGATCGGTTTGAAGCCTATCGGCGCGATGGAACTTACGCCATAGCGCCTTACGCGCGTGACAACAATCTGAGCGTTAAACCTTCCGTTGAACTGGACCAGGCCGCAAACGCAAGCGTCATTCTGGCGCGCTACGTTCCGGCCTTGCACAAAGCCTGGATAAACTATCCGGCAGCCTTGCCGCCCAGAACGAATGAGGTATTTCAATGGGTCGAAAAAAACGTGCAAAACCGGCCGGCTTTCATTCTCAGGCACCACGTCAATCATGATTGGAACAGCGGGGCATTGGTGCTGACCCGGGAATTCTATGCATCCCATTCATATAATGCTAGCCAGTGGGTAACCGGATGCTTGGCGTATCGCGACGGCACGGTGGTCTTTCAGCAAGTGCGCAGTTACGCCGATCAGTTGTCAGGAGTCGCAACCGATGTCAGGCATTTGATAGGCCGGAAATTGCTGAAAAACAAAATGCTCAAGTCTTTTGAAAGGCTCTGCGGAGTCTTGAGGTATTGCCATTGATGGGCATTGCGGTTGTCAACCCATCTGGCCGGTTGTCCCAGGGCTACCGCATTTGATTTTTAAATTTATTGTAAAATCAATTTGTTACATTTTTTACACGTTTTTTTGAACATTTTTTACCAATTATAACCATTTGATTTTAATTGATATTTTATTTTAATGAGGTGACCCTGCCGGTTGTCCAGGCTGCCAACTTGCCATGGAGATAGTCCCGGCAATCCGCTAGCGCATTAATTTTCCATCCATTTATCGATTTCAATTCAAAAAGCACCGCCAGCGCGACGGTTGTTTGAATTCAACGGTAGCCCCTTGTGCCCTTTTGAGGTATTCGACCCGAAACGCGTCCCCGAGACAGGGCATTAACAGGATCGCATCATCTTATTGGAGAATGACCGGAAATCAACTTAAAGCTGAATTTCAGCGCAACTCATTTTTCCTTGGCTTTCGGCCTTCAAGCAAGTCGATTTCTTTAATCAGAAATTCGACCATGCGATCTCGAAAGATACGAACTCTTGCCGTTGTGCGTAGATCGACGTGGCTGAGAACCCAGACATCATGCCCGGATTCGACATGATCTACAGGCACTCGCACTAGCTCATCCGCCTCATCAGCCAAAGAGCAAGGCAGTAAAGCCAAACCCAGGCCTTCCTTGCACATTTCAAACATCGCCACGCTGGAATTCGTCCGATATGCCCGCTTGAGCTTGGGAAAGTTTTTTTTAATCCAGCAAGGCATGGTGACCCCGTCGCCTATCCAGGTGATGCAGGGCGGCGTTTCCGGCGAAAGGTTTTTCAATAATTCCGGGTGGCCATAGACATGATACGCGAGCCTGCAGATACGTTTGCCCACCACATTCGGCGGCGGCTCGATAATGGCTTGAATCGCAATGTCGGCCTCCCGGCCAGCTAGGTTCAAGATTTCTTCGGCAGCGATCAACTCAAAATCGACATCGGGATGGTCTCGTCTGAAGTCGCGGATTACCGGCATCACAAAACGCTTGGAGCAAACATCGGAAACCGTGACTTTGATTAACCCTGAAACGTCCTCGGAGTCGCTCTCGATTTTTCGATGGATGGCGTTGGCTTTGTGCGCCATCTCTTCGGCAAGCATGACGATCTTTTCCCCAGCAGGCGTAATTACCCAGCCTTTTGCGGTGCGGTCGAACAGGGCTCTACCCAATTGGCTTTCCAGGTGAGCGATTCGGCGACTCACTGTCGATTGATTAACGCCGAGCCGCGCGCCTGCCTCCGTGACGTTTCCTGAGCGGACGACTTCGATGAAGTAACGCAGATCGTCCCAATTTAAATCATGCATATTTGCAAGAACCTTATGCTAAATTCAATATTAGTTATGCATTTTAATCATTAACCACATGCGCTACAATGTTTTATGGGTTGGAAGAAACCGGGAAATGCCTCCACATTCCGCACTGCTTTCAACCATTTGTTGCGCCTGACGGCCGCATTTGTGTTCAGATTTAATCGAGGAAAATTACTATGGCGGGCTATGTTGATGATGTCGTTATTCCGTATGATCGTGATCTTGGGCCGGTACTATTCGAGCATTATGGTGCTGATACCGCAAGACGCGTCGCCGAACAATCGCCGATGGATGTGCTGGAAATTGCCGCCGGCACCGGCATCGTGACCCGGCATCTGCGTAATCTGCTTTCTAAACAGGCCCGCCTGACCGCGATCGACATCAGCGATTCCATGATGGATATGGCTCGCTCAAAGTTTCTTCCCGACGAACAAGTCACCTTCCAGAACGCCGACGCTACCGCGCTGCCGTTCGATGACGAGGCCTTCGATGCCGTAGTCTGCCAATTCGGGATTATGTTTTTTGACCGGGAAAAGGGCTTTCGCGAGGTTTACCGGACCTTGAAGCCCAACGGCCGCTACCTGTTCCGCGTCTGGGACTCCGAACGCTACAATCCCTTCGCCAGCTTGAGCTTCGAAGTCCTCAAGCAATACTTTCCGTCGGACACCCCCCGGTTTCTATTCGACCCGGTGTCCTGCCACCAAATCGATCCGCTCAAGGAACAGTTGATCCACATCGGCTTTGATCCTGTAGTCATTTCCGTCCAACGCCACGAATACGATATTCTCGATGTGACGACTTTCGCGCGGGCCCTGGTATACACGCCGGTGATCTTTGAAATCAGGGACCGTGGCGGCGTCGACCCTGAGGAGATTGTGAAGGAACTGGCGGACGCCTTTAAAAAAGAATTCGGCTCAAGCCCGATGCGTTATCCGATGCAGGCGATACTGTTTGAGACAGAAAAGCGCAAGGCCTGAATATATCGATGTTAGCCGATCGAAAAAACATTCTGATTCGATTGACCCAACCCTAATAATTATGTGCAGTGTATGAAAACAAAATCCCTTATCCCTAATTACTGTTTGGGAGCGTTGACACTCCTTTTGGCCCAGAACGTGTCGTATGCGATGCCGGGCATGGATATGCCGGCCAGTGAAGACGCGAAAGCGCCGTCTATAGCGAAAAGTATGGGTGAGCCGATAAACTCACCGGCCTCGGAATTTGAGCTGACCTATAGCGCCGACGGCAAAACGGTCATTTTCGTTTCAACCCGACCAGGCGTCATCGAGTCAAAAGGGAATCCCTACAGTTTCGACATCTGGATGTCGCACAACGTAAATGGCGTCTGGCAAACCCCGGTTCATCTGGGCCCCGGCATTGACCCAACGGTGGGGCCGAACATCAATACGGCTGCCTGGGAGCTTGAGCCGAGCCTATCGGATGACGGTAACGCCATTTATTTTACGCGCTACGAACCGGGTAATCTGTCTACCGGCGAACTTTACGTGACGCAGAAAGTTGACGGTGTCTGGCAGCCGGCCCGAAACTGGAACGACGTGCCGGAACTGCCGCACCTCAATACGCCGACTGGCGAAGAACATTGTCCGATCATCGCTTCGGACAGCCTGATTTACTTCAGCTACCAGCAACCGGGCGTCACCCAGGACAGCGACATCTGGAAAGTCGAAAAGAAAAATGGCGTTTGGCAGAAACCTCAGAGCCTGGGGCCCAGAATCAACTCCCCTTACCGGGATCATCTGCACTGGACGGGACTGTCGAAGGACGGCAAAAGCATCATCATTACCAGCATGCGCCCGGATCACGGCTCGCGGGGCGGACATGATGAATGGATTTCCTATCAGAATCCCAAGGGCGAGTGGCAGGAGCCTTTGAACCTGGGCGACACCATCAATACGGCTGGCGAAGACATGTGCTGGTCCTTCACGCCCGATGGCAAGAAATTTTTCGGCGGCTGGGGGCCGCAGGGCTCTTATGATATGGATGTCATGTGGGTCAACAAAGACGATGTGCCTTTACTCAAGAATTTCGATCCTATCGGGCCGCCGCCCAACCTGCTTGCCAAAAATAAGGCAAAAATCGACGGCTCCAATTAGTTGCACCGTTCAGCTACAAGGGCCCGCTTAATTTTTTGCCTATCGACAAACACTTTTGTAATTGAACGTTCCGGCCTGAAACAGGCCGGAACGTGCGGCCGTCCTGGTTTAATTGCCGCGATTCAGTCAGGGTAACGCGATGGCAGTAGAGTATCGGTTTTTGTCTATCGATTGACTGATGCAGTTCGGCCAGAAGCGGACTGTAAGCTCAGTTTTTCACAATTGCATGCCTGATAAAAATACAGCACAGTTTGGCGTTGGATTTACCATTGATATAACCGCTCAAGCTCTGGGTTACCAGCTATGGTACGTATGGAAAAGCCCAGTTAAAAATGAATTTAACGCAACAGAGCCTAATAGGTATTTAGTCGAATTGTATCTCAATTGAAATGTTGTATTTTTGAACCGTAAGCAAGGTTAGATTAGTGATTTCTATCCAACTTTTGAGGTTCAAATGGGCCAAATTTTAGGATATGTTCTTCTGTTAATTGTTGCCTTTTATCTACTAACCTATATCGTAGATCCTGTTTTAATTGTATTGATAATTATTGCATTCGTTGTAGCCTGGTTTTTTCTATATACGAAAGTGAGGCAGAAATAAGAGATATGAATGGGTTAGTTTTGGGTAATCGCGACTGACTCTAATGTGCCAATAAGAGGCGATCAAGAATTTCAAGAGAATGGCAGGTAAAAGCCAGAGCTCAGTCGTTCAACGTAAAGCTAACCGGGCGCGGTCCGGAAAGCTGAAAAAACAAAACCGCATTATAACCGCGCTCCGGTTGAGCACAAAGTTAGGCCAATGTTGGAAGTTTGTAGGGTACGCATCGCGTACCTTTTCAAATTTTTCCGTTGAATTAAATCCGAAAAGGTACGCGGTGCGTACCCTACCGGGCTTGAATACGCAGTGTATGCGGATGACCGCAAGTCATGCATGTGATGCAGTGTCGAACAATCATGAATATTGCCTTCTAATAATTATATAGCTCGTAGGATGCGCTGAACGCAGTGATGCGCATCAATCGCGAACGATGCGGTTCGTACCTCACCGCATCCTACCGCGCTTCGGAGCGCTATCAGGATTACCATCTGACTCGGCCCATGCTGAGGCGATCGGTTTTGCACTCCATGCTAATTCTAATGTGCCACCCAGCTCAGCATAAATGCCATTAGCAAGATCTTGAGTAATGGAATGCAAAACATTTGTTGCTATTTCGTAAATCTCCTCGTCTTCCAAACTTGTGATCTTCATGCGATTTCCATAATCGAAGGGGTGCTAATGCCAGTCGTAACCGGCGCATTTGCTGTGAGCGTAGCGAACGAAAGATGAGTCCGAGTTAACGGCCTTGTTGGGCAATCATCATTGTAGTTCTTCTTCGTTATATTCATCGTCGTCTAAATCGAAACAAACATTTGAAGCACCAATAACGCTCATTAATTTAAGGCGATCTCCAGCATTTACTTCCATCTCTGTATAGTGATGTTCTAATTCATCCATGACGAAAGCCTTTGCTGCGTCAGATTGAAAACAATCTAGATAATCTCCAACAAGTCCTGGGTCAAAATCCAAAGGTGGAATCTGACGGAGAAATTCAAGATATCCAGAGGAAAATTTTGTGTTCATAAAGAACACGAGCAACTCTTTCCATAGAACATCCTCTTCTGATATGTCTATTTCACGGAGAAAAACAGATTCTGACTTCGACCCATGACGAAGTTCGTAAGTATATAGATTGATTGATCGTGCTCGTTGCTCAACAATTTCGTAGATGGTTCGTGATATTGATAATATTGTTTTTCGTATAAATCTACGATATCGATCTTCGTTTTGTGTTCCTAAAATCGATACTTCTTCAGGAAATTCAACCTGAAGATGCTTTTGTAACAGTGCACAAATAGCCTTCTTTTCTTTTTTGGCATCATATACTGAAGAAATAGAAAATCGATCATACCTAAAAGATTTATAGAATTTCCCCAGCAAAGCTAACAGATCAATCTGTGGTGGCCCTAGATTAACATTCTCATGCTTTTTTAAACGCGCAAGAAGATCTAGGTGGCTGTGCGTTATTAAGGACCTTTCTAATTCGCTCTGATCAATTGAGTCGTCATGCTCAAATAGAACAACAGCAATTTTGAGAAGACGCTCGAATCCTACTGATAAATTATAGAGAAACTCGAAAACTTCATCTGTAAAGTCAAGATTCCTCATCTCGTGATAACGGCGTAGTCCATTATAGATAAACGCACCAGAAACGCTTATCTCTTCTCCAAGTTTAAAATTCTTCCAAAAATCTGATTCTTTCATTTATGTCGTCCTATCTGCCTGAAAACGATCTTCGATATGATAACTCATCTGCATTTAAGCTTCCCTCTGTATATCATCGGCGATATGTGGCTATGGCTGGTAACGATCAAATTGCTGTCATTGAATCAATTAGAACGACAGTCCGCAACGGGTCGATTTTCACCATTCAATTTTCCAATTTAATCAAGGACTAACTTTGCAAGTTATCTAATCAACTCCAAACCTTTGCAAATTCTCTCATCATCAACCCCCTCAGAATTTAACCATCCGCTCTGTACGCAAGCCATAAGAAACCGCCTCCCTTTTCCGTCCGGACACAAAGGAATCCAGACGCTGCACATGGTATCTGCCGATAGTGCGCTGATAGCGTGCGCCAAAACCTACCGCGTCTTCCTCTTTCTCGCTTTTGGCGCTTGTGCAGCGCCGACTTCAAAGATAAGCTGACTGTCGATGCCGTCGAGAAACTTCTGGTAACCGAGCGCCGTGCCGATGGTGTCGTCGATTGGCTGCCCGAGCGGGATTCCGTAACGGCCCACTCCCACCGGGCCATACAAGATCCCGACGTTTGCCACGGTGCAGCCCCCTCCCCGGACTCTGCGCGATCCAAGTGAACCGGTTCCTGCAAATTCCATGTCAGATCCTGCGCCCTTGGAACAATATATTCACAATCCTATCCAATATATTGCATAAGGCAGACGTTTGCTATGGACAGTATGAGAGGGGAGAGAAATGGCGTAAACATACGTCACGAAAAGGAACGAGACGCTTCTCCATATCAATATAGCACCATATTTATAAGGCGCTTCTCCCTGTTGTAGAGAATTTATTTCCCGCTAACAGAATAAAAAACGAGGAATGACATATGCAACTCAAACATCCAATTCCCCTCTTGTTGCTGGCTGTATTTACCATTGGCGCGGCAAATGCCGGCGTTACCGAGGATGATTTCGTAGCCAAGAAGACACAAAACTTGATCAATCTCTGTACGGCTTCGCCGCAAGACCCCCATTATCGGGATGCCATCCATTTTTGCCACGGTTATCTGGTCGGCGCTTTTCATTATTATCAGGCCACAACGGCAGATAAACGGGAACTGAAGATGCTCTGTGCGCCGGAGCCTAAGCCCTCGCGCAATGAGGTAATCGACATGTTTGTCTCATGGGCTCAGCAGCATCCCGAATACATGAGCGAAATGCCGGTCGAAACGGAATTCAGGTTTCTAACCGAGAAATGGCCATGTAAAAAAGCTTACTAAAGGGGATACGACATGAAAAGATTGTTAATTTTAGTCATAGCGATATTAGCCGCTATCAACTTGGCAAGTTGCACCGGCATGTCGGATACTCAGCAACGCTCTTTAACCGGCGGATTAGGCGGTTCTGCCGCCGGTGCCGCCATCGGCGCGATGGCTGGCAATGCCGGCTTGGGCGCGGCCATTGGCGCTGCTGCCGGCACCGCGGGCGGTTATTTGTATGGCAAACACAAAGAATCAGAACAGAGGGCCTATCAGCAAGGACAAAGGGATGCCCTACAACAACAACCGCCGCATTATTAAATCTATCAGGACTTGCGCAGACATGCCTGTGGGGGTGACTTCGCCTAAAGCGCCTACTGTTGGTAGTCGCCTTTTATCTGAATAGGCGACTAAAGTCGCCCCCACAAGTTTTAATACAGTTTTTTCTCTTTGCTTCAGATTGCCTCGTTCCCAGCTTCTATCAATGAGAGAAAAGCAGAATGTGCAAATCCAGCCTATAAAACCGGCGCGGCAGGATGCCGTTACAACAGGAATCGCATCCTATCGTGTATCATCTGTCATCACCGGTTACGGATTGACCCTGGTGATCTTTGACCCTTCCAGATTAATGCCTGCCATCAACCCTCTCTGCCCGAATATGAATGCATAGACATCATCCTTGAGAGTCGTGGTACTCAGATTTCCCGCCGCGCCTGCGTCCAGGACAGCCACTGTCGGACCTATGCCGAGTTCAAATCCCTCGCTACGGTCGAGATAGGCAAGCGCTTCATCGTTCATGAAGAATAAAGCATAATCGAACGACTGCACCCCGGCCTGAAGGCCGAATGAGCCGGCCACGATATTGTAATAACCTGCCGTCCGGCCTCTCTTGCGCAAAGCGCCCTTCCCGTACTGAGCACCGCCGATAAAGCCGGCCTTGACAATATTAGGAAACACCAGAATGCCTTTCGCCTTGGACGCCAGCAGCTTGGCAGAAGGCGCGGTTTCATAGAGCTTTGCCAAGGCGGCATCCACATCGCGGTCGATCTGAACCGCATCCGTTATATCGGTTTTTTTATCGCCGGTGGATTCGCAGCCGGCCAGAGTCAAAACGAAAATCAGCAACAAGTTGAACATTAGTGTCGGTTTCATGTGCGTACTCCTTTCGTTTCAGAAGATTGCATCGGATGGTGATGCATTCGCCACTTACAACTTCTTTGTCAACTGAGACAACAGTTCGTTCAGTGAAAGGGCGGCGCTTGTAGCCTCGCCCCAACGTTTCCACGATACGCGCTAAGCGGCTGCAGTTAATCATCGCCAAACATTCCGAACGGGACCGCCTGTCCCGTCCAGCTATGGAAAAAATCAGCAGAAATATTTATTTCCCTGTTTATCAATCACAGATCTTGAATGTATTGCGACCCATCGCTTTTGCCAGATAAAGACCTCTATCCGCTCTATTAAGCAGCGTCTCTATACTATCCTGCTCTCTACTGAAAACAGCAATTCCGATTGAGATAGTAGTATGCAATACCAAGCCGTCCTCCAGAACGATATCGGAGCGGGCGACGTTTTTTTGCAGACGGTCAGCGACTTCGATTGCTCGTTGTCTGTCTGTCTGGGTAAGCAAGATAGCAAACTCTTCCCCTCCGATTCGGCCCAGCACATCCACTTCCCGAAGCTCTCCTTTCATGATGCGCGCTATTCCTTGCAAGACAATATCTCCCGCTTTATGCCCATATTTGTCATTGACGTTCTTGAAAAAATCAATGTCAACCATGATGACCGCCAGTGTATTGGCATAACGCTGCATCCTTGCCATTTCAAGCTCAGCAAGTTCCATGAAATACCGGCGATTAGGAACCCCTGTTAAATAATCAATTCGCGCTTGGAGCTCGAGCTCTTCCTGAAGCTTTTTCAATCTTGTAATGTCCTGTACGGCGCTGATCAGGCCCATTGGCTGTTCATCAGCATCTTTTAACAGGGATACGGATAAGTGCACCCAGGCAATTGATCCGTCTTTACGGATATAACGTTTTTCAAGATTGTAACTGCTGTCCAAACCGTTGACCAGCCTATCCATCAACAGCAAATCGGTTTCCAAATCGTCTGAAACTGTGATTTGCTGGAAATTTTTTTTGACGTTTAATAATTCTTCCCGACTATAGCCGGTAATACGGCAATACGTATCATTGACAAACTGGAACGTCCCATCCAGAGATACCTGCGCAATGCCGACGCCCGCATTTTCAAATATGCCCCGGAATCGTCTCTCGCTTGCATGCAGCGCATCTTCAATTTTTTTGAGCTTGTCTACGTCAGTGTGGGTTCCGCTCATGCGCAATGGTTTGCCGTCTCCATCGCGCTGCACAATGCGCGCACGATCAAGAATCCATTTATAACTTCCCTCCTTGGTTTTCATGCGATACATGAGTTCGTGCTCCGTCGCGCGCCCTTCAAGGACCGCATTAATCGATGCCCAGGCCCGGTCCCTGTCATCCGGATGAACAAAGTCCGTCCACTGTTGCGTAGTAAACTCTATATCATCAAACTCGAATCCGAGCATTTCCGCCCAGATAGCATTGCGCTTGACTTCGTTAGTGGCGATATTCCAATCCCAAAAACCCAATTGGCTTCCCTCCAGCACCCGAGTCAAACTTTCTAAGCTTTGTTTCAATTCATCAGCTTCCTGGCAATCAAATTCAGACTCATTGGTGGTTATGCGCATAAAAATTCCCTGATTCAAGGAAGGGGGTAATTGCGTGTGAACCACATCTACTATTTTTTTCACTTCCAGCTCCTGGCTTTTACCCGCTAAACAATTAACCACAAGCAAAAACAATGCCGTATAAATTATTACTGATCAGTTTAAAAACTGTCGGCTCGCCAATATTCTATGCCGTTACACAATTGACCACCTCATTTTTTAAACAGGGTAATCAATTTGGTTTGATCATCAATGACCAGCTTATACCGCCCTAAAACGCTCATTCCTAACAAACGGGTATTCCCTAAAAGAGAGTCGTCGATAAAAGCCGCATCGACATTTTCCAGGGTTTCTCCCGCTATTCTGACTTCCTGCAATGTACCGACCTTGGCATTCACTGTGCCGTTCGCCGTTTGCATTTCATGATGGGTTAATTTTTCGTCAGTCATGCCCAGCGCATTGATCATGGACTGCGGCAATACCATCAAATCGGCGCCGGTATCGATCATCATGTCTAGCGTCTGCCATGCTGAGCCGTTGCCCGAGATGGATACGGATACCAGAAAATGACCGTCTTGATAATGTGTCGGCAAAACGATGCGGTCGGCGCCGGTTTTCTGTTTTTTATTGATAATGACGACCTGCTCGATCTGGCCTTTGGCATTTCGGCTGATGACATGATTGTAGGCCGCCAAGGCCTGCTGGAGCTGCTGCTCCAAACTGCCGCTCACCCTGACTTTCAGCTCGTTGCCTACTTTTTCCAATCCGGTTACTTGAATATTCAGGCGTTCTTGCAGTGATTGGATTTGACTATATAAGTCGTCACCCTCTTCGACAGCCTTCGCCTGCATGCAGAAAGCGGTCGTGATCAGAAAAAAAAGGCTTATGAAACGCAGGCGCATTCCGGCAGAAAGGAGGCAGCGGATGATTCGGTAACTATCGTCATGGAACCGTAGTGTCAAAGAGCTTAAGTACACAGGTGAATCCCACTAATTAGATACTGAAAAATGGGGGAAAAGAGGTCTTTTCCCCCAAGATACAGTTATAAAAGAGATGATCCAACGAACTGTAGAAATAAGGATCCGGATAAGCATGCAGAATTCAAACCGACATTAAAACTGCCGAGACCATAACCGCCAGAGTTCCTCTCTCCTCTGGCGCCTCCTCCTACACGCATTTTGTATCGACGGTTAAAAAAGCAACGCTTTCTTATTACTTTTTCTTTATCCGGATCAAAAAAAGAATAAGCGTCAAACCAATAATTGTGAATACGTGCAAATACTTATCCAGCTATCGGCTGTTCGAGTTTCGGTCTTCAACCACATTTTATTTTGGCCCTAGCAGGCAAAAAACGGGAGATTTCTACAAGAGCGCTTTAATCTCGGGCAGACAAGATCCGCAATTGGTGCCCGCTTTCAAGCAGTTGCCGATATCCCGGACCGTCTTCAGGCCCTGCTCTTGAATGGCAGACCGGATGGTTTTTTCGCCGACATTGAAACAGACACAAACGATGTTGCCGCAATCCGGTACGCCTTGGGGCGGCATGCCGGTCAACAGCGCTTTCCTGTCCGATTGTTCCAGAAAATCCTTATCGAACAGGCTTGCCAGCCAGTTGCGCTCGGGGAGGTTGTGATGGGGCGATATGACGAGCACGCTTTCCAGCCTGTTATCAATGATCCGCGCCGCCCGGTAATGCCCCAGCCCGGAATCGTGGTATTCCTGCCAGTCGGGAATTTGCCCGCTGCCCCCTAGCCTGGCTCTCGCCCAGTCCGGCCAGCTTGGCGGCAGCGTGTTTCCGGCCAGTTCGTAACGATAGAATGATTCGCCCTTGCTTTTCGCCCAGTACTCGACATCGTTGAAAGCCAGTTCGCGCCGCGACAGGACAAAGCCATGCCAGGCGGCCTGATACGATGAAATACGCACCGGCGTGTGCTTGCTTTCCGGCTGTCTGGAAACAGGATCGATCGCCGGATTGACCAACGCCCCCACGCGGCCGCGGCTGGCAAACTGTTCCGACCAGTGCATCGGCACGAACAGGCTGCCCGGTTGCTGATCGGAAGTTACCTGGACGCGGGCTAGCATCGAGCCCCAGGCGCTCTCAAGCAAGGCCAGGCTGTCCGGCAACAGGCCATGACGCGCGGCATCCAGCGGATGCACATCGACAAAGACTTCCGGCTTGTGCTGATTCAGTCTGGCGGCCAGTCCGGTGCGGGTCATGGTATGCCATTGATCGCGCAGGCGGCCGGTGTTTAACACCAGCGGATAATCTTTGTTCGGCGCATTGCTCGGCGGCCTGGGCGTGATGGCAACAAACTGCGACTTGCCCGATGCATTAAAAAAACGGCTGTCGTCAAACATTCTCGCCCGGCCGTAAGGATTAGCCTGATTCACCGGCCACTGCGTCGGTTGCAGATCGTCGTACTCGGGCGCGCTGATATTGGCAAAAGCGGAAATATCGAAATCGCGCAGTCCGTGCTGACTGTCGTTTTCGAAGCCTGACAATGCCGCATGCTCGCGGAAAATCTCGACCGGGCCTTGATAGGGAAAGGCTTGCCCGAAACCCAAGCGTCGCGCTACCTGGGTAATGATCCACCAGTCGGGTTTGGCATCGCCGGCCGGCGCAAACAGTGTCCGCTGCCGGGAAATGCGCCGCTCGGAATTAGTGACCGTGCCGTCTTTCTCGCTCCAGCCTTGCGCCGGCAGCAAAACGTGCGCCAGCTTGGTGGTATCGGTATCGGCTATGCAGTCGGAAACCACCACGAACGGGCATTGCCGCAGCGCCTGTCTGACCTTGTCGGCATTGGGCAGACTGACCACCGGATTGGTGCCCATGATCCAGACGGCCTTGACCTTGCCGTCGTAAATCGCATCGAACAGTTCAACCGCCGATAGGCCGGGCTTGCCGGCAATCGTCGGACTTCTCCAGAAGCGCGCCACCCTGTCAATATCGGCCGGATTGGAAAAATCCATATGGGCGGCCAGCTGATTCGCCAGACCGCCGACTTCGCGCCCCCCCATGGCATTGGGCTGGCCGGTCAGCGAAAACGGCCCCATGCCCGGCTTGCCGATCCGGCCGGTCGCCAGATGGCAGTTGATGATGCTGTTGACCTTGTCGGTGCCGGACGAGGATTGATTGACGCCCTGACTGTAGAGGCTCATCACCTTATGATGCCCGGCAAACCAGCGGTAGAAAGTCCGCACGTCTGCCGCAGGCAGGCGGCAGGCTTCGGCCACCTGCTCTATCGATTGGCTGCTGGCCGCGGCCGCATTCAGGGCAGCCGCGAAGCCTTCGGTATGCGCTTCGATATAGCGCTGATCGACGGCGTGCCGTTGCTGCAGATACTGCAGCAAGCCATTGAACAGCATGGCATCGCTGCCGCCGGCGATCGGCAAATGCAGATCGGCAATATCGCAGCTGCCGGTTCTGCGCGGATCGATGACGACAATCTTCAGCTGCGGATTGGCCGTTTTGGCGGCCCGGATGCGCTGGAAGATCACCGGGTGGCACCAGGCGGCATTGGAGCCGACCAGCACGATCATCTCGGCCAGCTCGAGGTCCTCATAGCATCCGGGAACGGTATCGGCGCCGAACGCGCGCTTATGCCCGGACACCGACGAGGACATGCACAGGCGGCTGTTGGTGTCGATATTGGCGCTGCCGATAAAGCCTTTCATCAGCTTGTTGGCGACATAATAGTCTTCGGTCAGCAACTGTCCCGAGGCGTAGATGGCTACGGCATCGGCGCCGTATCGGACGATGGTATCGCGGAACGATTCGGCGACCCGATCCAGCGCTTCCTGCCAACTGCTGCGCTGGCCGTAGACTTCAGGATGCAGCAGACGGCCTTTCAGCCCGACCGTATCGCCCAGCGCCGACCCCTTCGAGCACAGGCGGCCGAAATTGGCCGGATGCGTTTTGTCGCCCCGGATGTTCAGCAGATGCTTGATCTCGTCTACGCCGGCCTCGATGCCGCAACCGACGCCGCAGTAAGGGCACGTTGTCTTCACGTATTCAGTCATAAGGTTGCCATAAGCCCTTTGCCAAAAATCAGTTGTTCTCTGATACCTGAAATATCTGCCTCCTGCTCCAGCAGTTCCTGATACCAGCTGCCGTCAATTGTATCCTCATACAGCACTGCGCCGCGCAATTTGTTGTCCCGGATCACCAGTTTCTTGTAAATGCCCGAAGACGGATCGCTAAATCGGATGGTTTCGCACTGTTGCCCGTCACCCTGAATATCGCCTACGGAGAACAGGTTGATGCCGGTCACCTTGAGCCGGGTAGCGGTCGGCAGATTGACGTATCCGGCCATGCCGTGCCTGCTGAGATGGTTGGCACAGACTTTGGCCTGCTCAAACAGCGGCGCCACCAAGCCGAATGTGTCGCCGCGGTGCTGGATACATTCGCCTACCGCATAAATGCAGGGATCGTAGGTTTGCAGCGTATCGTTGACGACGATGCCGCGCTCGCAATAAAGCCCGGCCTGCCTGGCCAAAGCGATATTGGGCTGCACGCCGATGGCCAGAACGAACAGATCGCACTCCAGTTCGCTGCCGTCCGTAAAACGCACGGCTTGAATATGGCCCGTATCGTCGCCGGCCAGCTCGCTGACCTGAGCGGCCATTTTGAATTGCAGTCCCCGCCGTTCCAGCGCCGTTTGCAGCATATCGCCTGCCTGCCTATCCATTTGCCGGTTGAGCAGCACGTCGTTGTTATGGATCACCGTCACCTGCATGCCCTGTACCGCAAGGCCATTGGCGGCCTCCAGCCCCAGCAGTCCGCCGCCCAGTACCACGGCCTTTTTATGCTTTTTGCTGTATGCCAGCATGGTGTTGACATCGAAGATATCCCTGAAACTGATTACGCCGCTCAGGTCGGCGCCGGGGATATCGGGCACCACCGGCTTCGAGCCGGTGGCGATCAACAGACGGTCATACTCGGCGGTGCTGCCGTCCCGGGCCAACACTTTGCGCAGGCCGCGCTCGATCCGCACCACGGCCTTATCGGGGCCGGCATGCAGGCGGATGCCGCGGTCGGCATACCATTGGCGGTCATGCGTGACGATCTCCTCCAGTGTCTTCTCGCCGCACAACACGGACGACAACATGACGCGGTTGTAATTGCCGTAGGGTTCGGCGCCGAAAACAGTAATGTCGTGCTGATCCGGCGCCGCCAACAGCAATTCCTCCACCGTACGTATCCCGGCCATGCCGTTGCCGATTACCACTAAGCGTTGTTTTTTCATGTCGAGTCCCCAAACTGTGTTTAATAACTCACTCGTCCGCCATTTTTACCGCCACGCGGTCTTCGATGACCCGCACCGGATAAGTAGCGATCCTGATCGCGTCATTTTCGAAACAGGCGCCGGTTTTCAGGCTGTAGTGCTGTTTATACAGCGGCGATGCCAGCATCGGCTCGCCGCCCAGATCGCCGATCATGCCGCGCGACAGGACGTTGGCTTTGCCGATCGGATCAAAATTGGCGACCGCATAGATTTCCTGAATTCTGGCCAGATAAAACAGGGCGACCTGTCTGCCTGCCACCAGCGCACAAACGCCGGAGTCTGACTGCAGATCATCCAATGTACACACATCGATCCAATTGCTCATGCGACCTCCTCGATCAGTTGAAAATGGCGACGTTCATGCGGTTGGGCCGGACGCTTCTGGCCGCGCTCTTCGACATGCACGATATGGTCATCGGCCTCATCGCTGTTAATGAAGTGCTGAAAGCGCTTCAGGCTGTTTTCGTCTTGCAGCGTGGTTTTCCATTCGCATTGATAGCTGCCGATAATGTGCTGCATCTGCCGCTCCAGTTCGTCGCATAGCCCCAGCTTGTCGTCGATGACCACAGATTTCAGGTAATCCAGGCCGCCTTCCAGATTCTCCAGCCACACGGACGTGCGCTGCAGGCGGTCGGCCGTGCGCACGTAGAAAATCAGCACGCGATCGATGAGCCTGATCAAATCTTCCTTACTCAGATTAGTGGCGAACAGATCGGCATGGCGCGGCTTCATGCCGCCGTTGCCGCAGACATACAGACTCCAGCCGCCTTCGGTGGCGATAACGCCGATGTCTTTGCTCTGGGCTTCGGCGCACTCGCGGGTGCAGCCGGAGACCGCGAACTTGATCTTGTGCGGTGCGCGCAGGCCCTTGTAGCGGTTTTCCAGTGTTATCGCCAGCCCGACACTGTCATTGACGCCGTAACGGCACCAGGTACTGCCGACGCAGGATTTAACCGTGCGCAGGGATTTGCCGTAAGCATGGCCGGACTCGAAGCCGGCATCGATCAGCTCTTTCCAGATCACCGGCAGTTGCTCGACGCGGGCGCCGAACAGATCGACGCGCTGGCCGCCCGTGATTTTGGTGTACAAACCGTATTTCTTTGCCACCTTCCCCAAAACGATCAGGCCATCCGGCGTGATTTCGCCGCCGGGGATGCGCGGCACGATCGAGTAAGTGCCGTCTTTCTGTATATTGGCCAGAAAGGCGTCATTGGTATCCTGCAAGCCGATGTGCGGTTTTTCCAGAACATATTCGTTCCAGTAGGAAGCCAGAATCGAACCGACCGCCTGCTTGCAGACTTCGCAGCCCAGGCCGCGTCCGTGCTGGTCCAGCAGCTCGGCGAAGGTTTTGATCCGGCCGACCCGAATCAGGTTGTACAAGTCCTGGCGGGTGTACGGGAAGTGTTCGCAGATGTCGGTATTGATTTCGACCCCGGCCTTTTTCAGTTCGCAGTCCAGCACTGATTTCAGTAACGCCCCGCAGCCGCCGCAGCCGGTGCCGGCTTTGGTTTCGGCTTTCAGGGCCGGCACCGTGGCGCAGCCGCCGGCAATGGCGTTGCAGACATCGCCTTTGGAGACGGCATAGCAGGAGCAGATTTGCGCCGACTCCGGCAAGGCATCCGGCCCCAGCCCCGCCGGTTGCCCGGAGCGCGACGGCAAAATCAAGGCATCCGGGTTTTCCGGCAGTTCGATGCCGTTCAGGCAATACTGCAGCAAGGTGCTGTAACCGCCGGCATCGCCGACCAGCACGGCGCCCAGCAAGTGTTTGCTATCGGCGCTGACCACCAGCCGCTTGTAGATATCGGCGCGGCCGTCCTGATACGTGTAAACCAAGGCGCCCGGCGTTCTGGCATGGGCATCGCCGATACTGGCGACATCAACGCCCATCAGTTTCAGTTTGGTGCTCATGTCGGCGCCGGTAAACGGCTGTTCCTGGCCGGCCAAATGCGCGGCCACGCTGCGCGCCATGCTGTAGCCCGGCGCTACGAGGCCGAAAATCTGGCCGTTCCATGATGCGCACTCGCCGATCGCGTAAATATCATCGTCCGACGTCCGGCACTGGTTATCGATGACGATGCCGCCGCGTACCCCCACGTCCAGGCCGCAGGCACGGGCAATGCCGTCGCGCGGCCGTATGCCGGCGGAAAACAGCACGATGTCGGTTTCCAGGCTCTCGCCGTCGGCGAAATGCATTTTGTGCAGGCACCGCTCGCCGTCCTTGATCAGCGTCGTATTCTTGTTGAGATGGACTGTCACGCCCAAATCCTCGATCTTGCGTTTCAGTAATGCCCCGCCGTTTTCATCGAGCTGTACGGCCATCAAGCGCGGCGCAAATTCGACGACATGGGTTTCCAGTCCCAGATCCCGCAAGGCTTTCGCCGCTTCCAGCCCCAGCAGGCCGCCGCCGACCACCGCCCCGACTTTCGATTGTTTGGCGGCGGCGGTAATGGCTTCCAGGTCCTCGATCGTGCGGTACACCAGGCACTGGGCGCGTCCATTCCCCGGCACGGGCGGCACGAACGGACAGGAGCCGGTGGCCAGCACCAGTTTGTCATAGTCGACTGTCACGCCGTTGGCTGAAAGCACCTGCTTGCGCTGCCGATCAATGCTGACCACTTTGTCATTCAAATAAAGCGTGATCGCGTTATTCTGGAAGAAACCGTCCTCAACCAAAGACAGATCATCGGCGCTCTTGCCGGCAAAATAGTCCGACAGATGCACCCGGTCGTAAGCCGGTCTGGGTTCTTCGCAGAAAGTCACGATTCGGTAGCGGTCTTTCGCAGCGCTGCTGACCAGTTCGGCCAGGAAGTACTGCCCGACCATGCCGTTACCGATGACAACCAGGGTTTGTTTGTTGTTCATGTGCACCTCTATAGCTTTTATGTTGCGTCTTCCGCCCGGTTTGGGCGCCAAGTCCCGCTGGCTTGCCTGAACATTTTTGGTCCAAAAAAAAAGGCGACCTGCTATACATGACGGATCATGCAAACAGGACGCCTTTGTCCATAACAAAAACACAAAAATAACGTTCAAGGAGACTTCTAATCTGACAGAAGCAATATCGATGCCAAACAGCAAATTTCAGTAAATTCGACGGCTGAATGAATGCTCCCTGCACGCCGGCGGCATTGATTGCACCTAAATAATGCAAATTTGCTGGCATTAAGCACCATCGTGGTTCGCCTCGTGAGGCAAGGATGGCGATCAATAGTTGGCTTGTTTTAAATTGTGGGAGCTATGCCTACGTCGCGACTAAAGACCGCCGCAAGTCGCGATGTAGGCATCGCTCCCACGAGGATTCATAGCTGGCATGTAATCTGCTTGGCGTGAATCCATATCCTCCCAAAGCTCGACGCGGCTTAATCGCATCAAGCTCTGCTTTAGGGTGGGCGCCAATCTATTTGCGAATCCGGAACCAAACCATGTCTATTGCCTCATTCAAGCTGCTGCCCATGCGCGGCAAAACGAAAATTCTGCATATGAGCTGGATGGCTTTTTTCATCAGTTTTGTCATCTGGTTCAACCACGCGCCGCTGATGATGCTGATCCAGCGGGAACTGGGCATCAGCGACGGCGAGGTGGAAATCATTCTGTTGCTGAACGTGGCCCTGACTATTCCCGCCCGAGTCATTATCGGCATGGTCGTAGACCGCTTCGGCGCCAGGATCAGTTACAGTGTATTGCTGGCGGTGTGCAGCGTGCCGTGCTTCATGTTCGCGCTGGCGGAAAATTTCGCCGAACTGGCCTGGGCGAGATTTTTACTGGGCTTTATCGGTGCGGGTTTCGTGGTCGGCGTGCGCATCATCGGCGACTGGTTTCCGTCCAGCCAAATGGGAACCGCCGAAGGGATTTACGCGGGCTGGGGCAACTTCGGCTCGGCCTTCGCCGCCATCGTGCTGCCTGGCCTGGCGTTTTATTTTGGTGCAGAGAACGGCTGGCGCTATGCGATCGCGCTGACTGGCCTGACCGCGCTGGTTTATTCGGTCATTTATTACCGCAACGTCGAAAATCTGCCCGTCGAACTGGCCGGATTGAAGAGCAAACGCGCGTCGACTATGGAAGTCACCAGCATCGAGGATTTGTTTCTGTACATTCTCAGCCTGCTGCCCCTGTATGCCGCCTTATCATTACTGACCTGGAAGCTGTCGTCGCCGGCCAGCCCGATCCTGTCGCCGGGCTGGGCCATAGTGATGCATCTGTTTATCCTGGCCGTCTTTCTGGTTCACGCCTGGCAATTGGTTCAAACCAACGCCGAGCGCCTTAGCCGGCCGATACCGAGTATCCATCATTACCGCTACCGGCAGGTCTTCATCCTGGCCATTGCCTACCTGATCACCTTCGGTTCCAAACTGGCGGTATTGTCGATGCTGCCGATATTCTTTTTCAATACGTTCAACGGCACGCAAGATCTGTCCATGCTGGATGCAGGCTTGCTGGCGTCCAGCTTTGTGATCACCAACGTGATCGCCCGCCCGGCCGGCGGCTGGCTGAGCGACCAGATCGGCCGCAAGTTGTCGCTGGCGCTATTCAGCGTTGGCTTGACCGGCGGCTATTTGCTGATGGCCCTAATTACGCCGCAATGGTCGATCGCATCGGCCGTGCTGGCAACCTTGATCTGCGCGGTTTTCATGCAGGCTGCCGAGGGCGCCATCTTTGCTTTCGTGCCGCTGGTCAGGCGGGCGATCACCGGCGAGGTGGCCGGCATCGTCGGCGCCTACGGCAATGCCGGCGCCATCATTTTTCTGATTCTGCTGACCTTCCTGTCGCCCGCCGGCTTTTTCCTGCTGCTGGGCGGCTGCTCTCTTTCACTGGTGGGCCTGGTGCGATATCTCGACGAACCGCGCAATTTCATTACCGAGATCATGCCGGACGGCTCTATTGTCAAGATTGAGCTGGAATAGCTATGACGAAGCCCAAAGTCCTGATTATCGAGGAATTCGACAACGAACGCCTGCTGGAAAAAAGCCTGCGGCAGCATGGCTATGAGGCGGCAACCTTGAGACTGCAAGCGCTGAATCTTCCGGAAGTCATCGGCGGCCTGCAGCCCGATGTGGCAGTGCTGAACCTTTATTCGCCCGGCGACAAGGTTTTAGAAATGGTGCTGGACATCAACCAAAACCATTCAATACCGGTCGTGATGTTTGCCGAAGATCAGCAGACCGATACCATCAATAAAGTGATCAAAGCCGGTGTCAGCGCCTATATCATCGATGGCCTGGACCCCAAACGGATCAAAACTATCATTGAAATCGCCATCGCCCGCTTCAAGGAACAGCAGGCCTTGAAAGAGGAATTGAAAAAAACCAAAACCCAACTGGAAGACCGCAAGCACATCGATCGCGCCAAGGCGATCCTGATCAAGTCTCAAGGCTACAGTGAAGACGAGGCTTATCGCGCTTTACGCAAACTGGCGATGGATCGCAAGATTTCACTGGGTGAAATGGCCAAGAACGTCATCGCGATGGCCGAACTGTTTAAATAATCAACTGCCAGGCAGACAATTTGCCCGCCTGTAGGGTCGAATTCATTCGGCCCGGAACTGCGGCTGGACGGGGCATATTGCCCTGTCCAAAACGTTCAGCTTCGGTTTAGCGTAACCTCCCAGCTCAGCTATTGCAGAAACGTTAGGGACGGGGTTGCAAACCTCGTCCCGCTGGTCGGATCGCCATCCCGTCCGTGTCATTCCTCTAATGGTTCTTCAAGGTATATTCGGCTAAGTTTCCAGATGTTACCAATACGTGTGAATTCCATGGATAAAATGAAAGCAAAATCGGCGCTTTGCTGGTCTTTGGTGTCTAGCGTGGTTTTCTCCAGAATTGTTTCCCGCTGATTCTTACCGATAACTTTTCCGTTGACGACGACCGAATCCTGAAATTGATCCATGGCTTTGTCGTAGACTTCCTTTACAAACCTGTCTCGACTAACTGGAATTACTCGATCGGAATCCACTGGCCCTCGTGTTTCCAAGGGGAACTGAGTCATTTCGACAACTCTGGTTTTGTCGTTTTTTTCGACAGCCTGACGAAATTGATTCCAGAATTGCTGTAAGTCCTCCGCGGCGATGGCCGAAGTCGTGCAGGCAGACAACAAAATTACTAAAAAAAGCAAATAAATACTTTTGGCAACATATCTATATTCCTTTAGCCAGCAAAGTAGCCAACGCATCGCTTTTCGTTGCCAGGAAGATTTCGGAAACCTGAATTCTTTTACTTGGTTGCTTTGATTGCCGCCAAGTATTTTGTAGTGGGTTGTTGTTTCCTCGATGAGAAAGCCGACATGATTTCCTGATGAGGTAAGGCTCGAATTTGCTGCACTAGGTTTATCAATAACAATTATTTGTTAAAGGTCGTTATCTAAGAGCTTGTAACAAATGGATTTATATTTAGCGCAGAC
>Ga0208883_100142_pt1 | contig 46351 bp, 37 predicted proteins | sample LakWasMet43_HOW7_2_FD_183881 | JGI IMG/M metagenome (GOLD analysis project Ga0208883, IMG submission 183881) | Freshwater sediment methanotrophic microbial communities from Lake Washington under simulated oxygen tension - Sediment Metagenome... | ecosystem: Environmental > Aquatic > Freshwater >...
ATCATGGCCGAAAGTGGAATGTGACACTTGGCGACTACTCGGCTTTTTCAGACGCCGAAAGCTCTGATTCAGCTATTGCTGACGTGCATCGTGCGGCCGTCAATAATGCACTTTATCTGAATTCGCCAGATGTTACCGTTCGTGGTGATAAACCCTCTCTTCCGCCGGCGGCCGTATTGGCCGAGTACCCAGATCTGTTGGCGGAATATCCCATCCAGCAGCAAGCGCAGGAGATAAACATGACGGACGAAAAGCAGCCCCAAGATAACCCGCAGACCCAGGAGGCGGACATACTGGCAAACGTTTCTGACGGAGATATTTTAGCCGCTAAAAGAAATGAGATTGCGCAATTGACTTACATCAATGTGCCTTTTAAGGAGAAAAACGAAGTGAAGCAGCTTGGAGGACGTTGGGATAGGCAGCAAAAATCTTGGTACATTCCCCCTGGCGCCGATTCCTCACTTTTCCTCAAATGGACGCAGCCAGCTGGTACGGCTGGTGAAGCGGAATCCCAGGTTTTAGATAAAGACCCAGGGAACAATCAGGATCGTATCTATTTAGCCGTGCCTTATGGCGAGCGAAGCGCGGCCAAGTCAGCCGGTGCTTTATGGGATAAAGCGGTGAAGTCTTGGTATGCTGGTCCCGATGCCGACCTGTCAAAACTTGAACGTTGGAAGCCTGACAACGTTCCAGATCAGCAAGGCCCGGCGATAACGCCAGAAGAGGAATTTGCCGAGGCATTGAAGTCTTTGGGGTGCATCGTGACGGGCAAACACCCCATCATGGACGGCAAGAAGCATCGGATCGGCGTCGAAGGCGATAAAAAGGGCGAGGAGGCTGGTTTCTATGTCGGCCACCTGGATGGCCACCCTGCCGGGTACATCAAGAACAATCGTACCGGCATTGATATAAAATGGAAATCGAAGGGCTATGCTCTCGATTCACAGGAAAAAGCCAAGTTGCAAGCTGAAGCCGCGACCAAGCTAGCAGAGCGTGCTGCCGAGCAAAACCGGCTACATGAGGCTACCGCGCAGCGTGTCAGCCGACAAATGGAAAGTCTGGTTCCAATTACCCAGCCTACCCCGTACCTGCAAGATAAGGACATTCAGGCGCATGCCGGTGCTCTGACAGACATGCTAGGACAGAAGACCTACATTCCCGCTTTTGATGTGGACGGCAAACAGTGGACGATGCAGTACATCCAAGAGGACGGAACGAAGCGGTTTGCCAAGGATAGTAAGAAAGAAGGTTGCTTCCATCCGGTCGGTGGCATGGCTGCTGTTGCGGCGGCGCCTGTCCTGATCATTGCCGAGGGTTACGCCACGGCGGCCAGCTTGGCCGAGGCGCTTGGACAAGGCACTGTCGCGGCGTTTGACTCTGGCAACTTGCCGCACGTTGCCCGCGCACTGCATGAGAAATTTCCCGATAAGGCCGTCATCATCGCTGGCGATGATGATAGACACCTCGAAGCAACTCAGGGCATCAACCCTGGCCGTGTGAAGGCCGAAGAAGCCGCCAAAGCCGTAGGCGGTAAGGCGATATTCCCGATCTTTGCTCCTGGTGAGCTTGGGGGCAATCCCAAGGCATTGACTGATTTCAACGATTTGGCTGGAAAAAGCGAATTGGGCAAGGTTGGTGTCAAACGCCAGGTAGGAACCGCTGTGAGCAAGATACTGCTTAATGAGGATCGGCGACAAGAGCAATGGGTGACCGTAAAGATTAGTGCGAAAATGGGAAATAGCAGATAAACTCATGTGTTGACACTTCATTGAGTATGTAGACTAAATTCCTTTTTCGACATTATCCAAATCCTATGCGAAGTTTAGGCCCGTCCGCTCAATTTCTGGCTCATGTTGCCATCATTTTAGTCATTAGTTTTAGCAGCCTTGTAGGATCGGCTGAAGCTTCCGGCGTCGGCCTTCAAGGAATTAAACAGGAGATATCATCTGTTCTAAATATCGTTAAGAAGGTGGTCCCTATTGTCAATCAGGTAAAGAAACGCCTAGATCCCAAAGGTCGACCAACTCCCATCAAACTCAAAATGATTCTTAAAGATACAGATGATATGCTCGACTCAGTCAACGACGCACTGCAGAAAGTTCGAGCACATCAAATTAACGCAACGCTGGTCCCGCCGCCACCGATAGTGCTCAATGCGCCGCTTCCGGACCTTAGAGCTCAGATCATTAGATCTCAAACCGTCATTGCTCAGGCAGTCTCTCAGGCCGAGACCATCAAGATGAATGAACAATCACTGGAAGCTTTGCGACGGAGTGTGGCTACGATCCAGGACGGAGTGCGGGTTCTGGCAGAGAATCTGAATGTTATTTTGCTGGCAGCCAATGAAAATATTAATTTAATAAACCTTAACGTGGATATCCCTGACGCATTAGCCTTACTTGACAGCGCCATTGGAGAAAAAATCCGACTCATTAGTACAGAACGTATCACCCGTGTAAACACTTGGCTTACTAAATCTGCGGAGGTTCAGGCCGCCATTCATGAGGAAGAAAGACAGACTAAGAAATCGATCGAAGAGAATCGACAGAAATTCGAAAAGTTAAAGAACATGCAAGTGCAGGTTAATGCAGCCCAACAGCGAACTGAATGGGCACGGGACGACGAAATTCAAGCAGCGGAATCATTACAGGCCGCCGAGGATCGGATCGCGACAGCGCAAAGCGAGCTCAGAGAGGCCCAGCAGAAAAAAAACACTGCCAAAAACCTTTATAACCTCCTCAAACACAATGTTAATGAAGGGCTGTACCGGTGCCCAAATGACAATCCACCAGAACGTTGCACACACGAAGAAAAGATTCCCTGGAACAACCGTTACTACGATGCGGTGTATCGTTTTCCTGATGCCCAAGCTAGGTTGAACGATGCCAATACTGCTTTGGAATCCGCTCGCCGTGAGTTAGACGAGGCTAAGGCAACTATAAGCCGGCGAAAAGCCGAGGCGGAGACCGCGGAGCGCGCCATGGTCTCTGCACGGGAGGAAGAGCGGGCTTTACGTGCCCGGCTACAACCGCTGATCGATGAAATACTTACCCTTATGTTTGCGAAAGGATCTAACGACACCCTGAAGGCCATCACAGCGAGTCGATCCGCTGTTACCGCTTTGCAAGCCCGCCTACAGAGGCTCGCGCAATGATCAAACGATTCATTCATATTCTGTTGGCCTGTGCGGGACTGAGTATCGGGTTAAACGCTGAGGCAGTTGGAATACCACAGGCAGGCGTTTCCAAAGGAGGTCCTATCAAGTCGGTATTGCGCACTGTCATCGTGCAGGACGATGCCCCCCCTTATCCACCATATCCGAAACCGTTTCCTGGAAGACCGAACGATGCCCCTCCTTATCCACCATATCCGAAACCGTTTCCTGGAAGACCGACCATTCCGAGCCATCGTGTGCCACCCTTCTTCGAACAAGATACTAGAGAATTGTTGAAGAAGGCTAAGATGTACAGCCTTGGGTTCACAGAAGAGATGGAGCTAATCCAGGCTCAAGCTGACATCAAGGAGCTCAAAACAACATTCGCCGCCCCCCCGCAGCCGCTACCAGTTGTGGCGGACGATCCGGGTTTCGCCGATCCATCGTTTCTAATCCCGTCAATAGATGCAGGACTATCTATGGTGCGTTCGCGGCTAGATACACTCGAAGCGGAACAACAGTTCGTGCGGCGCCTGATGCCATTCGCAAACCTGATCAAGATTCAGCATGACCATCTTGCGGATCTCGATGCGGCGATTCAAATGAAGATGAATGCGCCTAGCTTGACATCCATCAACAAGGAGCTTGAGGCTGGACAAATGGTTGATTTGACATACTTCAACAAGAGGCGCCGGGCTGAGTCAGCGGTTGATAGGATGTTCGAGCCGCATCGATACCTAACCAAGAGTTTCGTCAACGGCACACCTGCGCCTGAATTTGAATTCAAATATTGCATAATCAAGAGTGGGATTCGACATGTCGGTATGGAGGCTGAGTGCGAGTGCTCGGCGCAGTCGGTCCTCGAGAGGTTGGACAAAACTGCAAATTCTTGTCAGAAGCCACTGACCCATTTCGTCACGCAAGTGGAGAGATTTGATGAAAGTTGGCCGGATTCAATGGAGTTGCAGGTCTCGAGCTACTCCGCCAATTTGAACGAATTGTCTCAGATTGCTTCGGTGGCGCTCCAGCGTTTCACTGAGTCGGTTGCGGTGCTGGACCAATCTCTCGCGCCGGTGATTAATGACGTCATAAGCGTCATCAATCAACAAGTCCATCATCTTATGCAGTCCAAGACCAAACAGCAGAACCTCAAGGCGACGTTAGATGCTGCGAATGCCAAGCTGGCACAGGCTCAGAAGGAACTCGTGACGGCAACGGCAGCAGCTGATGCGGCAGACGATAGAGTCAACGCGGCACATAACCAGTCCGCCGACGCATGGGTTAGGGCTGAGATCGCGGAGCAGAAGGCGGCCGAGGCTGAAGCTGCCGAAAGCGCATATATGTCTCCTAACATTGCGACCTGCAAGGGGCCATGGCGTCCCAACTGTTCTAGCAACGTATCCGTTCAACGCGGTGCTGACGAGGAGCAGCAAGAGTACTTAGACAAGTTGAGTCAGCTTGCTTCGATAACGGCCGCTGATCGAACTGCGGCAATGAATGCCCTATTGCAGGTAGTCACTCTCAACGCTGCGGAAGTCGATGCCAATGTTACTTTTGCCAAGGCAAAAGGAGAGGAAATGAACGCTCTAGGTATCGTAGGCAAAGCCACAGCGGCTTCACAAGAAGCTCAGGCTGCCTTCGATGAATATTCAGTGCTCGTTCAAAAGGCCGAGAGTAAGACCTCCGAACTCATACGTGCTCTGGATGATCTAAAGGCACGGCGTCACGCAATTCTGGCAGCACCACCAATGATAACGCTGGTAGAGGACTAGCCAGTTCTTCCTGAGCCGTAATTTCTAAGGGACACAACGTTCATATAGAAAGTTTGAGCATGAAGAATCAACGCGGCCGACAATTCGCTCATGCCAAGTTAGCGAATTTGCTTTAAGTCGCTAGTTGTTCAAATGGTTGGTTTATCACTTTAACCTGCCGTTCACTGGCAATTCGTGGCTGGTGGGTTTTGGCCGCTGCTGCCGAGAAAAAGAGCTAATTTTCTCCTTTTTCCTAAAAGAACGTGTCAGAGATTCGCAGATTAAACTCATAATTTAAGCTAGGCTGTTAGGAAAAGACATTTCCTAAAGTATTCCGAATTTAGAGAGCCATTATGCTGAAAATAGCCCTGTTTTTCATGGTCTTGAGTCTTCCTGTATGGGCCGAAAAAACGTCACCTGAACAATCCACGAATTTTTGCCTCGATCCCAAGGCAGCCAACAACAACGAGGAATTGGTCCGGAAAAACCCGCAGGACGAAACCCTCATCAAGCTGGTGGCGATGCGGGCCGGGCTATGCGACCTCCTCGCCAAGAAAATTATCGATCTCGATTTTGCCATTGATCTTTTCAACGGCGAACACGCCCATGGCATTCAAAAGCGGATCGAGGAAGAACAGACAAGCAAGAAAGAAATCGGGGCCTGACAGCGTGGCGAGCGGTCAATTCGCTTTTACGATAACCAATTCTCGCCAATCCGTGGTGTAGCGCTTTGAAATCCGCTCTGCCTTGGGCTGCCAGTCTTGCCGAAAACCGGCGGCCGCTATCCCAATACCTTTGGGAAAGCGCCGGTTGATCCGGTCCACGGTCTGCATGAGTTTTTCACTCTCTGTATAAGCGAACGCCTCCCTATCGAATAGATCCATCTGTTCGGGAAGCGTGGCTGGCTGAATATGGCTTAACTGCACGCCGCATTTCTGGTAGTTGGGGTAAAACAAGCAGTCGTGTCACCAGCCGCCATTTCCATTACGGTAAGTCAAGCCGGGTGTTCATATCAAGGTCAAATCGCCCATAGGGGTTGATATGCTCCCAAATCAAGGGAGTTAACGCGGCGTAGTCTCGTGTTGTCATCTTGCCCTGCCAGTGTGGCTGCGCTAACACCTTTTGGATCATTAACGTGTTGATGTAAACCATGCAGTTTTGAATGAGATGTAAGGCTAACATGCTAATCTCGTGGTCTTCCCTGCGATTGCTCGACATTTCACCGCGACGAGCAAAAAACACAAAATCAGTTGCACCATTCCATTGTTCAACCACATTCAGGCCTTCATGGATTTCCCGGCGTAAAGATTCGTCATGCAAATAGCGGCAAAGAAATATAGTCTTAATCGCCTTACCAAGTTCTGCAAATGCTTTGTAAGTCGGATGCTGAACGTTCTTTCGAGTAAAACGCCTTAAGATGGCTTCGGTTTCCGCTGTTCGAAGGCGTAGAGCCGTCGTGTATTTAACCATTTGATCGTATTGCTGCCGCACGCAATCCCATTCAATAGGTTTCGTTAAAATTTCTTGCAGATTTGAATAGGCATCGGCCATGCCGACATCTGGCCGACTTAGTTTTTGTGAGTGAATGGCTTTCAGTCTGGGTAATAACTGGAACCCCAATAATCGGCAGAAGGCAAACGCAACCGTGCTTTGGCCATGAGAATCGACATATTGACGGTCAACTTCCATCTCGGTGCAATGACGGATAACGCCTTCGATCATTGATGCCACTTCCGAAGAGGACGGCGATTTAAGTTGCGAATGGATGCACAGTGAATTGCGTTCGACATGCCAGTAAATCATGATGCCGCGTCCACCATAGCGAACATGCCATTGTGTAGTCAGGTTTTGATCCCATGCGCCGAAATGCTTGGAATCGGATGCACAGGCGGTGGTGCCGCTACCCCATACAGCCGGATTACGCGCATGTAACGTACCATCGGCGACAATGGCAATTGCGCGCCGCATAGCGTCAACGCCAATGTAACGGCGACGTACATAAGCCAAGTCTCTTGCCGTTGTACCGGAATCGAGTCCGGCCATGCGTTGTAGACCCGCATTGGTGCCAAGACCGTGCAAACATAATAATAAGCGTGGTTGCAACACCGAGCGATCCATCGTTTCATAAGAGGTTGGCGTTTTCAATACATCTGTAAAACCCAGCCGCAGATCGGTTTCCTTAACCACATCAAGCAAACTTGTCATAGGCCACAAGGCATTCAGTTCAGCTTTGAGCGTTGCCAGATTTGGCGGTTCGGGCTGCGCGTCCAGCGGGGTTAATATTATCCAGCCGTTGTTCTTGCTGCTTAATCGGACGAAGGGGTTATTTTTCAGGCCAGTGTCGAAGGCGTTTAATGCTTCGCGCATTTCGGCCTGCAAGTTGGCGATGAACTGCTCCGCGTCGAGCGGCAGATTTAACGCCTGATAGTAGTTTTCACGGTTCGCATTAAAATCTGTGGGTAGGTCTTCATCGGGGTTGCGGTAACGGTTTGCGCCGACTACCCAAATTTCCTTACAGCGCAGTCGTTCGCGTAACGCTTCCAGCGCCGCAATTTCATAAGTGATGCGATTAATGCGATCCCGTCCGGCTGCGTCCTTATCCATCACGGCTTCACGCCATAATCCGCGCACAACGCCATCGAGCGGCACATTTTCATCCACCGGAAAGGTATGAGCTTTGGTGTCCGCAAAACGTTTTACCAATTCAAGCGCGTCCATTACCGGACGGTGAAGGTCATTGTTACACCGAAATTCAAGTGCGGCCAGCAAAGTAGGCACCATGCGGCGATAGTGTCCCTTGTACGAATTTCGGATCACGGTTCGCAGTGTGATTCGGTAAGTTGGTCCGGTTGCTTTCCACTCTTTTACCAAATCACGCAACGTCTGTTCTCCGACCACGGGAAATACTACGTCACGTACTACTCCATCTGGCTGGGCCAGCGTGGCGTCAGCCAGTTCAAACAACAGGTTTTGTTTGCCGGAAACACGCTTAAGGTCTTCCAATAATTCCCGGTCGACTTTGCGCTCAGCGCGTGCGCCGATCTGGTGGATGGTCTCGATCAGCAAGTCCACAAGATCATCAATCAAACTGCGGGCACGCAAGTAAACGAACGCGGCCAACCAAGTAATGCGTACGGCATCGGGATGCCTACGCAGGTCGCGGGGTACTTCGACAGAAACACGCTTGCGGCAACGCTCCAAATCAAGCGGTGAAACCTTATCAAATAAATCGGTTGGCAATCCGATTTTCCTGATGAGCGCTAATTTCGCTAGTTCATCCTGCATACTGGCAAGGCTGGGGCGGCCAGGATTGCTACGCAGCGTCAATAAGAGGGCTGACGCGCTGCCGGTAATGTCATCTTGCTCACTGTTCTCGCTACCGAATTTCTCAGACCGTAACAAGGCATCCAAACTCTCGCGGTGTTCGGGCGAAAGACGTTCATAGACAGAATTGTGGAACAGGTCTTCATGCGCATGCAGCGCACTACGTGCAATACGATCCATTCGATCAGGTGTAGGCGGTTCAATCGAGAGTTCTTTGCAACGTGCTTCCAATCGTGCGACCATCGAGTCGATATCGCCGCCGACTTCACCGGCAACATGATCACGCAGCCAAGCTGTCAGCATTTCCGCATCGGCAACCGTGACTTCCCGGAAACCGAAACGGACTCGAATTTCAGCGCGTAGCCGCTCGGCAGTGCGGCCAGTAGGAATGGCTTCGCCATCTATTGGAATCGGCACTTCCAGTTGCTGACTGAGTAAGGCTACGCCTTGGGTTTCGATTTCGGATTCATCGCGCGGGAACCTGCCGCGTTCGCGGAAGAACGTTAGCAGAATTGCAAACCCTAACCGGTTTGCTCGATTCTTGGCCATGACCAACGAGCGTTCGGCGGGTGTTAGTACCCACTGATCCTTATCGCCACTATTGTCCATCGCACCGTTATGGATTTGGATTTGAAGAAGGCCAGCCGATGCGAGCCAACGTTTCGATCAGTGTGGTTCGCTTGACACCAAAGTTACGGCAGACTGCCGCTTTAGACATACCGCTATTCAATGCGGCGATAATCGCTTCTAATTTTTCACCCATAATGGCGGGTGGGCGTCCGCCAATTCGTCCGCGTTTTCTGGCAGCGGTAAGGCCCGCTAAAACACGTTCTTTAATCAAAGCACGTTCATATTGGGCGAGAGCGCCAAAGACATGGAACAACAGTTCGCCTGATGGCGTAGTGGTATCCATGCCCTCAGTGAGTGAACGGAATGCAACCTGTTTTTCTTTAAGCGTGTTGATAATTGAAAGCAGGTGGGACAAAGAGCGGCCCAGCCTATCCAATTTCCACACGACCAGCACATCCCCAGGACGGACGAAGTCCAATGCATTGGTCAGTCCGGAACGATCATCCTTGGCCCCTGATGCTCGATCTTCAAAAAGATGCCGAATATCGACGCCGGCGGCCAGCAACGCATCACGTTGCAAATCCGTGCTTTGCCGGTCCGATTCCGATGAAACACGCATATAGCCCACTAACATAGACGGAAAACCATAAATTTGATGTTTCCGTATAATATCATTTTACGACAGTGTTTTACGTATACTTTCAAAGTTGTTAAAGCGGCATTTTGGTCATAGGTCGCATACATGTCGTAAAACAGATGTTTTGCGATATCTCAACCGCAGCTTGCGACAACCTTTGGATGTTGACCGATGTATCAACGATCACGAGATGGTCGGCCATGATCAAGTCTCAATTTTCCTGAATAGCCGCTTACAGGAATACCTGTGACCTGGCAGTTCGGTCTTTCCCTATAGTATTAATCAACTGACCGCTTCGCAGTCCATTCCGACGGTCATGCCAGATAAAAAATTAATGTCCCGTTCCGCGAACCATGTCGGCCATATCCCGATTAGCCGTAATCGCTTGTTGATAAAGATCGATCACCTCTTGGCTGTGTGCTTTCAGATCGTTGGCATGTCTGCCGTACAAATAGCGTTTGGTCTCGAATTGGTTTAGGAATTTTTGATGCTCCCCAATCCTGGCCTGCAATTCGTTGGCTTCTTCCTCAATGTGCTTAGCCAATGCCCATGCTGTACGTCCAGATCAACATCCTTGGCATGGGGCTCCATGAAACTACAGGCCGACAATAACCATTGATCCAAAATCAGGGGAATCAGTGGTTTAAATGTCATGGGAATCTCCAAAATAGTTTAGTTGTATGGTTCAGGTTATTAAATCGCTGTATTTTTAGGCTTAAGCAGCCGCAAGCCATTGGCGACGACTAATAGTGACGCACCCGTGTCGGCGGCGATGGCTTCCCACAAGGTCGCCACACCGGCAAAGGCGAGCACGGCAAATGCCGCCTTGATCGTCAGCGCAAAGATTATATTCTGTCTAATGATCGATAACGTTCGCTTGGAATGTCTGATCAGCCAAGGCAACTTGGACAGATCATCGCCCATTAGAGCGATATCGGCTATTTCGATGGCCGCATCCGAGCCTAATACCCCCATGGCAATTCCCAGGTTGGCCCGGCCTAGCGCTGGTGCGTCGTTGACACCATCACCTATCATCGCTACCTGTCCGTATTGCTCGACCATTTGACTGACAATCTCCACTTTATCGGCAGGCAATAATTCGGCGTGTATCTCATCAATGCCGATTTGTGCTGCAATATTATTTGCCGTCACCTGGTTATCACCGGTTAACATGACCAGATGTTTGATACCTGTCTGTCTCAACGATTGTAAAATCGATTTGATTTCAGCGCGAGGTTGGTCGGCGACGGCAATCAAGCCGCAAATGTGCCGCTCGCTGCCAATGGCAATCACGGTTTGCCCGGACTGTTCAAGGGCAATCGCTTTTGCGCTGATTTCCGGAATCTCCTGGCTACGTTCCAATAGATAACGACGCGAGCCCAGCCAGTAATCGGTGCCATTAAATAGCCCGGTTATCCCTTTACCGGGCAGAACCGTCACGTTGTCCGCGCTGGCGACACTGACGCCCTGGTTTTCCGTGTATTGCAGAATAGCTTTCGCCAGCGGATGATTGCTGCGTGCTTCCAATGCGGCCGCACGGCTTAACAGTTCCGCTTCGCTATGACCATTGAACGGGTAAACACCGGTGACTATCGGCTCACCGCGGGTCAGCGTACCGGTTTTATCAAAGGCGATTGCATTAAGATGGGCCGGCGTTTCGATATAAATGCCGCCTTTAATCAGAATACCTTGCCGGGCCGCACTCGCTAATGCGGCAACAATACTGACCGGCGTCGAAATGACCAATGCACAAGGGCAAGCAATCACCAATAACACTAAGGCGCGGTATAACCATTCACTCCAGTCGCCTGCTAAAAACAACGGCGGAATGACCCAAACGGCCAGCGCCAAGGTCATCACGACCGGCGTATAAACGCGCGCAAATTTCTCCACCCATTGCTCGGCTTCCGCCCGCTTGCCATGCGCTTCCCCAACCAGACGCGTGATTTGTGCCAGCGTGGTATCCGTGGCGAGTTTGGTGGAGCGGATTTCCAGGGTTCCTTCGCTATTGATACAACCGGCAAACACTTCATCGCCCACTTGCTTGGCGACCGGGATGCTTTCACCGGTAATCGGGGCCTGATTGACCGAACTGAAACCCGCGATCACCTCACCATCCAACGGGATTTTATCGCCCGGAGCGAGCATGAAACGGGTGCCGATACTGACTTCTGCGGCGGGGACCATGCGTTCCTGTCCACTTTCATCCTTGACCCTGACCGTCGATGGCGCTAAATCCAATAAAGCCTCTACCGCATGACGGGCGCGGCCAATGCTCCAGCTTTCAATCGCCAGGGACAGCGCAAAGAGAAAACTGACCGTTGCTGCTTCAAACCATTCGTTAATGAACATGGCGCCGATGACGGCAACCGTCATCAATAAATTCATATCGGCACGCAAGCGTTTCAGCGCATAAAACGCTTTTACAACCACATGTCGACCGCCGAAGATCACCGCCAAGCCAAAGGCGATTTTCTCAGGCAAAGGAATAGCTTGCTGAGTATGCGCGTTAAACAAGCTAGTGAGATACTCGGCAATAACCTCCCAGTTTAGAGACCAGTTTTCTGGGTGGCTGAGAAAAGTTTGCGCATCGCCAAATCCACCGGCGATAGCGATATGAATCACCATGCCGGCAATGATCAGCAAACCACTGAGCGTGGTATAAACGGTTTTCGAACGGTGAAGTCGCGTTGCATCATCTTGTTGTTTTTGACCCGCTTGCCAACGCCTTGCCTTCATACCCGTTTTGGCAACCGCTTTGATAATGGTTTTTTCAGCCACAGGCCCGGCATCGGGCAAAAGCGTCATGCGCCCATTTAAAACATCGAACGCCAGCTTGTCGCCGCCGCCCACTAGCGGGCCTATCGCGCTTTTTAAAGTGGCGACTTCCTCAGCACAGTCCAGGCCTTCGATCTTGAAGGTCATTCCGCTTGCCGGTATTGATAGATTTGGCTGATTGTTAGCCGGTTTATCTCCCGCACAACTACAGCTTTTTTCTGATTGATTGCATGAACTCATCTATTTCGCTCCTCATTAAACCCAATGGGTGTTTTTTCCGGTGTCAATGTACCTGCTTGCTCATCGTTGCGGTGCGCGAGCCAGTATAGAATCGGTAATACCAACAATGTCAGCATCGTTGACGACAGAATGCCGCCGATCACCACGGTGGCCAGTGGCCGCTGTACTTCTGCGCCGGTACCGGTGGCGATCGCCATCGGTACGAAACCGAACGAGGCCACCAATGCGGTCATCAGCACCGGTCGCAGTCGCGTCAAAGCACCCTCTACAATCGCCTTATCCAGCGACATGCCTTCGTCACGGAGGCTGCGGATAAAGGCAATCATCACCAGACCGTTCAGTACCGCTACACCCGACAAAGCGATGAATCCCACTGCCGCTGAAATCGACATCGGAATATCGCGCAACCAAAGTGCGACCAAGCCACCGGTCAGTGCGAATGGGATGCCGCTAAAGACAAGCAAACCGTCCTTGATGTTGCCAAACATCATGAACAGTAAGGTAAAAACCAGCAGCAACGCCACCGGCACTACGATTTCCAAACGCTGCGTGGCGGATTGCAATTGCTCGAACTGTCCGCCCCAGGTGGTCCAGTATCCCGCCGGAATCTTGACTTGCTGTTGCAGCCGTTGTTCGGCCTCGGCAACGAACGAACCGATATCGCGGCCGCGCACGTTGGAAGTTACCACGATCCGCCGTTTGCCGTTCTCCCGGCTGATTTGGTTGGGCCCCGGGGCTAATTCAAGGCTTGCGACTTCAGCGAGCGGAATATAAGTGGTTCTTCCGTCGCCGCTTTGTCCGCGCGGCAATGAAATCGGTAAACGTTTGATCGCTTCCGGATCGCTGCGCAGGTTATCCGGCAAACGAACGATAATGTCGAAACGCCGGTCGCCCTCGAACAATGTTCCGGCCTCTGTTCCGCCGATTGCGGTGGCCACCGCATCCTGCACGTCGCCTACGTTCAAACCGTAACGCGAGGTTTTGTCCCGGTCAATGTTGACCGTTAGCATCGGCAGCCCCGTGGTTTGCTCGACTTTAACCTCCGATGCGCCCTGAATAGTTTTCATGACCGCTGCGATTTCAGCCGCCGTGTCGTTTAGCACAGCCATGTCATCGCCAAACACTTTAACGGCCACATCGCTACGCACCCCGGAAATCAGTTCGTTAAAACGTAACTGGATGGGTTGTGAAAACTCGTACAGATTGCCCGGCAGTTTGTTGGCCGCTGTTTGGATTGCGGCCAGTAGGTCATCGCGCGACTTATCCGGTTCCGGCCATTGCTCGCGCGGCTTGAGCATGATGTAACCGTCCGAGATATTGGGCGGCATCGGGTCCGAGGCGATTTCAGCGGTGCCGGTTCGCGCAAATACCCGCTCGATTTCCGGAAACTGCTGTTTCAGCGTCGCTTCAATCCGCTGCTGCATGGCGACCGATTGCGACAAACTGGTGCCGGGGATGCGTAGCGCCTGAATAGCGAAATCGCCTTCATTCAAGCTCGGCACGAACTCGCTGCCCATGCGCGTAGCCAAGAGGCCCGACAGGATCACCGTGACAACAGCAAAGGTTAATACCACCGGCTTGTTACCCATGACGCTATCCAGCACCGGCGCATAGACACGCTTGGCCGTCCGCATCAGCACATTTTCTTTTTCGGCCACTTTGTCACCAATGAAGAGAGCCACGGCCGCCGGAACAAACGTGACCGACAGAATCATGGCGCCTACCAAGGCGGCCACGACAGTGAACGCCATCGGATGGAACATTTTGCCTTCCACGCCGGTCAGTGCGAAGATCGGCAAATACACCACCATGATGATGAGCTGGCCGAACAACAACGCCCGCCGCGCTTCTTTCGAGGCTGTAAATACTTCCTGAAAGCGCTCGCTACGGGTCAATGGGCGCCCTTGCTGCGCCTGAGCGTGAGCGAGCCGCCGCACGCAGTTCTCGACAATGACCACGGCGCCGTCGATGATGATGCCAAAGTCGAGTGCGCCCAGGCTCATCAAGTTGGCGCTCACCTGGTAAGTCACCATGCCGGTAAAGGTAAACAGCATCGCCAGCGGTATCACCATCGCGGTAATGACGGCGGCGCGAATATTGCCGAGGAACAGGAATAGAATCACGATGACCAGGATTGCCCCTTCGGTTAAGTTCTTCTTGACCGTGTTGATAGCTTTGTCGACCAGCACCGTCCGGTCGTAAACGGTGATCGCCCGTACGCCTTCAGGCAGGGTGCGGTTAATCTCCGCCATCTTTTTGTCGACCGCCTGCGAGACGCTGCGGCTGTTCTGGCCGATCAGCATGAAGACGGTGCCCAATACCACCTCGCGGCCGTTTTCGGTGGCGGCGCCGGTGCGCAGCTCGCGGCCGATCTCGACTTCGCCGACATCGCGGATGCGGATCGGCACGCCTTGGACATTGCCGAGAATGACATTTCGAATATCTTCTATCGAGTGAACCTGGCCCGGCGCTCGAATCAGGTATTGCTCGCCGCGCTTCTCGATATAGCCCGCCCCGACGTTGTTGTTATTGCGATCCAGCGCGGTGACAATGTCCTGTAAAGTTAAACCGTAGGATGCGAGTTTTTCCGGGTTCGGCGCCACCTGATATTGTTTGGCATAGCCACCCATGGAATTGATTTCGGTCACGCCCGGCACATTGCGCAGTTGCGGCTTGATGATCCAGTCCTGGATTTCACGCAGGTCGGTAGCGGTGTAAGGCGAGCCGTCCGGCTTTTGGGCGCCGTCCTTGGCCTCGACAGTCCACAGATAGATTTCTCCAAGACCGGTCGAAATGGGGCCCATTGCCGGCGTGATACCGGCAGGCAATTTATCCTTGGCTTCCTGAATGCGTTGATTCACCAGTTGCCGGGCGAAATAGACGTCGGTGCCGTCCTGGAAAATCACGGTGATTTGCGATAAACCGTAGCGGGACAGCGACCGAGTTTGCTCCAGATGCGGCAAGCCGGCCATGACGGTTTCGATAGGGTAGGTAATGCGCTGTTCGGTTTCCAATGGCGAATAGCCGGGCGCCGTGGTATTGATTTGCACCTGAACATTGGTAATGTCCGGCACAGCATCAATCGGCAAAATCGAATAATTGAAAATACCGAGGCCCGCCATACCCAGTACGGCCAGCATCACCAGCCAGCGATGTTCTATTGCTAAACGAATCAGTCGTTCAAACATGATGCAGGCCTCCTGTATTGCGGGTTTTCCTACCAAAACCGAATAAACCGCGCACTAAGCTTCGCCGTGCCAGCCCATCACAATGACCAACATTCCGAACAAGGCGATGCCTGCGCCAGCCCAATCCAACACCGACAATTTGACGCCATCCACCACTCTGAGCCAAACGAGAGCGGTAGCCACGTAAACACCGCCATAGGCTGCGTAAATCCGGCCACTGGCGGCCGGGTGTAGCGTGAGCAGCCACACGAACAGCGACAGGCTGATCATAGCCGGCAATAGTAGCCACGGAGAGCCTCCCTTGCGGAGCCACAGATAAGGCAGAAAACAGCCGATGATCTCGGCAAGGGCTGTCACAAAGAAAAGAGCGGTAGTTTTCAGTATTAACATCATTTGACATTCCGGGTTGTAACAATAGAGTTGAGAGCGCTTCACGAGCACGCAACGCAGATAATATTAAGCTTTTATAACGGCTGAGATTTGCTGCTACATCAGTGTTCATGAGAAGCTCCTGCCTTGCCTTGCTCGGATTTAATGACAAAGCTGCCGTTAACCGCGTATTCCGTGCCCGGCATCAATCCGGCTACGATTTCGGTCACTTTGCCGTCGGAGAGTCCGGTCGTGATCGGTTGGGCGATAAAGCCGCCCGGCACGCGGATAAAAATCGTCGGTTTGTCGTTGATCGTCTGGATGGCGTCGGACGACACGGCGACCGGCACTTCGGTTTCTTTGGCGACCAGCTCGACCGTGATGAACAAGCCCGGTCGCCAGGCCATCTGCGGATTCGCCAAAGTCACGCGGGCCTTGGCAGTGCGGGTTTGCTCGCCCATCAGCGCGCCCACGTAGGACACTATGCCGGATGCGGTAGAGTCGAATGCCGTGGCTTTAATCGTGACCTTTTTGCCGACCCGAACGACATTGAGGTCTTTCGCCGACACGATAATTTCCGCCCAAACCGACGACAGATCGGAAATAGTGAAGATGCTGGCATCTTCCTTGACGGCTTCTCCCAAAGCGATGTGTTTCTCGACCACCATGCCGTCGAACGGTGCGCGAATTTCGTAGCGGTTGAGCAGTGTACCTGAGTTGACCGATACCGTCGGACTTGCGCCAAGTGCCATCAGCTTGTGTTGTGCATTATGTACGGCGATTTCCGCCTCGCGCATAGCCTGTCGGGCTTGCAGGTAGTCCTGCTCCGCCGAGATTTTCGCCTCCCATAAGTGTTTTTCCCGCGCAAAGGTGGTGCGCGCCAATTCCAGGCGTTTCTGGGCGGAAAGCAACTCGCTGCGCTGTTCCGATAACGCCGTACTGGCAATCACCGCCAGCACTTGACCTTTTTTGACTTGCTGCCCGAGGTTGGCGGAAACACTCTCGACCACGCCGGCCAGACGCGGCACCACGTGGGAGGTCATATCTTCATTGAAGCGAATTTCACCGGGCAGGGTTACGACGCTTTTGATGTGCGCGGCGCCTGCTGTCTGGGTTGTTATGCCGGTTTCCTCGATCTGATGATCGGTCAACGCAATTTTCCCTTCCTCTTTAACCCAAGAAAATTGCAATGCCTGGTTGTCGTGCCTTGCCGTTACATTCGCTTCAAAGACATGCGGCTCTTCGATTGTCTGGATGCTCTGCAAAAAATCCTTTTCCGGCGCAAAGTCGATGTGCTGTTGCTGCCCATTTGGCCGCGTCAGCAACAGTGATACCTGATCGGCGGCTGGTAGCAGCAGCTTATGCTGATTGAACTGATAGATACGGAAGCGCGGCTCGCCTTCCTCTTCGCTGAGCAGGATTTCCAGTTCGAAATCGCCGTTGATGAATAAATCGCCGCCGTGTGGACCTTGAGCCTGTTTGGCTTCATCTGAATGACCATGGTCGTCATCGCTTTGATTGGTATGTACTTTAGCTTCTACGTGGTTTTCTTCGCCATGTTCTTCGCCTTCCGGCATCGACTTATCGATGCTAAGAATGAAAACACCTAACAACACACCGAAAAGAATAATCGCGGCGATCGCGATGATTTGCTTCTTACTGATATTGATGTTCATTGGGATACCGCCTGTTTGCTATTACCTAATGTCTCGTTCATGCTGCTTCCGACCAAGCGTTCCACCTCGGCCATGGATTTGTGATAATCCGCGAGTGCCAACAAATACTGATTTTTCGCGCCAAACAGGGTGCGCTGCGCATCCAGTACATCCAGAAATCCGAACTTGCCGAAACGGTAGCCTTCACGGGCGGCGTCATAGGCGCTTTGAGCGCCGGGCAAAATGTCCTGACGGAGCGCCACAACTTCGGCATGGGCAGCCTCCAACTTTTGATAGGCCGTGTTCAAAGCGGTTGTGATACGCACTTCGGCACTCCGAAGTTCTTCCTCCGCTTTGGTCAGCCGATGTTCGGCTTCCTGAATGCCGCCCTGATTGCGATTGAATACCGGCAACGGCACCGAAAAACCGACGACTAAGGCGTAATCATTGGGCATAAGATACTTACTGGCGCCTACTGTCGCGGTCACGTCCGGGACGGCTTTGGACTTTTCCAGCGTGATAAGCGCTTGACGTTGGGTGATTTCGGTTGCCCAACGCGCTAAATCGGGATTATTGGACAGGCGTTGCTGCAATGCATCCAGGGACGCCTGCGCGGATGGGATGCTGTCCAGATTACCGGCCACCGATTCAAAACGCGCCGTGGTGCCGCCCCAACCCGCCGCCAAACGTTTACGGGCGGCTTCCAGTTCTTTCCGGGCACGCATCAGCTCGATTTGTACCGAGGCACGCGCGACGTTGGCTTTGGTTTCTTCAACGGGCGATACTTTGCCGGCCTGAACCCGCGCGGCTGTCGTTACCGCCGTCTGATTCGCCAAGTCATGCGTTTGTTGGGTTAGCGCCAAGCGCTGTTGAGCCGCCAACACGTCAATAAAGTCCTGTGTCACTTGGGTCAGCACATCGGCACGTTTGGCTTCGTAATCCCAATCGGCAAGCTGCTTGGTCAGTGCGGCAGCTTCGATGCGTGCGCTCCGCTTACCGCCCAACTCGATTAATTGACTCAGCTCCAAGGTGACGACATCGCCATCGAAGCCTTGCATGACCCGATTGCCGAAGTTAGAAGCATTGGCGTTGAAGGTGGGGTTGGGGAACAATCCGGCTTGTAAGGCGGCGGCTTCCTGAGCTCGGCTCTCCCAGGAAAAGGCCGACAGTTCCGGGTTTTGGGTTAACGCCAAGGCCAGGGCTTGAGATAAAACCAAGACGCCGGTCGGTTCCTCGGCGATTGGCCGACTGGAATCACTCGGAACCTGATAGCCGGATTGAGCCGGCGACAGCGCGTCGTCTGTCGGGCTGGCATCTACAGGACCGGCAATGATGAAACAACACAATGCGATGCCAAATGACCGCATAGAATTCGATAACATGGAAAACTTCTCCGTAGCATAGAGGTAACGTCAGCAAAAAACACAGGCATTAAACCTGCGGCTTTAGCGGGTAGGTTGCAGCTAGGAGATGGGGTTAAATCAGTAAAACGATACTGCGTAGAGCGAGCAGTCGAGGATCGGTGAAAGGTGGATCGAAAAATGCCGGTTGCCGAATAAAAGGTCGGCCATGAAGCGACAACAGCGAAAATAGGAAAAATACCGGCAAAAGCCCGCTATCAAGCGCTATTTTTACAAAATCCGTTAACGACAGTGGGATGTGATCATCGCCATCCAGAGCGATGTCGGTGCATGGGGCGTTACAAGGTGCATCGTCGTCGGTGAAATGAACACCGGCTGTATCGCTGAAATGGTCGTTTTTATCCGGATCAATGCCATGATCATACCCGACGTGCTCCACAGCGACATGGCCATCCTCCCCAAAACACAGCACAAAGGCCGACGCATCGCGATGCCCCAGGCCGAAATGACCAAGGATAGCGAGGATCAGCACAAAAGAGAGCCAATTTTTGGAGTGTCGTAAGGCATTCATGTCAAATAAATTTATCACACGAAAGCAGTAATACCCAGTTTTTTGCCGTTGTACACACAGACGGCTGGATTTGTCAGTTATCGACTTTTGAGAGAATAGCTCATTGAGTTATACGGATTCACGCAGATGTGCAGCTATGTCCGCTTTCTGGTTATGACTGAACCTTGAGTAATTTTTGGACTTCGAAATGGCTGCAAGGGACCGTCAGCAATGATTCGTGGTGCATGGAAAATAGCCATTCCGGACCGTCGGTGTTCAGAAGAGACCAGTTCGACAGTTTAAAATGGCGGCTGGTGACACGACTGCTTGTATTACCCCTAGTTGTAGCCTTCCCTGAATACCTCCTTTAATAAACGATTGGCCACGCCGATGATCACACGGGTATCCTGTGTGGCGGCAGGGAGCCTCGCGCTTGCCGCCCGCTGATATTGCGGTTCTTTCGGGTTGAACAGGTTGGTTCGGAGGAAAATGGTGATGTAGCCCGTCACTGAATTCTGGACTCTTAGTTTTTCGGCGGCGCGGCTGCAAAAGGCGGCCAAGGCCTCGGACAGTTCCCGGTATTCCGTCAGCCGGCGGCTAAAGCTGCGCGAACAGACAATCTGCTGTTTGTCCGGCGTAATTTCTTCCAGCTCCATGCAAGCGATGCCGTTCAATTCCATCACGGTGCGGGCGACCACAACATTGAACTGGTCTTGGATTCTGTCGGGCTGCTGCTCGGCCAGGTCCCAGACGGTGTGGATGCCGAGTCGGTTTAATTTCGCGGCGGTGCGCGAGCCGATCCCCCACACCTCGTCGACCGGCACGATCCGCATCAGCTTTTCCCGGCGCAGTGGGTCCGAGAGGTCCAACACCCCACCGGTTTGTTTCCATTTTTTAGCCGCGAAATTCGCCAGTTTCGCCAGGGTTTTGGTCGGCCCCATGCCGACGCAAACAGGAATGCCGGTTGACCGCAAAACGGACTTTTTGATCCCTTGGCCGTAGGCGATCGGGTCTTGATCGCAGATACCGGTCAGATCCAGGAACGCCTCATCAATTGAATAGACTTCCGTACTCGGCGCAAACTGTTCCAGAACCGACATCACGCGGGCGGACATGTCGGCATAGAGCGCGAAGTGAGAAGAGAATAAATGAATCTTGTGCCGCTCGATCAGGTGCCGCGCCTGAAATACCGGTGTACCCATTTTTATGCCCAAGTCTTTCACCTCCTGACTGCGGGCAACAAAAATTCCATCACCATTGCTGAGCACGCCGACCGGCTTGCCGATCAGGTCCGGCCGGAAAACGCGCTCGCAACTCACATAGAAATTGTTGCCATCGACCAGGGCGATGCGGGTTTTACAAGGGATGGATCGCATGCGTCACCACACCCCAGATCACCATTTCCAGCTCATCATGGAGGGGAATATCGGGGTAATCCGGATTTTCGGCTTTCAATACCCAGAGCTCGCCGTCGCGCTCCAAGCGCTTGACGGTCAGTTCGCCGTTCACCGCGCAGATCACGATCTTGCCCGGCGTCGGCTCGATCGCACGATTAATCACCAAAATGTCGTTCGGGAAAATGCCGGCATTGATCATCGAGACGCCTTCGGCGCGGCCGAAAAACGTCGCCGCCGGCTGAGTGACCAGCAGCTCGTTGAGGTCGAGGGTTTTCTCGACATAATCATCGGCCGGCGACGGAAAGCCCGCCGCGATCTTGCTGGTGAATAACGGCAGTGGCCACCGCTGCAGGCGGACGGAGCGCTGGGGATCGGTTAAGACGGTACGGTTGGGCGAAGGAGGTCTCATAAGCAGAAAATTCTGTTCTCTTTTTGTTCTCTTTCCGATCATTGTAATCGGCCTTGGCCGAACTGCAAAAAATAATTCACGAGAATGAGAATTATTTTCAAGATGTCCCTTTCCCCGGCTTTTAACTCTTGATAACCGATTTTATCAAGAGTAAAACGGCACGATGAACAGCGCCCAAAATCCCTCGCATTTAGCTGCCTATCATGCTATGTTACTAAACAGCTAAACAGCTAAACAGCTAAACAGCTAAACAGCTAAGCGTATAAACGTTTATTAAAGAGGCAGCCCATGGCAACCCCCGACAACACCACGCGCTGGACGGTCAAGGTTTCGAAAGACACCGACATCGCGGTGCGCAGTTTGCTCGCGCAGCGCGGGCTCAAAAAAGGCGATCTATCCAAATTCATTGAGGAGGCCGTGCGGTGGCGGGTCTTCGAGCAAACGCTGAGCGAGACGCGCGCCGCTTTCAGCGATCTCGACCCCGAGGCACTGCAAGACCTGATTGACGAAGCCACGGAAGCCGTCCGGCACGAGCGGCGCCAAACGCTGGCCAGCCCACCGAAGCCAGAATCCTGACATGCGGGTGGTGCTGGACACGAATGTCCTGGTGAGCGCCTTGCTGATCGAAACGTCCTTGCCTGCCCAACTCCTCACCCAGTGGCGGCGTGGGCGCTTCGACCTGTTGACGGCCGACCTGCAGCTGGAAGAATTGATGCGCGTGACTCGCTATCCCAAAATCAGCGCGCGCCTGAAGCCGTCATTGGCCGGTCGTCTGATCAATAACTTGCGCGAGCTGGCCGTTTTGATTGATAGTCTGCCCCAGGTGGAGGTATCGCCGGATCCTGATGACAATGATTTGCTGTCCCTCGCGCTGGGCGGTGCAGCGGATTACCTGGTCACCGGCGATAAGCCGCACCTGCTCGCGCTGGCTCGTTACGAAGGCACCAAGATTGTGTCCGTGCGCGACTTCATCACGCTGACAAGGCTATTGCCATGAATCCCCCTCAATCTCCGCTTGGCGCGAGGTGAAAACATGACCGACATTCAAACGCTCCCCTCCCCAACCCGGCTGCTGACCGCCGAGGACTTTCATCGCCTGCGTGAGGTGCCGCCGGAAGTCGAATGGTTCGCCAACCTAACTAATAAGGCGACGCGGCGCGCGTACGAAAACGCAATCCAGGATTTCATGGTGTTCACTGGCATCGTAAAGCCGGACGAATTTCGGACGGTAACCCGCGCCCATGTCATCGCCTGGCGTGACGATCTGGTGCGGCGCGAGCGCGGCGGCAGCACGATCCGCCACCGGCTTTCGGCGCTGGCCTCACTCTTCGATTATCTATGCGAGAAAAACGCGGTGACCCACAATCCGGTCAAAGGTGTCAAACGGCCGAAGAACGACAGCGCCGAAGGCCGGACCCCGGCGCTCGGCGATCACCAGGCGCGGAAATTGCTCGATGCGCCTTCCGGGGCGACGCTGCGCACCCTGCGCGACAAGGCGATCCTGGCCACCCTGCTCTATCACGCGCTGCGGCGTGAGGAATTGTGCAAGCTGAAGGTAAAAGACTTCAAACAGGAACGGCGCGGCGTGCCGCACCTGAAAGTGGCCGGCAAAGGCGGCAAGACGCGCTATGTGCCGCTGCATCCGGCCGCCGGCGGGCTGATTCATGACTACCTGGAGTTGGCCGGGCACGGCAGCGACGAGTCCGGCGCCCTCTTCCGGCCGGTCAGCAACAACACGAAAACCGGAGGGAGTAAAGCCATCACGCCAGACGGCATTTATAAGCTCGTGCGCGCTTATTCATCCGAACTGGGTTTTACGATCGGCGCGCACTCACTCCGGGCCACCGCGGCCACCAATGCGCTCGACCATCAGGCCGACATCGCCAAGGTGCAGGAATGGCTGGGCCACGCCAACATCGCGACGACGCGGATTTACGATCACCGCAAGACCCGGCCGGAGGACAGCCCAACGTTCAAGGTGAATTATTAAGCTGTTAAAGCAACACTAATGATGATACAAAATCGCAATTAATTGCGCCTTATTTGAGAATAGATGAGACTATAACGAACTAAAAAAGATAACAGAAAGGAAAAGACGCTATGAACGACAACAAGAAAATTAACATCTCAGCCAACTGCGTAAATGATGCAAGATCAAAAGTGGGCGGGAAATTTAAGTTCCACATTTGTGGCTTGCTTGATGAAGGGTATCTTGTCGAAATCGAAACCCCAAGTGGTGCAAAGGAATACACAACAGCTGAAGCATTCGGTCAATGGTTTGATAGTAGCGATCCAAAAAACTATTTTTCTGGAATACGTCCAGACCCAGCTGACGACGACTTAGATGCCGAATATAACGCTGCTGTGGCCGACCCAAGGAGCTGATTATTGAAAAATGCAAACACGTTCACGCGAATTGCGGTTCTTGCCAGAAATTCGTGTTCATCATGATCTAGTTGCAACTTTTAAATGGGATTAAGCAGCAATAGCTTTGTCTTTCTGAAATGTCAAAAAATTAGATTCAGCAATTGTCACATCGGTTGCCGACCGGCTAAGTTGAACCGTGATAAGCTGATCCCCTAGGAAGGCAGGACTCAATTCCAATTTAAGGTAGTCAAAAAGTGATCGATCATGCACTGCGATTAACACTTTACGCTCATGACTCTTCGATAGAGTGCGAATAAGTGCCGCGAATTGGGCTATATGCACCTCGTCCATAGATTGAATCGGATCGTCCAGAACTAGCCATGGAAACCTCGGCTCAACTGAGAAATGCAACGCAAGAAAGAGCGTAAGCGCTGCTGTGTTAAGATTACCTGCACTTAACATTGACCCAGGAGTTCCGCCGTTATGACCTGATCGATGTCGCGTCTCCAGTGCAGCGACAATCCCTTCAGAGGTTTCTGGAAGCTTGAAAGCCGGGACGAACGGTTCGGTTGGCGTTAGCCTTACAAAGAGGTCATGCCAGAGTGTATTCAAAGATTCGTTGAAAACCCGGCGAACAATTGCGGTTCTAGCGTCACGTGCAGCTTGAGCGATTGCCTTGGCTTGTGTCCGCCGTGTATCTGCTTTGCCGAAAGCCTTTTCCGCCTTCTCGAGTTCTGTAGCCAAATCCGTATAGGTAGATTGCGCCTGACGCGCTTCAGCCTCGCTCTTGATCGCTTTCAGGCATGCTTCAAGCGCTCGTAGGCGATCCTGCCTTAAGAGGATAAGTCGCTGCTCTTCCGCTGCAATATGCGTTTCCAATCGATCTAATGCGGTTGCTAAAGGCTCTGCATTTCCGAGTTCTGGTTGCTGAAGCTGAGAACAAAGTGTTGCGATGCTCGCTCGTAGTTCAGTCGCTAGCCGATCACGATTACGTGTCTCAGCTAGATGCCGCTGCGCTGTCGCTAATCGATGAAGATACTTGCTTCCGGTAGCGACTGCGGGAGCTATTTCCGTCAGTACTCCCTCCGAATCGGTCAGATTAGCCAATCGTTCCTGAAATGCGACTTGTTCTTCTTGGGAAAGACGCTTGTTACTTTCACTCTCTCGCTCGCGTAGCAGCGCGGCAAGGCGTGTAGTAGCTTCGGACTTTTCCTTCGCGAGCGCCGAGAGACGACCAGCCTGCTCTGTTAAACGCGCGATTCTTTGCTGTACATGCCCAATCAAAGGCTCGGGAGATACTTCAGAAAAATCGCGGCCGCAAACTAGGCAGTTTTCATTATGGATATGTGGCGTGAGAGCTGCTAATGCCTGGCTTAATCCGTTGGCGTCAATGGCTAAGCTGGCAACCTGGTCATCAACAATTTTTATCCGGTCCTCTGCGCGACCGATATCTTTATCCAGTTCATTTACTCGCGCCGCTGCGGCGCGCTCCCTTTCAATTAAAAACGCCAGTCTCTTTGTTTCGACAGAGATACGATTGATGGCGGTTTCATGAGCAAGATCAGGGTTAGTAGAAGCCCAAGAGGGTAAGTCTGGGAATGTGGTTCGCAGTGTTTCCAATACAGATTCTAGCTTGCGACCAGTATTATTAGACCACGCCTCAGCTAGGGCAGACGCTGCCCGTTGTTCATCTTCCACAGTAGACCGATCCGTAGCTGAGAAATCGTTCGGCAAGGACGACCAAGTCTTCTGGATTGAGTTTAGTTCCCGTCGGTATTGTGCAAGCAAGAGCAACGGAGCATCCTCGATTGCATATTCAAGGATCGCCTTCATCTCCGCAAAATCATCAACGGGCGGAGTGTGCCCACGAATCTCAGATGTCAAATGATTAATCAGTTCCTCGAACTCTTTACGCGCTATCGATGCTGTAGCAATCTGCTGGTTGGCTATCTGTTTGGCCGCCTCGCTATTTTTCTTCAACGTCTTACATCTGTTTTCAGCCTCACGGAACTCAGGCGCGATATTTTTGGTACGCCGAATATCGGCAGCATCATGAAGGCCATCGATTAAAGCGTCCAAATGATCCAAGCCTAGTAAATCTTTTACAAAGCGAGTGAGTGGACTGTCATTCTGTGGATCAGCGTGCTGGTAAATATCGAGCAGTCTGCCAAGCGTTGATTGGGCAAGATAGCAGCGCTCGGCAAAGAATTGCGCTAGGGGATGCTGAAGGAGCCCATTACCAATGATCTTGCCTTCCTGGACATGCACTATGCCGGGCCGATCATTCTCTTTCACTAAATTTGGGCCAGAAAGTTTTACTGTTGCACTCTGTGCGCCTCGATGAACGAGGTAATTGCAAAATGCTGCATCTGCGCGGCGCATGGCGGCGATATCCCCTGTCAGAGCGAGCTCCAATGCCGATAAAATGCTTGTTTTACCTGCGCCGTTTGAACCATGTATTAAGATGATTGGAGCGCTCAATGGAACAGTAATTGAGCCTTTGATACTCCGGAAATCAGTGATCATCAAGGTTTCCAAATGTTCCATCGTTATATCTCTCTTTCCGTTGTATCATCGCTGTTGTCGTTCAGCGCTTCGACAATCAGTCGATGAAGAACTGTTCTGACTGCACTAACCCCATTGGGCACCTCATCAAGGATAGCTTTTTGAACGTAGAAATCCAGATTGGTCGGCAAATGCTTGGCCAGCTCGTTGTCTGTATCGGCCACAGCTTTGCTTGCATCGGGCAAATCCAGCGGAAGTAAGACAGCCAACCACTCCTGAACCAGACGATTGGCATCAGGCCCGGTTGGAGTGCCAACTGGAAGAACTCGGCAAACTCGGCCGATTGCTTCGATTGTCAGATCAAGAGGACGAGGACCGGCAAGAACGGCAGTTACAGGTCGACGCGACCCAGTTACGTCCAGCGCTCGCCCAAGGCTGTCGATCTTTTGCTGGGTTCGGACATCGCTATCCAACAAAGTGTCAATCACAACTATAAGGTCTGGAGCTTTGTTTGTGCCTACTAATGCGGCGGCGAAATCGAACGGCACAGAGGCAACCGTCAACGGTAAGCTGAGTTCACGATAGCCCGCTTCCTTCAAGATTGCAACGACCCTTTCGACCGGTGTAGATGGGGTCATAAGACGGCCTCTTCACGGAATTGTCTTTGCAAATCTGCCAAAGTTGTAGCAACACGCAGAAGTGATCGAATACCAACTTCACGGGTCTTCACCACACCAGTACGGCCTGGTGCTGTCCGAGGTGACCGATGTAGTCGAGTTATCGGCTCCGTACTGTATATAATTACTGCATTAGCTTCGTCATCGTGCACAATGCCATTGTTATAGAGTTGCAAAGCAGCTTCGATATTAGCGGCGAAGAAAAGCTTCTGTCCAGTCCCGCCGATAGGAGTGACCTGGAGCACACCTGTTTCCGATTTGGTCGCATCCGAAGGTAGAACGGTCCAATCACCAGCCCGTTCTCCTAAACCTAAAAGACTCAATGCGATCGCAAGCTCCGATAGGCCTGATGTCGGCAGATCTGGCACATTTGCAATCTGGTTTACAGGTACAATTCCAAGAGGCCGATATGTGGTGGCACTGGATGGTGGGAGCACTCCCTCGCGAAAGAGGCTGAGTGCCCGTGCAGAATTGAAAACGAAAGTCCGAATAAAGGCAAGGCGATCAAGTTCAGCAGTATCCGCTATGCGATCACGGAGATGCCGAAGTCCTTCACCCAATGCGTCGAAATCACTAACTTGCAGGTATTCCGTTTGCGCACACCTAGCCATTGTTACCAACTTTAACCATAGGCAATACAACACCATTGCAGTGAGCAGAGGTTTTGCGAAAGCGCGAATACGTGCTCCTTGTTCGATTATATCCCTGTTTGCCATATAGGAGTCACGATAGACACATTTCAGAAGTGCGCCTTGGTCTTGGCCAAGTGCCTCTTCGGCAAAAACATAAGCTGGCGGGTGAGTTGGCCAATCCCACTTCATAATTTCCTTCCCTTCTAGGAACACGTCCTGGATATTGGAGTCTTGTGCGGAAAGACCAACCATAAGAGTACGCTCGACGGTGGCTAAGGCAACAAGTTGTTGCCGCATTACTGCCCATTCTGAGGCATATCGCCAGTCCATGATTTGAGATTGGCGCGCCACCAGAAGTGATCGATAGATTGCGGGATCATTGCTTGCGCGGACAGCGCATCCATGAAACTTCATTAGTCGCGCCCTCAATCCAGGCTCTTGGAAGTCCTCCGGACGAACGCAAACCCGTAGGATATTAGTTGCCTTCCCGGTGAGTTCGCCAACGGCGGATTCAATCAATCCATCCCAGTTCGCGGATGCGATATCTGCAATTGCTCCTTCGATCACGAGGATAGCAATACAGAGGTGCTCACAGTCCGGTTCGATGCTTGCGTCGGCAAAGGTGCCTGATACATCAAGAGCATTCCATAGCAAATAATCTGCTGGTTCATCGCCAATTCTAATATCGAGCAAACTTGCGTAACAATTTCGCAGGCGAGTAAGAATAATTGGCAAGAGTTTCCAGTTCACTACTGGTTGGGTCGGATCGAAGTCCAGCTGTTCTGCGTCAGATAGCTGCGCTAAATTTATCGCCTCTCTCAGCGCTTGATGATATTTGCAGTGTGGATTGGAGAAGTCGATTTTGTCTCGAATATGCGTAAGTACGCGGCGAATAACGGCAAGAAGATCATCCACTCGCCCCCGAGAAATACCGGAACCAAGCCACAACACATAACGACGCTGGGTTAAGCCATTAGCAAGTTCTGAGAAAGGCCCATCGAGTAACTCTAAGGTCTGGCGAATAGAGATCGTTGCGGCCGTCGGCGCGGTGAGAGGCGAGCACATAATCGGGAGCTTTTAGTTGTAGTCAGTGGTGATTTTAGTATGGGGGCTACAGGCGCGGATACTTTATTCGAATTTTGTGTCCTTCCCGACTAGTTCTATAGATAAACTAGCTCCATTGCAAGTGATCACATCAATCCATGCGAAATATTTCACGCATGAACTTACACGGCAGCATGCGCCCAACGGTATAAGCTGGCTGTCGCAATCTCTATTCGATGCCGGTGTCGATCTGAATCCTCATCAGATTGAAACCCCCTTGTTCGTATTAAAATTCCCTTTATCCAAAGTTTCGCCCCTCGCCGTCGATGCGATCAAAGGTTGTTTCGACGGTTTTCCGTTTTCTGTGTCTGGCCCTATTTAGAGCCCTACCATCCGTCGTAAGCTCTGCTGCATCGCCGCTTTAAAGGCAGTATCGTTGGCTAACAGCTTATACAACTCAAGTTCATTGCGCCGGTTTTTCAGCATCACTTCTTCAAATATCTTCTGGAACGCCAAATCCCGGTTATGGACATCCGGGTTATTCTGGTACTTTTCTGCGAAATCCGGATGGGCCTTGATGCCGTCGGCGATATTGATGAACTTGATGCGCTGCTCTTGGGGCGTTGCGCCCCACCCCTGAAACCAGCGTTCATTAAAATTGCGAATAATCTCATCCAAGGGGTCATGGTTTTGATCGCCTCCATGAGCCCCACGCGGATTCGGGTTTTGCGGTTCCAGTTCGGTTTCACTGGCGTCCAAACCAATGCTGTGATTGAGTTTTACGCGCTCCAGGCCGTAGGAAGACAAATCCACCGACTCCAGCAATTCGTCGATCTGATCCGCGTCCGGATCTTTAACGATCAGCTTAGGGATCAGGAATTTCAGGAACCAGAACAGCTTTTCCCAGACGGCAATCTCATACGGCAGAATCGACGCCATTTGGCCGTAAATTTTGACGAACTGCTTGGCCTTGATCTTGAAGTCGGCTTTGTCACGGTCTTCCAATCCCAGTTCGGTATTAAAACGGGCCGCGGCCGTGTCGATGATCGGGCTCAATTGTTGGGCATCGGCATTGCCAAAGAACAGCGCGACAAATTGCTCGACCTCTTGCCATTCGTACACGCCCACATCGGCCAGTGCATCTTTCAACTCGTGCAGCACGTTGACATCGGTCGCTTCCGATAAACGGGTCGCGGTATAGAAAGGATCGAAAGCGGCTTTGATGTCTTCCACCGAATTGAAAAAATCGAGGATGAATAGATCTTCGGTTTTCTTGCCCCATTTCGGCGCCGCGCGGTTCAGGCGGGACAGCGCCTGCACGGCCAGTACGCCCTGTAGTTTCTTATCGACGTACATCGCGCAAAGCTTGGGCTGGTCAAAGCCGGTCAGGTATTTGTTCGCCACGATCAGCAAGCGATACTCGTCCTGGTCGAAATAGTCACGGGTCTCGTTCTCGGCAAAGCCATTCATTTCGGCCTCGGTGTACTCGATGCCGTCGACCTCCTTGGCGCCTGAAAACGCGATCAGCGCCCTGAAGGGCTTGCCGCGTTCATTCAGCAAGCGGGTAATGGCCTTGTAGTAACGGATGGCGGTTTCGATGTTCTGGGTGATCACCATGCCCTTGGCTTTGCCTTTGAGCTTTTTGCTGTTCACCACCTGCGGAATGAAATGATCGAGGATGATCTCCGCTTTGATGTTGATGGTCTGCTGATGCCGTTCCACATAAGCGCGCAGCTTTTTCTGGGCTTTGCTGCTGTCAAACAGCGGATTCTCGGCAATCGATTTTTGAATCTCGTAATAACTTTTATAAGTGGTGTAATTGGCCAGCACGTCGAGGATGAAGCCTTCCTCGATCGCCTGCTTCATCGAATACAGATCGAACGGCTCGAAGCTGCCGTCCGGCTGTTTGCAGCCGAATTTCTCCAGCGTGGTATTTTTGGGCGTTGCGGTAAAAGCCAGATAGGAGGCGTTGCCGCGCATCTTGCGGGATTGCATCGCTTGCAGGATTTTATCCTGAACATCCAAGCCTTCTTCCTCGCCATTCTCGTTTTTGCCCATCGCCCGGTTCATGTTGTCGTGCGCGGAACCGCTCTGGGAGCTGTGCGCTTCGTCGATAATCACCGCAAAACGCTTATCGCTCAGATCGGCAATGCCGTCGATGATGAAGGGGAACTTCTGAATGGTCGTGATGATGATCTTTTTGCCCTGCTCCAGAGCGCTTTTCAGCTCCGATGACTTGAACGCCGGCGCAATAATGTTTTTTACTTCTGAAAAATCCCGGATATTTTCGCGCAGTTGTTTATCGAGCAAACGGCGGTCGGTGACCACAATCACCGAATCGAACAACGGCTGATCCAGACTTTTGGCACCCGGTATCTTCAGATTGGTCGGATAGACTTCGATCAACTGGTAGGCCGCCCAGGTGATAGAGTTGGATTTACCCGAGCCGGCCGAATGCTGAATCAGATAGGTCTGCCCTGCCCCATTCTCACCGGCATGCTTTACTAACCGGCGGACGACGTCCAGCTGGTGATAACGCGGAAAATAGAGTGTGCGTTTGGGTAGCGGGTCTTTGCTGCTGCCGTCGAGCCGGACGAAATGCTGGATGATATTGGCGATGCTGGGCTTGCTGAATATCTCTTCCCACAGATAGGCAGTTTTATGGCCGTGCGGATTAGTGGGATTACCTGCGCCGTGGTTATGGCCCTTATTGAACGGTAAAAAGAACGTGTGTTTACCATCCAGCTTGGTGGTCATGTAGACCTCGTCGGTATCCACCGCCATATGCACCAGGCAGCGGCCGAATTGCAGCAAGGGCTGAGTAATATCGCGATCCTTACGGTACTGTTTCTGCCCGTGGTAACGGGCGGTCTGGCCGGTCCATGGATTTTTCAGTTCCAGAGTGGCAAATGGCAGACCGTTGATGAACAGTACCAGGTCGATTTCTTCCAGCGTATTGGTCAGCGAATAACGCACCTGGCGGGTGCTGCTGAAGAGGTTGTCGGCAAAGTTCTGTTTGACCTTGTCGGAACTGCTGGCCAGCGGCGCCGGATACATCAGCGTCAGATGGGCATCGTCGACGCTGAGGCCTTTTTTCAGCAAGTGCAGCAGGCCGTATTTTTTGATCAGCCGGTCGAAGCGTTCCAATACCTTGAGCTGCCAATCGCCGCCGTGCTTTTGCAGCTTTTCCAGTTCGTCGCATTGGGTGAGATCCAAGAACGCCCAGAAGCGTTTGCTGTCGATCGCATAACAAGCGTTGAAGTCCTGCGCGAAGCCGAGCTGGTAGCCGTGGTTCTGGCTGAATGGGGCATCTTTACCTTCAGCAATGGCCTTTTGCCCTTCCAGGCAGGTGCCAGTCAGTCGTTTTTCGATAGCGATTTCTAGTTCTTTTTCGTTGGTTTGACTGACCATGCTCTCTCCTTATGCTACTTTGATCTTACCGGTCACGGCGCTGTTGATCAGGGTGGCTTTGTATTCTTTCAGTTTGTCGATTTGCTGTTGTTGCAGGGTAATGGCTCGGTCGATCTTGGCGGATTCGGTTTCGATGCGGGCGACTATGGCGCTTTGTTCTGCAACAGAAGGTTGAATCAATTTCAGCTTATTTAATTTACTTGCCTTGATACCTAAAGCGGTAGACCCGGTCCCTATTCTTTGTAAGAAATCTTGGAAATAACCTGCCTGAATTGAATAATTTACAAATTTAGAAAGTAAATAGATTGTATTAAATCTAAATTTAATAATTCTTTGAGCAATAGCAATCTCTTCATTATCAACAATGGCTGACATACCTAAAGGGGCCTCCATTGTAAACAGGATGTCTCCTATTTTTGGTAGACCCCTTGCCATAACTGATTGATAACGTTTTTTTGCAATAAACTCTTGGGAAATAATGTAGTTAATTTGGCCATCTTTAATATTTTTTGTCGTAACTAAAAAAATTCCTTCTTCTACCTTATCCGGTGTCTTACCACGATAATCAACTCTAGTTGCATATTTTGTAACAGGTTTCACGTCCCAATGCGCCGGTATCTCGCCAATCCATTCCACACCCGAGTCACGCATCGGAGCGTCGGGGTTAAGGCCGCGGGTGACGGCGTTTTGAATCAGAATTTGTTTGCGCTCTTTGAGCAGAGCGATCTGTTTATCCTTGATTGCCACAGCCTGATCGATCTGCACGGTTTTGCGATCCAGAAAGGCGGCGATGGCGGTTTGTTCGGTAAGGGCGATATCGAATATAGGCAATCGCTTGAAATCTAAAAAGCTAAGATTCTGACGCAAACCACTTCCAAATTTATAAATTACTTTTGTCGTATCGAGCGAATGCAAATAGTAATGCCAATACCTTGGACAATGTCCTTTTCTAACCTTTAAGTTTAAATAGGCGCTGGTAATAATACCTTTATCTCTAGCCAAACCAGTGCGTAAGCTGGTTTGATCATTTTGTAAGTCAGTACAGCGAACAATGATATCTCCTGGTTCCACCAATTGATATGTCTCAAATGATTCCGGCACAAGCCCTACTAATTTTTCAACGGGTTTTACAATAATGCTCCCGTAACTCAAGGAAAGGACTTGGATTTCTTTCATTCCTCGATTATCGCGCTTATTTTCGGAGAACACCGTCAAACCTGGTTTAACATTCCAATGCGAAGGAATTTTTCCCAACCATTCCACATCTGAATTTTTATATGCCTCGTATTTCGTCATTGCTTTCAGTTGTTCAATCATCACTTGCCTCATCCGTTTTAGTCAGCAATTGCGCCTGTACTTTGATGCGTTCCAGTTCCAGTTCGTGTTTCAGTTCTTCTTCGCTCGGCAGATAAGGCAGGTATTTGGCCGCAAACAGCTGTTCGCTGTCTGTCAGCACCGAATATTTCACTACCGCTTCGCTTTTCTGGCTGCACAGGATCAGGCCGATCGTGGGGTTATCGTCGGACGCCCGTTGCTGCTGGTCGTAAATGCGCACATAGCTGTCCATCTGGCCGACGTCCTGATGCGTCAGTTTGCCAAGCTTCAGATCGATCAGTAAAAAACATTTCAGTTTGAAATGATAAAACACCAGGTCTATGTAAAAATCCTGATCCTCGGTACGAATGTGTTGTTGCCGGGCGACAAATGCAAAGCCTTTACCCAGTTCCAACAGAAACCCCTGCAGGTTGTCGAGCAGGCCCTGCTCCAGATCGGATTCCAATAGACGTTGGCTGGGCAGGTTCAGAAAGTCGAGGATATAAGGATCGCGGATATAATCCTTGGCAGTCAACGCCTGCTGCTCCGCATCTGCGATTTTTTGTTCCGCTTCGGCCTGAACAGCCGCTTTATCGCGACTGGACAGCAGGCGTTCGTAATAGAGTTTGCCGATTTGCCGCTCCAGGGCTCTGGCACTCCAATGCTGTTCGATTGCTTCCTGTTGATACCAGCTTCTGGCGTTGAGGTTATCCACCCGGAGTAGCAGCCGGTAATGCGTCCAACTCAATTCGGTACGCACTGCGTTCCAATTTGGATAGGCTAGAAAAAAAGCTCGCATATTGCGCAGATTGCGGGCATCAAAGCCTTTTCCGAATTCCGCCGTCAACTGTTCTGAAAGCGCTTGCAGTTGTTGTTTGCCGTAGGCTGCGCGGGCTTGCCCCTGCTGCTCATGTTCGATAATCAAACGGCCGATTTGCCAGTAGCACTGCACCATCGCGCTATTAACCGCCAGTTGCACCTGCTGCCTGGATTGCTGGATGACGGCCGCGATGTGAGTCAAAAGCGGCGTGAGCTCATCGCTCAGCGTTGCATTGGCGCTTAAGGGTGTTAATGGCTCAAAATCCTGCATGCTCGGTGCCTATATCTGGTCCACAGCAATACCCAAAATATCGGCAATCAGGCCTTCAGCCTGTTTTTCCAGGGCAATGATGTCGTGGGCCACCTCTTCCATCGTGCGCAGCGGCTTGTGCCGGTAGAAATACTTATTGAAACTGATCTCGTAGCCGATTTTGGTGGAGTCGAGATTGATCCAGGCCTCAGGAATGTGCGGTTTGACTTCGGCCAGGAAATAGCGGTGGATGCTGTCATTCAGCGGTACCGATTCACTGTCGCGCAGATCGCTATTCGGTTCATAAGTCAGATACTCGCCTTTTTTATCGGTCGGATAATAGCCGAAATCCGGCAGATCCTGCTCGCTGCAATCCAGATGCCGCAGCAGTTGATTGAGTTTGTCCCCGCTGAGCTTATGTTTGTCGGCGATCACCTTTTCGGCCGTTTCGTCATACCAGCTGATCGCGTTGAGGATGGCGTTTTTATCACTGGCGCTCAGTTTGATGGTGTGTTCCTTGAGCGTTTTATCCACCAGGGCTGTGAACTGATTGAAATCGCTGAACTCGGCTTCGCCGATCCCGGCCATCAAGGTATTAGCTGTCTGCATCAGGTCCCGCTGTTTTAGCCAGGTACTCGGGCTGAGCAGTTTCTGGCGGTTTTTGGCGTTCAAGTTCAGTTCCTGGTCTTCGCACCAGGTGAGGATGGCTTTTTCATGAGCCGCGAAAGTGCTGCCGTGGTAGACATCATCGCCCCATTGGCTGTAGATCCATTGCATCGGCTCGCGCAAGGATTTGTCAAAGCGCAGGGTTTCGATGCGTTCAACGCTGAACTGGGCTTTACGGCGGTCTGGCCGTTCGATGTTGACCTTGTAGTAGCCAAAATCGCTATTGTCGAACACCTGGGCGGCAATGCCGGCCTCATCGGATTGGCGTTCTATCGCGGCCAGGCGCAGGTAGGTGGTTACGATTTCCTGAATATGCTCGGGAGCGAACTCGCAATTCTTGTTGCCGAGATTTTTGCGCAGCTTACGATAAAGCTGGCTGGCATCGATCAGTTGAACTTTGCCCTTGCGTTGCTCGGATTTGTGATTGGAGAGCAGCCATATATAAGTGGTAATACCGGTGTTGTAAAACAGATTGTTGGGCAGCTGGATGATCGCTTCGAGCAGGTCGTTTTCGATGATGTGCCGGCGGATGTTGCTTTCCCCGCCGCCGGCGTCGCCGGTGAACAGGCTGGATCCGTTATGCACCGAGGCGATGCGGGAGCCGTGCGGGCTTTGGTCCAGGCTTTTCATCTTGCTGACCATTTCCATCAGGAACAGCAATTGGCCGTCGCTGGAACGTGGGGTGGCGTCTACGGTTTCCGGCTTGCCCCAGTAATCTTTCAGCGTTACCCGAAAACGGGAGTCTATTACATCGCCGTCCTCTTTTATATGCTTCTGCTCGCTGGCCCAGCTTTTGCCATAGGGCGGATTGGAAAGCATGAAATCGAAGCGGGTGCCGGCAAATTCATCGGTAGATAAAGTGGAGCCGACCCGGATATTGGCCGGGTTGTTACCCTTGATCATCATGTCGGATTTACAGATGGCGTAGGTCTCGTCGTTGATCTCTTTGCCGTACAAATAAACATCGCCGCTGGCCCGAATGGCGCCTTCCTCATCCTTGATGAAGTTTTGCGACTCGGTGAGCATGCCGCCGGAACCGCAAGCAGGGTCATAGATAGTCATGACGGGCGGCAGCCGGTCCTTGACCGGATCAAAGATAAGATGGGTCATCAGCTCGATCACTTCCCTGGGCGTAAAGTGTTCGCCGGCTTCTTCGTTGTTTTCTTCGTTGAATTTGCGGATCAGCTCCTCAAACACATATCCCATGCCTAAATTGGTGAGCGCGGGCAGACGATTGCCGTCCGGATCTTCCACCTCATGAGGGGTGAGATTGATATAGGGAGAGGTGAATTTTCCCAGCACGTCCAGCAACACATCCTTGCCGGCCATGTGACGGACTTGAGCCTTCAGGTTGAACTTGGCGATGATTTCCTTGACGTTCGCGCTGTAGCCGTTCAGATAGTCTTCGACATTGGCGAGCAGAATCTGCTGATTATTCGTGGCGGTTTTGACGAGTTGGGTAAGCGTCCATTTGCTGGTGTTGTAAAACACGTAGCCGGAGGCGTCTTTCAGGCCGTTATCGTCGAGTTCGGTCAGGCCCATTTCGGTTTTCTGGAAAGCGAGCTCTTCCAGAACTTTTTCTTTGCTGGGCTCCAGCAGGGTGTCCAGACGGCGCAACACCACCATCGGCAGGATTACATCGCGGTATTTGCCGCGCACGTAGACATCGCGCAGGCAGTCGTCGGCGATCGACCAGATGAAAGAAACCAGTTTATTGTGGGCGGCGTGGTTCATTATTTTAATTCCCTTCTTTCAGGCGATTTTTGGGCCTGTTTGATCCGATTTTCAATTTCTTGCATAACTTGATCGTGATCGAATAATTCGCCTCGATCCGCAGTCGCTATGCCCTGGGCAATTTTTTCAATCTGGCCAGCTTGTTGTTCAAGGTCTTTTTTGAGCGCTTTATTCACTAAATTCCGGTCCCTTGGGGTTCGTCTGTAACCGCATAGGATACTATATCTGTACGGTCGGATTGTGCCTATTGTGGGCCTTGCCGTACTTCCCTTTATCATCGCTGGAATGCGTACCAAATATCTACTATTGATCCGAATCTAGGGTTGTACGAACATTATAAGCGACGCCGATTCGCTTCGGAGCGGATTGCCGGCGTTTGAGGGATTTTTGCACGTATTTGAGCGCTTCGTCTTCATTATTGACGACAGTCACGAGGGTTCGACCTTTGCCGCCAATGCGCCCGTAAGTGGTTTCCACAATCCAATTGCCGAAGAGATCCTGCCCATAGGCCAGTGAATAGGCGCGGTGAATGTTGCGCTCGGGATCTCGCGCTTCGAGATAGGCAACAGGCGTTATCATGAACTGAACTCCCTCATGGCTCCCCTGCCCCCAGGCATAGGCCGCTAAAGCGTGGTTTTGGTCAAAGGGACAAATCGAGAAAGCCCTTGTCAAAGGCTATAATTATCATGTATGTTTTATATACATGCCATGTATATTATATGAGGTTAGCCATGCATATCAACTTATCGACTGAAATGGAGCAGTACCTTCAAAGCAAGGTCGGCACTGGTTTTTACAGTAACGCGTCCGAGGTTGTCCGCGACGCCATTCGCCGGATGCGGGAAGAGGATGAAAAGCTCGCGGCGCTTCGTGCAGCCGTGCAAGTCGGCGACGACCAGCTTGAACGCGGCGAAGAGACTCCGTACACGCCGGAGCGGCTTGAGGCCATTACAGCTAAAGCTTTTGCCAATTCCCGTCATGGCAAGAAAGTAAATCCCGATGTTACCCTCTGATGTCGCGTTAATTCTCTCGCCTCAGGCCGAGGAAGGCTTTACCGACATCCTGCAATATACCCTCGACACTTGGGGCGAGGTGCGGACTTACGCCTATCGGGCTATTCTCGATAAGGCGTTTTTGGTCATTCAGCAAAATCCTCAAATCGGCCATGTCCGCTCTGAACTTTCAGCTGCACACCGCCTTTTTCCAGCGGGTCGTCATATCATCGTTTATAGGGGGGCGCAGGGTTCGGAAAAAATAGTACGCTAAGCTGTGCTTGCGAGTTCGAATAACCGGCTTGGCTTGGTTGTGTCCAGTTGAAGTAGACCTCAACTTGGCGTCAGTCATGAACTGTAAATTGCGTCAAGATAGGGTCTGTTTAGATATTTCCTGACGAATTCTGCGCAAATTCTTAGGGTTCAATCTGACAGTTTTTGTCTTGGCGTACGATTTTTTCCGTTTTCTCTGTTCATCCCAAGTAGGTCGAAACATGGATTCCGGCTTTGGCGTCGTTGACGTGAATGTGTTTTCTAACTGTAATCTCGATGTCCATATCGAGAGCCTGTAGGCAACGATACAGGCGGTCGAAGGTGAAACCGGACAGGCGGCCATTGGCAATCTGAGACACTTCCGGTTGCGTCACGCCGAGCAATTCTGCTGCTGCCTGTTGTTTCAAGCCACGTTCCTTGATCGCCACGTTAATCTGACGGGCGAGTTGGGCTTTGGCGAGGCGTTCCTCACCGTTCGCCAACCCTTCAAAAGGATGCGCGGTCACGACAACCGCCTCTTCATTCTTGCCGGTAGTGTGTTTCATGGTACTCCCTCGCTTTCTTCAATCGTTGCTCAATCAGTTGGATATGGCTTTGGGGGGTCGCAATGCCTTTTTTGCTTTTCTTCTGGAACGCATGCAGGACATAGACGACGCCTTGAAACTTCACCGTATAAACCGCGCGGTAGGTATCGCCGTCAAAATCGTCCACGATTTCCAGCACCGATGCGCCCTTAAAGCCGGTTAGTGGCTTAGCGTTGTCGGCTTTCTCCCCGCACTGTGCCAGATGCAGGGCATAGCCCATGACATCTTGCACATCGTCCGGAAAGGTAATCCAATCTTCGTGAGAAGAGCCGATCCAGACGACCGGTTTTTGTGGTTTTTCATCCATGCCTATTTATATGAAATATCATATAGTCTGTCAAGGTTAAACTTTCAGCCCTTCTCGCCATTCGCCAAGCGCTGATAAAGTGTTGATCTGGCGACATTCAATAGCTTTGCGACCGTTGCCGGGCTTTCCCCTTCGTCAATGAGTTTTTGCGCGTGTTTGACCTGTTGGGGTGTCAGCTTGGGTTTGCGTCCCATTTTGACGCCGCGAGCTTTAGCTGCCGCCCTGCCCGCCTTGGTTCGTTCCTGAATGAGCGAGCGTTCCAGTTCCGCCAGTATTCCGATCATTTGCCACATCGCCCGACCAGTCGGGGTTTTGGTGTCGATGGATTCGGTCAGCGATTGAAATTGAATCTTGCGTTCTTTCAGATCATCAAGAAAGCCAATGAGATCGTGCAGCGACCGCCCGAGCCGGTCGAGCTTCCACACGATCAAGACATCATCGGCATCGAGCGCGGCAAGGCATTTGTTTAATTCAGGACGTTGCCGCTTTGCGCCACTCGCCTTATCGATATAGATTTTTTGGCACCCTGCTTTTTTCAGAGCATCGAGTTGCAAATCAGGGTTTTGATCGTCGGTCGAGACACGCGCATAGCCTATTTTCATGCGGTCATTTTCGGACAGATTTACCGGACACGCAACCCTTTGATTTTATAGCCTCAAAACATTGTCCGAAAAATCCAGAATTTTAGGACAGAAACTTGCGAAGAGCATTTTTGACTGTCAAAAGGGTTCGTTTTATGGAAGCTGCAAACTGTCCGAAAAATCCTCAGTAAATGCTGCCTCGCAGGTTTGATGAAGGCAGTTGCGCATGCCTGGAAACAAATGGTTTTTAACCCAGCGCGCTCAGCTCCACTCAGTCGTTCGGCTTGCACATACCTATGGCTGATTTACTGAGCAAACTCAATTTATAAATTGCCGAAGAAAGAAAATAACAAACTAAGCTATTATGAATATAATCAAGTGCTAAACTGACTTAAATCCAGACAACTTTTGTAGGTTATTGACTTCGGATTAGGAAAAGATAGGGCGTCCAAAGAAAAACATAAGCTAATCAGGATATAATTAGCCGTTAGACTTTTTTTGTTTGAAGACGTGAGGTGGTTGTGGCTTTTAGATTTAGACAACGGATTATATCTACCAAAGGAGTTAGGCTGTATTTCGGCAGCAAAATGATAAGTTTGTCGCTGGGAGGCAGGGGCTGACTATGAGTATATGGTAAAAAGCTGAGGACTTCGGGCGGTAAAGGCTTGATAGGACGAATGCCTTGTAGTCGAACAGATAAAAACACAAAGCGTTGGAACTTTAATAAAAGCAAATACACATGTTAGAAAAATATGTCTTCATTAGAATATTTTAAAAATTTCGATTATTACTCGGCTTCAGTTCTTTTGAGATTTGGCGCCACAGCGATAGCAGGTACTGTTTTAGCTATGTTGCTGGCCCTTCTCTTTGGCAGAAAATCATTCGTTATACGGCAAGCAATTTTTGGCATGGCCAATTTTGGCAGCTTATGCGCTGCTGCTTATTTCGCTTTTCCACACTGAGCAGAGGCTGATAAGTACCTATGCAAAATTAACCCGGTATTTGCCGCCTAAATTTTCGAATATTTCGCCCAACGCAGATCGCATTGTTTCAAAGCAATGGTAGGCAGCCCAGGGTAACCACTCGTATTTGATTTTCTTCCATAATATCTCGATCGGGTTCAGTTCGGGCGAGTAGGCGGGGAGAAACCAGGCCCAGACACGCCGCCCCAACCATTCCAACTAGCCTCTTCCACCGCTTTACGATGCACCGAGGCGTTGTCCATGACCACGATGGTCAACTTCTCAGGGTTGCGCAAACGGATGAAACCGTTCATCGCTTCCATGATCTCCTGATGGGTGACCGAGCCATCCACAGTGTGTAAATAAGCTTCATTGTTCCGGCTCAGAAAACCGATGACGTTTGTTCGACCTGGCACATTGGCGGGTAGGCGCAGGGTTTCGCTCTTGTGCTGCCATGCGTAAGATACGCAAGAACGCGAACTAAAGCCGCTCTCGTCAAGGTAGAACACATCAAGCTCCCCGATCGCTTCTCGCTCATGGAAAGCCTGCAATATCCGCTTGCCTTCCAAGAACTTCGCTTCGTCACACTTTTCCTTCAGACTCCGGCGGCAGCGTTTCCACCGCCAGGCACGACGTACAATGCGTCATTCGCGGGGCGAGATGCTTATAATCCCTCATGATATTCCACCGTTACCATGATTGTATCCGTGTAGCTGCCTGCCGGCACATATTGACCAGCCGGGATACTGCCATAGACGGGGCTATTAACGGCAGTGCCAAGCACCGCAATCAGTAAGTTGTGCGACACGATACCCGTACCGCTTGTGCCATCGCCCCAAACCGTGGTGTTGAGGACGTTGGTATAAAGGTTATAACGCAATTGGTTGGCACCACTGAGCATATTACGGGGAGAAAACGAACCGCTTAGGCCTGGGCTGAGGCTGATGTTGATTTGAGCAGCTACACTGACCAGAGCTACCGTGCAGAAAACACCAACATTTCCAACAGCGGTAGCCGGCAAGATGTTGATCGGATTATAATTACCGAAAGCTACTCCCGCAGTGGAAGCGCTGCAGCTTAGTCCTAATGCGACCGCGGGCGTTGCAGTGATTGACAGAATTAGCGTCAGCAATGACCAGGGCATCGTCCGTCGTTTCGGCGATAACAAACGCCTTTCTACGCTCGAAAACTCGACCATAGTCCGATCATAAGTTGTTTTCATGGCGAGACTCCATGGCAAATAAAAGTTCCAAGATCAGGCAGCGGATCTTTGGATTCAGGGGAAGCAACAGGAATCTTACAGTTCTGCTCATGCCACACTACCTTTAATTCGTTGTCCGGCCCAAGCCCTGTTATATAGACTTGACCTTGCAAAGCAACTGGAAATTCTTCCTTTTGGCCGGTGATTTGCACCATAGCGCCGGCCGGTAGCGGCTTGCCGTTGTCCAGAACGATTTTCAGGGTTGCACCCCGTGAGCGCCTGACCGGGAATTTCAGCAATGCGCCGCTGCGAAAATAAGGCTTGGCGTTGATCTCCAATGTATCGATTTGGGCATCCAAGGGCAAGTCCGCTTGTTCAATGCGAATATGATTTTCCTGATAAGACCTTAACGCAGGCACTAGCGCATTACCCTCTGCATTGGTCGTTGCCACAAGTTGATTTTCCGCGTACACATGGACATTGGGATAATCAGAAACCTGCACCACGGCAAAACTGTTGTTAAGGCGGCGAGAAAAAAACGCATCCCCTCCCATGAGAGCGATGCCGCCACTGGCGCTGCCTCGCAAATTGTATCGGCCTTGATAAAGCGAAGCATCAAGGTTATAAGTTCCGACATCATTTTGCAGGGCTAGTCCCGATTCAAAACGTTCCGATCCATCGTAACCGGCCAATACGCGATAACCCAGGCCGCTACCTAGCGGCAAGTTACGTTGCACTTGCAACAGCGAACTGGGAGAATCATTCTGCAGGCCCGCCATCAGATTGGCGCTGGTCCTCTCGCCCAAAGAATGGGAAAACGACAGCGAAATACCGTCATTGTTGTCATTGTTCAAGCTTTTGAAGGCGGAAAGATTTAAAAATCGACCACCGCTAAACGTGTAATTATAATTGGCGTTGATCAGGTTAACACTCTCCTGATCGCGGTATTCCTGAAAGATATGACCCACATTGAAATTGCCGAAACCTCGGGTCGAAAAGCCCAGATGGAAAGAGCTTAACAGTTTTGGCGCTGGACGCCCCGGTAGCAATCCCAACTGGCTAAAATCGCTGCTGGCAAACTGCACATGCCCGCCAAAACTCAATCCGGAAGTTTGCCGTTGAAAACCCAGCGCCAACAAGGCGCCATCTCCTTTCTCGCTATGACTACCTGCTATCGCCGCATCGAAAACCCCGAGAGTCGGCAACAAAAATACTCCTCCCAGTCCGATATTTTGCTGATTCTGCAACAGTTCGGTATGCCATTCGCCGGTAAATCTGTCATTAAACCCAAGGCGGTGCGTGCCTACGGCCAGCCAGCGCCCATAGTCATTGCTTGCTATGCCAAAATTTTCACGGACCGAACCAATCTCATAGGAAAACTCTTGTAAATTGGGTTTTAATAATTGAGGGCTGGCATAATAAGGCTGACTGATGATTTGTTCGCGGCCCAATAGATCGCGCACCACCAATCGCATCTCGCGTAGTCCGGTAATCCCGCGCACGTTGTTGATCGTAAAAGGCCCCGGCGCAACTTGCTGATTCAGTAGCCGGTTGTTATCGACAAAAACCTCAACGTTGGAAGGCAAAACCGCCTCCCCGGTAATGCTCGGCAGTGGAAAGGTAATGAATCCGGGCTGCGTATTAAAATTGCTTGCCCACTGTAAACCACCGAACCGCACTGCCCGGCCCCAAGCACCGGCTCTGTTGATCGCGTCGCCCAAGCGGATACTGCTGAGCTGATCGGGTCTATCAAGGGTCCAGGTCGTATCCAGGCGTATTAGGCGCGGGTTGGCGCCAAGATCCTGACCTAATACATTATTGACGCCCACCCCCCATTTGTTGAACACGCTTAACTCCATCATGCTATCGAGTCGAATGGACTGTTGCTCGGAGGAACTGGCATAAACGTCGTAATTGATAAAGCCGCCAGGCGCAGAAGGATCGGGCGTGGAGTAGCCTAAGCTGGAATCGTTAATCTGGGTAGCAGATAATGCATCGGCTTTAGCGTTGATCAGTAAAGCCTGCGTGGCTTTGTCGATCTGATACGAAACACCGGCAAGCGACTGCAAATCGTAATAGTCATGCCCTTGAAAAGTGAGCGCGGCTTTTGCGGGCAAAGAAAAGCGCCATCGCCGCATGTCATCGCCGTTGGCCAGCAAAACGCCATTCTTTTTAAGCAGCACCGCGGTTTCGTGCAGATTTTGCTGATTAAGGTGAATTTCCAACAACAGCTCTTGTAAGTCAGGGCTGCGGTCGGAAACTGGAGGCGTGACAAGGATTTCAGCGGCGGTTGTTTTTATTTGAAACAGCAGCCAAAAAAAAATAATCGCTTCATTAAGGCAAATTTATGGGGTTTCCAAGACCACCTCAGCCTGGATTTCGCCAGCTTCGGTCTTGGCGACGATTCGCAAGGACTCGCCGGGATTTGGCATCGCATTGGTGTTGAGCGACCAGGCGTGCGTTTGTCCCGGCAGTAAATAAGCAAACAGCTGCTGCTGTGACGCCAGCGGCTCGCTGCCGCCGGTTCGATAAATTTTAAGCGCGGACAGGTGATCGTGAATGTTGCCGGTATTGCTCGCCTCGATTTTGAGCGTGTGCGCGTCAACGCGTTTAGCCTGCCAACGCAAAACAGGCGCTGCTTTCTGCTGTGGCTCTATAAAAACTGGCACGCTGATACGTAAGGCGACTTGCAGGCCCATTGCCGCTGTCTTTTTCGGTGGTGGCACTTCCTGTAAAAACATCCGATAAGCCAGCTCGCGTTGGGGATTGGCTGGATGACGAAGCCCGACACGGATAATTTGCGAGTTCCCCGTCGCGACCGTAAAGATCGGCGGTGTCGCCAATAAATCCTGCGTCGGCGTGTAAACATCCCGGCCATTTTCCTGCGTCCATGCCACCAGTTCCACTTGCACGACGGTGGCTTGATCTCCATCGTTACGCAACGAAATGACTTCAGTTGTACGTTCGCCAGAAAAAGTCAATTTGACCGGGTTAATGCCAAAAGAACCAGCGGTAGCGGTCTGATAGAAGAAGGTGTACAACACCAGAAAAAGACAAAGTCTATGCATGACTGAACGGCTGGTTTGATTGGTAATTGCAATGAATATTAATAGGTTACGGTGACGTTAACGGTATCGCTGTAATTATCAGCCGATACATAATGACCACTTGGAATTCTGCCATAAACGGTATGCAAACTTGGTACAAGGGCAGCTGTGGCAGCAACAGTATCTGTCCCTGGCGTATTACCCCAGTTCAATGAGCGTGCCGAATCGCGATAAAGAGCATACGGGAGAGAGTCGCCAGAGACTAATCCTGTCATGTTACGTGCCTCAGTTGCAGCTGGACCGCTTTGCCCTCCATCCAATCCAACTTGATAAGGTAGACCGTTAGTGCAGGTCACCGTAATGATAGATGTGCTGTCGCTATTAGCGGCCGGATCATAAACACCGAAGGCAAGAGGGGCCGCAACCACAACACAAGTGCTTAGAACCTGCGCTGTTACTGCTAAAGTCGTAGTTGCCGTCGCACTATGCGCTGATTGCTGAAAAGGCATAAACAAAGAAGCAGCGAGAACAAAGGTTGCTTTCTTGCGAGTCATGAATTTTTACCTCGAGTTGATTACAAAGAAATTTAATTTTTTGAGTTATATCATTAAGGGGATTAAGGCTTTATCAGCAGTCTCCCCTAGGCGACATTTCCCAGGTAATACAGTTTAAGATGAAATGGAAAGGCTGATTTCTTTTATTGTCATTAAGACGCTAACAGTTAAATTGATCTTATTTATTTTTTACTGGTTCCGTGGAGTACCTATTTTGGTCAAATAAGCTCAATGTAGACTTGTTGCGCAGAGCTTGAATGAAAATTGCCGCAGAATAAAGATTCTAGAATATTACGATCTTATAATGTTCTGGATGAATTATAGGGTCTTCAGTGTCTTTGTCAAGCGCAGAGCAGGCAGGGCAATAGAGGACAATCGGGATATCTTGCCTTTGGTGGCGGTATTAAATTCAACTCGTCACTGGTGCCACCCTATGTGCGCAAGGCTAAGCGCGTGGAAGCAGCTCTGCCGTGGTTGTATTTGCGCGGCATCTCCGCGGGTGACAATGCAAGCGGCTGCCCCACGGCCGGCGATGAGGCTAAAGGCTTATCGCCGGCCGTGGGGCAGCCGCTTGAAAGCGCAGTGGGCCGAAGATTATCAAGCCTGGAATCGGAGAGATTTAGCTCAGGAGCGTTATGTGTATGTGTGGGCAGACGGCAGTTACTCGACCCTACGCGGCGAGGACGACCGGCTGCGTCTATTGGTGCTGATCGGCGTCAACGAACAAGGCGAAAAGCGGCTGCTGTCCTTGTCCGACGGCTACCGGGAGTCGAAGACATCCTGGAGGACCGTAAGGATTCCTTCGTAAATGAGTAACATCTCTGATTTGGTTACATCTGGAACATCACGCCGTACTCAATCGGCTCCAAATCCCGCTCCCGTAGCTCGTACGTACCAAAACGGCAAGTTTGATGACGTATGCAAGAAAAAATCATGACTAGCGGTTATTTTCAGGCGCATTTAATCTTCGTTTGTTTAGATATTGGGAACAAATCGGCACCAATGCCAATTTTTCCCTTTCATCACAAACGCAAGTAAAATGCTGCAC